>Ga0123356_10000432_pt1 | contig 47836 bp, 42 predicted proteins | sample TergutEmb28metaG_2_FD_92546 | JGI IMG/M metagenome (GOLD analysis project Ga0123356, IMG submission 92546) | Embiratermes neotenicus P3 segment gut microbial communities from Petit-Saut dam, French Guiana - Emb289 P3 | ecosystem: Host-associated > Arthropoda: Insects > Digestive system > Gut ...
CCTAATTATTAAAACATCACGAATATCGCCATTTTTTGCTACATTATCTGGCTGTAACGAAATAGTTAATTTATCTTTTCCATCTTCTACTATTTTTGGTTCCATTAGAATAATTGCTTCAATGCCAGCAGTTGCAGATTTCAACATATCTTTTTGAATATTTATATCTACTTCATTATATCTATCTCGAGCAATATTTAAACTACTATTTTTAACAATTTCTAACGGGCGGATCTTCCTTAATAATTTTTCAATTGCTATTATACAAGCATACTCATAAGCTTTTCCCATGACAGTTGATTTTATTGTTGACTTTGACATTATACCTTCTTAGCCATAATATGCTTTTTTAGAACTTTATGAGTATAACCTATACTTTTTAATTTATATTTTTCAGAAGATTTTTTACTATGATTTTCAATTTGTTTTTTAATAGCAGTTGCAATTATTCCTGCCATTTCGACAGGAACAGCATTACCAACCATCTTATAACCATCTTCCAAATCCGTATAATAAAAAATGAAATCATCTGGAAAAGTTTGTAAACGAGCACATTCACGGATTGTCATACGTCTGTATAAATGTTCCTTTCCTTTAAAAAATTCTCTTTTATTTTGTTCAATAAATACCATTTTGGGAGCTTGTGGGTGTAATTGCGCTTGACGACCTGTAGCCTGAACAGTAAATCCTGGTTCATTCCATTGACGAACACGGTTACGACTCATAAAAATTGTAGAAAAACTACCTACAAAATATTCATGATTTGGAATATTAACTTCAGGATTAGTTTTATTTTTTGAAAGAGCGGGAATAGCGGTCTTTTTTAAATCATCTATAGCTTCTTTTAAATTAGTATAATCATTGGTAGGTTCAGGAAATTTAAATGTAAATCCTAGATCTTTTCGGATTCCTATATAAAAAACACGCTTGCGATCTTGCGGAATTCCATAATCAACAACATTTATAAGATTAACAGAAAGGTTATAACCCGCTTTAGAAAAAAGACTTTTTATATTTTCAACTGCTTCCGAATGTCTTGAAGAAAGCATACCAACAACATTTTCAGCAAGAAAAAATTTTGGTTTTTTATCTTTTAAAATTCTTATATAATCAAAAAATAATTGCCCTCTAGAATCTTTTATACCGCGAAGAGACCCTGCTTCTGACCATGATTGGCATGGCGGACCGCCAATAATTCCATCACAATCAGGCACCTCAGATGATTGTATTTCACGAATGTCTCTTTTATCCAATTTACAAGGGTGATTTTCTTCATATGTCTGCCAAATAGTTTTATCATACTCATTTGCAAATACAACTTTATAGCCCGCTTTTTCAAATCCCAAATCAAGACCACCAGCCCCTGCAAACAAACTAACAATTTTCATAAAAACCCCGTTTATTAACATGTCATTTTGACACACCAAAATCACCCAAAATCTTAACTTCCTTATTTTAACCTTTTTCTGTTTTTATGTCAAATACTTCAAAATTTAATGTCAAATCTAGCAAACTTCCTTGAAAGTCCTTGCCAATCCCCTCTCCCCCCGTTCGTGTCCGTTAGTGTTTTGCCAACGAAGTTTCTAGGCGGTTCGTGGTAAAAAATTCCTCTTCCTCCCCCCTCTCCCCTCTGCCAATCCCTCACCGCGGAATAAATATAATTTTCTCGCAATCATTAATCTTTATTACCTCGCAATGCGGGCTGAGTTTTTTCCAGTAATTTAGAATTTTCTTTCTGCCGGTTTCTACGTCGCAGCTGAATTTTTCTGATAAATAATTCAGGTTGGTTCTATCTTTTTCATTCAGGGCGGAAGAAAATTGTAAAGGGAAAGGTTTTATTATTATTCCGCCGCAGTCGTAGCCGAAAAAATTAATCATCTTTTTAGAAATGATTTTGCCAAGGCCCTTTCCCTGAAACGATTTTTCTAAAGTTATTTGGTCAAGTATCAATACATTGTTTGACGGCGGACAATCATTTAATTCTTCTGAAATATATCCGTTTTCATAAATACAACAGACATAATCGTATAATTCCTGATATTCCCTATCGCATAAATCAACAATATCCAATTTATTGTCAATTGCCCTGTTGGCATGCAAATATATCAGGTCTATTTTTCCGATTTCTTTTTCTTCTTCGACCTCATAGTCTTTATCAAGTTTTTGATAAATTATGGGGCTCGAAAAATGGGTGATGTAATCATCTTCGGAAATGCCGGCATGAATTTTAAAACAAAATTCAATTTTCTCATTATCTTTCATATTATCTCCTTAAAAAATATGTTCGTGTTCGTTCGTGTTTTGCCAACGAAGTTTCTAGGCGGTTCGTGGTAAAACCTCTTGCCTAAAAATCAAATAACGGCAGCTGTAAGCCCGCTCCATCCTGATTTGACAGCAGGCGGCGGATACGCACCGGGTCATCGGGCTGCTCGATAAATTTACCGGCGGCTGTTAAAAAATAACGCGCGCGTTTTAAGACAGCGCCCATTCTTTGCAAATTTTCCATTGATAAACTTCGGGAACGGCGCGTCTCTATGATACGGCGGGCTGTCTTTGCGCCGATGCCGGGGACACGCAGTAAAGTTTCGTAATCGGCGCGGTTGATTTCTATCGGGAAAAAGTTTAAGTTCTTTAAAGCCCAAACCGTTTTAGGATCCAGGTGCGCGTCAAGGAACGGATTTTCCTCGGTTAAAATTTCGTTTGCGCTGAAATGGTAAAAGCGCAAAAGCCAATCCGCCTGATAGAGACGGTGTTCTCTTACCAAAGGCGGTCCGATATTATCAGGCAGGCGAGAATCGGTATTGTTACCCGGATGAATAAATGCCGAATAGTACACTCGCTTTAGGGAAAATTTATTGTAGAGCGAACTAGTAAGGTTGATGATTTGCCTGTCATCCTCGTTTGTTGCACCTACGATGAGCTGGGTGCTCTGCCCTGCCGGAGCAAACCATGGAGCGGCTGTTTTTCCGGCGGATAAAAATTGCGGTTTACTGCGTGTTTTTTCAAATTCGCCGCTGATACAGGAAAAATCGTTCATCGCGCCAAGGATTGTTTTTTTTGATTTTTCCGGCGCAAGGCAGCAAAGGCTTTTTTCTGTGGGCAATTCGATATTTACGCTTAACCTGTCTGCCCAAAGACCGGCTTCGCGGATCATTTTTTCGCCGGTTCCGGGAATTAGTTTTAAGTGAATGTAGCCGCCGTACCCCATTTCCGTGCGAAGTGTTTTTGCCGTTTCTATAAGTTTTTCCATTACAATATCGGGGTCTGCAAAAATACCCGATGATAAAAAAAGCCCTTCGATATAGTTACGGCGGTAGAATTCGCTTGTTAACTGCGCCAATTCTTTGGCTGTAAAACTCGCTCTTTTTATATCCGCAGATGCGCGGTTGACGCAATATGCGCAGTCGTACTTACAGACATTGGAATACAATACTTTTAAAAGACTTACGCAGCGGCCGTCCTCTGTCCAGCTATGACAAACACCCATGGGAAGACTTGTACCGAATTTATTGGAAGCAGCCCCCTGCCCCTTAAAACCGGTGCTCCCTGACGTTGCGCAGGAAGCATCGTATTTTGCGGCGGCACAGAGGACAGAAATTTTTTCGTGCAGGTCGTGGTTCATCTATCCATAAGACTACACAAATGTTTAGGGGTTTGTCAAGAGGTAAATCTTACTTTTTTTTGATTTTCCCAATAATTGACTTTACTTCCCCGATAATTTCCTTTAGATAGCAGAAAATAAACAAGACCATACATATCCAGCCAAGATGAAGCATATAAACCAGCCAGCCGTGATTGAAATTCAGTACAGGTATATTTTCTACCGGGGGACGAACGATAAACCAGAAATTTACGTCCGGATTCCAGCCGAAAAACGCGTTCAGCCAGATAGCCAATATCAATACAAGGAAAATTAAACCGGAGGCTATACCGAAGCTTTTAATTGTGTATTCGACGGGTTTGGATAAATACAGGTAAAGACCAAGGAAAATCAGCATTGCATGGTAGATAAAATAACGATAGGTTGCAAATTCAACAAGCCCATGAAAGTTGATAGCCGCAGACGGTATAAGCATCCCTATAAAGCCGCCTCCTACCATTGTAGGATACATAAAATACAATAAAATCTTGCATTTTTTGGGGCATTCAGAAACCGCCAGGGCAAATATCAGGAAGATTTGAAACGGACACATATTGAAGGGCAAATGTTCCGCGGGCAAACGAAAACCGAATTCTGTTCCTTCTATAAAAAACAGTATTTTTTCGATTTCGCTTAAAATTCCGATGATTGCGCAAACCCAAATCAATTTTTTATTGTATCCTAATTTCTTTGAAAAATAGAATGCAAGAATTGCCGCCAATGTCCACAGAACCACCAGAAAAATTATATGGGAAACAGAAAATAATCCCATTGGATATTGAATATCATATACACGCATTTTTTAACTCCTATAAATTGATATATAACATTTTTTTATAAATTATGCAAGATCTCAGGCGTGCGCTCAAGCGTGCGCTCAGGCGTGCGCTCAAGCGTGCGTTTAAATAATAGCAAAAAAGAATGCCAAATACGCTTTAAAAAGCTCCCTTTTTCATAAGCTTTTGCGGTAACAAGCGGCACACGTTTTATTTCGCCGTATTCATCAGAGATGATTAAATATCCTGCATGAGAATTTTCCTCTAGCGGAGCTTTTATAAAACCTTCTATTATTGTTTTATATTCTATTCCTTCGCTGCGAGAAACAGGGGAGGTAAATTCCGCGGGGATGGCATACTTTAACTGCACGGTTTTTTCTCTTCCTTTCCACAAAGGCACATTGTCAGGAGGCGCAATTGGCGGGTAGATTGTTTCAAAATTATTAAAAACCCATGTAAAAATGCGCAAACCGTCCGCTTCACGGACTCTTTCCGAAGGAGCGCCCATAAGTATCAATATAAAACGGCTGTTATCCCTTTGTGCTGTTAGCGCGATATTATATCCGGATTCTACAATGTAGCCGGTTTTTAATCCGTCTACTCCGGAAAATCTTCTTAGTAAAAAATTTCTGTTAAACTGTTCAATAGTTCGCGGATTTTCGCGGTATCTTTCAATTTCATTTTCTGCCAATGGATATGAAAAAGACGGAACTGAATGGAAATCCCTAAGGCTTTCAGGATGTTTCATGATATATTGATGGCAGAAATACGCAAACTCCTGCGCTGTTGTATTGTTCTGCTCCGAATAGCCAGATGCTTCAACAAAGCGCGTAACATTAAGACCCATTTTTTTTGCTTCGGCTGTCATAAGTTCTCCAAAATCACTCATTGAACGGGCAAAACGCAGAGCAACAGCTACAGAAGCGTCATTGCCGGAAGAAACCGCAAGCCCCAGCAATAATTCGCGTAACGTAACCCTTTGTCCGGGTTCAAGAAACATCAGGCTGGAACGGCGCGGCTGCCTTTGCGCCCAGCTTTCCACTGTTACAGGAATTAGCTCATCATAACAGGCGCGCCCTTCTTTAATTTCATTCATAACAAGAAACATGGTCATTAGCTTTGCAAGCGAAGCCGGAGGAATTTCTTCATTTGCGTTTTTTGAATAAATTAACGCTCCTGTTGCCGCGTCAATTAAAACAGCTGCGCGGGAAACAATCTGCGGTGCATTTTTAATATACGGTTCAAGCAAAGGCGGCGTAGAATAATACTGCGCAAATAAACAAACCGGAAAAAAAATAAAAACAAACAAAGGTGCGAAAGCGCGGATTTTCATTTTATAATCCTGCCTGACCTGCCGCGCGCGGATAGGGAATAACATCTCTTATGTTCGCCATGCCGGATATATATTGAATAAGCCTTTCAAAGCCAAGTCCAAAACCTGCATGAGGAGCGGTTCCGTAACGGCGAAGATCAAGGTACCACGAATAATCTTTTGGTGACATTCCAGCCTCTTTTATCCTATTGCATAATTTTTCATAATCGTCTTCCCGCTGAGATCCTCCGATAATTTCACCTAACCTGGGAACAAGCACATCCATTGCGCGTACTGTTTTGTTATCATCGTTTAGTTTCATATAAAATGCCTTTATCTCTTTTGGATAATCTGTTACAATTACAGGACCGCCCGCTATTTTTTCTGTCAAAAACTTTTCATGTTCGCTTTGCAGATCGCATCCCCAGCGCGGTTCGAATTCAAAAAGCGATTTGTTTTTTTCCAGTTCCCTGACTGCATCGGTATATGTAACATGCGTAAACTTTGCGTTTGCTGTCTGCCCAAGACTTTCAATTATTCCTTTTTCCACATGCGTATCAAAAAATGCAAGCTCATCAGCGCATTCTTCCAGCGCAGATTTAATTATATATTTTAAAAATTCTTCTGCCAGATCCATATTATCTTTTAAATCCGCAAATGCTGCTTCCGGTTCCACCATCCAGAACTCCGCAAGATGACGCGCTGTGTTGGAATTTTCAGCCCTGAATGTAGGACCGAATGTATAAACACGCGAAAGCGCCATAGCATAAGTTTCTGCTTCAAGCTGGCCTGAGACTGTTAAAAATGTCTGCTTTCCAAAAAAATCTTTTGCCCACTGCCCTGCCTCTTTCGCAGAAAGCGTCGTCACCTGAAACATCGCCCCCGCTCCCTCGCAATCTCCCGCAGTGATAATCGGCGTATGCAAATATTGAAAATCCCTCTCCTTAAAAAACCTATGAATGGCAAAAGCCATACTGCTTCTAAGGCGAGCTACGGCTCCAAAAGTATTTGTTCTGGCACGCAAATGCGCTATCTCACGAAGAAACTCCAGCGAGTGGCGTTTTTTCTGAAGAGGATATGCCGGTATATCACCGTCAGTTTCAGCGGGGGCTTTTCCAAGCACCGCAAGGGAAACTGCCGCAACTTCAACTGCCTGCCCTGAGGCGGGAGAAGCGACAAGTTTACCTGTTATTTTTACAGACGCGCCTGTAGTAAGAGAGGCAAACTCGTTTGCAAGCGTTTCATCGGGCTCATTGAATGTTGCCTGAATTCCGGCAAAACATGAGCCGTCGTTAACTTCTACAAAAACCAGGTTTTTCATCTCCCTTTTTGTTCTTACCCAGCCGTAGATTTCTACATCCTGGGACATTGGAGATTGCGTAAGTATGTTTTTAATAAGCATTGGCAGCATGATGGTATTTTATATTTTAAATGATTAATTTACAATTGGTGGATTTTGAATTCAAGGCTTTTGTTGTCTTTTGGGTTTGGAAAAAATAATGCGTGGGAACGCAGGGCAAGCAGAGTGCCGGAATCTAACGAATACAAAGGGTCGTTTTTTATGGGATAGCCTATCCAGCAAAGATGACAGCGTATCTGATGGCGGAAACCGCGTTTTATTCTGGCAGTAATGTTATTCTCTTTTATTTTAATTATCTCTGTACGGTAAAATCCGCCCTTATCTTTGGCAATTTCCTTGTGTTTTTTTCCGTCTTCTATAACCGGACGCACCTGTTTTCTGCCGGGTCCAAAGGGACGAAAATAGCTTTCTACTGTAAATGGCGGTGTATTTTCATTTAACCTTGGAGGAAATCCTTCCATTTCGATTTTGGATGAACAAACAGCGGAATATTCTTTTATAAATTCCCCATTGTCCTGAGCCGATTTAAAAAAATGATAACTTTTTTCATTTTTTGCAAAGAGTACAAGTCCGTTGGTTTCATAATCAAGGCGGTGCATGATATCAAAGACGGCAGAAGAATGTATTTTGCACCATTTCAAAAGATCCGGAATACAGTGCATTTTTGGAGGTTTAAAAACAACAATGAAATCTTCTGTTTCTTCGAGGATGTACGGATTATCCAAGAGGCGCCCCCAATTTTTCCATTATTTTAAGAAAACGATCCGGCACAGGAGATGTAAAAATACTTTCTTTTGTTTCGCCTGGCAAAATTATTTCCAATCGCTTTGAGTGAAGCATGAGGCTCGCATCAGGAAACTGACTGTCGCTTTTCCCGTAAACAGGGTCTCCAAGTATCGGGCAGCCAAGCCAGCGCATATGAACGCGAAGCTGATGAGTACGTCCTGTTTTGGGACGAAGCAAAAGCAGCGAATGGTTTTTCCATTGTTTTATTATTTTATAAAATGTTACGGAATGTCTTCCGTTAGCCGAAACTGTAAAACGTTTGCGATTCGCCGGATCCCGGGAAATATTTGTCTCTATACGTCCTTTTGCATCCTTTGGCACTCCGCATACAATCGCTATATAACTTTTTTTTACTTTTCTGTTTTTAAACTGATCTGACAAAAAAAGATGGGTTCTTTCATCCCATGCCGCAATTATAATACCAGATGTTTCTTTATCCAGACGATGAACAATCCCGGGGCGTAAACCCGCATCCGATGCAGAACCGTTTCTTTGAATTTTTCTGTAATACAGGGCATTCGCAAGAGTTCCCTGCCTATTTCCCGCGCCGGGATGAACAACCAAACCTTGAGCTTTGTTCACAACAATGCAATTTTCGTCTTCCCATACAATTTCAAGAGGAATATTTTCCGCTATTATTCCATCTATCGGCGGATCATCCCAGAAAATTTCAAGGTTATCACCGGCTTTTACAAGCCTTGAAATCTTTACTTCCTTTCCGTTAATTTTCGCGTTAAGATTTCTTGCCCTAATCTGCGAACGGGAAAGAATATTTAAAATCTCTGACACATAACGATCCAGGCGCATGGGCAAAGAAGAATGATCTTCTGCAAAACAGGAATAGGCTGGCATTACGGCGAAAGTTCCTGCTCAGTCTCTTCAAATTCCCGCTCCTGCCAATCTTCGGTTTCATGCGGCGTTAACTCTTCTTCTTCTTCTTCTGAGGCAGAAATTTGCCTTCTTTCTATTGTGACTGAGCCGGAAGGCCTTCTTTCGATACGCCGGCGTTCATTGCCTTGTTTAATTTTTACAATGATAAGATCAACAAGCGCAACTGTTAAAGAAACACCTGCGGAAATTAAAATGGTTCTGAATTGCTCATCGGTTGTCATAGGCACCGCTCCCGCAGATTTCAGCGGCCATGGCGCATAACGTCGTCCATCTTCAGAAAAATCAAGCCCGTTTGCATTGTACCAGCGGAACATATCTGTCGCGAATGTAACAAAGAATATAGAAAACGGAAATACTCCGAATGCGATTATATCAAAGCGGCGCAGATCCTTTCCCCACTGCGGAAAATCAGTAGTATCAAAAATATTCGCCTGAGATTGCGATGAGGTTTGCGCCGCCGCCTGTGACAGCGGAGAGAGTAACAGAGAAATAACTATTGCCAAAAAAAACAATTTTTTCACTGTTCTTTTTTACTCCTTAAAAATTGCGCTGCCTATTCTAAGCAAAGTTGAACCTTCTTCTATGGCTATCTCAAAATCATTGGACATTCCCATGGACAGCATATCCCAGTTTTCTTCCCCAAAACGTTTTTTTAGCTCTTTCTGAGCTTTTACAAGCTGCAAAAAAGATGTACGAATTAAAGCTTTATCTGTTGTATACGGCGCCATTGTCATAAGCCCGGATGGCTTTAAATTTGAACAGCCTAAAACCAGTTCTGCCGCCGCAAACAGCGTTTCCATATCGGCAAAACCGCTCTTTGTTTCCTCTCCCGTGTGCAATTCAAGCAAAATTTCAACCTGCCGCTGCTGTTCAGAAGACCTCTGCTGTCTTCCAGACAGCTTAATCAGCTCATTTACAAGTTCTATTCTGTCAACCGATTGTATACAATCGAAAATCTTCATTGCCTGTTTTGCTTTATTTCGCTGCAATGAACCGATTAAATGAAGCCGTGTTCCATCTCCCCTAAAAACATCAATTTTTTCTGCCGCTTCCTGCACCCTGCTTTCGCCGAAATAACGAATCCCTGCGCAAAAAGCTTCCTTGATCTTTTCTTTGGGCACAAATTTGGAAACTCCCATAAGGATGATTTCACTTCGTTTTCTGCCGGAACGATCGCAGGCTTTAATGAGGCGTTCTTCTATAATCTCAATATTTTCCGCAACACTCATTCCTATTTAGATAATCGCATATTCTCAATGGTCTTTGCAAGGGATGCAAAAGCCTCAATTTCAAGGTTTTCCGCTCTTTGGTTCTCATTCAGTCCGTTTTCTTCCAAAACAGACATGCAAATATCCCGTGATATTCCGGGAAACGATAAAAGATTGTTTTTTATTGTCTTTCTGCGGGAAGAAAAAAGAGTACGTACCAAAGGATAAAAAATATCGGGGTAGACGCGGGAATCCCGTTTTTCAAGGAGAACTCCCATACTGTCTACATTCGGCTGGGGATAGAACGATGATGGGCGGATAGTCATAAGAGGTTTAACCTTGTATACAGAGGCGCACAATACCGAAAACGAAGAATAATCCTTTGAACCAGCAGAGGCTGCCATTCTTAGCGCTACCTCTTTTTGAACGGTCACAACCATTCGCGAAAAAACGTGTTTCTTTTCTATAAAATCTGCCAGCAGCACGGCGGCTATATTGTAGGGAAGGTTGCCCAAAAGAAAACTGTTGTCTGTGCCTGGGAAGGCAGACCGGCAGGTTTGCCATGTTTTAAGCACGTCACCTTCAATGAGTTCAAAACCGGCATCCTGCGAAAACAATTTTTTTAAAATGCGGATAAAACCATTGTCTATCTCAAATGCTTTTACTGTAAATCCTTTTTCAAGGAGCAAAGCAGTCATGGCGCCGAGACCGGGGCCTATTTCCCAAACTTCATCGCCTTTTTGAGCGCCATGAGCTCCCCCCAAAGCGTCAACAAGCGGCTGTCTTACATTTGGATTTATTAAAAAATTCTGCCCGAATTTCTTCTGCATACCAAGACCTTCCTGTTCAAGAAAAGCGCGCAATGATACAGCAGAATTATAATTTAACATATTTATATTTTCCATGTTATGTAAAAGATTTTAACTTTAGCAATGCTTCCCTTCTTTTTTGTTCAAAAATAGCAATTAAAAGTAATAACACTATGGAGAGTATTAGAACAATCAGAGGGTTTGCCCTGATGGCGGGAACATTACCTGCAAGAGAAGACGTTAATTCCATCAGGCGGTAAATCCATGATAAAGGATAACTTAATATAAATGAGAGCGAAAACAAATCCAAAACAAGCCAGAGAATGCTTCCTACCATAAATACAGTTGTAAGGGGGACAATCACAAGTCCTGCCAATATTCCAACAGGAGCAATCATTCCAAAGAAATAACTGCATACTCCCGCTGTCGCCAAAAACGCGCCGCAGGAAAGAGAAAGCGGCTGTAAAACAATATCAGGGATAATGCCGCCCAATAGCGATGATATCTGGCGGCTTGTAATTAAAATTCCCAGCAGCGCAAGATATGATAAAATAAATGAAAGGGAATTTCCCGCGGCAGGAGTTATTATTATTTGTATTAAAAAAGAAAGACTTAGAATTGACATTGAATTTTTTGGAAGGGATCCAAGCAGCGCAAGAACTCCAAGCAGATACATAATCGCGGAACGGTTAAGGCTCGGCATAGGACCTACCAGCAGACAGTAAAGACTTATAATTACAGCTCCTGTAATAGATGCTGCCTTTAAACCCAAAGGTCTTTTTAACAGAAAAGATATAAGCGCCGTAATTACCGCAAGATGCATTCCAGATAACGCGAGAATATAAGAAAGACCCGCTCCCCTGTACACGGCAGTCAAATTATTATCAAGGTTGTCTCTTATACCAACAAGCAATGCAAGAGCGAGACCTCCCCACGTTTTTCCGTCAAAACGGTTAAGTAAATTTAACCTTATTCCTGTGCGCATACGTTCATACTGAGGCGCAGGTTTTACAATGTGCAAAGAAACCGCGCTGAAACTCCAGCCGTGTTCATTTGAACGAAGAGCGCCTTCCGCGAATATTCTTGTTCCCCGCCCGAACTCACGAAGTCTCTGCGAACTTTCCGGCGGAAAAAAAACAGTTATAACGCCCTTGCTGCTCACCCGCGCATTTTCCTGCCTATTTTGTATGGAACTTCTTTGCAATGATACAGAAGCCATGATGGTCCCGCTTGCAAGAGCTCTTGGATCTTCCAAAAGCACTCCTTCTATCGCGGTTATTTTTTCGTGCGGGATTCCAAAGTTTACTTTATTCTGCCCTGCGTCTGCGGCGCAAAGCCCAAGAACAAAACCTGCTGCAATACAGACAGCCGTTATATGCGGCGCATTCATGCGTTCATTAAAGGAAGCAAGAACGCGGAAAAAGCAAAGCGCAAACAAAGATAAAACAAGAGCTGTAACTGTTACTGCGATATGCGCGGAAAAAAGAAAATAAAAACCAAAACACGCAGATATAGCGGTAAAGAAAAGCGGGGTTCCCCAGGGAGTGATTGTTTTTTTCATCAGATTACCATTTAAGGCGATCTACCGCCTCCCTTGCCGCAGCAATGATATAATCGGGGTACGGTAAATTAATAACACGCAGTAAATGATCAAAAACGGCATTATCACCGATAAGGCCGAGAGACTGGACAATAGCCAGAGTAACTTCAGCGTCAAATGATCCTGTGGAGAACATTCTTACGTTTATAAGACCTTGCTGCAAACCTAACACCAAAGCGGCGTCTGAATTACCAACGGCGCCAAGGCATGTTATTGCTTCAAGAAAGCGCTCCTTTGGAACAATGTCATGGGAGTAATCTGCCTGCACCCGGTAATAGTGCCTGATTGCAAGAGCGTTTGCGCGTGTCCAGCGAAGCCGGGAAAGAACAATGACCGCGGCGTAACGCATTGCGTTTAAATCGGCATTTTCTTCAACTGCAAGAAGACTTTGCGCGAGAGCAAGTTCTGCAAGCTGCCCTCGTTCAGGGATGGATAATCTTTCATTGTTTACGACAACTTTAAAAGCATCATACTTTTCCTGGGGCACATTATTTTCTATTACATTAAATAAAAATTGATGCAGATTACCGGGAATTATTTCCAGCGCGCCGAATGCTTCAGAAGTGATTACTTCAGGGTAATCCGAACAAATAATTTCAAAAAGAACAGGATATGAAGAACTGTCGCCCAATTCCATAATCGCGGAAATACAAGCAGAGATAATTGAATAATCAACATGATGCCCGTTTTTAAATAATTGATTTGTCTCCGTTAAATAATTATTCAAATTGTCAATAATAAATCTGTTCCATTTTCCAAGAACACCCAAAGAAATAACAATTTCCGTTTTTGTCTGCACATTTGGGTATTCAAGAAAAAGTTTCCATAAAGTATTTAAAGCATCTATGCTTAAAACACGCCCATGTTTAAGGAGGCTGCTTATGGAAATAGACGTAATTCTGTTCATGTCGCGAAGATCATCAATTTGAGCATAATTATCCAAAACAAACTGAAGAGCGTATTCATAAGGTAAAACAGAATCCAAATCGGCATTTACAGACGCTTCGTGAAGTATATCAATCTTTCCCAAAAGATCTGCTCTGATAAATCTTTGCAGGTAATCTTCGCAATAACTGTTCGATGAAAAACAAATAAACAGTATAATAAATAAAATACCTATCCGCGGTTTATTCACTTACAGCCTCCTTATTTCCGGGAGCTTCATTATCGGCTTCTTCTTCCAAAACACGGAACGGCAGTTCTTCATCATCTTCTTCCGGCAGCAGATTAAATACTTCGCATAAAATCCGATTGCGGGTAATAACGGGGAGGGGATCTGCTTCCATGCGAACAAGTGAAATATTTGTATCCTGATTATAATCCACAGAACGAACTGTAGCGGGCATACAAATTGGAATCCTGTCCAGAGAAAACTGAACCTTCAGCCGCAGTCCCGCAGTTGCCTGTCCATTAATTTTAAAAGCGCATCCGGCATCAGAAATATCATCCAGCATACATCTAAGACCTGCGGATGTTTCCAGCCTGTGCGGATTATCGGTATCATCTACAAGATACAGGAATGCCACTCTTTGAAATTTTATCCGCATGGATTTGCGTTTTTGTGTTCTAAAAAGAGAATCGTTATGTTCAACTTTAAGCGCGGAAAGCCCTTTGGAAAAAACTTCGTCTGTTACTTCTGTATCAAAAACATAACCCGCATCATCTTCCCGCCAGAAATACACGGATATTTTAAGGCTATACCATTGCATGGAAGCGGATAACTTGTTATTTATGGGACGCGAAATTGTAAGATAACCTCCGGCATTTTTGATAACTTCGGATTTAAAAACTCCGGTTCCCGGCACAAGAATCCGCAAAGTCTGCCCTTCGCTTATTTGATGGGAATTGGAAATACGCACCTTATTTTCGGACGCTTCCATCTCTATCTTTTTGTAATAATCAAAAAGTTTGGAAAGAAAAACCTGAACGGAGGGATCACTGCCTTCTCCGGAAAGCCGCAGCGTATTAACCATGGAACGCACAACTATTTCAAGCTGCTTTTGAGACTTAAAAATTGATCCCGGGTCGGAAATACCGCAGTTGGAAACAAGGCGCCTTAACTGTTCCATATCCTTAATGGAAAAGCCAGCCTCTTTTCCTTTCGCAAAAAAGGAAAGCCAGTTTCCGGACCCCGTCCTTTTGGCTCTGGTAAATAAAAAAACCAAAACGAGGATAATAGCGGCAACCAATAGAAATTGAATCATTATTAAATTATAATATAAAAATAAAAATCAGGAAAGACCAGGGAATAAAAAAATGGCTGTATATATAGAAGCACTGATCCTGTATATTATCTTGTTTTTCTCCGGATCGGGCAGCGCAGAAGGAATATCTTCTCAAATTATGCGAATTTTGCTCTTTTTTATCCCTTCGATTGCCTTAATCTGGTACCTTTTATCCCGAAACTGGAAGATTGAATACTGGATAGTAAGACCGCGTAAAAAAGACCTGTTTGCCGCTCTTATCACATTCCCCGTCCTCCTTGCAACTGGCTCTGTGATAGCATTAATTTCTTCGATTACCTCGGGAAGCGCTGCCCTTTCAATTTCCTCTCCCGACACATTTGCAGGGTGGCTGGTTCTGTGTATATCCATCATCCTTGCGGCATACCTGGAGGAAAGTTTTTTCCGTTTTTACCTGCTTTCAAAAAGGAAGGAAATGAACCTTAGCTCCCCTGCGGCGCTGGCTCTTTCCACGGCGCTTTTTGCCGTATGCCATATTTACGAAGGTCCCTGGGGATTTTTAAACGCGGTAATTTCCGGCTTGTTTTTGGGCTTTGTTTTTTTAAGGTACAATACCTTTCACGGGATAGCAATTGCTCACGGATTATACAACATCACAGCTTATGTAATAAACGCGGTTTTTTAATATTGATGCCCGACGCCTATCGCCGCACGGAAACTGCCGCCGCCGGATCCGTTAAAAAAGTGCAGGAAATCAAATCCGGCTTTAAATAAAAAGTTGTTAGTTAAACGCCAATTAAAAGAAGCGCCGATTACTGCGGCTAAATCTCCATTTAAAAAATCCACAACAGAATAAGATGCTCCCAGCCTAAAGCCCAATGCAAATCTTTCACTTGGCAGCCATTTTAGAGCAAGCAGATTTACACCAACATGGAGTTTGCCTGTTAAATCAGAAACTGTTATTTCCGGTCCAATATAAATATCCAAAGGAAGCAGGAAAACTACTCCTAAACCAATTTCAAGTCCAAAAAGAGAAAGATTATCTTCAAATAAATTTCCGTAAAGGGTTAAAGCCGGTGTATATGAAATACCGAATATTCTTATGTTACGCCGCAGCGGATCAAATTTTGATTTAACTTCCTGTTCAATTTCTTCTTTTATTTCCGGCTCCTGTTCAATTATTACTATTATTTTTTCTTCTTCCGGTTCAGGCTGAACAATTATTTCTTCTTCCGGCTCGGGCTGAATTATAATTTCCTCTTCCGGTTCAGGCTGAACAATTATTTTTTCCTCTTCCGGCTCCGGTTCTGTTATTTTTTCTTCTTCAGGCTCCGGCTGATGTTCAATTACAGAAACTCCTCCTGCAATTCTGGCTTCCAGACCTCCGGGATTTCTGATAATTATTTCGTATTGATCCGGAATTTCACCTTCTGCAAAAACCTTTACACCATCTTCACCGGCTTCTGTTACTTCAAGAGGACTTTGCGTTCCGTCAGAATAACGGATAAAATACCTTGCATCCGGGTCAAGATTGCTTCCGGTAACTTCAATAATAAAACCCAAAGTTTCACCGCGCTCTCCTGTAACAATTTCCGGCAAAACTTCTGCAGGCTGAGGCTGCAAAGCGGCGCGTACCGAAACATTTTTCCACTCTGATGCTTCAGCCGGTCTGTCAAAAAAATCATAAGGTATTACCCTAAAACGATATTCTCCCGGCGGCAGGGAAACCTCTACAAAATGCTGCCTGGTAAATTCGCGAAGGTGCTCTATAAATCTTCCGCTTACTTCTCTTTCAATTATAATTTCATAACGTGCTGCAAATTCTCCGCCGCTCCATGTAAGCCTCTGGACAAAACGCGGCTGTCCGCTTTCTGTATCAATAAAATAATTCTGGGCATGAATGTCAGGTAACAGTATAACAAACAAGGCGCATAAAATAAAAAAAATCTTTTTAATTGCCATAGAGTATACCTGTATCCTCTATCTGAACGGGACCTGGAGCCGGGATATCTATTATCAATGTTCTTTCGCCAATGTTACCGCGCTGATCAATTGAATTGCCGCGGATATTTACAGGTTCAACCTGCCACACAAAAGTTCCTCTGTCCAAAAGACGCAGATTATTTAATGTATAACTGGTTCCGCTGTTTATAGTTGTTCTTATAATTTGCCGCCTGCCGCCTGCTGTTTGCTGACTAAGCGTAAAAATATAGGCATTTGCTCCCTGTACCGCCTGCCAACGGAAAACAATTGATCTTTGCGATTGTAATTCCGTAAAACCAAGACGTCCCTGCGGCTGCAAATTTGCAGGAGCGGCAAGCGGCTGTATCGGGAGCACCTGTAAACGGCGGGGCGGCGCGCTCACAACAATATTATTTGCGGTGCGCACTTCAACTGTCCAGTACCACGTTCCTGCCGCTAAACCGTCAATGTTTACGGTACGCGCCGGATTCGATATTACCCTGAAAGGCTGGCCCTGCAATGGATTGGCATTTGCGGAAATTATAAATCTTGAGCTTTCAATTTGCGTTTCTGTATCCCAGCGGAAAACTACAGGCTGCCGCAGCGCTGCAAGACCTGTTATCTGCGCGCCGTTTGCAGGCACATCAAGGTTTACCTGAACAGACGCAATTTGCGCCGCAATAATTTCCTGCGGAATAATTTCCGCCGGCACCTCGGGCGGCAAATCGAGTGACGGCGCCTGTTCAGCAATCCATTGTGAAAGCGGAGCTTCAATTATCTGCGCGGCAGTTTTTTCTATGCGGAAAAAAGCGGTAGGAGAAAACGCGCCTTCGCCGTTGTAAACTGACGGAAAGAGAGGTTTTACTCTCCAGTACCACAATCCTTCACCAAGCGAGGATATTACCTGCGAAGGGGAAGACACCTGCATACGAATCTGCGCAAAAGAAAAGTCAGATGCGCTGCTTACTTCAAATGAATAGGAGGAAGCCTCTTCTCTTCTTTCCCACTGAAAATTAAGGGTTGGAAGTTCATCCTGAAACCGGAATATGCTGTTTAAAGCGGGACTTACAAGCCGCATTGTGCCGTCTGCCGCCATCAGCTGTCCTGTCGCAAGAACTTCATTTTGATATAAAATACGATAGTACCAGTAACCTGCGTCAAACTGCGTTCTTGCGGTTCTGTCAAGATTATTTAAAGTCCTAATAATTCTTACAAAGCCGGAGTCTTGCGCGATTTCAAGGCGAAGCCTCATATTCGGCTCCAGATTGATTCTGTTCCATGCAAAGTCAACAGTTAAAGGCGATGCGCTGTTTTTCACATAACGCGAATTGGGCTGCGGAGAAGTGACAACTACTGCCCTGCTCACCCGCAGTGTTCCGTCCGCAGCCATTGTAACTGCCGATCCTGCCGTGATTTCCCGCGCTACTCCGCCTTCAACAAACTGCGCAAAACCTTCGCTTACCTGAAAAGATTTCTGCTCCTCGCTTACAGCCGCTGTTAAAACTGTTCCGCGCCCTGTCTGCACCTTCTGCCCGTTAAGATCTATAACAAGACTTTTACTTTGATCTTCCGCTACCAGAGACAGGCTTCCTTCGCTAAGTGTAATCTGTATACCTTCACCGTCCGGCGCGCGCGTTATGCGAATAATGGTATTTTCATCAAGGTCTATGCTGTTGGCATCGATATAAAGTGTTGCGGCAGAAATATCCGCAATACGGATTAAATCTCCTATGTATACAGGAGATTCGGATGCAAGCCTGTCCCAAATCGCGCGATCCGACAATCGTCTTTGAACTGTATTTCTTTTTATAACAACTGTTCCTACAGGATCAACATTCTGCAGGCTGAAGGTTTGCATAAGATCGTTTCTGAATAATTCAAAACAAAACACGGCAATAAAGAGAAAAAATACTACAATGAAAAAATCCAAAGGCCGAAAAAAAACACGGCCGGGCCGGACCCCATCTTCTTTACGTTTCATTTTTTATTTTGGTCCCCGCCAATACTGTATTTTTTCTCGTCCGCGTTAACATCAACATCTTTTATTTCAGGCGCGTCTATACCCAAAAGAGAACGGACATCTGCAAGAGTTTGAGGTCCTTTTGGCTCCCCTGTAAAATTTACAACCGCAAAAATACGGACAGGTTTAACTTTGCCTTTAACTGTAACAGACGGCATTTCTTCGCAGATAAATCTGTCTCCTACAAGTTTCCATGTATCCTCTGATACAAGAATATCCGCGCCTAAAGGTTTAGTAAGCGACTCTATGCGGGAAGCAAGATTAACAGGATCGCCTATAACCGTATATTCCATTCTCATATCGCTTCCAAGCTGACCTGCTGTAACAATGCCGGAATTTATTCCGCATCCAATGCGGATAAACGGAAAAGCGGGATCATCCGCTTTGCGGGATTTATTCAAATAGTAAAGCGCTTTGCGCATCATTAAGGCTGCTTTTACGCAGTTAAATGCATCTTTACGCGGACTGCCCGCGCTATACGCCGTTCCCCAGTGAGCCATAACAGCATCGCCTATAAATTTGTCTACTACGCCGTTTGTTTTTTCTACACAGTCAACCATTTCTGTAAAATAACTGTTCAGCCAATGAACAATTTTATCTGATGCTTCCGCTCCGAAAAATTTGGAGAAACCTTCAGACTTTGCGGTAAAATCGCGGATGTCAGAAAAGAATACTGTCCCATGTTTCGGCAAACCGCCCGGTTTAATTTCTCCGCGCATTGCCTTAACCGCGATTTCCTTGTTTGTAAATCTGCCGAAAATATGCAGGGCAGAACACATCTTCTGGAAACTGGAAGTTAAAATTCCTATTTCATCCTTGCTTTGCGGTTTAAGATCATTTTGAAAATTTCCGTTTTCGATCTGCCGCGCAACTCCTGCCAGAGATTTAAGCGGAATGGAAATTGTTTTGGCAAAAAACCAGATAAAAATAATCGAGATACTTAAAACAGAAATAGTTAAATAAATATTACGCCGTGTTGTTGCGGCTATTCCTTCAAAAACTTTATCGTACTCAATGCTTGTTATTACAACCGCGCCTGCAATATTCAATTTTGTGTATGCGACAAACATCCGCGTTTGCCCGCTTTCTTTATCTTCTATTTTTAACAAAGTTTTAAAAAACATACTTGCCCTGTCAATCAACGGTGAAATTTTTTCCAGTAAAGGCGTAAAAATTCCGCTGTTTTCACTGTAGTTGTATAAAATATCAAAATCCGCTTCCAGAAGCTGCTGTCTGTTTCGTTCTGTGCTGTCCAGTATATTCCTTATAACCTGTAAATGAGCTATATTTACGCCTTTTTTTACAAGTTCAGAATCTGCATGAGAAAGAATATCACCCGCGCCGTTTAATAAATAAGTCTGATTTAATCCCATCCCGAAATTTTCATTCAAACTATCTGAAGAAAATAATACTCCTCCCACTCCTCCGCCCTGCCATGGAAAAAACAACGCCAAAAGCGGACGCGAAAAATGAGGCGCAGCGTTCTGCAGCAAAGTTTCTCCGCGAACAGCGCGGCCAAGTGCATCTCTTTGTTCTGCAAAAAAAGAAGTTGCCAGGTAATCATCAATTTCTCTTGAATGAAAAAATTGCTTATTTAAAAACAATTGTTCTCTTCTGCCGGAAGCGATAAAAAAAACTGCCGCTATCTGCGGATTTTCCCCAAAGAAAAAATCTGCCGACTGCTGAATAATCCCCGGCTGCCCTGGCTGCCCTGTAGTTATATTTTGAATAAGGATCCTTGAGTTAGCCCGCATATTTACAAGCACGGATTCCGCTTCCATTGCCGAACGGCGGTTAACTTCAAAGTTGTTTTCCTCCGCGGAAATCCGCAAATCTGCCTGAACCAGCAATGAAACCAGGGCAGTTATGGAACCAAGGGAAATAATAACAATAAACGATATAATCGTTATCAATTTAGCGCCAATCGAAAAACGTATCTTATCCATTTCGCGCCGCTTGTATTTTGTGCTCATATCTATATTATCGTGGTATTTTTGAGCTTAGTATAGAAGGAAAAGGGGGAATTTAGGCGATTTTAGGAAAAATTGCCCGGATTTTGCGCCGGATTCATGCAAATACTTATTACTTGCCGATAACATATCCTATTCCTCCGCTAATCACTGCTGTGACCGGGAGTGCTACCATTGTAAAAATCCGCCAGAACTTTAACCTTCGTTCTGATCTCGCCGATAAGGCTGACTGCATCCTGTAGGTTTCTGACATTTCGTTCAGCCGCCCCCGTAATTCCGTCAGCAAGTTCTCTTGCTCTTGTATTATGTTCTCGTAACCGGCGATTAATATCCCGCTCGCGTTCAAGTTCGTTTTCAAGTCGTCCAATAATCTCTGTTGCTCTTCCGTGCTGGCTATGGTATCTGCTATCAAATTTTCCAGCGAGAGCAGATCGCTGTCCAGCGATGAAAAGTCCTGCGCAAAGACAGCCTGCGAGAAAAGCAAGGATAATGCAAAATATAAAATAACGTACCGGACGGCGCTGCTGTATCGCCTGATTGATTTTAGAGAAGATTTTCTGTAATGTTTGTTTTTCATTCAATTTATACGAATATATGAATATTTGCGAGCTGCGTCAAGCTTTTTTACCACGAACCATACGAACGGGGGGAGAGTTTGCTAAGAGCTCTCGCGGAGACGCAGAGGCGCTGAGGACGCGGAGGAAGAGAGGGAAGAATCTTTACCACGAACGGACACGAACGGGGGGGAGGGGATTTATTTTATTTTGTGTAGTTCTTCGTCGCTGTGGGCGCCTGCTACTTCTTTTTTTTGGGGGAGCATAAATGGTACTGGCTTCAGGCGCCTTTTTTTTTGTTGTTGTAGACTGCTGGTTTTTCCGCTACTTGGTTGTAGGGGATTATCTCGTTTATTATGTATTCTTTTTTTTCTTTTTCGGATTCTAAATCGTAATAATTTTGAAGGTTTAACCAGAATTGCGCGGAATTGCCGAAATATCTTGAAAGCCGCAGGGCTGTACCCGCCGTTAATTTTCGTGTCCCTTTGATTATTTGACTTAGGGCGGTTTGCTGTACTTTTATTTCTTTGCTTAATTTGTACGCCGATATCCCCAGAGGTTCCATAAACTCTTCCTGCAGTATGGTTCCCGGTTTAATTAGGTCTAATTTCTTTTTCATAGCATTCTCCTAATGTCGGCATTCCCGTCCAGCCATTTAAAGGTGATTCTCCATTGGTCGTTTATCCGGATACTGCACAACCCTTCTTTGTCGCCTTTTAATTTTTCAAAACGGTTACCGGGCGGTATACGTAAATCATTTTCATCCGTAGCGGCATGTATAATGAGTAATTTGCTTCTACCGCGTTGCAGTAATTCCGGGGTAATTTTTTTACCCTCTGGCGGTTGAACAACGCTTCGGTATCTTTGTCTCCAAAACTTTGTATCATTTAAATACCTGCATTATGTCATAGTATCGTACTTCGATAGTATTGTCAAGGGGCGGGGGTGGATTTTACTTGATTTTATGTAGTTCTTCGTCGCCGTGGGCGCCTACTACTTCTTCTTTTTGTGGGTGGATGATTAGGTCCATGGCATCAAGAGGGATTTTGCCTAGTAATATGTTGTCTGCTTTGGGTAATACGATGGCGTCGCATGTAGCACGGCGATTTTTCCATTTGACTTCTACCGGTCCTGCAATGCTGTATTCTGTTATTTTGCCGTTTGCTAGCGTACCTGTTTTAGTTTCAATTTGTCTTTTTCTTAAACCTAGCTGCTGCCGTGTCGCTTCATTGATAACCAATGTCCATGCATTTGTGTCTACTAACGCTTTGACTGTAGTTTGACGGATTTTATGGTTTTTGACTAATCCGGTTTCGGCTATCGCTTCATCAGCTATATTTCTTAAGGTTATTTCTGTGTATACTGCGGACATTGTTTTATTCCTTGGTACAAAGATATTTCTCGTACGTTTATTTGTCAAGCAGGCAGGCGGGGTTGGGAGAAGACTCACACGGAGACACGGAGGAAGAAGAGGCACGGAGGGAAGATTTTGCGAAGAGTTCTCGCGGAGACGCAGGGGCGCTGAGAACGCGGAGGAAGAAGGGAATAATTTTTTACCACGAACCGCCTAGAAACTTCGTTGGCAAAACACGAACGGAGGAAGAGGGGGAAGAGGTTGCGAGGAGTTCTCGCAGACCGCAAACCGAAGGTTTGAAGGAGACGCTGAGGACGCAGAGGGAAGAGGGGCTTCTAAGAAAGTCTTCTTATTATTTTTTGCGCTAGAGGCTTTTTTATTTCTCTATGACGAGGTACAGCATCATAATTACCGGTTTTTGGATTTTTATACCAATCATGATCACTTCCATGCCGAATAAAAACAGCGCCATTTTTTTCGATTATTCGAATTAAATCTATTCGTTTCACGCCGGCACTGTAATAAAACCTGTGCTTTCATGTACCGCAGCCTGAAAGTCGTCAAATTGCATAATATCACCGTAAAGGGATAAAAGCATATCTTCGAGTTCTTTTATACTGTCACCTTGCGTCCAATAATCCGGATATTGATTCAAATAACCTATGAATCCGCCCTCTTTAGCTTCCCAAAAAGAATATGACAATTTCATTTATTACCTCTAATTAATTATAATGTTTTTTTTATTTTTTTGCAATCATTTTCTCTAATTGAGCCAGCTTGAGCGAAGAGTTCTCGCGGAGACGCAGGGACGCAGAGGACGCGGAGGAAGAGGGGGAGGAATTTTTTACCACGAACCACGCTAACGGACACGAACCCGTTGTTCTGTGTTCTTGCAAGAGTTTGTATGGTTAGTTTTTAAATTCTTTACTCTACTCTCCATTCTTTCTCCTCAAAAAGGCAGCGGCTATCATTTTAGTTTACGAAATGTTCAGGCCATGGTTGGGGATTGCCTACGCCTTTTAGGGATGGCATATAGCTACCTCCGTTCCACTGCCAAGTGTCAGTAAAGTCCCATGTACTACCTGTAGTTGTGTTCCAATTGGCTGGGGTTGTCCATTGGGATTCTGTCATTATTTGTGCTGCGGTTAAATTTGTACCGTTATTAAGATTGTCAGGCGGATCGAAGACAGCGCCGTTAACTGTCAACTGCATTTCGTCCCAGGCGTAGTTGTTGGATAAAGTCATTACTAAACTTGAGCCTACTATACGTCCAATATCATCATAAGAACTGGCAATACTCCGGTTTAACGCTAAGTTGTTGGTTATAGTTGGAGTTCCGGTGCTACCGCTATAACTACCAAATAGACCTCCAACAGAAGAAGCACCTTTTACATTGCTTATGGTGTAGCAGTTTTGAACTATAACATTATCATTGCGACTTATATAACCAACCACACCACCTGTTCCGACATCACCCTCAATATCACCTGTGGAGAAGCAATTTTCTATAATACCTTGACTCATCGATCCTACAATACCGCCGACAGAACCAGAACCAGTAATTTTGCCTGTAGAATAGCAGTTTGCCACGACACCACCATTTAACTGTCCTGTAATTCCACCAATAATGGTAGTATTGGAATCGCCGGTTATATTACCGGTCGAATAGCTGTTTTTAATAACTCCGTTGTTAAAACCCGCTATTCCGCCTAGAGAACCATCTTGCCATAAACCTACAATCATTACATCAGTATTACAATTTTTAACAGTACCTCCATCAGAGTTTCTATATACTATACCGCCAGCGGTACCATATTCTAAAACGTCGATTCGACCTGAAACAAAACAATTATCAATCGTTCCTGAATTTGTGCCTGCAATCCCGCCGGTAAAACTAGAAGTGATCTGAACTTCTACAAGTCTTACATTCTTTATAACACCTCCGTTACCGATACTTCTGAATAAAGCAATATTAAAAGCGGCGGGGTCATCGAAATATAAATTAAGATTTGTAATTTCCAACCCGTTGCCGTTGAAACTACCTGTAAAATTACCTGGTCCAATCGGGGTAAAATCTACACCCGACATCGGTATATTATCTGTCTGAATATAATGGGCAGAGAGATTGTTTTCGACACCTTGCAATCCGGCAGGGGTGTTAACTTTAATAGCCAGCGCAAGCCTGCCGCCTGTCACCGATACCACTTGCCTAAGCGCTGTGTCATCTGCGTGGAAATATTGGGCATGCGATTCGTCTGCGCCGTTTTGCACGAATACGCCGTTATTATCGCCGTTGTTTACGTTTACCTGCATACCGGCATTGGGGGCAGATGTTCCAATGGTTATAAATTTGCCGTTTGCCAGATGTACATTGTTTGGAACTGGAGTGGTCGCGCCATTTGTATTCCCAAAAATTTTCGCGGTACCGCCGAGAATCAATCTGCCTTGATTTCCAGGTAAAAGTTCAAAGAAAGCGACACCGCCGCCGCTAGTCACCGCTTTATTCGCATCCTCTTGCAAGTCTCCGCCAATTAAACCGCCGCTCATATTGAATTCAGAATCAACCACAAATATCCCGCCGCCGTTGCTCGCAGTATTTCCTGATATTTTACCGTCATACATATTTACAGTACTAAATCTTTCGGCTGTACCGGTTATATTAATCCCGCCTCCGGCGCGTTTCGCATCATTACCTGAAATAACACCATTGTAAATATTTACAGTACCGTTATCAGACATATGTATTCCGCCGCCGTCACCGGCTGTGTTATCTGAAATCCTGCCGCCATGCATATTAAAAACAGCAGAATAAGTGACAGTTACACCGCCGCCAACTTTGAAAACATTTTCGGGCAGAGGAGCATTTTCGTCTTTTGCTGTATTGCCGGTTATCTGCCCGCCTGTCATTGTAAAATTAACTTTTCCACTGGTGCCGGAACCAGCGATGTAAACACCGCCGGAATTTCCTGTTGCCAAGTTACCGGTTATTGTCCCGCCGTCCATAATGAAAGTGCCGTCAATCAAATACACTGCACCGCCAATACTTGCACGATTATTTTGCAAGACAGCACCGGCTCTCATTGTAAAATGACCGCCTGAGTTTACTTTTACAAGCGTGGCTTGGTTATCGGTAAATTCTATAGGAACACCAGAATTATCTTCCTCGTATCCACCGTCAATTATAATGTTCTCTAAAATCAATCTTGCGCCATTTCCTACAATAAACAAACCGCCGAAATCGGTTTCTGAAATTGAGGTATTCTCTCTACCCCGGAAAATCGTAAATGTGCAATCTTCGCAGTTTTCAGTTGAAGCGTGAGTTGAACACGGTTTACTCTTAATCGTGAGCGTTATATCACCCGACTTTGCGGGAATAAAAACATTGAGGTCTTCCAGAGTAATATCATGTGGAACATAGATTGCCATGCTGTCGGAGCCGTCTCTGTACTCATTAATTTTATCCATGAAGTTAAATATTTCCGCCTCCACCAAAACCCCATTTGCGTTAATTTCATACTTAGGTTTTATCGGAGTAGACAGCGAGCCATTAAAGTACCCAAGACTGCCGTTAATTCTTGCGATAATTGCAGGAGAGGTGCCGGTTGCCAGTATCTGTACATCTTTCCAATCACCGGCATCTCCAAATAAATCAAGCGTCCCGATTGTCCCGCTCCAGTCGGCATCGATTTCTATGGGATTGGAAAAGCTAGAAGAATATAAAACAGCAATTTTACCAATTACGGCTGACCCCGACAAGGAGAGTTTGTTGAAGTTGGATAACACAACATCGCCGTGACCGCCGGTGTTTCCGGTAATGCTTCCGCCTGACATATTAATTTCGGAATCTTCCAAATAAACGGCACCACCATTCCCATCATAATCGTATGTATTACCGGTAATCGTCCCGCCTTCCATTATAAATTTAGCTCTATTAAGAAATACAGCAGACGCATAACCACTATCCTTTGTACTTCCGGCAATTTTTGAACCAGTTAACATTTTGAAAACCGATTCATAACCGTATACCAACCCTTCAAATGTAATATTTGCACCCAGAATAAAATCGCTTATTTTTAATGATGCAAAGTCAAGATACCCATCCTGCGTAACTTTTCTTTCCTCGCCAAGTCCGGCTAATAAAAAATGAACATCTTGGATGGGACCTAAACCGCCAGTAAATGACCTCACTGAAACATCGCCGTCTATTAACAGGGTATATCTATCACCCGAAACGGCGTTCTCATTTACATAATCAAGCGCGTTATCTGCAATGCTGCCGGAACCTGTGATATTAATCGGTTCATATTTCCATTTGGGGAAAAGCGTCATGTATCTATCTTCAACGATCCTGTTGTCCATATCCCACGAAATATTTTCGTCGTCGTCGATGTCAGACCACCAATGAAGGAAATCGTTGTTCGCAGGCACAGGGTAGGGCATATTAAGATATAGTCCCTCTGTTATAGGTTTGTAGATGGGAGCAACAGCTCTTGCCTCGGTAATTGGTGTAAAGGGAAGAACAGTTACTTTCGGTTCCGTTCCGTCAGGCTGCATAAAGGTAACAACAAAAAAGTTAAGGTTAAAATAATCTTCGTTTAAATACAGTTTAAAAATTGATTCGAGGTTTAAGTATATATACACTACAGCAAAATAAACAAAGTCCTCAATTTCGTCCTCGGGTTTAAACGAAATTTTTACTTCAACTTGATAATAACCAATGTTAATTTGCATGGAAGATCTTTTTTGAATTAGATTGCTGCTAACTCCAGTCATTAAATCAACCGGAGGAAATACATCTATACCGGTAAGCGTTTGTAATGTCATTGTCGCAGTTATAGGCATTGGTATAGTCGGAAAAGCACCAAATTGTAAATCCCAGCTAAAAAGACCTTTACCGCCGGGTTCGCCATCAAGTATCGCGTTCAGATTTACAGTTATGCTCTCGCCTGCACCTGCTGTGATTGTAAAGGTACCATTATATTCACCTCGGGCGACAAGCAGGTATTCATCGTTTTCACCCTCCACATAATCATTATTATAAAGATAAGCTTCTACAGACAGGCTCCACTCATCTTCTTCTAAAAAAATTGGAACTTCGTTGATGTAATCATTGCCATCTATTTTGACAACGATAATTGTACCTTTCTCGGCGCCGGTAAATGTCAGAACGAACAGACTGATATCACTTTCATAAAGAGTCTCCGGCACAATATTGCGGCTGACTTTATTGCCTGCCACGCTGAAGGTTATCCATCCGTGTCCGGGGGGGAGGTTTTCAGGCGGCGTTATGTGCGGTTCATCGTTAAAAGCGAAAGGATCGGAACAGGAAGTAATGAGCAGAGAGCAAAGAACAAAGAACAGAGAGCATACGGTTCGGAGCAGAGAGCGAGAAGCTTTGTTATTTGATATTTGCTCTTTTTTCATTTTCCTTCCTATGCCTCGTCATAATGGTCTTTGCATTGAACAATTTCAAGGCTGCCGTTTTCTATTCGATACACAATACGATGCGTATCATCTATTCTGCGTGACCACCATCCTGATAAATTATTTTTTAATGGTTCTGGTTTACCAAGTCCGTCAAACGGTGTTCTTTCAATATCTTTTACCAATTGATTTATCTTTTTGATCATATTCTTATCGTGCTTTTGCCAGTAGAGATAATTTTCCCATGCTTTTTCAGCAAATACAATTTTACTCACTTTCCATTGCCTCTAATTCTTTCATAGTTTTTACAACTACTTTGCCTTCTTTCAATTGCTTTACAGATTCCGCAAGAGCGCTCATATTGGCTTCACTGTAAAAAGGGTCGGTAACTGATGTGATTTCGAAGGGGATTTTTTGCTGTCTTACAGATGTTTTTGCAAAAACATTAAAAGCGGTGCTCATAGTTAACCCCACATCTAAGCAGAATGCTTCAAACTGCTTCTTTAATTGTGCATCCATACGGATGTTAATATTCGTCTGTGCCATACTTTTCTCCTTGTATGTAAATATACACTATTTTGCATACAATGTCAATAATTTCATTTTTATATATCAATATTTCCTCTCTTGCAATGTGTTTGTTCATTGCTCGTGCTCCACATGGAACTCGAATACGTGGCTGTGGGGTTTGCCGTCTATAATTGCGTATAGGGTTAGGAATCTTGTACCGTAGCCGTAATCAATTGCTCTTAGATCAAATGAAAAACCGGTTCCCTTTTCTTCGCCGTTTACCAGCCATTTTATATCATTGGGGGCGATTGTATATTCGCCACCGTAAGTTATAGTTATACTCAACACAGTTGGAGAATCGCCGTTGGGTTTTTTAAGGACCATCGGACCGGAGGGTTCTTGAACAAACACAAAGCCCGAGGACGCGAATGGGTTGATTGTTATTTTGAAGGTTGCGCTGCCGCCTGTTATATACAAAGGCCAATCCTGAGCGGGATGGCTGGCAAGGCGCGGCATTTTTGTTGTGTCGGTCCAACTCCATGGGATGGCTGTGAATACAGCAGGCCAGGTGTTTACATTTGTAATGTCATCAAGATGTGCGCCGTCTTTACCATTATTATTATTATTTGCAGTATAATTGTTGCCGTTTAAGCTTAATTTCATGCCGTTCCATGCTTGGTTGTTGGTTGTCGATGCTGATCCTGTGCCTATTATACGTCCAACATTTGTAGTACCGGCTGCTGTCACACTCTGGTTTAACGCAACGCAGTTGGTTATTGTTCCGCTTGTTGCGCTTCCTGCGATACCGCCTACATTTGTATTACCTTTTACAGTACCTGAAACATAGCAGTTGCTAATTGTAACATTGCCATTGCCTACTAATCCGCCAATATTACCGGTACCGGAGACATTTGCAGAAACGAAGGAATCCGTAATTGTAATACTACCGCTTGTGCTTCCCACAAATCCGCCGACATTATTGGAACCGCCGCTAACAATACCGTCAAAATAGCTGTTTTTAATAACAATAGTGCCGGCATTGCCTACAAATCCGCCAATGTACTGTCCCGACCCGTCGCTAGAAGTGACACTGCCTGTAACAAAACAATTATCAATTGTTCCTCCGCCGCTTCCAGCTATTGCGCCAACATTCCCACCTGTAGTATTGGTAATTCTAACATCCACAAGTCCAAGATTGCGTACTTTACCGCTTGAACTGCTGAACAAACCTGAACTGCCGCCGCTGCTATTAATTACAAGCCCGGTTATGGCATATCCGCTGCCGTTTAAACTGCCGGCAAATGGACCTATCGGAGTCCAGGGCTCACCCCCCTCTGAGACAGGTATAATCGGGATATTTTTCATTAATCTGTAATGCGAATTAAGATTCCAGCCGTCTGTGGTTGAGCCGATTTTACGTAAACCTTCTTCGTCGTAAATAGGGAAAGGGTTACCTTCAGTGCCAACTGCGGCAGCAGAAAGAATAAGACTTCCGTTATCCAATACTACTGCCATGCCATCTGCATCTGCGTAGAAATAACTAGCTGTATTATCAATTGCACTTGCGCCGCCGCTGACGATTATTTCACCTGGTTGGTTATTTTGTGTTCGCACCCAAACTTCCATACCTGAAGCGGGAACTGGTACAGAGACACCATCGCCAAGCATAATTGTAACGCCATTTTCAAGATAGACATTGTTTGGAGTACCATTTGAAGTATTTCCACTTACCTTTGCAGTACCACCGAATGTATAACTATCACCACTACTGCTTAGATATATACCTCCGCCGTTGATGGTGGCAGTATTCCCAGATATTTCACCGCCGCTTACGCTTATGTTGATTATGCTATAGTTAAAAGATGCAATTCCGCCGCCGCTTCTGCCGGAATTTAAATGTATTTTTCCGCCAGTCATGTTTAGTGTACCGTAATCATTTAATATACCGCCGCCGTTATTGATGGATGTGTTTTCAGTTATTTCGCCGCCGTTAATGTTTACTATACCATATGAAGCAATACCACCACCCATAGATGCACGGTTATTTCGCAGAATTGCTCCGTTATTCATCGTAAGTTCAGATTTTGGAACACCAGAAGAAACTAAATATACGAGTGACGATGCATTATTTGGGAATCTGGTTTTACTGCCGTCAATAATAATATTTTCTAAAATTAATCTTGAATTCGGCGAAACAGTTATTAACCCTCTGAATATATTTGTATCTTCAAAACCGCGTGTTAGAGTTTGTATTGTATTTTCACTTCTAATAATTAAATCCACGCCATTTGCATTAACAGGAATTAAAACTGGCGTCGGCAATTCAAAACTACTGCTTACAATAACTTCCTTGGGATTAGGACCAGTTGCAGTTCGATATTCTGCTACTTCTCTGTAGAATTTTTGCTGTTCTTGTTCCAATGCACTAGAAATAAATAGCTGTCCGTCAAAGTTATGTTTTATTTTACCGGTATCATCAGGATGGAAATAAGCAATGTTAGTATCATCTATTCCGCTTTGTACTATTGTACCTGTTGTGTTAACGAAAATACTCATACCAGGCGCTGGAGGGGGAACTCCATTATCAAGCTCGATAGTTTTGGCTCCATCAAGATAGACATTATTGTTTCCGTTACCTTGTATCTTTGCATCTCCGCCAACTTTGAATGATTCAGTATAACTGTTGATATATACCCCGCTACCATTTGAGCTCGTGTTATTTGTTATTAAACCGCCGCTCATGTTGAATACACCTGAACGAGAGTAAATACCGGCGCCGTTTCTTGCGGTGTTACCTGAAATTGTACCGCCATTCATGTTAAATGTTCCATATTCTATGAATACACCGCCGCCGTCACCGCTTGTATGATTATTTTGTATAGCAGCTCCGGCATTCATCGTAAGTGTTCCATCTTCAATCCTCACAAGAGAATCGTTATTATTACTGTGCCCAACAAGTGTGATACCGTTATTTAAAGTTAAAGATGCACCTCTTTCAACATTAAACATGCTTCCTTGCCCGGAAAGATTTATTACGGCTTCGGTTAGCGAACCACCAGCTATCAGGGTGATATTGGTACCGTCAGACAAGCTTGTCGGTGTTAGTGTTTGCGGACTTGATAATATTCTTACGGTGTAGGTGCCGGTAGTGTTAGTGATGGCTTCAGCTAGAGTTGGATACGGTATTTCGTTTGTACCTTGAATTACCATTACACCGTTGCTCTGCTGTTTTGCAACAAGTCTGCCATCCGGCGCAATCTCGTGGGTGATGTTGATGTCAATTGCGCCACCAATGCTAAAAATAAAGTCCCCTAATGAAATATCTCCTGATATATTGTTCAATGTTCCTGTTAGCACTTGACTGTCTTCCCACCATCCAATAGTGTCAGCAAGATCAGAAGTTCCTTCCAGATTAAGAATCTCAATTACACCTGACCAGTCCGAAGCAATATTTATAGCGCTTGTTGTATCTTCACTATCAGCTAATAAAGTTATTGATTCTATAATAGATTCTTTTGATAAAGTTAAATTTGCAGCAAAGAAACTATGTATATCCTCATTTCCATTATTTCCTTCGATAACACTATCTGTAATTACTAATGATTCGGCTTCACTAATCGCTATTCCGCCGCCATTATTCGAATTATTTACAGTAATACTGCTGTTATTTACAGCAACAGAACCGCGTTCTATATACATTCCGCCACCAGATTCTTCTGCTTGATTATCTTCAACGACTACATTATTTAATACTAACGAGGAATTAACAGAATAAATACCACCGCCGCGATTTTTCTGGATAGTATTCGTCTGAACCAATATGCTGTCACCGCTATTCGCATTCCCGCCAGTTATCGTAAACCCATCAACAATTGCTGTTGCATCTCCGCCAGGAATGTTTACTGCCAGCACAACATGATATGCTTTATCATTGTCATTAGCTGTAAAATCGCCTGAAAGCGTTACACGATGATTTTCATTTATAGGTTCGCCATTTATGTTAAAACGATCTTTCCTATCCGCTTCGCCGATTTCTTCTCCAGCAATATACCCGCCGCGAAGCTCTACACCACGGCGCAGAATAAATGTTTTGTCACGAGGATCGATGCCATCGCTGACTGTGGCACCTGTGACTCCATCGATCCAATATGTGGGTTTATACTCTCCTGCTGCAACATGCACAATCGCTTTTTTCGCGCCTAGACGCCAGGCTTCATGTACATCATCTATCATTTTTTGGAGATCGCCGGAAGCGTTTACCCAGGAAGAGCCGTCGCCGGTTCCGTTTTGTACTACATAGCGTTCTTGTGTGTCGATAGGATTAATATCTTTCATTGCAAGAGCAATAGACGCATAGGTTGAAACATTTCCTCGTACATGTATCATTTCTGATACAGTTATTCTTAAGTGACGATCATTTTCACTTTTCTCTTGATTCCAAATGCGTGTGTAAAATTTAAATACTGTAAAATAATCATCTGCAGATATATTATTTTTATAATACATATAATTGTCGTTTGCTATATCTTCCTCTAATGCAAGCGATCCATTTACAAAAACTTCTACGAAGTTTATTCCAGCCTCTACAGGAATAACAAATGTTATATCAATTGTGCCGTTATCAGAATTTATAGGATAAAGTGTAAACCTGATAGCATCATTATTAACAAGCGGGATAACAATGTTTAATACCTTGCCTTCCAGAACCGGATTATCATTATCATCATAAGCGGTTAGGGTAAAGTTCCATTTTCCCGGATCAAGAGGGACTGTTACTTCATTAGCGTCAGTATCAATATTAGTTATTAATTCTTCATCAGGAGGATCATTTTCGTCTTCAACAATAGCTCCGAATAATTCATAGTATGCAATTTCTAAATTATCTAGATCCGGATAAATACTTCGATTACTTATATTCTTTATTTGAAATTTTACCTGTACTTTACCGTCGGGGAGATTAGTTGGTATGTCAATTGATGGGGCAAAAAGATCACATGCTGATAATAAGAGAATGGATAATATTATTACAACAATCGTTAATCTTTTTATCATGCTGCTCCTCACAATAATTCCTTCAACTGCTCTGCGTCTGGAAGAACATTTTTATATTCTGGCGGCAATTCCGATGCTGTTTTATAAGTAGCCACACCCATTGATTTTGTCATATCGCGAAAAGCATACTCAACAATTCGCTGGCTTTTGGATTTGCATAAAATAATCCCAACAGACTGATTTTCGTGCGGAAGTCTTACTAAATCGTCAAGCGCAGATAAATAAAAGTTCATTTTACCTAAATATTCAGGTTTAAAATCACCTCGTTTTAATTCAATGGCTATAAGAGCCTGAAGCTGCCTGTTAAAAAAAAGCAAATCTATAAAATATTCTTGTTCTTCTATTATTAAACGATATTGATTGCCGATAAAAGAAAAATCTTTACCAAGCGACATAATAAATTTTCGAATATTGTTTACGATTTCTCTTTCAAGTACTCGTTCATCCGGTTCATCATCACTATCTTCTATGTTTATATAATCAAGCAGATATTCATCTTTAAACGATTGAATGGCTTTTTGCTGCATATCCTTATCCGAAATTGCAGCTTGAAAATTATTAGAAATTTTACCAATGGTTGCGTATAAGTTGCTTTTTAAATTATAACGTAATATTTCAACACTCCAAAATTCTGCAGCACATCGTTCTAAATAAAACAAACGTTCTTCAAGTGATGCTGTTTTATTAATTATTTCATAATGATGTGTAAAACCTGTATTTAAAAATCCAAAAGGTAGTTTTTCCAATTCGTGCGTTATCAACGCACGAATTTCTACATCTTGATTTGGATTTATTTCTAAATCGTGCGTTATCGATGCACGATTTTCTATGTATCCATGCCATTCTTCATAAAAAATTCTCATTTTCTTGATATTACCAGCCGAAAATCCTCGTAATCCAGGCAATTCCTGTTGTAGTTTTTCTGAAATTGTTTCAATTGCACCTGTTCCCCAAACTTCTTTTCTGCTATTTTCCGAAACAAACTTTCCAATTCCGTAATAGAGTGACAATAATTCTTTATTTGCCAAGGTTGCTGCACGATAACGGCTTTTAAGTATGGCGCTTTTTATTAATTGGATTGCTTCAAAAAAATTATTAGTCAATTTTCCCATATAGCCCTACCTTTCCACCCTTATGCGGACTCCGCCAGAGCGGCTTTCGTCGCTGCCATTCTTTGTTACTACTACAACAAGTTCAAAGTTACCGGCTTGTTTTTCGCTAGATACATTAAATTCATACTGATATGATGTTTCACCTGTCAGCGCATTACCGTCTAAATACCATTGATAGGTATAACCGTCTCTGTAGGCTACCTCTACCTCGAAAGTTTTTGGCAGTAAACTTGGCTCATCAAAGATGTCAAAGACTAATTCGTCTTCGTCGAGCAAGTTCCATTCGTCTATTTTGTGAATGGTGATGTTGAATGTGTAGTCGTCTGTACTGGATAAAGACATCAATCTTCCTATATTTGAACCAGAGGTAACGATAAAATGTGTGTCATCAATTGCTTGAGTTTCACCATAAGAAATAAAGTTTCCTAATGTGATTCCTTCTAAATCTTCTTCTGTGAGTATACCCACTGCTTGGATTATTCTTTCACCTTGCCAACAATTTATTGTCTCTGCCATACTAGAATTATAAATTAAATTAAGAGTATTAACCCAGCTCTTAAAACCAGCTGCTCCAATGATAATACTTGGTTTAAATACTGCATTTGCTTCTAACGAGAGAGTGTGAATTGAGGCTGTCCCCGACAAGGTTATAGGATAATTTCGAGTATAAACATCTGATATAGTATCATTAGACAATAAACGATTCCATGTAATATGACCGCCACTAATAGCAGAATTACCAAAAACATCTATACCGCCGCCGCCGTTAACCGTCATGTTATCGACAATACTGCCGCCGTTCATTACAAATCGTCCGGGGTTTACATTATCAACAGCCCTTACTGCACCACCTTGATATGCACGGTTATTTCTTAACACTGCACCATCATTCATGGTAAAAATACCTGCAGACGTTTGACCATCGCTGCCGATAATCCTAACAAGTGAAGCTTCATTCCCAGTAAAACCACTGCTACTGGAAGAGAGACCGCTTTTACCATCAACTATAATATTTTCAAATACTAATCTAGCGTTAGCCGAAACTATAAACAGAGCACTTTCAGGATCATCGTCCTCAATACTGCGAGATAAAATTCGTGCTGGTGCATTACTTCTTATTGTAAGAGTTGCTCCGCTTGTGTTTGGCGGAATTACAACATTCTGCTGTAAAGCAATATTCGCAGGAACAACTATTTCCATATTAGCAGTTGCATTTTCATATTTAGCAACTTCTTCATAAAGATCGAATGGGTTTAATCTTAAGATTCCGCCTGAATCAATATGGTGAGTAGAACTAATTGACAACGGAGGAGGAATAGGCAAATCATATACACTCATTTGTGGAAAAAAACCTGTAAACGAAAGTCCATTTAAACCTGCGTTTACATTACCAGTCAGTATAGCTTTTCCTTCCCAGTCATTAGGAGATCCGCCGTAATAATCATCCCATTCTAAAATTATTTCTGCAATCTCACCTTCCCAATCATCTTCAATATTTATGGATTTATAAGACAGTGTTAAAAATATTTTTCCTATCTTTGCGTCTCCTGAAAGATTTAAACTTCCAGTCAAATGAGCAATATCACCAAATGCTCCAGAATTATTATTGATAGTCCCGCCTTTAATTGAAATAACAGGAAAATTACCGCCAGCAAATATTGAACAACCGTTATATCCGCCGCCAAAATTTTCAGTTATACTTCCGCCAGTCATTGTAAAAATACCAGTTCCATTATTTGTTGATGGTCCAGCAATATATACAGCAGCAGAGCCATGCATATTCCTATTACGGCTAATAGTCCCATTATCCATATTAAAGATACCTTCAACGTATACGCCGCCGCCATACATATAAGAATCATTACCAACAATGTTTCCGCCAGTCATTGTAAATATTCCAGCTTGACCTATATTTACTGCACCATTGCCGCTAGTATAGTTTTCACTAATGTTTCCGCTATTCAGTAAAAAAGTGCCATTTTCGATGTGCACTCCGCCGCCGGTAGCTGCATAAATTGCTCTATTTCTAGAAATTTCAGAATTACCGTTCATAACAAGTGTGCCGCCGCCAGTTACAGTTACCCCACCGCTGCCTTCACCGTCATTTATATTGTTAGTTATTTTAGAATTATCGTTCATGGTAAATGTACCATAATCAATAGTTACGCCGCCGCCGCCGCTAATACCAGAGTTCCATGAAAAATAATTACCTGTTATCATAGAATTACCATTCATGGTAAAGCTGGCGCCGTTTTGAACTCTCACAAGAGTGTTATTGTTATTCTCATTTCCATTTTCTTCATTGTATCGTCCAACTAATGAAATATTATTTCCAAGAGTCAGTTCAATACCAATACATATGGGAGCTCCAATAGTAAAGAGAACGCCGTTTTCTGATAATCGAAGTTCTCTTGCTTGTTCCATACCTATAATTGTTAGTTTTATATCACTAGTATTTATTACCTGCGGCTTAACATCAAAATCATCATTAACAAATAAAGTATATGTCTGACCATTATCAGAATGATCTTTTACATACGCAATTGCTTTTTCAAAATTGTTGCCGTCGAATGTAAACGAAGAAACATCTATCGACCCTGTCCAGTTGGCATAAAGGATCATGTCATTATCAACAGGTTTACTAAAATCCCATTTAATTCCATTCTCCGGCGCCTCATTATTATACCAGCCTTCCAAATTCCAACCAGGAGTTACCGGCGCAGGATCAAGATACAGATATACATTTGATTCTCTTGTATGTCCAGGTGCAGTTGCAGTATTTCCGTGCATAACAGATTCTGTTATAAATTCACTGTTACCTGTGTAATTGTAATAAAGTGTTACCTGATAATGCGTTTTATTAAAATGATCATCAGTAAAAGTAATTTGAAAACTACTGTCCAAAGCGGCGTACACATGAAGGACTTCGTACCATACAACAGCTTTGCTGTTATTTTCTATCAGATTAAATACTACACTGTAAACACCGGAAGACAGAGAATGAGAGCCAACGGTTTTTCTATCTCCTTCAGTATTTAAATTTATTGGACCATGCACCGGATTACCGGAAAGATTATTTATGGTCATTGTAGCGCTATTAACAGTAATAGCAGGTGAAGTATCTATAGTAATATCCCACGAGAATGTTCCGGTACCTTCTGTTAAAAGCGCATTAAGCATTATGGTTTCTGAAATGCTTGCATCTGAAACAATAACTATTCCGTTTTTTGTGCCGCGCGCGGCAAGAGGACCTCTTGTACCTGATGTTGTCCCTTCTTTGTAGGCATTTACCGTTAAATTATATGTTCCCGGCATCAGATAAACCGGCGCTAAAATTGGATTGTCTCCGTCGGCAGCTCTTCTTTCAGATTCATTCCGTCCGCCGGATGTTGCTGTAAAGATAAGCTGAAAATCAAAAAAATCTGATAATCTCGGAGTATCAGGCAGTATCGTGCGCGCCGGCGAGAGTGAAAGTGTAAATGAACCCATGCCCGGCGGTATGTCTAATCCGGTATTATAAACAAACGGATCATGACATGAGAAAATTAAAAAAGAGAAAATAACCGCTAATAAAGAGAGGCTAAATCTTTTCATCTGCTCTTTTCTCATTCCTGTTCCTTTTATTCCACTATCCTAAATGGAATATTTACCATGTAGGGCACATTTGGCGCGCCGGCTTTATAAATTGTCAGTCTTAATGTATGACCGCCGATGTTATTGTACCTGACATCTGATGCATCAATCGTGAATTTTCTTAATTGTTCTATGTTGTTTATTCCATCGCTGTTAATATCTACTCTTACATTCGATCCAATTTGCCATACAATACTGTTTACATTAAAATCTGCCTCTGTTAAAGCGGTGATTGTTGCAGGCTCTATCTCTACATCGAGAGTATCTCCAGCAATACGAGAAAGCGGCAGAATTGCAGGCGGAGTAAAATCAATATCTATTATATTTTCTATGGTAATCGTAATTAATACCGAGCCCAGAGTATTAACTATCAATGGATCGGTATTTGCATCAAATGTATTATAGAAAACAGATACCGGTATACCGTTATGGCTCGTTGCAGATAACGCTGTGCCGTTTACAGGCATCGTAGTAATTCCTCTGGCTGCAAAATCACTGAACGGCAAAGTTTCGGTAAAAGAGCTATCGTAGTAAAGCGTTAGTTCCAGCCCGTCTAAATTAAGAGTTTCACCGTCAAAATATTCCATCTTTAAAGGCTGTCTTGTTACTACGATACCAATAAGTTCAAGCTCTACCCACCTTGCATGCAAAACAAGCTCTTCATCCGGCGCTGTACTAAAATCCCACTCTAAAAGAAAAGTTTCGTTATCCTCGAACCAGCCGTTAAACAGATGCCTAACCTTTACAGGATCACCGGGGCGGGTAACCGTCTCCCCTTTAAACAAGTGCTGATTTGGAACAGCGCTTCCGCCGTTACTGTTAAAAGATATTGTTATAAGACCAAACGCCTGCGTCATCCAGGGGTTTTCGCAGGTGATTAAAAACAAGGAAGAAAAAAGAAGAAGCAGGATAATAACGGACAGCGAGCGGGTCTTCACAGCCTTACCCCCGCAGCAATCGGCAAGAGAAAAGAAAGAGTAAGCAGATTTTTACAAAAAAAGCCCTGCATAGTTAAAGTATATCGATTTTTGCTGAATATTTCTACTGGAAAATGTAATAATTGGCAGGAATCCTGCTTTTGGCACATTTTCATTGTCTTAAAATGCAGAAAATTTGGCAAGAAACTGCAAAAATGGTAATTGATACCATACGTTTTCTACCGCACCACGCTACATATGGTGTAGGGGGGGTCGCGGGTACACTACGAAAAAGTGGTAATTGATACCTTGGGAGCAGTCTGCAATAATTGAACTAATTTTTATATTGACATATAATTAAATCATGAAGAGACAACTGCCAATTGGTATCCAAGATTTTGACAGAATCCGTGAAAATGGCTATTGTTATGTTGATAAAACAAAGATAATTCATCAATTAATTACCGGTTCCAGCAGTATATACTTTCTTTCCCGCCCCCGGCGCTTTGGCAAATCGCTCTTGTGTTCTACACTATGTACTATTTTCGAGGGTAAACGTGAACTTTTTAAAGAAATTGCCGGATACCCTGCTCTTGCAATTAATTCTCTTGATTGGGAGTGGAAAAAACATCCGGTTATCAGAATTGATATGAATATTGGAAATTTCAAAGAAGGAACTGATTTTCTAAATTCTGCGTTAAATAACACTCTTAACAATATAGCACGAAGTTTTAACCTTGAACTTCGAGGAAACTATTCCTCTGAATTTTTTTCCAATCTTATTATAGATTTGAATAATAAATACAAAGAAAAAGCTGTCGTAATAATTGATGAATATGATAAACCTTTATTAGATACAATGCTGGATGTATCTCTTCATAAAAACATTAGGGATGAATTAAAAGGATTTTATAGTATTTTAAAACCTTTCGGTAAATATCTGCGTTTTGTTTTTTTAACCGGTATAACCAAGTTTTCTCATGTTAGTTTATTTTCCGATTTAAATAATTTAGATGATTTAACCCTTGATCCTTTATATGCAGATATTTGCGGAATAACACAAGAAGAATTGGAAGCCAATTTTGAACCGGAAATTCAATCGATACTTAATGATACAAGTATGGAACGGGATGATTATTTAAATGAACTGCGGAGATTTTATAATGGTTATAGATTTTCAAAAAATCCATTGAAGGTTTACAACCCTTTTGGTTTACTTAAACATTTTAAAAACGGAGACTTTTCATCTTATTGGTATGAAACCGGAACTCCCAGTTTTTTAGTAAATTTACTTAAAGAGCAAAAAATCAATATTTTAAACTTAAACAATCTTCAGATTGATAATAACGATTTACATAAATACGATATAGAAAACATGAGAGCAGAACCTATTCTTTATCAAGCCGGTTATCTGACAATAAAAGACTACAACAAAGAAACAAACCAATTCACTCTTGATTATCCAAACATCGAAGTAGAGTCATGTTTTGCTAAATCTTTATTAGATGAATATTTATTAACATCTAACGAAACCGCAGGCAGTTTTAATACTCGCCTTATAAACGCAGTTGTCAAAGGCAGTATTGATGATACTATAAATACATTAAAACAATTCTTATCTTCTATTCCGTACGATATAATAAAAGACACAGAAAATTATTTCCAAACCGCAATACATCTTGTTTTCACGATGCTTGGTCTTAATTGCCGCAGCGAAGTACGCATCGCAGCCGGCAGAATTGACACATTAGTCGAAACAAAAAACTATGTTTACTGCTTTGAATTTAAACTTAACGGCACAGCAGAAGATGCTCTCGCTCAAATTAATACCAAAGAATACTTACTGCCATGGGAAGGCAATACAAAAAAAATATTTAAAATCGGTGTCGATTTTGACTACGAGAAACGCAACATCGGAGAATGGAAAACGGAGTAAACCGAGGGTTGGCTAGGACTCACACAAAGGCACAAAGGACACCAAGGCACGGAGATTGCCAAGGACTCACGCAGAGACGCAAAGACGCGGAGAACGCAGAGCTTTAATTCGAAATCTTCCCTTAATCCCTATAAATATATCGAAGCTATGAGAGATTTAATAGGGATAAAAGAAAAGATTTCAAACCACCGCTCCGCGCCTTTGTGTCTCCGGGAAATGGTAATTGATACCATACGTTTTCTACCGCACCACGCTACATATGGTGTAGGGGGGGTCGCGGGTACACTACGAAAAAGTGGTAATTGATACCTTAAAGTCGAGTTTTATGTTTTGCGTTTTTTTTAATTCTGCCAGGCTGAATTTTCTGTTTTCTGTTGTGTGGGGGTAGACGTTTAGCTGGTATTTGCCGTACATGGTGTCGTCTTTGTCGTATTCGTAAATAAAATAATCTGCTGTTGGGGTGTAGTAACGCATATAGACTCGCATGGGTTTGTTGATTTTTGTGCCGCTTAATGACGGTATTTGTCTGACCGTTTTATAAAGTTTTTCCAGCTCTAATGCGTAAGTTCCGTAATATTTTATTGTTTTTTCCAGTTGCGCTGGCGGCAATAAATTTGCGACTATATACTGTACCGGCAATAACAGTTTTACGTCTCTGTACTTTGTTTGTTCAAACTGGTCATAGTCTACTAAATCTGTTAAGCCCTGTACTTTATAAAATGCTCCTGACGCTTTCCAATCTTGCGGCGTTTGTGAAAGACCTGCTTTCACCGGGTTCTGGTCGATGTAGTCCATTACAAAATCATATTCGTTTTGGTCTTTTATCGGTCTTGAATAATATGGTTGAGCGCCCCATAGGTGATCGGTGGAACCGTGTATAAAATTCCAGCGTTTTGCGGATTGTATCTTTATCCATTGCATTATTCTGCTCAAACCTGTTCCTTCCTCCGGCTGTATCAGCAGGTGTATATGTGTCGGCATGATACAAAAATTTGTTAACCGAAAATGGAATTTGTCCTTTGCGTCCTGCAAGGTTAATTCCATTATTTTACGTCCCATTTTGTTTTCAAAAACCCTTATTTTATTGTTGGTTCTTGATGTAACGTGATAAAACGCACTTTCCGCAAGCTCTCTTTTTTTACGCATTTTTTTGCCTCCTGACTGCCAGCATATTTTGCAAAAACAATCATATATATATGGCACACAGATGCGTGGTGCTTGACCGAAAATGAAAAAAAAATGAAAAAAAATTTAAATGGTATAAAAATGTAAAAAAAGGTAATTGATACCTAGCATTTTTAACCGCACCACGCTACATATGGTGTAGGGGGGTCAGCGGGTACACTACGAAAAAGTGGTAATTGATACCCTAAGAAAACTAAAGTGACTACTTAATCTCAGGTTTGCTGTTATAATAAAGTTCATCAGGGCAAATATCTTGTCCATGCAGCCATTCAACACTTAAACCTGCAGGTTTTACAGTATTAAATAAAGTCAAATTCTTTAATTCGCTATATGGCTTAAAATCAAGGTATGGATTGACATCAAATATTCGTTTTTCATTATTACTGAATGTAACCAAAAGACAATAATCAGATCGTGGTTCTACATCTATAGCTTTTGGACGTATCATGCAATTTACCTTAATCCTTCAATTTTTACTACTTCACCGCTTTCACTCCAGGCAATCCAAGCGGCATTTAATTCATCTTCATGAAGCAACGCCCAGGCTTCCACAAGTTTTCTTTGTTTAGGCGGTAGTTCACCTTCAATGAGGTTAGCTTTAAAATCAAACACTCCCTCAAACTCGGCATACTTGGCATGGAAATGCGGTATATGGTGTTTGCTATTTAATTCCTTGTATATGTAAATTAGTATTCCATAAAATTGCGATATTAGCGGCATTTTTTATTCTTTCTCCTTACATTTAGTATACCACATGCAATGTTTTTTAGCAAGTTTTTTTGGTGATAGAGTCTCGGCAGACAACCGGATTTTTTCTCGCCAAGGACGCCATAAATCCTTACGGGCTATCGGCAGTGTTATTTCGTTTTTCCTGCGCTCCCAACCCGCCGCCCGCTCCTCTTCCCCCGCGTCTCAGCGGGTACACTACGAAAAAGTGGTAATTGATACCTTGAAGGAGATTGCCAAGGACTCACGCAGAGACGCAAAGACGCGGAGAACGCAGAGCTTTAATTCGAAATCTTGCCTTAATCCCTAGAAATATATCAAAGCTATAAAAGATTTCTAAAATTAAAGAAAAGATTTCAAACCACCGCTCCGCGCCTTTGTGTCTTTGTGTGAGTCTTAGCGCATTCCTCTGCGTGAGTCATAGCAGTCTTTTCCTTACGCTGTAACAGGAGTATTTGCGCCTCTGGCGGGATCAAATTGCACAGAATTGTTTGTTTCGTATACAGGTTCGGGTGTTTTAACAAGACACATTTCATCGTACTCGCGCATTCTGGCTTCCGAAATAGCCCCAATCTTATAATTTTCTGATGCATTTTCATGTATCATTTCTAAAATGTCACTTTTGCATTTCATATTCTAACCTCCTAAAAAATCTCTATTAATGTTCCATTTCTTTTTCTTATTTCAATTTGTTCATCAGTTAAAGCAAATTGGTCTTTTGCATCGGTTTTAAAAGCCTGTAATTCCTTATTACTTATATTATCCTTGTCAGACTTTGCAAAACCATAAACAAAAAAAGTACGAAATCCACTTTTAAAATACACAATTATTCTATAGCCGCTTGCTTTTCCTTCTCCTGATCTAGCTTGTCTAATTTTATAAACACCTCCGCCAAGATCTGTAACAACCTGACCAGATTCAAACTGTTTTAAAATTTCCTTTAATTCTATATCAGAGATTCCCTCTTTCCCGGCAAATCGACTGAACCGTGTATATTTGAAGATTCTCACTTATTAATTATAACAAAAAATAAAACTTATTTCAAGATAAATTTCTATATTTTTGGCAAGGGCTCACACAAAGGCACAAAGGACACGGAGGCACGGAGGTTGGCAAGGACTCTCGCGGAGACGCTGAGATCGCTGAGATCGCGGAGCCGTAATACGAAATCTTGCCTTTATCCTTAGAACTATATCGAAGCTATGAGAGATTTAATAGGGATAAAAGAAAAGATTTCAAACCAAAACTCTGCGTCCTCTGCGCCCCCGCGTCTCTGCGAGAGTCTTGGCAAACTATTTGCAACGAAAAATGGTAATTGATACAGTTGCAGTGGAAAGGGGTGGGCTGTTTTAGGTTTGGGGGTTAAGAGAACGAATCTCTAGCTGTGCCCGCAGGGCTGCGATTTCTGCGTCTTTGTCAGCGAGTTTAGCATCTTTCTCGTTTACAACAACCTGCCATTTCTCCCGCTCTTGCTGCAACACCCATCTTTCACGGGCATCCAGATCACGTAAGGCTTTTTCACGGCGTTCGTACATATCTCGGGCACGTTCATCGTCGCTTAATTTGCGCAAAGTAACTACGGCTTTTTTAACCTGCGGGTTTTTTTCGGCTACCATATTTAACTCCTCCTCACTTTCTGCATTTATAAATTTTGCCCAGTCATACAACTCAGTCCCGTCATCGCCATCCGGCAATTTTTCAAGTTCAACATTGGGCAATGGTAATTGATACCTTGGTTCATCTTCTATAAAAAAACTCTGTAATCAATATTCAGCGCTTTCCCTATTTTTAATGCATTTTGTTTTCCAATAGACCGCCTGCCATTTTCCATGTCAGAGATGTGTCTTCTGGGAATACCTGTTAATTCAGAAAGCATTACTTGTGTGATATTTTCTTTACACCTTGCCCCAATAAGCATATTGGATTGTGTACGTTCGGTAAACAGACCTTTTGCATCTGCCCATTCTTGCGTATCATTTACGAATTCACATCCTTGCTTTTTAAGATAAAGCCTTATTTGATTTGCGTTTACCGCAGGGCATGATATTAAAAACGTCATATTACCAGTATTCGTTTTAGTATTTACTGTGTGTTTTACTTTAATAGGGGGCTTTTTCGTGTGTGCCAACATAAATAATCTCCACCAATTTAACTTTATTTTTTCCAATATCTTCCCACACAGCAACGTATGTAGGTTTACCCTTTTTAAGATGGCAATGATGCTTATTGTTGGGTAATTTACTATAATTTGACCAATTCCCGCGCACCGGACCGCATTTTTCAATTTCAGAAACTAATAATTCCATAGCAGCCGCTACTTTAGAAGGCAAACGTTTCTTTTTGAATTTTCCTCTGTTGTATATTACTTGCCAATTCATCTTATGCACTAATTATTGGTGCATTTAAGTTGTTTTGTCAAGACCCCCTGATAAGAATGTGGCAAGGGCTCACGCAAAGGCACAAAGGACACAAAGGCACGGAGGTTGGCAAGGACTCTCGCGGAGACGCTGAGACGCGGAGATCGCGGAGCCGTAATACGAAATCTTGCCTTTATCCTTAGAACTATATCGAAGCTATGAGAGATTTAATAGGGATAAAAGAAAAGATTTCGTACCACAACTCTGCGTTCCCTGCGCCCCCCGCGTCTCAGCGAGAGTCTTGGCAAACTATTTGCAACGAAAAATGGTAATTGATACCAAGCATTTTTAACCGCACCACGCTACATATGGTGTAGGGGGGTCAGCGGGTACACTACGAAAAAGTGGTAATTGATACCTTGGCGGCTCAAAGACGCGGAGAACGCAGAGCTTTAATTCGAAATCTTGCCTTAATCCCTAGAAATATATCAAAGCTATAAAAGATTTCTAAAATTAAAGAAAAGATTTCAAACCACCGCTCTGTGCCTTTGTGTCTTTGTGTGAGTCTTAGCACATAGGGAAATGGTAATTGATACCTTACGTTTTCTACCGCACCACGCTACATATGGTGTAGGGGGGTCAGCGGGTACACTACGAAAAAGTGGTAATTGATACCTTATATACCTCTAAAACCCCCTTTCTAATAGTTAAAGGGTTAAAGTGTTAAAAAGCCCGAACAGCACGGACACTATAATTGCGGTTCTTGCCGTAGTAGTTGCCCTGATAGCCAGTGCTGAAATCCTGACTCCACGCGTAACTACTATTGGTCTGCGACGAAGACCAGAATAAGCCTGTGTTTGGAATTCCATGCTGTCCTCTAATTTGCGCAAGCACGTTTAATTCATTTCTGCTTGGAAGAAACCAATCATCTTTATCACCTGTTCTTAGAACAGCGCAAGCGCTGGCTGCCGGTGTTGTATATGGCGTTGAGTGGTTTTTTCCGCGAGCTATTATTATCGCTGTATTCATACGCCCTCGCCCTATTACCCAGTCGGTTTGGTCACTCGAATTTTGTGAAAGACCTGGTATCAAATCACTAATACTTGCCCATTGTTGATTTCCAGTTATATTCTCCGGTGCTGCTTCCAGATAATATGCAGTATAGGAAGCAAAATACCCTTCATCACCGGCGGTTCCATAGCCATGCACGGTAAAGCCTGTTGGTCTTCCCGATAATCCATCTGCAACATAGAAGATTATTCCACCACCGGGACCAGTTTGACCTATTGCTCGAATTGGGTATTCACGTGTTTCGCTTTCGCTATATTCGCATTGGGTACATTTTTTAGTTTCTTCTCCGGATGTTGAAGGGAATATAGGAGCAGTCGTTATTATCCATTTTATATCATGTCCAAATGCTAAAACTACCACTTCCGGATTCACCGCATCGCATTTTGTGCAATTGCCAGGTATGCTGTTTGCTATACAAGTAGCTGGTGTTGTAGCTGGGAATGTGTGAGCAAGTACAGGTATACTATCAGTATCTAAAACAAAATTACAAATTGTGCATTGCAGCTCTTTTGCACCGGCAGCTGCACATGTTGGTTCAAGCGTTGTATCCCATTCGCTGTCATGCTCACAATTTACGGTCCCATCCGTCCCGCCTTTCGTATTCACACTCAAACTATAGTTTCCCGCCAGCTCCGTATCCTTCAACGTAACAGTATAAACATACGACCTATTCCCAATCCCAAAATTAAAATCCGTAAACTCCGCGCTCACTTCGTAATCAATGCCAACTGCCAACTCTTCACCATCAAGCAATCCGCTAAATACAACTCCCCCTGCCGTTGCTGTTGCATTACCGTCATAAGTTTTGGTGAGGGGTTCAACGGAGTATATGCTTATATTTTTCCTGCCAACTGTAAATCCAACTGTAATGCTCGCTGTAATTCCGCCGTCTCCTGTTACTGTGACTTTTGCGGTGTAATGTCCTGCCGCAAGATTGTCATTTGGAACTATGGTGAAGGTATCTTCTTCTCCCACGGGAATGTTTGCAATTGAAGCGGGTTCAATTGTAAAATCATTTGTGTTATCAAGCGTGAGTGTTAGCTCGCCGGTATCAGATTGTTCGTTTGTGTTTCTTATGGTTACTTCAAATTCTTCCTGCGGCTCGTAACCGTAGGAAACTTCTTCAAATGTATGGGTGGTATCAAGGAGCATTATTCCAAAACGCGCTGTCCATTGCGCATACAGTATTGTGTTTTCTGATATATCAAAATGCTCGCCTGCAAGCCAGGGGTCGCCGGAGCCGTCGTCTTCGGTGTTCCAGCCTGCAAAATCATGATCTGCTTTTACAAAATCTATATTTTCTAACACATAAACTGTTGTGCCGCGTTCATAAGGTGAATTGGGATCTATCAGCTCTGTGCCGGTATTGTTGTGCCCACGCTGAACTTGCCGAATTAGACCAAAGCTTATAAGGTGGTATTACCAATGCTCAGGAGGGAAAGATGGGCAAAAGAAAAAGGTATACTGCCGAAGAGAAAATAAAGATTC
>Ga0123356_10000433_pt1 | contig 47783 bp, 49 predicted proteins | sample TergutEmb28metaG_2_FD_92546 | JGI IMG/M metagenome (GOLD analysis project Ga0123356, IMG submission 92546) | Embiratermes neotenicus P3 segment gut microbial communities from Petit-Saut dam, French Guiana - Emb289 P3 | ecosystem: Host-associated > Arthropoda: Insects > Digestive system > Gut ...
GTATGGTTTGTAGAGGGGAAGCACTTTAATTTGTTGACGTCATTCTCGCTGCCCGAGGAGCGGGGGGGGGGGGTGGGGGGGTATGAGTATACCCAAACCCTTCTTTGCTGTTTTTCTCCTGCTCGCTGTCTTTTCATTGACTCAGTGTGATTTACTAAATATATCCATACAGCCGTATATCGATGAAGCCTCAAGCAGTGCAGGCGGCATGGGTATACAGATTACCTCACCTCATTTTGTTAATACGCAGGGTGATGCCGAGTCAGGCGGGCTGCCGTTTACCGCAATACTTCCCGAGGCGCCGACAATTATTACCGTACAGCTTCGTAATCCGCAAGGTCACAATCTGGAGCTTGCTTTAATAGACAATGACGGTAACCCTGTGTCGTCATCGATTGCAATTGCAACTATTTCTTCTGACAACAAATCCGCCACAGTAACAATAACCGGCGGTTCCCGAAATACTTTGTTTGATTATACAATGACAATTACCTCAGAAGTCAGCGGTATTACAACCGAAGTAAAACTGCCGAGAATGATAAGCCGGCATTTGAACGCTAATCTCAATTCGTTGTCAGTAACTTCTGTAGAACGCACTGATACATTTAGTTCGCGCCTTAATGATCCTGATGATAAAGAGTACGAAATCGAACTTGAGCCGGAAACAGCAAGCATCAGCATTTCTGCCGCTGTCCCTTCCGGCAGGTATTCCTCGTTTGAAATATACACAAGAAACGGCAATACAAGAGCTGTTATACAAGCGCCTTATAACAATATACCCATGGAGTTCGGCACAAACTGGATTTATATAGACGTTACAGCCGACTCCGGCGAAGTAAAAACATATACTTTAAAAGTAAACAGGGGATTAAGTTCGACTAACGATATAGTTGAATTTAAAGTGACAAGTACGACTCCGGAAAGAATTGCGACGATAAACGGAACTAATATTAACGTAGAGGTGCCTAGCAATGCGCCGCTTAGCGTTTTAAATGTAGAAATTACCCACAACGGGCAATCTGTAAGGCTTGAAAACGGATCGCCGGAAATCGACAACCCAGCTGTATTAACAGCGGATTTTACAAGCCCAAGAACATTTAATGTAATTGCGCAAGACGGAAGCCAAAAAGAATACTCCGTCACAGTCACGGTTTTGCCTGCCCAGGCGCGCCTCCAATCAGACGGCATTGATTACCCGACACTTGAAATGGCAATCTCATATGCACAGGATACTGACACAATAACTATTTTATCTAATTTTACCGCATTGAACGGATACACCATAGAAGGTAAAAATATAACGTTGATCGCAAGCGCTGCAAGGACAATTACAGCTTCTGCAGGAAACTTTACTTTGTTTACTGTTAATGCAAGCGCTGCGCTTACATTAGGCGGAACATCTGCTCCGAATAACGGAACAATTACTTTATCCGGTGGTAATGAAGCAGCTCAGGCAAATCGCAGGGGTGTACATAATTCCGGAACATTTACAATGAATTCGACCGCTGTTATAAGAAGTTTTAATAATAACAACACTACTGGTGGTGCCGGTGTGTTACAAAGCAACGGAACATTTTATATGAATGGCGGGACAATTGGCGGATCAGGCAATGCAAACATAAATACTGCAACTAACGGCGGCGGAGTTTATGTAGCCAGCGGTGTATTCAATATGACAGGCAATAGTAATATACAAAGTAACACTGCAACTAACGGCGGCGGTGTGTATGTAGCCAGCGGAACATTCAATATGGCTGGTAGTGCAAGAGTGACTCCGTCTACCAATAATACTAACGCTGGTAACAACGATGTATATCTTGTAAACGAGCAAAGCATTTCTATAGCCACTAGCGGGCTTGCTGCAAATTCGGGAATTGTTGCCAGAATTACACCGCAAAATTACTCGGAAAGCACACAGGTGTTAACAGGTGTTGATATAATATTAAATGAATATTTCTCAAGATTTGTCGTAACACCTAATGCATCCGGACAATGGTCGATTAATAGCACCGGATATTTATATCCCGCTCTTGGTTCGGCGGCAAATCCGCGTTTAATTAACAATCTGGCTGACTTGCAAAACATCGGAGCAGGCGGAACTAGTGGCACTCCGTTAGGTGATCACTACAGGCTTATGACGTCTACTATAACTATTAGTGGTAACTGGACACCGCGTGGACCTTTTACTGGTACATTTGAAGGCAACGGTCATACAATAACGATGAACAACACTTCTCTTTCCGGTGATGGAGGTTTATTTGGAAATATAGGCGCAAGTGGTATTGTAAGGAATCTTAAGTTTACAGGTGCATTAAGAGGAATAAATAACGCAGCTACGGTTGCTTATAACAATTTAGGACAAGTTTATAATATATCTTCTTCCGTAAATGTATCATTATTAAATCCTTCTGCTACCACAATAAGAGCTGGAGGAATAGTTGTAATAAATGGTTCGACAGGGACTATCAGAAATTGTTATTCCACAGGGAATGTTAATGCAACTGACACTTTTTCTGTTACTGCACGTGCAGGTAGAATTGCAGCAGAAAACGCCAGCGGTGGTATCATTGAATATTGCTGGGCTTCTGGAAATGTCACTGCTGAATCAACAGCACTACAACAACTGGAGCTTGTTTTTGCAGGGGGTATAGTCGGTACTGGTATTGTAAACAGATGTGTGTCTTTACTTGGTACTATAACAGCGGGTCGGATTGGTCGTATTTCGGTTAATGCCTCAGGAAGTAATAATTTTTCAAATCTTAGTGGTATTAATATGAATGGTTCTGCGAATAATACTGTTGATCAAGGGACTAATGTTTTTGGTGGTTCTGGAGGTTTTGACGACCGGGAATGGTGGAGAATAACTGCCGACTTTAATACTCATGATAGTAAAGTAATCGCAACTGGTGTTGCAAACACAGAGTCTGCATTAGGAAACCATAGTTTCTTGCCCTGGTATTGGGATGCTAGCACTAATAGACCAAGACTGTGGTTTGATTAAAAAATCCGCAGTAGCAGAGTAGCATAAAAGAGGTAGAAAAGTGAGTTTCGATAAAATTGAACGCCCCATAGGCGCAAAACTGATCATAATAATGACCGCATTAATTTTGCTGTCACTCGGCGCGATTACGATATTAGTCTCGGCTCTGGTCTCCAATGATATCCGAATAACAGCAGAAGACAATAATTATACAATAAACAGGCGTTCTGCGTATGAAGCCGAAAACTATCTGACAATGGTGCGCTCCAATACTTTGGTTCTTCTTGATACATTAAACGCCGCAGGCTCCGCATCTCCTGTAGCGCGTCTTGCGTCTGATTTTTTTTATGAACGCAATCAGCAGATTGCTTTTATCGGCGTAGTGCGCCAAAACGCAGGCGGTTTTAATTTGATAAGAAGCCTCGTTAATGACAGATTTTTTCTTTCTAACGAGTTGGACTATTCTGTAACAGCTGCTTTTCTTTCTGCCTATGACAAAGAACTAGAACGTTCCTGCGCCGGAGAGACATTAATAGTAAACGCAGCTCCACTTTTTGGCAGTCCTGTTCTTGCGTTGTTTTTTCCATGGCAGGAGACAGGCGAAGAAAATGCCGCGGTTGTTTTCTTTTCGTCAAATTCACTCACAGAAAATTTTGGTACAGGCGCAAATCTTTCTTATATGATTAACAGTGACGGCGATTATCTTGTGCATTCGGATTATGAACTTATCCGCGCGGGTGTTAACGCGGCAAGTTCTTCGTTTGTTTCAGAAGTTTTAGAAAATCCTGCTTCTAATTTACAGACACTGTACAGAGAAGACGGCAAAAGATACTTTGGCGCTTACAGAAAAATATGGGCTTCTTCTGTAGTTATTACTATTATTCCTTATGATGTAGTATTCGAAGGAATCGTAACAACAACAAGACGTAATATCTTTTTAACAGGCGCGGTTCTTTTTATTACAATTATTTTTATCTGGTTCTTTAGTAAAACAGTAAGCGTTCCGTTAAAGACGCTTGCGGCAGCCGCAGCTCAGATAGAAGGCGGTAATTTTGAACTTCATCTAACGCCAAAAACAAAAGACGAAGTCGGCTATTTAACAAAGAGTTTCCAAAAAATGAGCAGCGCGCTTGGAATCTTTGGCAGGTTTACAAACCGCGAAATCGCAGTACGCGCAATGCGCGGCGAAATTAAACCCGGCGGGCTTCCCAAACATGCGACAATATTTTTCTCTGATATACGAGGTTTTACAGAAAAGAGCGAAAACTTTACAAAAGTGTTCGGAGACCAAGCGTCTGATAAGATTGTTTTTTGGCTTAACGAATATTTTACAAAAATGGTTGACTGCGTAGAAAAAACAGGTGGCGTAGTTGACAAATTTATCGGCGACGCTGTAATGGCGCATTGGGGAACAGCGTATTCTGCGGGATCTCCAAGCGAAGACGCTTTTAACGGTATACGAGCTTCTATAATGATGCGTGACTCTCTAATCGAATTAAACGCAAAACGCGCAATAGGAGATACCGGTAATCCTTCGATACAAATCGGCTGCGGGCTCAACTCAGGTATTGTTACAGCAGGACAGCTGGGAAGCGAACAGCGCATGGAATACACAGTTATAGGAGATCCTGTTAACCTTGCAAGCCGAACAGAAGCTTTAAATAAACCGCTTGGGACAGATATTCTCATAACAGAAGATACATACAATCTTGCAGGCGAACGTTTTATAACCGAAGAAATGCCCTCAGTTACAGTAAAAGGAAAAGAAAAACCCGTTCGTATTTTTGCGGTAGTAAATTTAAAAGGCGCAGAAGGACCTCAGACTCTTGCAGAACTCAGAAACCTTTTGGGAATAAAACCCCCTGATACAGATGTAGATTTAGATTCGGAAGAAAAAAAATATAAAATAGGCAGCGATTCCGAAGGAAACGCAGGAAGCGCAGGAAACGCAGGAAGCTCAGTATGACAGAGGGTGCGCAAAAGCAGACGCAAAAGCAAAGTGTTTTTGATAAGTATATAACAGACGTAATTGTAACAATTTCGTGCGTTCTCGGATTTGCATTGTGTCTGTTTCTTTTTTGGAACGACCTAAATATGACGCTCACTAGGTTAGGTGAAACTCAAATAGGGACCATATCGTTTAGATACAATACAGCGCAGCGCCGTTTTATAGACAGAGTACTCTGGGACAGACTCAGAAACGATTCTCCCGTATATAACGGAGACGTTATCCGCACAGCGGATTTATCAGAAGCTGTAATCAGATTTGCCGACGGCAATACAATCGAATTATACCCAAACACATTAATACAAATATTTTTAGATAAGATCGAATTTTCACTCGGAGGCCTTGTCGTTAATGTTTCTTCGGACTCAGGGATGTTAATCGCTTCCGGGAGCAATACATTAACAGCAGGATTAGGTTCAGTGTTTCAGCTTGGTTCAGATGAAGAAGGCGCTTTTGATCTTACAGTAAACGAAGGAAACGCTTTTTTAGGAAACAATCAAATCACAGCCGGCGATATTATGAGCTTAAGTGCGTCTGGGCAGATCCAGCAAAGACCGAGAGCTGCCGCTGTTTTTCCTGCGCCGGGCGCGAGTTTGTTAACGCAGGAGTCTTCTCCGTTAGGAATCGAATTTGTCTGGAATAAAATTAATTATCCGCCCCAAATCCAAACACGCTTGGAAATTTCTGCCGACAGAAACTTTAGCCGCGTTTCTTATTCTGTAAACACTGAGGAAAACAGGCAATTGGTTAATCTCCCTCAGGGGACATGGTTTTGGCGGGTAATTGCGCTTTCCGGCGAAGCGCAAAGAGAAACTCAGTATTCAAGGCTTACTGTTATTAACAGTCCGGTCCCAACATTAAAAAGCCCTGCAAATAATCAAGAATTTAATTACCGCAGCCGTTCGCCTTCGATTAGGTTTCAGTGGACATCATCAGAAGGCGCTTCTCATTATATATTAGAGGCAGCCAATAATGATTCATTTAACAACCCGCAAATACGTCAGCAGGTGCGTTCAAATGAGGGCAGAGATATTTCTGTATCATCATCGGTTTTAGGGGAAGGTATCTGGTACTGGAGAGTTACTCCTGTATACGGGCGCGAAGTTTCTGTAAGTCAGAATGTATCTTCTTCGCAGACAGGAACATTTACATTAAGACGCGGCGCGGCTTTGCAGGCTCCTGTGCTTACAGCCCCGGATAATGATACGTATATTAATATAGAAGAAGGAAGACGCGATATTCTTTTTTCGTGGCGAAGGGAAAACGAAGCTGCTTCCTATACTATTAGAATTTCTGCAGACAGAAACATGAACTCTCCCATTATCGAACACGTAACAACAGACAGTTTTTATAGATACGGCGCGGCAGAAACCGCAATTACGCCGGGAGTATGGTACTGGACTGTTTCGTATAGAGCCGCCGACGGAGCGCAGTCTCCTTCTGCTGTGCCAAGAACATTTACAGCTCTGCGCGGCGAAATTATTCAGCGTACGATTTTTCCGCCGGATAACTATATAATCGCAGAAAATCTTTTGCCGGATATGCGTTTTACATGGAAAACAAATCTTAATAATACGCGGTTTCAGGTTTCCAGAACAGAAAACTTTGCAGTACTTGTATTAAACGAACCTGCATTCGCAGAAGCATACACTGTTTCAAGCCTGAGAAGCGGCGAATATTATTGGCGCATAACAGGAACAAGCGGAACACAGCAGTTTCAAAGTCAGCCGCGCGGTCTTTCTGTCGCAGAAGCGCTGCCTCCTCCTGCACTTTCACCGCCGGAGAGCGGTATTTCTTCCGGGTTAAGCGGAAGAGTTATAATTCAATACGGCGAACCTGTTAATTTTGCATGGGACTCATTAACAGAAGCTGATTATTATTCATTTAAATTATACCGCGGAGACGGATCGGGTGCGCCTATATATGAAACGCTTGTTTATGATTCAAATATTTCTGTTAATCTTGATGATTACGAAGACGGTACATTTACATGGACTGTACAGGCTATGGCAAGGGACAGTATTACACACTCAAGAAGAACAGGTCTTGCCGCTTCTCAAAGCGCAATCTTTAGGCATATTCAGCCTGTCGTTATCGAATATCCTGTATCGGGTTTTGAATACGCGGGTATAGACGCTTCGCGCCGTCCGGGTACCGCTAGATGGTCTTCTTTAGAGGTTCCGCATAATGTTCAATTTATTATTGCGCGGGATCAACGGATGACAGATATCGTTGCAGAAATAAATGATGTCGAACGTTCATTCACTCTGCCGCGTCTTGCTTCCGGTGATTACTATTGGATGATAAAAGCGCAGACAGTCGAAGGTTTTGATATTTCTACGCGTTCTCTGTCGCATATAAAAGTTCTGCCGATTGCTCCTCTTCCCGCTCCGCAAAACCGTTCGCCGGCTGACGGTTTAACAATAGGCGCTGCGCAAATAAGGGCTTCTCGCAGTATTAATTTTTCGTGGAACCGTGTGAACGGCGCAAATGGATATATAGTTACAATCACTCAAGGAAGCGGAAGATCGCAAAGAACTGTCTTTGAATCAGATGTGATCACACAGACAAGATTCTCGTTAGAAGACTTGCGCTCATTAGGACGAGGAGATTTTTCGTGGAGTGTAGAAGCTGTTTTTACTTATGAAGGCTTAATCGAACAAAGAGGAATAATTCAACAGAACAGATTGATAATTGATATTCCTGTTCCGCCGCAGATTCAAACCAGAGATTCGGGTGTTTTATATGGCCAATAAAAATCTGACACGCTCGATAATTTCTGCGCTGCTTTTGTGCTTTTGCCTGTCTCTGGTTTTTGCTGACGATACAGAAACAACAGAAGTAAATTATTTTATAGACCGAAGCGAAAGAGAAGTGCGTTTTATTCAGCGTCTTATCTGGAACGAGGCAGAATTTGTTCTTCGTTATGTTGTCGTTGTTCAGCGCCGTGAACCTAACGGAACATTCAGAGAAGTTTCGCGGATAGAAACCGAAAACGCCTATGCCGAAGTTTCGCTTCTTGCCGGAAGCTACCGGTACAATGTAACGCTCTACGATCTTTTTGACGAAGAAACTTTTACCACTCAATGGCGTGAGTTCGAAGTATTCCGTGCATTACAGCCGGCAGTCAGCAGTTACAGTCCGTCTGCTTTTTACCTTGACGAAGATGATGTGTGGGAAATAACCGTACGCGGCAGAAATATTCTTCCGCAGTCAGAAGTTTATTTGATATCTATAGAAGGAAACAGAATAATAAGGCCAATAAGGCATACGCCTGCAGCCGACGGAAACTCAACCCTTGTGGTATTTTCGGGAGCTGCGCTTTATACAGGAAGGTTCGAAGTCTATATTAAAAATCCCGGCGGGCTGGACACTAAAATGAGCACTTTTACCATTGCCAATAAAAAACCCTTCGATATAAATCTATCCGGCGGTTATTCGCCCTTAATACCTGTTTACGGCTTTCTTTTTAACGATTTTGATTTTGGCGGCAACAATGTGCCGGCGCCGTTCCCGGGATTTTTCTACCCGCTGGGAGTTGGTATTAAATCCAACTTTATGCCTTTTAAACGGGTTTACGGGAATATGGGAGTAGAGCTTTCTGCCGCTTTCTTCATGCTGTCTCATGATCATGAAGTTTTCGAGCCGAATGCTCTGCTTTTTGACGCTCATGTGTCCTTTTTATACCAGTATTTCTTTATAAGGAAGGTTTTTGCCGTCAATCTCAGCATTGGAGCCGGTTTTTCGTTCTTGCAGGGGTTTAAATATGATTATCCCGGCTCGAACATCCCCTATGAAGTGCCTGCTGTTCTTTACCCTTCTGCAATCGGGAATGTTTCGTTTACGGTTTTTGTATCCAGGCCTTATTTTATTAGTTTTGGAGCTGATTTTGTCCATGTTTTTTCGGCTGAGACCCCAATGCCGGGCTATATCCGCCCCTTCATATTTGCAGGTATTCAATTTTAAATGCGCCTATTTTTTGTTATTTTTTATCAAAACCTATTGACTCTTTTTTTTTATTTTGATAGATTTTGAATTCGCCCCTTTTCTTAAGGGAGTTTTTAAGGAGTTGTTGACGAATGCCTACTATTAACCAATTGGTTCGTTTTGGACGGCAAAAGGTTACTACCAAGACGAAATCCCCAGCATTAAAGAATTGCCCGCAAAAGAGGGGAGTTTGCACCCGTGTTATGACCGTAACGCCAAAAAAGCCCAATTCGGCTCTAAGAAAAGTAGCCCGTGTCCGTCTTTCCCATGGTACAGAAGTTACCGCGTATATTCCGGGAATCGGCCACAATTTGCAGGAACACTCTGTAGTTTTAGTAAGAGGCGGACGCGTTAAGGACCTTCCTGGCGTTCGATATCATATTGTCCGCGGCGCGAAAGATACTTTGGGTGTTACAGACCGCAAACGCGGCCGTTCAAAATACGGCGCAAAGAAACCCAAGGCTTAGGTGAGATAGAAGTATGGGAAGAAAGAAAAAAACAATCGACCGGGGCATTTTACCGGATCCTAAATACAACAGCGTTGTTGTTTCCAAGTTTGTAAACAGAATGATGTGGGAAGGCAAAAGGTCTTTGGGCCTTCGTATTATCCATGACGCTCTGGAAGTTCTCAAGACAAAAACAGATAAAGAACCCCTTGAAGTTTTCTTAAAAGCTTTAGATAATGTAAAACCTGTTATAGAAGTCAAGTCAAGACGCGTAGGCGGCGCGACTTATCAGGTTCCTGTAGAAATACGGGAGACAAGAAGAGAAGCCCTTTGCATGCGCTGGATTATTTCTGCCGCCAGGGCTCGTTCAGGAAAAGGCATGGGAGACCGTTTAGCCGCGGAACTTTTAGATGCCTATAACAATACAGGTACTGCCTTCAAAAAGAAGGAAGATACGCATAAAATGGCCGAAGCCAACAAGGCATTCGCCCATTATCGCTGGTGAGTAAAATACCCGCAGGGTATTTTACTTTGGAGTTCCGCTACGCAGAACTCCATGATTCTGTTAGTCTTTTAAAGATGATAGACAGAATATAATGATTGGTTTGCTATTCCAAACCGTTCGTCAGCAGTTGGTTTTAACCGCTGATGAAACAGGTGGAACGATGTGGATGTTGCATAACGCTTGTTGCAAAAGTGACTTGAACGTTAAACTGCTGATTTTCCGCTTTATTCGTTTCCCCTCAATTTTTGTATAAATGTGCTTTAGTACATAATGTGCATTAGCACATAATGTACTTACAAGTACAGCGTACTTAACTGGTACGAAGAAAATATATTTAGTGTTCATAAGGAGGACACAAATGGCAAAGGATAAATTTAATAGAACCAAACCGCACATGAATGTCGGAACGATTGGTCACGTAGATCACGGTAAAACCACTCTTTCTGCGGCTATAACCCAGCACTGCGCCAGAAAATTCGGCGACAAGGTAATGAGTTATGATCAAATTGACAATGCTCCGGAAGAAAAAGCGCGCGGTATTACAATTAATACCCGTCACCTTGAGTATCAGTCAGACAAGCGCCACTACGCGCACATCGACTGTCCGGGGCACGCTGACTACATTAAGAATATGATTACAGGCGCTGCTCAGATGGACGGCGCTATTCTCGTAGTTTCAGCTCCTGATTCTGTTATGCCTCAGACAAGAGAGCATATCATTCTTTCACGTCAGGTAGGCGTACCTCACATGATCGTCTTCCTTAACAAGATCGATCTTCTTGACGATCCCGACCTTGTCGAACTCGTAGAAGAAGAAGTAAAAGACGTTCTTACAGCTAACGGATTCCCCGGCGACAAAACCCCGATCATCAAAGGTTCGGGCTTTAAAGCTATGTCAGAACCTGACAATCCAGAAGCGACAAAATGTATCGACGAACTTTTAGCGGCAATGGATTCATACTTCCCCGATCCGGAACGTGATCAGGACAAACCGTTTATTATGCCTATAGAAGACGTATTTACAATTCAGGGACGCGGCACAGTCGTAACCGGAAAAGTAGAACGCGGTATTCTTAAGCTTAACGAAGAAGTAGAAATTATCGGTATTAAAGAAACAAAGAAAACTGTTATTACCGGTATCGAAATGTTTAACAAATTACTTGACGAAGCTCAGGCCGGCGATAACGTTGGTACTCTTCTTCGCGGTATCGATAAAAAAGAAGTTGAGCGCGGACAGGTTCTTGCAAAGCCCGGTTCAATTAAACCTTACAGCAAATTCAAAGGCCAGATTTACTGTCTGTCAAAAGAAGAAGGCGGACGCCACAGTCCGTTCTTTACAGGTTATAGACCTCAGTTCTATTTCCGCACAACAGACATTACAGGTACTGTAAAACTTCCAGAAGGAAAAGAAATGGTAATGCCCGGCGATAACTCAGAAGTTATCGGCGAACTTATCTATCCTATCGCTATGGAAAAGGGACTTCGCTTTGCTATCCGCGAAGGCGGCAAAACCGTCGCTTCCGGTCAGGTTACAGAGATTATCGAATAAGGATTGCTTATCTTCTGACCGCCTGATTCAGGCGGTTAGATAGATAGTACGGAGGAATGATGGCAAAGGAAGGAATACGAGTAAGGCTGCGCGGTTTTGATGTCGAATTAATTGATCAGAGCGCAAAATCAATCGCCGCTGCGGTACGTAAGGCAGGGGCTAAAGTTACAGGACCTATCCCGCTGCCGACAAGAATTAACAAGGTGACGGTTTTACGTTCACCGCATGTCAACAAAAAGGCCCGCGAACAATTCGAAATGCGGACCCATAAAAGATTGATCGATATTATTAATCCATCAGCAGAAGTTATGGATTCTTTAATGAAGCTTGAACTACCCGCTGGTGTGGATGTAGAGATCAAGCAGTAATAAGTAAACGGAGTACAACGATGTTAGGGCTATATGCCAGAAAGTTGGGGATGACTCAGGTTTTTGACGACTCAGGTAATTTAATGCCGGTAACGGTTTTAAAATTTGATCCAAATGTTGTCATTGGCACAAAAACAAAAGAAGCGGACGGTTATGCGGCTGTTGTTGTCGGTATTGATGACGCAAAGAAAAATCGCGTAACAAAAGCCCGCGCGGGACAGTTCCCGGAAAATATAACTCCCAAGAAAAAGATTTGCGAACTGCGTGATTTCGAAAAAGAAGTCAAAGTAGGAGATTCCTTGGGTCTGGAAGTGCTGAATGGCGTAAGGTACGTTGATGTCAGCGGCGTAAGCAAAGGCAAAGGGTTTCAGGGTGTTGTCAGACGGTTTAAGTTTGGCGGCGGACGTAAAACTCACGGTTCAAAGTTTCACCGCGAGCCCGGTTCTACAGGTCAGAATACTTATCCGCACAGAACTTTTAAAAATAGAAAACTGCCGGGGCGTATGGGGCGCGAGAATGTAACGACATTAAGCCTTAAAGTTGTAAAAACAGACCCGGAAAAACAGCTCATTATGGTACACGGCGCAGTTCCCGGTATTAATAAGGGTCTTGTATTTGTCCGCACTGCGGTCAAGAAGGGACGGTAAACATGAACTGTAAGGTGTATTCAAAAGAAGGCAAAGAACTAAGAACAATGGTTCTTGATGATAATGTTTTTGGTCTTCCTGTAAACGAAGATCTAATCTGGTACGCGATTAATAACGAACTTGCAAACAAACGGCAGGGTAATGCATGTACAAAAGGACGCGCAGAAGTTCATGGTTCTAATGCAAGACCTTTTAAACAGAAAGGTACGGGGCGCGCTCGTCAGGGTGATAAAAAATCTCCGATCCTTGTAGGCGGCGGTACAATATTCGGACCCAAACCGCGCGATTTTTCCTATACCATGCCAAAAAAAGCAAAGAGAGCTGCGTTAAGAACTATTCTTAGTTTAAAAGCGCAGAGCGATACATTAAAAATAATAGAAGACTTTTCTGTAGAATCCGGAAAAACAAAAGACCTTGCAAAGCTTCTCGAAAACTTTGATCCCGGATTGCGCACTGTTTTAATATTAAAAGATGATGATCCCAAGATTAAACGCGCTGCCGCGAATATTCCATGGGTCAAGTATCTTTCATATAACCGATTAGAAGCGCATGAATTATTTTACGGCAGACAGGTGTTAATGCTGGAAACTGCCGCAAAAAATCTTAATGATTTTTATAAGGAGGACGGGAAATGATTCAATACGAAGACATTCTAATAGAACCTGTTCTTTCAGAAAAAGCAAATCAGCTTCGCGAAGAAGGTAAATATGTTTTTAAAGTAGCTCAATCCGCTACAAAAACACAAATTAAAGAAGCAGTAAAAAGATTATTTAATGTTAATCCTATTTCCTGCACAACTATGGTGGTAGGCGGCAAGCCAAAAAGGCTGCGGTACCGCAAAGGTTTCACTTCGACCTGGAAGAAAGCAATAGTGCGTCTTTCTAAAGACGAAAAAATTGCAATCTTCGAAGGGGTATAAGGTAAAAGAATATGGCAATTAAAACATATAAACCGATAACACCAGGAATGCGCCAATATACAAGTTTGGATTTTTCTGATCTGACAAAAGGCGCAAAACCGGAAAAAACACTTACAAGAGGAAAAAAAACCGGATCCGGACGTGATTCGAACGGCCGTATCAGTATGTGGCATAAAGGCGGCGGACACAAACGCAAATACAGAATAATAGATTTTAAACGCGACAAAATCGGCGTTCCCGGCAAAGTCGCTTCTATAGAATACGATCCTAACCGCAGTGCAAACATCGCTCTTATTTATTATAAAGACGGCGAAAAACGCTATATCATAGCGCCCAAAGAATTAAAAGTCGGCGCTTCTGTTATCAGCGGTCCAAATGCTCCGATCGAGCCGGGCAATGCGCTTCCTTTAGAAAACATTCCGTTAGGTTTTACTGTTTACAATATAGAACTTACATTGGGTAAGGGCGGGCAGATGGCTCGTTCCGCCGGTGTTGGCGCGCTTATCGCGGCCAAAGAAGGAGAATATGTAACTATTAAGCTTCCGTCGGGCGAAATGCGCATGGTTCTTAAAAAATGTTATGCGACAATCGGAAACGTAGGCAACGAAGACCACATGAATACAAATATGGGTAAAGCAGGCCGTAAGCGCTGGAAGGGTATTCGCCCGACAGTACGCGGTATGTCAATGAACCCGGTAGATCACCCCCACGGCGGCGGCGAAGGAAGAAGCAAGGGTAAACACCCTGTTACTCCATGGGGACAGCCGACTAAGGGATATAAGACCCGCAAAAAGAATAAACCTTCATCAAAGTTTATTGTCAGCCGCGGTAAAAAGAAGTAGGAGTAGGAAGGGAGTATGTCAAGATCTGTAAAGAAGGGTCCTTTTATAGAAAAGAGCCTGTACAAAAAGGTATTGGAATTGAGCAAGTCAGGTGAAAGGAAGCAAATAAAAACCTATTCACGCTGCTCGACAATTATTCCCGAAATGGTTGGCGGAACAATTTCCGTTTACAATGGTAAAACATGGGTTCCTGTGTATATCACAGAAAACCTTGTTGGTCATAAGCTGGGCGAGTTTGCTCCTACGCGTATTTTCCGCGGACATGCAGGCTCTGACAAGAAGGCTTCGGCAAAATAGGCAGGGATATGAAAGAGAAAACAGGATACAGGGCAATAAGTAAATTCTTAATTGGTTCGCCTTCTAAAATAAGACCGGTTGCAGATCTTGTGCGCCGCAGAACTTATCCGGAAGCGATTTCCATTCTGGAAAACATGCCCCACAAGGGTGCAAAACTCATCCGTAAAACAGTAAAGTCTGCGGCTTCTAATGCGCTTTCTGGCAATAAAAAACTTGATGAGGATATGCTTTATGTACGCGAAATATATATCGATGAAGGTCCCCGTCTTAAGAGAATTTGGTTTCGCGGCAGGGGACGCGCGGATATGCAGTTAAAAAGATTGTGTCACATAACTGTAGTGGTTGATGAAGCGGCGCAGGAAGCTCCGCTTGGCGAAACAAAGGTTAGTAAACCTTCTAAAAAGGCGGCTAAATAATGGGACAAAAAGTTAATCCGACCGGTTTAAGAATCGGCATTAATAAAACTTGGGGTTCCCGCTGGTATGTCGACCCAAAAGAATATGTTGACGCTCTCCACGAAGATCTGCTGCTTCGCAAAATCATTATGGATATGCCGGAAACAAAAGGCGCGGATATAGCAGAGCTGGAAATTATCCGTCATCCGCAGAGAATTACAATTACTATTCATACAGCCCGTCCCGGTGTAATCATCGGCGTTAAAGGCGCAAACATAGAAAAAATCGGCAACGATCTGCAAAAGAAAGTCAGCAAAAAAGTACAGATCAAAATTAAAGAAGTACGTAATGCCGACAACAATGCGCAGATTATTTCTCAGAATATCGCACGCCAGCTGCTCGCGCGATCTTCGTTTAGACGCACAATGAAGCAGGCAATTACAAACGCTATTAAAAAAGGCAACGCTCAAGGTGTAAAGGTTCGTCTTTCCGGCCGTCTCGGCGGCGCAGAAATGTCCCGCACAGAAGAAGCAAAAGAAGGACGCATTCCGCTTCATACATTAAGAGCGGATATTGATTACGGTTTTTCCGAAGCGCACACACCATTTGGTTCGATTGGCGTTAAGGTTTGGGTTTACAACGGCATGAAGTACGGTAAAGAACAGAAAGAAGACGCAGGAGCTCTTGTCAGAAAACGACGTGAACGCGCTCCCGCGAGAGGATAGAGGTTAAGGTATGCAAAGTCCAAAACGTGTAAAGCGCCGCAAGGTGCACAGAGGCAACATGCCGGGAAACGCCACCAGATGCAACAGTGTTGTATTTGGTGATTATGCTCTTGTTGCTTTGGACAGGATGTGGATTACAAACAGGCAGGTAGAAGCGGCTCGTGTCGCGATTAACCGCCATGTAAAACGCGGCGGAAAAATGTGGATTCGCATTTATTGCGATAAGCCGTATTCCAAAAAACCTGCAGAAACCAGAATGGGTAAGGGCAAAGGCGCTCCGGAATACTGGGTAGCGGTCGTAAAACCCGGAACAGTTATGTTCGAACTCGGCGGCGGCATTAACCGTACGCTTGCAGAAGAAGCAATGGCATTGGCAGGATCAAAACTGCCGATTAAAACAAAATTTGTCGCTCGTTCAGAAATGGAACTTGGGGCTTAGGGGGCAGGATGAAAAATTCGTTTAAAAACTTGTCATATCCTGAACTTAAAGCCAAACGTGACGAATTAAAAAAGAAGTACATGGAATTCCGTTTTAAAATGGTTATAGGTCATGTAGATAACCCTCTGCAAAGGCGAAATATGCGCAGACAGATTGCAAGGCTTAACACCTTAATTCATGCGCACGATAAAGCTGAGCAGAAAGCGGCTCGAAAGGTAGCGGAGGTTTAATAAATGGCAGGAATGGCAGCAGCAAAAGCTCCGGCAAAAGCCGAAAGCGGCAAAAAAGAATTTATTGGATTAGTAAAGAGCGACAAAATGGAGAAAACAATTGTTGTTTCGATCGAAACATTAAAACTCCATCCTCTTTACAAAAAATACGTCAAGAGATCAAAAAAAGTTAAGGCTCATGACGAAAAGAACGATGCAAAAATCGGTGACCGCGTAAGGGTAATCGAATGCAGGCCAATCAGCAAAGAAAAATGCTGGAAGCTCGTAGAAATTATAGAGCGCGCCAAATAAAGGGAGATAGAAGATGGTTCAAGGAGAAAGCTTCCTGAATGTGGCAGATAATTCAGGCGCCAAACTGGTTCAGTGTATAAAAGTACTGGGCGGCAGTAAAAGAAGATATGCCGGAATCGGCGACATTGTTGTTGTGGCAGTTAAAGAAGCTCTGCCGACATCAACTATAAAGAAAGGCGCGGTAGAAAAAGCAGTTGTGGTGCGTACGCATAAAGAGTACCGCCGTCCCGATGGAACTTATATTAGGTTTGACGATAATGCATGCGTTATTATTGACGCTGCGCTGAATCCAAAAGGAAAGCGTATCTTTGGACCTGTAGCGCGCGAATTAAGGGAAAGGAGCGAATTTATGAAGATCGTTTCTTTGGCCCCAGAGGTATTGTAGGATAGGAGCAGGGTATGGCAGAAGCATTACATAAATTTAAACTCAAAAAAGAAGATACTGTAGAAGTTATCGCCGGAAAAGACAAAGGAAAGCGCGGAAAGATTTTAAAGATTCAGCGCGACACTGATCGTATTGTTGTAGAAGGCGTTAACATGGTTAAAAAAGCAAAGAAGAAAAGAAAGCAGTCCGATCGCGGCGGTATCGTAGAAATAGAAGCTGCTATTCATTCTTCTAACTTAATGATTGTGTGCAAAAAATGCGGACCTTGCCGCATTGGAAATAAACTGGATGGAGAAAAGAGAGTGCGAGTTTGCAGAAAATGCGGGGAGGCGTTGTAATGAGCAAAAATTATATCCCCCGGCTTAAAACAATTTATAAAGAGCAGATTGCTCCGGAATTGCTAAAAGAATTTAACTATAAGTCTAATATGCAGATTCCCAAACTTAGCAAGATTGTAGTAAGTATGGGCGTAGGCGAAGCTATTCAGAATAAAAAACTTTTGGACGCTGCTGTTGATACATTGACTCAGATTACCGGGCAAAAAGCGGTAAAAACAAAAGCAAAAAAGAGTATTGCAAACTTTAAAATTAGACAAGGTCAGGAAATCGGCGCAAAAGTTACTCTTCGCGGAAAAATGATGTATGAGTTTTTTGACAGACTTGTTAACGTAGCTCTTCCCCGCGTTAAAGACTTTCATGGCGTTAATCAAAATGCGTTTGACGGACATGGAAATTATTCGATGGGGATTCAAGAGCAGATTATTTTTCCGGAAATTGACTTTGACAAGATAGAAAAAGTTGCCGGGCTTAATGTTGTTATTGCAACAACGGCAAAAACAGATGCAGAAGCGAAAGCATTCCTTTCAAAATTTGGAATGCCTTTCAGGAAATAGGGGGAAGCGTTTAGAATGGCAAGAAAAGCGATGATTAATAAGGCGCAGCGGACGCCTAAGTACAAAACAAGAAAAGTTAACCGCTGCAGAATTTGCGGAAGACCAAGGGGTTTTTTGCGAAAATATGAAATGTGCCGCCTTTGCTTCCGAAAACTCGCAAGTGAAGGGATGATTCCCGGCGTTACTAAATCAAGCTGGTAGGAGGAAAGAATGAGCGTATCAGATCCGGTTGCGGACATGCTGACAAAAATAAGAAATGCCGGCATGGCAGGACATGAAAAAGTTGATATTCCCACCTCCAGACTTAAACTTGAAATAGTCAAGATATTAAAGACCGAAGGGTATATTAAGAATTTTAAAAAGGCGGCTAATCAGGAAGGCGCAAACGTAATTCGTGTTTTCCTTAAGTATGATGATAATACGGCTCCTATTATTCACGGCATAGAAAAGGTTTCTAAACCCGGCCGCCGCGTGTATATGGGATATAAAAGCATGCCGAGAGTATTAAACGGCTACGGAACCCTGATCGTTTCTACGTCACAGGGTGTTACAACAGGCAAGAAAGCTGCAGAAAAAAAAGTCGGCGGCGAAGTTATTTGCACCGTTTGGTAAAACAAAAGGTTTTAAGAGGGTTATATGTCGAGAATCGGAAAAATACCGGTTAAGGTTCCTAGCGGAGTTAAAGTTGCGTTTCAGAATGAAATGATAACTGTAGAAGGTCCAAAAGGAAAACTAACTCAAAAGTACCATCCCGTCGTCAGTTTCGAAGACAAAGGCGGAGAAATAATCGTCAGCCGTTCGAGTGATGAAAAACAGGTTAAGTCTTTTCACGGACTTTATCGCTGCCTCCTTAGTAACATGATTACTGGAGTATCTGCCGGTTTTAACAAATCGCTCATCGTAAACGGTGTAGGTTATAAAGCTGAGGTTCAGGGAAAGCTTCTTGCGATGAGTCTTGGATTCTCCAATGATGTATATGTAGCAATTCCGGAAGGTCTTGCTGTGGCTGTTGATCAAGGCGGTAAATTAACAATTTCCGGAATTGATAAGCAAAGAGTGGGCGAATTTGCCGCGCAGATTCGTAAATTAAGAGGACCTGAGCCGTATAAGGGCAAAGGTATCCGTTATGAAGATGAAATCATCAGGCGGAAAGTCGGTAAATCCGGGGTTAAATAGGAAAGTTATATGTTACAGAAAATGCTGGAAAAAAACAGAAAACGTCTGAGAAGAAAAATACATATCCGCAAAAGAATTAACGGAACCGCGGAACGTCCGAGAATGACTGTTTCAAAGAGCAATCGCAGTCTTTCTGTTCAGATTATAGATGATGTTAAGGGTCATACTCTTGTTTCGGCTTCATTGCTGGAAAAAGAATTAAAAAATATTAAGGCAAATATCACGGGCGCAGGGCAGTTGGGAGAAATTGTCGGCAAGCGTCTTTTGGAAAGAAACATCAAGACAGTAGTCTTTGATCGTAATGGGTATTTGTATCATGGAATAGTTAAGGCTTTGGCCGACGGGACCCGAAAAACGGGAATCAATTTCTAGCTGTATTTGCAGCAGGGGGCATAATGGCAAAATCGAAAGATGTGTTAGACGAAACAATGGTTGATGAAACTATTGAAGATAAAGAAGTAGAAACAGAAACAGATTCGGATTCTGACGCTGTAGAAACTGCCTCGGAAAGCCGTCATGAAGGCAGAAGCGAAGGAAGACGCGGAAGAGGGCGCGGACGTGACAGAGATCGCGGAGACAGAGGACCTGTCGAAAAAGAATTTATAGAAAAACTTGTTAAACTTAACAGAACCGCTAAGGTTGTAAAGGGCGGAAGGCGTTTTTCATTCTCTGCTCTTACAGTAATCGGTGACGGAAAAGGAAGAGTAGGATACGGATTTGGAAAAGCAAATGATGTATCAGAAGCAATAAGAAAAAGTATAGACAGGGCAAAACGCGGTTTGATTCAGCTTCCTGTAAAAAACGGCACTATCCCGCATGAAGTAAAAGGATTTTTTAAATCTTCTTATGTTTTATTAAAACCGGCGCGTTCCGGTACCGGTATTATTGCCGGAGGTCCTGTCCGCGCAATTATGGAAGCAGGCGGAGTAACTGACGTGCTTTCTAAATCTATCGGATCGTCAAGTCAGTATAATGTTGTAAAAGCAACGTTTGATTGTATAAGCAAAATGATGGATGCAAAGACAATATCCAGAAACAGGGGCAAATCCCTGAATGAGCTGTGGGGTTAATATGGCTAAAATAAAAGTTCGTCTTGTACGCAGTACAATAGGTCAGCTTCCGCAGCATCGCGCGACTGTACGTTCGCTTGGTCTTCGTAAGATTGGCTCTGTTAAAGTACAGGAAGCAAGCCCGGCTATTATGGGAATGGTAAAAGCTGTATCTCATTTAGTGACAGTAGAGGAAAATAAATAATGGCGCACGATTTTAATTTGCACGCCCCAGCCGGCGCAAACAAGAAAAAAAGAATAGTCGGACGCGGACAAGGTTCCGGACGCGGTACTACCGCAGGTAAGGGACACAAGGGTCAGCAGGCTCGTTCCGGAGGCGGCAATCCTTATGTTGGTTTCGAAGGCGGACAAATGCCTCTATACAGAAGACTCGCAAGAAGAGGCTTTTCTAACCATCCGTTTAAACAAGAATGGCAGATTGTTAATCTCGGCGAAATCGAAAAACGCTTTGAATCAGGCGAAACTGTAGATTTAGCTTCGCTTTATAAAAAGGGACTTATTAAAGGCAAAGATCCGGTAAAGATTCTTGCTAACGGGAACTTTTCTAAAAAACTCAGCCTTAAAGTTGACGCTATCTCCGCTTCTGCAAAAGAAAAAATCGAAAAAGCGGGCGGCGATGTAACAGTTATTCCTGCGCCGGAAAAAGCAAGGCCTAAAAATAAAATGGGTACAAAAAAAGCTGCAAAAGCGGCAAAAGCTAAGGCAGGCAAGAAATAATGGCAAATCCAATAATTGGAATGTTTAGAATAAAGGAATTGCGCGAGCGTATTCTCTTTACCTTCGGAATGCTTGTAGTATTCCGAATCGGCGCTGTATTTCCAATCCCCGGCATTAACGTAAGAGAGCTGTCACGCTTTTTTATGACTCAAACAACAGGTAATCCAATAGTAGACTACCTTGACTTCTTTGCCGGCGGCGCGTTCTCAAACTTCTCAGTATTCATGCTCGGTATTATGCCGTACATTACAATGTCAATTATTATGCAGCTTTTATTAATCGTCTTTCCTAACTTAAAGAAAATATCACAGGAAGACGGCGGACGCAAAAAAATTCAAAAATGGCAGAGATACGGTACTGTAGTTGTCTGTATTATTCAGGCGCTCGCAGTTTCGCAGTTTGCAAGATATATTGATAGTCAAGTAGATAGTCTTCTTTATGTAAGTATGTTCCAGTTTACAATGATTTCGATTTTGACGGTAACGACGGGAACGATATTCCTTATGTGGATAGGTGAGCAGATTACAAAGCGGGGTGTCGGTAACGGTATATCGCTTTTAATTTACGCCGGTATCGTCGCGCGTCTTCCTGATGCTGTTTTCCAGTTATTCAGAATGATGAGAAGCGGCGATATTAATCCTGTTTTTGTTCTTATTGTTCTTGTAATGTTTGTTGCAATTGTCGCCTTGGTCGTTTTTGAACAGCAAGGTCAGAGAAAAATTCCTGTAAATTATGCAAAACGCGTAGTAGGAAGAAGAATGTACGGAGCGCAGAATACATATATTCCGTTTAAGATTAATCCGTCAGGCGTTATTCCTGTTATCTTTGCTTCTTCTATCTTAATGTTCCCAATGCAGATTGCGCAGTCTCTGGGAAGCGAAGGCAATTGGCTTACATCAGTATCTAATGCGTTAAATCCGCAGAGTCTTTTATATAATATTATATACGTACTTTTAATTGTATTCTTTGCGTATTTCTACACACAAGTAACGCTTAACCCAATCGAAATCGCAAAGCAAATAAGAGAAAACGGCGGCTCTATTCCCGGAATCAGAACAGAACGAATAGAAGAGCACCTTACAAAAATACTTAACCGTATCGTGCTTCCCGGTTCATTATACTTGGCATTTATTGCCGTTACGCCGACTCTTATTCAGTTGGCATTTAGGATACCGTCTTCGGTTGCTTATATAATGGGCGGTACATCGCTTCTCATTATGGTTGGTGTTGGTTTGGATACCATGACACAGATAGAAGGGCTGCTTAAAATGCACCATCATGAGGGTTTGGTAAAACGCGGTAAATTGCGCGGACGGAATCTGTAAGGAGTTTAGGTATGAAAGTTAGAACAAGCGTAAAACCTATTTGCGACAAATGCAAAGTTATTAAGCGCAATGGGATTATTCGTATTATATGCCAAAATCCCAAGCATAAACAAAAGCAAGGATAAGGAGAATATATGGCGCGTCTGGTAGGGGTTGACCTCCCAAATAAACACGTAAATATCGCATTGACCTATATTTTTGGAATAGGAAGGTCAAGCGCGGATGAGATTGTCGCAAAGGCAAAACTCGATCCAATGAGAATGATTAATGATTTATCTCAGGAAGAATTAAACGAACTGAGAAACATTATAGAAAGTGATTATAAAGTAGAAGGCCGTCTGCGCACAGAAGTAGCGCTTAATATCAAAAGATTAATGGATATCGGCTGTTACCGCGGACTTAGGCATCGCAAAGGATTGCCGCTTCGAGGTCAGCGCACAAGAACAAATGCACGTACCCGCAAAGGTAAAAAGAAAACCGTTGCCGGTAAGAAGAAATAGGAATTGGAGGAATAAGTGGCAACAGCTGCAAAGACTACAAAGAAGAAAAAAGAAAAAAAATCAGTATATGAGGGTAATGTCTTTATTCAGGCAACCTTTAACAATACGATTGTTACTATTACCGATTTAATGGGAAACACTGTATCATGGGCAAGTTCTGGTATGCTTCAATTTAGGGGAGCAAAAAAGTCAACGCCTTTTGCCGCGCAGTCTGTTACAGAAACAGCCGCCGCCAAAGCATTGCAGGCAGGCTTGAGAGAAGTTCATGTTTATATTAAGGGTCCCGGTATTGGAAGAGAATCTGCAATTAGACAGCTTGGTGTAATGGGTATAAAAGTTAAATCAATAAGCGATGTAACACCCATTCCGCATAATGGCTGCAGACCAAGGAAAACGCGTCGTATATAACGATTTATATAGGAGAAACATATGGCTAGATACACCGGCCCTGTTTGCAGAATGTGCCGTGTAGAACAAAAGAAGTTAATGCTCAAAGGGAACCGCTGTAAAAGCGACAAGTGCCCGATGAATAAAAAGAGAGCAGCTCCCGGTAAGGATCCAAAATCCCGTCCCGGCAAGAGATCTGATTACGGTGTGCAGCTTCGCGAAAAGCAAAAGCTCAAAAGAATATACGGAATGATGGAAAAACAGTTCCGTCTTTTCTTTGATCGCGCCCAGCGTATGTCAGGTATTGCAGGCGAAAATCTCTTTATCCTGCTGGAAAGACGCCTTGATAATGTTGTGTATCGCCTTCGTTTTGCTTCTTCGAGAAGTCAGGCAAGACAGCTTGTTCTGCATGGTCATATTCTTGTTAACGGCAAGAAAATAACGATTCCTTCCTATCTTGTAAAGACAGAAAGCGAAATCAGCGTTGTAGAAAATAGCAAGAATTTAACGGTTATCAAGGATGCATTAAGAGAATACGGCAAGTCAGGCGTAATGCCATGGCTTAGTCTCGATCCAGATGCGATGAAAGGAAAATTCCTTGCGGCTCCGCGCCGCAGTGATATCACTGATCTTGGTGATATTAAGGAACAGATGATCATCGAATTATATTCTAAATAGGAGTTATCATGGCCCGTAAGAACCTTATGCAAGGATTCAAACGCCCGAAGAGCTTTACATTAGAACATGGAGAACTCAATCAGAACTACGGTAAGTTCATTGCGTCTCCGTTTGAGCCGGGCTTTGGTACTACTGTCGGCAATACATTACGAAGAGTTCTTCTTTCGTCAATTCAGGGGTATGCCATAACAGCGGTAAGGATAGAATCTATCGATGGCAGCGGAACAACACACAATGTTTCCAGCGAATTCGAAACGATTCCGAATATCGTAGAGGATACCCTCGAAGTTATTAATAACCTCAAGCAGATACGGCTTAAACTGCCGGAAGACGCAGAACAGGAAGTTCTTCTTTTTGAATGGTCCGGTAAACAAGAAATAAAAAGCGATGATTTTTCCAGCCCGGGGCGCGTAGAAGTTCTTTCTTCCGGTCAGCATATTATGACATTAATGGACAGCGCCAATGTAAGGTTCGAAATTCAAATTGACCTTGGACGCGGATATGTGCCGTCAGAAGTTAATGAACGGTATATCGAAGTTATTAATACAATTCCTGTTGACGCTATTTTTTCGCCTGTAAAAAAGGTAAAATTTAATGTAGAGTCTACCCGCGTCGGACAGAGAAACGATTATGACAAGCTTGTTTTAGAAATATGGACAGACGGAACAATTAGGCCGGAAGACGCTCTTGCAGAATCCGCCAAAATAGCAAAGGATCATTTTTCTGTTTTTATTAATTTTGACGAAAATAATCTTGGTTCTGACGATGATCTTGATGATGAAGACGATCACATAAGAAAAATTCTCGGCACTCCGGTAGAAGAGCTGGAACTTTCTGTTCGTTCTTCTAATTGTTTAAAGAATGCAAATATTAAAACAATCGGTGAGCTTACACGAAAAACAGAAGATGATATTGCAAGGACGCGTAACTTTGGAAAAAAGTCGCTTCAGGAAATTAAAGAAAAACTAAGAGAATGGAATTTGAGTTTTGGGATAACAGATTTAAATGTCCTAAAAAACGCCCGTATGGAAATTAAAGTAAAGGAAACAGAAGATGAAGCATAAAAGAGGATTTAACCCGCTTCAGCGAATGTCGTCTCATCGCAAGGCGCTAAAAAGAAACATGGTAACTTCGCTTTTTAGGCAGGAAAGAATTAAAACAACAAAGGCAAAAGCCCTTGAGATTCGCAGAACTGCAGAAAAAATGATTACCCGTGCAAAAGAAGATACGGTTCATAACCGGCGGATAGTTTCCAGCCGTTTATTTGACGAAGGAATTGTCGCAAAACTTTTTACTAATATCGCTCCGCGTATGAAAAATCGCAACGGCGGTTATACTCGTATAATAAAGCTCGGCGAAAGAAAAGGTGATGCCGCAGAAGTAGTTATTTTGGAACTGGTTGACTACAAACTTGATACAGGCGAAGACAAGAAAAAAGCAAAAAAGAGCGATAAGAACGAAAAGAGCGAGAAGGGGAAATAAATGTCTAAAGCGCACAGAGGCAAAGGAATAAGAGAATTATTTGCGAATGGACGCGGTGAATGTCCTGTATGCAAAAGATGTAATGTAAAAGTACTTTACGAACAGGAAGCCGCAGGGCAGAAGTTTAAAATATGTAAGACATGCAAGGCAGCGATTAAAAACGGCAAGAAAAAACTGCCTGTTGTAGACATACCTGCGCCGGCAGAAGCACCCGCAGCGCCTGCTCCAGCAGCTGCGCCTGTACCTGCTGCAGAAACTGCCGCGCCGGCTGCCGCACCTGCAGAAGAAGCCGCGCCAACAGAAGAAGCTGCCAGCTAACGAGTAAAAGGGTTATGCATAATAACTTTTGCGTTTATTCTGTTTAATACACCGTAGAAAAAGTTCATATTTAAACCCGGGTCTTGAGTTCTAAGCCCGTGGTTTGCAAGCAGTTCTTCTGTGTACGAATATAACGGGATTACTTTTGTGTTTCTAAAACTGCGATCATAATGCGTTATTACAGGAATCATTCCATAATCAGAAATTGCAAGCTCTCCGCTTCTGGTTTTTGTAAATGTCACTACCATCATTCCGCCAATTATTCTTTCTCTTTGTCTCTGATGAGAAGCAAAGTTTCCCAGCGAATAATAACATAATGTAGTTTTTCCGTCGGGCCTGGCGATTGTATCAACGCGCTGAAGCACGTGCGGATGATGTCCGACTATTAGGTCAACATTGTGCTGTGCGATAAAATTGGCGAGAGAAACTTGATCCCTGTCAGGTTCTAAAAGATACTCTCCGCCCCAATGAATAGAAACAATTAAAAAATCGCACAATGGACGAAGCGCATTCATTTCTTGTGTCATTTTATTTCTGTCAATCATCGATACAAGATTCGGGTTTTCTCTCGGAAGCGGAATGCCGTTAAGACTGAATGTATATGCAAGAAAACCAAGCGTCATGTTGTTTCTTGTTACAATTCTTGCGCTCTCGCCTTCTTTTCGGGCGCCGATAACAACAAATTGCTCGAACGTGTCTAAATAATCCAATGTAGCATAAAGAGCATCTCTGCCTTTGTCCATCGCGTGATTGTTTGCAAGATTAATTATCTCAAAGCCTGTATCGGCGAGCGCTGGAGCAAGAGATTGGGGCGTATTAAACGCAGGATAACCTGTATAGCCAAAACGTGTACCGCCCATTATTGTTTCTTGATTAATAAACGCAAGGTCTGCGCCTTGAACAATACTTTTAACTTCGGTATATATAGGAATAAAGTCATAAGTTCCGTCTGCCATAAGCGCGGATCGGATCAGCGAATCATGAAAAAGATTATCGCCTACTGCGACAAAAGTAAGAGAAGAGTTTTGAGAAGATCTTGGAGTCTGCGTAATGCTTCTGTCAGCTGCCGGTTTTGAATGACAGGAAAAAATAATTAAAATAATTATTGGTACTGCCAATGCCGATATAACAAGGTTTATTATTCTATTCTTCATATTTGCCTCCGATTACCCTAAATGAATCCGAAAGATCCTTATATAATTGTATATCTTTAAAACCTCTTTTAGCAAGGGATTGTTTTATATTTTCCATTAAAGGAGGGTGAGCTTCTAATAATAAAAAACCGCCCTTTACAAGATAATCAGGCGCGTTATTAATTATCCGCTCGATTATTTCTAACCCTGATTCGCCGCCGTCAAGCGCGAGAAGCGGTTCGTTTTGTACTTCTGCAGATAGGGTTTTTATTTCTGCCGATGGAATATACGGCGGATTGGAGACGATAAGAGAGAACTTTTTCGGCGAAGAGTTCACAGAGAAAAGATCTCCGTGAAGAAATTGAATTTTATTTTTGCCAAGGAGTTTTTGTGAATTTTGTTTGGCGATTTTGAGCGCTTTGGGGCAAATATCTGTTGCGTACACTTCCAGTTCCGGCAATTCATGTTTTAATGAAATCGCAATCGCTCCTGACCCGGTGCATAAATCCAAAACTTTTATTTTTTCTCCTTCTTTCTCTGTGATACTCTGTGTACTCTGTGGTTTGTATTTAGATATGTAGGAATCGATTATTTGTTGGGCAGCTTCTACAAGAGTCTCTGTGTCGGGTCTTGGCACTAAAACATATTTATTTACAGTAAACTCAAGCCCCATAAATTCTTTTTTACCTGTTATATACGCGACACATTCTCCGTTTGATCTTCGTTCTATTAGTTTGCAGTACTTTTTACAGATCTTTTCTGAGATTGTTTCTGTGCCTGCAGTTAAAAGCGAAGTGCGGTTTGTTTTTAATAAAAACGCAAGTAAAACCGAAGCGTCTAGAGACGGAGTTTTTATATCTGCAAATTTTAAATCGGCGCTTCCCTGCGCCAGCGCTTCGCGGATGAGCATATTCTAATCTTCGTCATTATCCGAACTTGCGCTGCTCATTAAAAGTTCTTCTTTTGCGGACAGCTTTAACGTATCAAAAAGTTCTGCAGTTTCGCCGTTCATTACAAGGTCGAGTTTATATAAAGTAAGGTTTATGCGGTGATCTGTAAGACGGTTTTGCGGAAAATTATAAGTTCTTATCCGCTGCGAACGATCGCCGGAACCTACTTGGCTTTTTCTTGCCTCGGCTCTCTGCGCGGCGGCTTTAGATTCTTCCAGCTCATAAATGCGGGCGCGTAATATGCGCATTGCCTTTGCCTTGTTTTTAATTTGGCTTTTTTCGTCTTGGCAGTGAACTGTTACTCCGGTAGGAAGGTGTGTTATGCGCACAGCAGAGTCGGTAGTGTTAACGCTTTGTCCTCCCGGACCGCCCGCGCGCATTACGTCAATACGAAGATCGTCCTGCTTTATGTCGATTTCGGTCTCGTCAGCTTCGGGCAAAACAGCTACAGTTACTGCGGATGTATGGATTCTTCCCGAAGCTTCTGTCGCAGGAACCCTCTGTACCCTGTGAACGCCGGATTCGTAGCGGAGGTTTTCGTAAACATTATTGCCGCTGATAGAAAAAACAATTTCTTTAATGCCGCCGAGTTCGGTTTCGTTGGAATTCATTATTTCGAATTTCCAGCCTTTTGTTTCTGCAAAACGCGAGTACATTCTGTATAAATCCGCTACAAAAAGAGCTGCTTCATCGCCGCCTGTTCCTGCTCTAATTTCCATTATGATGTTTTTTTCATCTAATGGGTCTTTTGGTATAAGAAGGAATTTCAATTTTTCGTTGTCTGATTCTAGTTTGGTTTCGAGCTCTTTTAATTCTTCGCGCGCAAGCTCCTTCATGTCCGTATCTTTTTCATCCTGAATAAGAGTTTTTGCGTCGCTGACTTGTTTTTCTAGAGCCTCTATATTGATGTGTAATTCGGAAATTTCGCTTAAATAGGAGTGCTCTTTCATTACGCTGCGGTAACGGTTTTGGTCTTTTACCAAAGAGGGGTCCTGAATAAGTTCTGACAGTTCATCGTATCTTTTAAGAAGGGAAATTAACCGTTCGTTCATTTTATTGCCTTATTTTTCGTTAAAATTAGGACAGGAATAGATAACCAGTTCCATCGGATCGTCTTCGCTGGAAAACCTGTTCAGCGTTTCTCTTAGAGTCTCCTGCACTTGGCAGTTTCCCGTAAACGAGCAAAACGGGCACGCGCCGTTTCCCCGTGCATTCATTTCGACTTGCATGGTTTACAATAGCAGAAATATAAGCTTAAAGCAAGGTACTGGGGTCCTGTCGGCTGGTCAAAAATACCATGCTGCGCATACTATTTTTACCACCGACACCCCTCAAGTAATTTTTTGTACTTACATTTATGAATTTTCGTGATATAATATAGAAGAGGGGAAATTGGAAAAATTTAATCAAATTATTCTCGGTATTCAGGAATGGTTTAAGAGGCTTTCTGCCGAAAACAAACGGCGGCTGGCGCTTTTTTGCACAATTGTTTTCGCCTTACTCCTGACAATATCCGTACTAACATCTCTAAAAGGCTGTCCCGAAAAAGAAGATGACGGTATGCCCGAAAGACGAAATCTTATCTCCCCGATTCCGGCAGAAGAGCTTTTTCTGCCCGATGAACCAGACTATATTCCCGGAGTAATTCTTGAACGGGAACAAAGAGAAGCCTGGACAAATAATGACGCAAATGAACATTGGCAGGATGTTCTGAGTCATGGAGAAGAGCAGTGGCGCGAAAAAATAGAAGCCGCTATAGATGAATATTTGGAGCGTATCCCATGAAAAATACAAGTTTAGTTTTTTTATTGGCATTTATTTTATTGGTGTTCTCATGTAATGCAACCCCTCATTCTTGGCATAACCCGTTGATTGTTCCTTCTAATACTGAAACAGCGCAAACAGCAGCAACGGCAGAAAAGACCGAAGAAAAAATAGAAATAACAGAAACAGAAGAAGCGCCTAGTATTATTGAAGAAATCGCAGAAACTCCGGAAACAACAGGAGAAATTGTTTTAAATATAATAGAGACAGAAGAAGTTATCGCTTTTGCTATTGCCGAAGCGCAAACTCCTGTCCCTGCGCCAACACCGGCTCCAACGCCAGTGCCGACACCGGCTCCAACCCCGGTACCTGCGCCTGTACCTACTCCTACGCCAACACCGGCTCCAACGCCACCAGCGCCTACACCAACGCCTGCGCCCACTCCAGCTCCAACACTGCCGCCAGCTCCAGTCCCTGCGCCGGTACCTGCACCTGTACCAACGCCCGAACCAACTGCAGAAGAATCGTCTCCGCGCAGAATTACTCCGGATTTCCCGTCGGGACCTGCGCCTATGGTTGATTCGCTCACTCAGATGGGCATGATTCCTACAGACAGCGAAATAATGTATTCGAGAATTGTACGCGCAACAGTGGGGCAGATATTAGAAATTCCATATAGAGGATCGGGCTGGGTTTATTTGGGCGAACTCGCTTCGCGCCGCGGCATTGTTTATAATTCGCGCCGCAATGACCCTGATGGACTAAGTTTTATTTTTACGCTGGAAGAAGCCGGAACTTATGCATTAAAATTTTACCGTCAGGATTTTATTAGAGATTTTATTATAAATGATCATGTTCAGGTGATTGTCGGAGAAGCGCCGTCAAGCGGCGCGGCTTGGTTTGGTCCGCCGCAGGAACGAAGCAGAATTGTAGCACAGCCGCGCTGGCCGTCAGCAATGGAAGAAGCGCAAATACGAAGCGGAGCAAGACCAACTGGTGAACCTGTAGTTTCCGGCGCTCCTCCGCAAGCTGCAGCGTCTGCTCAAGCTGCAACACCTGCACCTGTTACATCAGCGCCAACTGCACCTGCGGCTGTGCCGGAAGCTGCTGTTACCGCCGCTGTGCCTCCTGCGCCGCCGTTACCGCCGCCGGTAATGACGAGTACGCCTGCGACGCCTTCTGTTGTGACAGCGCCGCCGGTTATAACTCCTCCTACAGAAGAAAGATTATCGCCTGATTCAGTAATGCAAAGAGCTCAGCAATTATTTGAGGCTGGCAATACAACATCGGCAATAGCGTTACTCGATCAATTTATGCTGGAATACCCCGGCGGCAGTGACGAAGCTTATTGGCTTTTAGGGCAGTTTTATGAAGCGAACACACCAAGCAGAAACATACTTCTTTCTTTGGATTATTATAACCGTCTTGTAAACGAGTATCCGCAAAGCAGGCGGCTAACAGAAGCCCGAAGACGCATAGCATATCTGGAAAGGTTTTATATTAATATTCGCTGAGAATACGCTTTGCTTCTAAGTTCTTTTACATTCTGGTCTTTTAAGTAATCGTCAAAGGGCATCATTCGGTCTATACAGCGATCTCCCGTTTTTTCTTGGGGTAAGATTTCGATGATTCGGTTTGCGATAGAATTAATAAACTCGTGATCGTGCGAATTAAATAGAATCACTCCGGGAAAGGCTGTAAGTCCGTCATTAAGAGCAGTTATTGCTTCGAGGTCAAGATGATTTGTCGGCTCATCAAGGATTAAAACATTTGCGCTGCAGAGCATCATTTTAGAAAGCATGCAGCGGACTTTTTCGCCGCCGCTAAGCACGTTTACTGGTTTAAGCGCTTCTTCGCCGGAGAAAAGCATGCGGCCAAGAAAACTTCGTACATAGGTTTCATCCTGATCGGGCGAATATTGCCTAAGCCAGTCAGTTATCGATAGATCAGAATCAAAATATGCGGAGTTTTCTTTTGGAAAATACGAAAAAGACGTAGTCTGTCCCCAATAGTAATCTCCGCTTTCTGCTTGTTTTTCGCCTGCTATAATATCAAAAAAGGCAGATTTTGAAGTATGTTCGAGTCCTACAAAAGCAATCTTATCGCCTTTGTTTACAGTTAAAGAAAAATCTTTTAATAAAGCAGTACCTTCGAATGAATAATTTATTTTTTCTGCTCTTAAAACATTATTGCCTATTTCGCGTTCGGGCTTAAAACCGACATACGGAAACTTACGGCTTGTTACGGGAACATTGTCAAGATCAAGTTTTTCCAGTACTTTTTTTCTGCTTGTCGCCTGACGCGCCTTGCTTGCGTTAGACGAAAACCTCTGTATAAAATCTTTTAATTCTTTTGCTTTTTCTTCACGTTTTTTTAACTGGTCTTTTGCCTGCCGCTGTAATATCTGGCTCATCTGATACCAGAAATCATAGTTGCCGGAATACGGAGATATTCTGCCAAAGTCGATGTCGCATACATTTGTACAGACTGCGTTTAAAAAGTGGCGGTCGTGTGATACGACAATTACCGTATTAGGAAAATCAATTAAAAACTCCTCAAGCCATGAGATGGATTCCAGATCCAAGCCATTGGTTGGTTCGTCCATAAGCAGAATATCGGGATTGCCAAAGAGAGCCTGCGCTAAAAGCACGCGTACTTTTTTTGATTCATCAAGTTCTGCCATTAATCGGCTGTGATCATCTTCGTCTAGACCAAGACCGGAAAGAAGCTGGCTTGCCTGCGCTTCGGCTTCCCATCCTCCAAGATCTGCAAAATCTGCTTCCAGTTCGCTTGCTCTAAGACCGTCTTCTTCTGAAAAATCTTCTTTTGCATAAATTGCTTCGCGTTCTTTAAAAACTTTGTAAAGTTTTTGGTATCCCATAATTACGGTTTCTAAAGCAGGGTATTTTTCATATGCAAAGTGATCCTGCTTTAAGACAGCCATACGTTGATTTTTTGCAATTGAGATTTCTCCCTTGTCGTGTTCGATCTCGCCGGAAAGTATTTTTAGAAAAGTTGATTTACCCGCTCCGTTTGCGCCGATTATTCCGTAGCAGTTTCCGGGAGTGAATTTTAAATTAACGTCTTTAAAAAGAGTGCGCTCTCCAAAGACAAGGCTTACATCTGTAACGGTGATCATTTTTTATTTTCCTTTTTTTTAAATATTCCAGCAAGTTTAGATAAAAACCCTTTCTTAGAAGAAGAATTAGAAACCACGGAGGGACACGGAGGTTTTGAAACAGAGCTTTTACCTTCTCCGTGAAACTCTGTGGTTAAATTCTTTTTTGCAGGTGCTCCTGCATATTTTTTCTTGTAATGCGCCATGCGTTCTTCCATGGAAAGCTGCGAGAGATTAGTGTTTTGCGTTCTTGGCGTTTTGGCGTCTTGGCGAGAGGTCTTCTTAGAAAATTCTCTTTCTCCTCTCTGTGACCTCTGCGCCCCTGTGCCTCTGTGTGATGCCTTCCCTTTAAATTCTCTCTTCGCTTTATCATCTCTTTTTCCGCGATCTTCATATCTATCAGTCTGTATCCGCATGCCTGCGCTTTTGTCTTGCGCATAATGTTCTTCCATCGCTATTTCCGAAGGAATTTTTTTGCCAATGTAGCGTTCGATTGCAGGCAGCTCGTAAACATCGTGTTCGCTTGAGAGAGTAAAGGCTTTCCCTGTTTTTCCCGCGCGCGCTGTTCTTCCGATTCTGTGAACATAATTTTCGGCTTCTGTCGGCACATCGTAATTTATAACCATCGAAAGACTTTCTATATCAAGACCGCGCGCCGCAACATCCGTTGCGACAAGCATTTTAATTTTTCCGGATTTTACGTTTTCAATTACTTTTAGACGTTTTACCTGCGGTAAATCGCCGATTATAAATTCGCAGGTGTAGCCGTTCATCTTTAGCCGTTTTGCGACAATTTCTGTGTGCTTCTTTGTATTACAAAAAATAATCGCGCTTTGCGGCTGTTCTTTCTGCAGTATACCCAAAAGCAGCGGCATTTTATCTTCTGACGGAACATGGTAAAGTATCTGTGTAATTTCTTCGACCGTTACTACTTCTGGTTCTATTTCGATCTCATGCGGCGATTTTGTATATTCCCAAGCAAGATTTTTTACCCATGCATTCAATGTCGCGCTGAACAACATTGTTTGTCTGCGGTCTGCAGGCGGAACTACTTTGATAAGTTTTCGCAAATCGGGATAAAATCCCATATCAAACATACGGTCGGCTTCGTCAAGAACCAAAAACGAAATTTCCATCAGGTTCATTTTGCCGGATTTATTAAGGTCGAGAACCCGTCCCGGTGTCCCTACAAGTATTTGTACATTATCGCGCAGAAGTTTTTCCTGCTGAGCATAACCGACCCCGCCGTAAAAAGCGCCTGTTTTAAAAGGCAGGTATTTGCCGAGCATTTTAGCCTCTTCTTCGATCTGAACGGCAAGCTCTCTTGTGGGAGCCATAATTATTGCTTTGCGCTTAAACAATGCTTCTTCTGTCAGCATTCTTTGAAAAATTACGATTAAAAAAGCGGCGGTTTTTCCTGTGCCTGTCTGGGATTGAACATATAAATCTTGTTTTGAATTGCTGTTTTGGCTGCCAAAGGCATGGGAGAGTACCTGTTCCTGAACAGGCATGCATTCTATATATCCGGCTTCTGATATGCCTCTTTGTAAATCGGAATGCAGGTTAAAGTCTGTAAATTTCATAATCGCTGCCTTTATTTTAGCGATTTTTGAAGGTTTTGAGAAGGGATCCTAAGAAGGCAAAAAATACGCAAAGTCTAGGAGTTTTTACAAAAAGGCGGGCTTTTAGCCCTAAAGTCCCCCGCAATAAAAGCCGATAATGTTATTACCGGGAGGGTATCCTCTCACAATCAGACGGTGTGCATAGGGCCAAAAGCCCTGACGTCCAGGCACATCGTCTTTTTTTTGTGCCAATGTATGCCTAAATTACCACGAATTCCTAAGAGCCATGCTGCTGTCCAAAAAAACTCTGGAGAATCCACTTACGGAGCCTCTCACTTTGCTCGGTCTCCTCCGGTGGAGAACTCCAGAAATGTTTTTTTGATCAGCCCCCGTCTCTTAGGTTTAGCTATGTTTACAGCATACATTGGCATAATTGGCTGGTGGTTTTGATACCCTTCGACGCTTCGACATGCTCAGCGTCCCAAGCTCGGAGGCGGATTCTTACAGAGTTTTTCTGGGCGGCTGTTTACCTTGCCTTCGTATTGGAAGTAACACTTTTAGGCACACATTGTTGTAAATTTAGTTAAATTTCATTATTGACAGGCTGTTGTTTGTAGGGTATCATGAACCCATAAAATAACCCTATGGGAGGCCAGCAGATGGCAAAAGTTGAGATTAAAAGCGTATCTAAGGTGTATGACGGCGGCGTTCGCGCAGTAGACAATGCCAACATCACAGTCGAGGACAAAGAATTTGTCGTATTAGTAGGACCTTCGGGCTGCGGTAAATCTACCACACTCAGAATGGTTGCGGGTCTTGAGGACATCACCGAAGGTGAACTCCTTATTGACGGCGAAAAAATGAACGATGTTCCGCCGAAAGACAGGAATATCGCGATGGTTTTCCAGAACTACGCCCTTTATCCCCATATGTCAGTTTACGAAAACATGGCATTCGGTCTTAGGATTAAAAAAGTACCTAAAGCAGAAATTGACAAGCGTGTTAACGAAGCTGCCCGTACTCTTGATATCGAAAAATTTCTGGATCGCAAACCAAAAGCTCTTTCTGGCGGTCAGAGACAGCGTGTAGCGGTAGGCCGCGCAATTGTTCGTAACCCAAAAGTATTCCTTTTTGACGAACCTCTCTCCAACCTTGACGCTAAATTACGCGTACAGATGAGAAAAGAACTTTCGGAATTGCACCTTAAATTGAATGCAACAATGATTTATGTTACTCACGATCAGGTAGAAGCTATGACAATGGCTGACAGATTCGTTGTTATGAAAGACGGTAAAGTTCAGCAGATCGGTTCACCTTTATTCCTCTACAACCACCCGGTAAACAAGTTCGTAGCCGGCTTTATCGGATCACCTCCGATGAACTTCCTTACTGTAAGAGTAAGAGACGAAGGCGGCGGAATAATGCTGGAAGAAGGTTCATTCAAGATTAAGGCTGATTCTTCGCATAACGAATACCTTAAACCATATGTCGGCAAAGAAGTTTCTTTTGGTATACGTCCGGAAGATTTGATTTTTACCGACAAAAAAGGCGCAGACAACAGCATTACAGTAAATGTAACTGTAGTTGAACCTTTGGGCGCAGATATTCATCTCTGGCTGACAACAAAAACACAGCCGTTAATTGCGCGCAGTGAACCAAGTCATGTATTTAAAGTTGGAGACGAAGTATTCTTTATTCCAAAAATGGAAAAAGCGCGCTATTTCGACAAAGAAACCGAACTGGCGATTATTCCGTCACCGGATCTATAGAATACAATCCTTAGTGTAAGCGTGGATTAAGTAAGAGTTAACCACGGGGTACTGCTGTCCTGCGGACAGCTTGGAGTTTCACGGAGAAGGTTAAGATTTTCATATCAAAACCCCCGTGTTTCTCTGTGTACTCTGTGGTTTTTTTATTCTTCTACTTTGTTACTTTTTTTTGAAACCTTCGGAAAGATTGCTGTCTCCGACGTTTCGGATTGTTCCGCCGCCTTGGTTGCGGTATTTCCCCGGGCTGATACCTGTGTATGCCTTAAATATTTTTGAGAACCAGCTTTGGTCTTCGAAACAGCAGCAAGCGGCGATCTCGCTTAACGACATTTCTGTATCCAGCAAAAGCCTGCTAGCCTTTTCTACACGCAGCCTGTTAAGGTATTTGGAAAGATTTTCACCCATTTCTTCTTTAAAGATCGTGCTAAAGTAGGGAGGCGACAATCCTGCTACAGCAGAGATTTCCTTTAGGCTGATCTTTCTTGTAAAGTTTTCCATGATAAAGTTTTCGGCTTTTCGCAGGGCTGCGGCATGGGGTATTCCCTTAAATGACGAGATGTTACCCGAAACCCTGTCAACGATGTTATGCAAAATGTCAGTGAGCTCTTCTATGGATTTGGCTTCCTGAACAAGCTTGAGGTTTTGGCTGTTTACTTCCATTGAGAGGTTCCCGCTCTGAGTTGGGCTTATTTCTACTCTAGAAATTAACACTACAATCTCAATTGCCCGCAGTTGTACGTATTTAATCTGTCCTGGGTTTGTAAAGAACAACACTGCCAAGAGTTCGTCGAGTGTTTTCTTTGCCTCGGCAGGGTCACCCTTTCGTAAAGCAGATAACAGTACTTTTTCCTTTTCTAGAGGATAGCCCAACTTGTCGGTATTTTCGGGGTATTGCTGCTTTAATTCTTCGATAATTTTTGTTATAGTCTCTTGCTGCTGGGTTCTTCGTTTAATTGTTTCGTGATACTCCTCGCTTCCAGTACTAAGAGATTCCGCACATAGCTGCATCATCTCTGCCATGGATTGGACCTTGTCCCCATCCGCTTCCGGCAGAGAAGTGACGCGCTCTTTAAACTCTTCATTCGATATTTCACTATTGCACATAACAAAATTATCATTTGCATTTGAAAAAATGTCAACAGTTTTTTGCTTTTCTGTTAAAAAACCTGATCCCCTGATTGCGCCCGCGAAATTACCTTTTATATATACGGGGCTTGTCCAAAAAAGCAATCCTGTATTGCATTTATAAATATGACATCCGCCCTTTTTATTTGCTTCTTTTACGGCGTTTATGTGCATTTCATGACAAGGATATTTGTCCTGCAAGTTAGATCCTTGGCGGTTATTTTTACAATATGGACAAATTTTCATTTCCGGGCTGTTCTCTGTTCCGCACCTGTCCGGAAAGTCAGGTTTAAATGCGCTGTCATAAATGCATATGCAGCTGCCTGTCGCTTGATTGTAATCAAACATTATTTTTGCGGCTTTTTCTTTTAAGTTTACTTCTTGTTCCATAATTGTACCCTGTTTTCGGCTAACCTAGGATACTGCCTTCGGCAGTTATACCGTTTTCGCGGTATTTACCCGGGGTTAAGCCCGTGTTGTTTTTGAATATTTTTGAGAACCAGCTTTGATCCTCAAAACCGCATTTAGAAGCTATCTCGCTTATCGGCTGGTTTGTCGTTACCAGCATAGCGGCAGCTTTTTCTACACGCAGCCTGTTAAGGTAGTTTGAAAGGTTCTCACCCATTTCTTCCTTAAAGACTGTGCTAAAATACGGAGCCGAAAGCCCGGACGCATTTGCGATTTCCTTTAAGCTAAGCTTTCTCGTATAATTTGTCCAAATGTACCTTTCCGCCTTTCTTAGCGCCGAAAAATGACGCACTCCGGAAAAAGAAAATATTTTCCCGGACATCCGCTCTGTAATAGAGCAAAGAATTTCTGTAATCTCTTCCAGGCTTCCGCTTTCTTCAATTTTTTTTATGCAATGGTTCATTGTCTCCAAGGATGAATTATCCTTGATGTAATGAGGGTCAGCCGACGCTCTCGAAAGCAGTACAGCCAGCTCCATTGCTTTTAGCCGGAAAACCGGAAAACTCCCCTTAACTATAAAATAGAGAATCTTAAGAAGATTGACCAGTATTTTTTTTGCGTCAATGTTATCTCCGCGGCGTAAACTTGCAATTAACATTCTTTCCATGTCAAATGTGCTTGTATTAGATTCGGATGTTATGTTTGTAACAGGTTGTTCGCATTTTTGTTCAGTTTTATTTTTTTTAACATCGCTGTATTCAGGATAAAAAACCACATTCTTTTGAATAATCGAAGCTTTTGTTATTTGATCGGCGCACAATAACATTATTTGAGCAAGGGATTTAACGCGCAAACTGTTTTTTTCTGTCTTTTTAAACCCGCCGGAGAACAGCGACCCCGCAAATCTTTCTCCCGAATAAAACGGACTTGTCCAAAAGACAAGGCTTTTTGGACATAAGTAGATATACGAGCCTCCCAATTCTCTTGCTTTATCAACAGCCTCCGAATGAATAAGGGAGCATTCTTTCTCTTTGCAGCGTTTGCAAATCGAATCCGGATTAACAGTTCCGGCTCCGGCAACAGAAGCTGATGAATTAGCGGCTTTTTCATAAAACTTTGCGATTTTACTGGCTTTAAGCATTAACGGTTCAATTTCCCTTTTTTGGATAATGTTTAGTTTCGACATTGGTCTCTCCTTATATAAATAAGGTAGAAAAACTCAATGGAACAAAATACACCCCATTTTAAGAAAAAATAATAACAAAAATGACCTTATTGTGTGTTTTGAACATAAAATATATAATAAAAATTATGAAAAATCGTTTGTTATCGCAGTTTCTTCTATTAACTGTATTATTTACAGCTTTTTGCTTAAATACTGCTGCGCAGACTGACGCGATTTCGTCTGTCGCTTTTAGTCCCTGCGGAACAATGATACTTTCTGAATCCGGCGGCAATGTGCTGCTTAGAGAAATCGAAACAGGTAAGGTTATAAGGATTTTTGCCGGCGGTTATTCCGGCTGGTACGGTACCGCATTATTCAGCCCTGACGGCAGTAATGTTCTATTTGGAACTCTTGACGGCACTATAGTGATCTGGGATACCAATTCTGGTGAAGAAAAAATAAGAATTAATACAAATAGAATAATCCTATCTGCCTCGTATAATGCAGATGGAAGATTAATACTTATAAGTACAGAAGATAATAGAATTGAATTATGGGAAACAGCGTCAGGAAGCCTAATAAGAACAATTATTGACTCGCATAATATTTTTTCATCTGCCGCATTTAGTCCCTGCGGCGCATTTATTGTATCCGGCTCGGAAGAAGGAACGATTTTTTTATTTGAAACAGCGACAGGTAATCAAATAAGAATGTTTGAAGGTCATTCAGAAGAAGTTTATTCTGCCGCATTTAGTCCATGCGGCGCATTCATTGTATCCGGCTCGGGAGATTTAACAATTAAATTATGGAATACTGCGACAGGAAGATTGATAAGAACACTTGACGGTCATTTTGAAGCAGTATTATTTGCCAGATTCAGCGCTGATGGGACTCAAATACTTTCTGGTTCGGCAGATTGGACATTGGCATTATGGGATGTAAGAACCGGCCGTTATTTGCGGGGTTTTTCTGAACATTTAGGTGATATTAATTGGGCTGCGTTTAGTCCCTGCGGAACCAGAATTGCTTCTGCTTCGGGTGATTCGTCTGTAAAACTTTGGGATATTTCATCCGGTTTAGCGATTAATACATACTTATTATTAGACGAGTTTGAATCTGTTTACAGCGCTGGATTTAATTCTGACGGTACAAGGATTATTTCCGGGGGCAGAGACGGAATAATTAGAATTTGGGATACACAGTCAGGCGAATTGATAACTTCGATGTCAGGGCATTCAAAATATATTAGTTCTGTTTCATTTAGTCCCGGAGATTCTCTTGCGTTTTCTTCTTCCATGGACGGCTCTATTAGGTTTTGGGATATATCAAAGGAACGTTCTATTTTTATTTTTCACACCTTTGCTGTGCATGGAATATTTGCCGCCGCATTAAGCCCTGACGGCAGAAGATTTGTTTCTGACGCTATTTTGAGAAATTTTACCAGAGTAGCGCTTTGGGATATTGCGGGATATTTTAATGTTGCCGAAGACGGGTTTCCGGAGATAGAGTATACTGTAATCGAAGAAACAGGTATGTTGGTGACTTCAGTTTCGTTCTCATATGACAGCAGATACTTTCTTGTAAGCTTTCCAAATGGAACAATTAATATTTATGAAGCTGAGACAGGTTCTTTTATAAAGGAATTGAAAGAAAGTGACTTTATAAAGGATTATGGATGGGTTCGCTCAGCGGTATTCAGCCGCTGCGGCAGATTTATAGCTTCCGGCTCGGATAAAAAAATTCATTTTTGGGATGCATTAGAAGGCGAAATAATCAGGACATTTGGGCAAGATTATACGAACTATACTTTTATGGGTGATGAAGTAAACAGCGTATCTTTTAACAATAACACAAGCTTAATAGTTTCGGGATACGGAAACGGAACAATAGGGCTTTGGGATGTTTTAACAGGCGAATTAGTAAAATCATTTTCCGGGCATGAAGACAGCGTTAACACAGTTGTATTTAGTCCTGACGAAAGTCAAATATTATCCAGTTCTAGTGACGGAACAATAAGACTCTGGGATGTTTCATCAGGTAATTTAATAAGAACAATGGCTGTAAATTATGAATAATATGATTTTGTCCGCTTCCGGATGGCGCGGTATTTTTGCCGCAGACGGCGATGAAGAAAGCAGAACAGAGCAAATCAGAGAAGAACATAAAATATTCTGCGCTTGCGCGGCAAAGGTATTTGCTGAATTCCTCACACAGAGACACAAAGACACAGAGAACACAGAGAAAATAAAGATTTTAATAGGTACCGATACACGCCCTACAGGTAAGTCAATAATAGAAGCGATGATACCTGTTTTATTATCGATGGGGTGTGATGTAAAGTACGCAGGCATTGTTGCCGCGCCGGAGATCATGGCGTGGGCGCGAACTTATAACATAAATAAATCGTGCGGTTTTATTTATGTCTCGGCGAGTCATAATCCAATTGGACACAATGGATTAAAATTCGGGCTGACAGACGGCGGAGTGCTCGGCGCAGAAGAAGCGAATAAACTTATCAAGAATTTTAACTCGTTTACTGAAAATAAAGATAATATTACAAAAATTAATTCTATTATTTTTACCACGAACCAGCACGAACCAACACGAACAGAAGAGAGAGATGTAAATACGAGTTCGTGTGGTTTGTGGTTAAATAAAAAGGAAAGTTTCAAAGCTTACTATGATTTTTGCGGCAAAGTTGTCTCAATGAAGAACAGTGTTATAAAAAATCCGCCGGGGATTGTCTGCGATTTTAACGGCAGTGCGCGCACAGTATCCATAGATAAAGATTTTTTTACCGCGCTTGGTTTTAAATTTAAAAGCATTAATGACAAACCAGGGCAGATTGTTCATCGAATAGTGCCGGAAGGTGATTCGCTCGAACCTTGCGCGCGGTTACTGGAAGAAGCCCATGCTCAAGACCCATCGTTTGTACTGGGGTATGTTCCCGATTGCGACGGCGACAGAGGCAATCTGGTTATATGGGACGATACAATTAATAAAGCGCGTCATCTCGAAGCGCAGGAAGTGTTCGCCCTTGCATGCCTTGCCGAGTTTGCTCACCTTGATAAAAAAGCGCTAAAAAAAGCGGCGGTTGCTATAAACGATCCTACTTCTATGAGAATAGATAGAATTGCAGAATGTTTTGGAATTTCTGTTTTTCGCGCAGAAGTAGGAGAAGCAAATGTTGTTACCCTCGCCCGAAACCTGCGCGAAGAAGGCTATCATGTGCGGATACTTGGCGAAGGTTCTGCCGGAGGAAACATTACTCATCCTTCTGCCGTTCGCGATCCTATAAATACTGTGCTTGCAATCGCAAAATTGCTTACGATAAGATCGGTTTGCTGTAAGGCAGGGCTTTATAAGATCTGGTGTAAAAAAAGCGGACAAATGAAAAAGTACAAAAGCAATTTTACGCTTGCGGACATTATAAAGAGCCTGCCGCAGTTTGCGACTACTGCCGCATACAATGAAAATGCAATTATGCGTATTAAAACAGCAGATCATGCTATACTAAAAGACAGGTATCAGGAAGTTTTTCTGCGGGATTGGGAAGAAAAGAAAACCGAACTTAAAGAAAAATTTGGTTTTTGCGGCTGGGAAGCGATTGCCTATAACGGAACTGTGGAAAAGCGGAATCTAACCCGTTTTGGAGAAGCCGGCAGGGGAGGGCTTAAAGTCCTCTTTAAGGACAGCGCAGGAAAAGAAACCGCCTATATATGGATGAGGGGTTCTGCCACAGAGCCGGTTTTCCGCATAATGGCTGACGTGGAAGGAACAGACGTAGCAACAGCTGATAGCTGTGTTGAAAGGTATCTGTTAGACTGGCAGAGACAAATGATAATGACCGCAGACACTGGCGAATAGTGCGCGAAGGATTTATCCTGAGCTGCGCGCCCGGGGTACATTTAATGAAGAGCAAATTTTAAGGAGAGATTTATGGGAATTCGAGGCGAAATATTCTCGCAGAAAGTAATATTACCTAACAGGACATATTTTTTTAACGTCAAAGAGAATAGACTAGGAGACTTATATCTCAACATAGTCGAAAGCAAAAACCGTGACAACGGCGGTTTTGACAGGCAGTCTGTCATTTTATTTGCCGATGATTTGCAGGAGTTTCTAAAAGGTTTCGAAGAATCATTAAAAGTACTGGAAAAAGCGACCCGCGAAAAACGGCACAGCGGAAAAACCAGCGCCAAACTGCGTGAAAATAAAGAAAGAAGCCATTCGTACAAAGACACAGGTTCCAGCGCTGCTTCTGGCAGGGCGCAAAGACCGCGGAGAGAGGATAAGGGGGGCGAAAGATCTGGAAGAGACGGTAAAAACGACCGCAACAGTAACAGACCTATGCGCAGTAACAGTCCCGAACATAATCGCGGCAGAGAACGGGGAGCAGATCGCAGTAATCGCAGTAATCGTAGTAACCGAAGTGATAATCGAAGCGAGCATCGCAGTGATCATAACCGCAGACCGGCAGGAAACAAGAGAGTAGTAATAAAAAAGAGAGATTAAAGATTTTCTAAAATTCTTAATTTTCACCCTGTTTTTTAAATATAGTTATATCGTAAAAAAATACATGAATTTGCGCCTACCCCCTTGCTATACCGCTGTATATGGTGTACACTAAAAAAAAACACGCTATCTATGTGGTCATATGCTTTTAGATACTGCTTGGAAGTGTTCAAATAAAGTCGATAAAAAAAGGATTTGGGGATGAAAGTTCAACGTTTTTTCACTGACTGCGAGAGCGGTCCGTATTTTGATATTGTCTGGGAACGGCGCAAAAGCGAAATTCGAAACCCTAACGGCAAAGCTATCTTTTCTGAGGACACCGTTGTTGTGCCCGCATTCTGGAGCCAGATTGCCGCTGACATAATTGCGCAAAAATACTTCCGTAAAGCCGGAGTTCCCAAAGATAAAGTATATGAATGGAAGAAATGGGCAAAAATGGGCGAAAACCCGGAAGATCCCGGCAATTCCTTGCCTGATGACGGCGCAGAGCATGACAGCCGTCAGGTCTTTCACCGTCTTGCCTACACATGGATGGAATGGGGCAGGCAGAATAACTATTTTGACACCAAAGAAGACGAAAACGCCTTTTACGATGAAACCTGCTATATGCTGGCTCACCAGTTTGCAGCCCCTAACAGCCCCCAGTGGTTCAATACCGGTCTTTATTCGGTATATGGGATCGACGGTCCGGCGCAGGGACATTATTATTTTGACATTGATAAGGGCAAAGTTGTAAAATCCGACAGTTCATATAAAAGGCCTCAGCCGCACGCCTGTTTTATTCTTTCTATAGATGACGACCTTGTAAACGAAGGCGGCATTATGGATCTTATGACCCGTGAAGCGCGCCTTTTTAAATACGGTTCGGGTACGGGTTCTAACTTTTCACGTATACGCGGAATGAACGAAACCCTTTCCGGCGGCGGTGTTTCGTCAGGGCTTTTATCGTTCTTAAAGGTCAGCGACCGTTCGGCTTCTGCGATTAAATCCGGCGGCACTACCCGCCGCGCCGCAAAAATGGTAACTCTCGATATCGACCACCCTGATGTCGAAAAATACATTGGCTGGAAAGCGGGCGAAGAACATAAAGTCGCCTCTATGGTAACCGGCTCTCTTATTTTAAAGAAACATATCGACGCGATTAAACGCGCGCTGACAGGTTTTAGGGGTCCCGAAGACGACAAGTTTAACGCAGAAAAAAATCACGAGCTTGCTATGGTTCTCCGCGCTGCGATGGGCGATAAAATTCCGCCTTCTTATCTTTATCAGCAGCTTCGCCGTCTTGAACAGGGCGATGAAGAAGTAGATATTTCCCAGTATTCCACCGCGTGGGATGATGAAGCTTACAATACCGTATCGGGGCAGAGTTCCAATAACAGTCTTCGCTTAAGCGATGATTTTATGAGAGCAGTGCTGAATGACAGCGATTGGGATTTAAGAAACCGCACTGCCGGGGAACCGATTAAAACTGTAAAAGCGCGCAAACTTTGGAGCGACATTGCAAAGACAAGCTGGCAGTGCGCAGACCCCGGGCTTCAGTATCATACGACAATTAACGACTGGCATACATGCCCTGCAGGCGGCCAGATACGCGCTTCTAATCCATGTTCGGAATATATGTTTTTGGACGATACTGCATGTAACTTGGCTTCGATTAATCTTGCATCGCTTTATGATAAAAGAAACAAAACATTTAACGTTGACGGATATCTTCATGCTATTGATATCTGGACAACGATATTAGAAATCTCTGTAGTGATGGCGCAGTTTCCCGCTCCTCGTATCGCGGAACTTTCTTATCAATACCGCACGCTTGGTTTGGGTTATGCAAACCTCGGAACGCTTCTTATGGTTATGGGGCTTGCATATGATTCAGAACAGGGACGTTCTGTCGCCGGTGCGTTATCTGCAATTCTTTCCGGAGAAGCGTACGCGCAATCTGCCCGCATGGCTGCAGAACACGGCGCTTTTGAGCGTTACGGTGAAAATGCGGACAGTATGCTTCGTGTTATCCGCAATCACAGGCGGGCTGTAAATAATGCGCCGGACAGCGAGTACGAAAGTTTAAATACAGCGCCAAGAGGAATTGATCCTGCCAGCTGTCCTTCTTATCTTTTGGATGCGGCAAAAGCTTCTTGGGACAGAGCTTTGGATTTAGGAAAAGTGCACGGTTACCGTAACGCGCAAGTTACAGCTATTGCGCCTACAGGGACAATTGGTCTTTTAATGGACTGCGACACAACAGGAATAGAACCTGATTTTGCGCTTGTTAAATTTAAAAAACTGGCAGGCGGCGGCTACTTTAAAATTATTAATCAGTCAGTGCCGCCCGCGCTGGAAAGCCTTGGTTATTCTCCGCAGTCAATCGAAGAAATAGTCGCATACGCAACAGGAAGAAAAACATTAAACGGCGCTCCGGCGATAAGTCATGAGACTCTTAAAGCAAAAGATTTTACTCCGGAAGTTCTAGCAATTATCGAAGACGCTGTTAAAACAGCGCTTAATCTCGAAGGTGTTTTTAATCCGTATATTCTCGGCAAAAAATTTGTAGAAGAAGTTCTTAATGTGCCGGAATCCACTTGGTCGCTTACAGGATTTAATCTTCTTAAACATCTTGGTTTTAGCACTCAGGATATCGAAGACGCAGAACTCTTTGCATGCGGTACTATGGGATTAGAAGGCGCGCCCGGCCTTAAAAAAGAACATTATCCTGTTTTTGATACAGCCGCTCCGTCAGGTAAAAAAGGAAAACGTTCGATATCATGGAAAGCCCATATCGACATGATGGCTGCAACACAGCCTTTTATTTCCGGGGCAATTTCTAAAACAATCAATATGCCAAACAGCGCAAACTACGATGATGTTAAAGGCGCGTATATGGTTTCTTGGAAGGCAGGCCTAAAAGCGGTAGCATTGTACCGTGACGGATCAAAACTTTCTCAGCCGTTAAATACTTTTGCGCCGGGAACAGATCCGTTAGCTGACACTATTCTCAAAGTAGAAAAAGGGCTGGAACTTCCTTCTTCTCTGCCGGATCGCAAAAAAGCGGCGACGATAAGAGGGCTTAGAAAACCATTGCCTAACCGCAGAATGGGCTACACTCAAAAAGCAAAAATCGGCGGACATTCAATATTTATAAGAACAGGCGAATACGAAGACGGAAGCCTCGGAGAAATCTTTCTTGATATGCACAAAGAAGGCGCGGCATTCCGCAGTCTTTTAAACAGTTTTGCAATTACTGTTTCTCTTGGTTTGCAGTACGGTGTTCCGCTGGAAGAATATGTTGATGCGTTTACATTCAGCAGATTTGAACCAAACGGTCTTGTACAGGGACATGATTATGTAAAGATGGCAACAAGCGTTATCGATTATGTTTTCCGTGATCTTGCGATTAGTTATTTAAAACGAAGCGATTTAGGTCAGGTAAAACCCGAAGATTTAATTGCGACAGGAACAAAGAGCGAAGCGGATGCGGCTGATCCAAAATCCAGAACCGAAAAAAGCGGCGTAGGATTTAGGCCTAACAGCGTTACAGTTCCCGCAAGTAAAGCTGTTAAACAACAGTCAATACCGCCTGTTTCGCCTTCCGGCAGTGTACCAAAGGCTTCGATAGCTGCTGCAGTTTCGTCTCCTGTTATGGTTTCTCAATCGCCTGTCGCGGTAATGACGCAGGCAAAAGCTCAAACTGCTGTAAAAGAACAAGCGGGTTTTGCACAGACAAGATATGAAAACCAAAAACAAGATGAATCCTATCCGCAGGAGAGCGAAGTAATTAAAATTGTTCAGGCGCGCATAAAAGGTTATGAAGGAGACCCGTGTTCTTCGTGCGGTTCTTTTACATTGTTAAGAAATGGAACTTGTATGAAGTGTGATACATGCGGCGGAACTACAGGCTGTTCGTGAGCATATTAAGCTATTGCGAAATTTCAGTTTAAGGAGAAAATTATGAAATTGATTTTTTTGGGTCCTCCCGGAGCAGGGAAGGGTACGTTAGCTGTCAGGGCAGTAGATATTTTAAAAGTACAGCAGATCAGTACAGGATCTATTTTTCGCGCTGCGATAGCAGAAGAAACGCCGTTAGGATTAAAAGTAAAATCCATTATTGATGCGGGGAAGCTCGTAGATGATGAAACTACAATTGCGCTTGTAAAAGAACGCCTTGCAAAAGATGATGTTAAAAATGGATATATTCTTGACGGCTTCCCAAGGACTATTCCGCAGGCAGAAGCTCTTGCAACTTTTTCTACTGTAGAAAAAGTTATTAACTTTGATATCCCTGATGAGGGCGTACTAGAGCGGCTTGGCGGAAGGCAAGTCTGCCGTAAGTGCGGTTTTAATTTTCATGCGATTTTTAATAAGCCGTCAAAAGAAGGCAATTGCGATCACTGCGGCGGCGAAGTATATATCCGCGATGACGATAAACCCGAAGCAGTACAAAAACGACTGGAAGTTTACCGCGCGCAGACAGCCCCGTTAATAGATTTTTACCGCGCCAAGGGATTATTAATCGACATTGACGCACGCCCGATGGTAGATGAAATTGTTGTAAACTTTAAAAAGGCTCTGGGGATTTAAGCGGTTTATATTCTTCTTCTGCTTATTATATTGCCGTCTCTGATATTAAATCTGTATTCGTAAGATTCTAATGTCCTAATAATTATTTGATTATTTTCCATTATTATTGAATTTCTGTCATTATTGTATCTTGTCCATTGA
>Ga0123356_10000434_pt1 | contig 47751 bp, 46 predicted proteins | sample TergutEmb28metaG_2_FD_92546 | JGI IMG/M metagenome (GOLD analysis project Ga0123356, IMG submission 92546) | Embiratermes neotenicus P3 segment gut microbial communities from Petit-Saut dam, French Guiana - Emb289 P3 | ecosystem: Host-associated > Arthropoda: Insects > Digestive system > Gut ...
ATCAGAGATCGACCGGATCGGGAGGTAGGTCTCGGATGGGCGGAAAATCCTCGCTGAGCGGCGCCAGGGTCGCCAGCAGGGCAAGGAGCGACTTCGGAGGGGCGGGTTCGATAATCAGCCGGGCTCCCTCTTTTCGCATGATGGCATCCTCACCCGGTAGTTCGAACTCCCGAGGGATCCGCACGGCCTGATTCCGGCCGTTCTTAAAGACCCTGACGTGCCGTTCGGCAACTTTTTCGGTTCTCCGTCGCATATGCCTAAGCATATGGCAACGTATCGGGAATGTCAACGGGCGGTTTGTCGGCGACTCCTGGTCGAAACGCGCTATCGAAACGACGCCTGTCATCGCCAGTAAACGGAAGCCGGCCTTCTTGAGCACCCGCTGAGCGCGAGTACAATCGCGAAGCATTTCGGCCTCGATTTGAGCAATCTTCTGGTCTCGTGCGGCTTGGACCAATTGGCTGACCAACTCGGTGCCAAGCCCGAAACCCTGGAAGTCGTCCCGGACGACGAGGGCGACCCGGGCTCTGCCGGGATCGGGCAACTTGTTAAGCCGCCCGACGGCCACGGTCGTCTCGTCGCCCGATTGCCGGTCGCGATCGAGCGCAACCAGCACGGTTTCAGTTCCGGATCTGCGAAACAGATTCGCGCCAGGCGCGTGTGTGCGGTGCGGACCGCCAGGCTCAGGGACTGAAAGTACCGCATGTAAACCGAGCGCTCTGACAGACCCATGTGGAATCGGACCATGCGGGCCTCGTCCTCCGGGCGGATCGGGCGAATCTCAGGCTCGAATCGATGCTTCATGGCCATAGCCGCCATAGCGGAAGATGAGGCCCGCGGACGAGAATCCGCAGAGTTCGTGCGGGGCCTTCGATCGTTAGAGTTTGCCTCAGGACTGCCACCGTGCTCCTGCCATTACCGGGGGGATATCGTCCCCACCGTTTCTGCTTTCGTGGGCGCCAGGACCCGCGGGTCAAAGGTCTCGGGTATGACCAGGGCGCGCGACACCAGGCAAAGGCGATTTGCTTTCTCGAGCAGCCGTTCGGCGCGGCTCCGTTCCTCGGGATTCGAGATGGTCACCGTGGGGCGAACCAGAATCCCGGAAAACTCATACCCGGATTCGGCCTTGCGCACCGTGCCTTCGACTTCTACTTCAAAGTCCGTAACTTCGAACTTCGAGTAATCGGCTAGCGCGCGAAAGGTGGTGGTGAAGCACCCGGCCACAGCAGAAAGCAGGAGGTCTTCCGGCGACCATCGTCCTTCGAGACCGCCGAACTGGGGTGGTGCGGCAAAGTGAATGGCGAAGGGTGCGGCGTCGGACTTCGCCAGCCCGGCTTTTCCCGCATTCCACCATGCCACAACTCTATAGGTGTGCGCGTTGTCCATGATCTCGCTCCTGCTGCTCGGCGCGTCTATCCAAAATGCTTTCAGTCAATGCGAAATGTGACGGTAATGTAGGTCTCTATTTCGACCGGTTCTCCGTTGAGCAGGAACGGCCGGTAGGTCCACTGCCTGACGGCGGCGACAGCGGCCGGGATCAACACCGGATGTCCGCTAACCACCTGGAGCTCATGGATGGTTCCTTGTTGGTTGATAATTGCGTGCAGAACGACGACGCCGGTGATGCGTGCTGAAAGCGCAATCTTCGGATAGACCGGCTCTATTCTGCTCAGCACCATTCCCTGGGTAACGCCTTGTGAAATCCGGATGCGCTTGACGGGCTCGAGTTTCGGAGCCATTAACGGTGCCGCATTCGAATTGGAAGAGATGATTCCTCCCAGCACTCCTCCCAGCTGCCCGCCGGGGATGCCTCCTGGAACTCCCCCGACCACGCCGCCCGCGATCGCCGGCGGCGGGGCCTCTTCTTCACGAATCATCTCGACTTTACGGGGGATTCGTGTCGGCGTGCGCAGCTGACCGCTGTTGAGCATGTCGGTCTCCGCCACCCTGGCGACCGGCGCCGCGGCGGGCGGTGGCGGCGGTGGCGGCGGGGGAGGCGGCGCGACCAGCAGCGTCAGCAGTTCGCGGGTCGGCAAGGCCTCGGTGAACATCAGGGGCAGAACCAGCAGGAATGCGGCCAGCAGGCATTCCAAGGCGAAGGAGAAGGTCGTAGCCCATCCTCGGCGGTGCCGTTCCGACGAACTGGACTGCAAGAGACTGTCGGAAAACAAGATACGTCCAGCCGGCGGTGCGGCGGACGGGGACCGGTCACGTTCTTTCCCTGGTCCGCCGGCACAGGCAGCGGCCGGCGCCAATGGGTTCCCCGATGGATTCCCCAATTGATTTTCAACGACCGGCTCGGGAAGATCTGTCAGCGTTGGCATCGGTGGGCCTCCTCGAACAGTCATCGCACGGCCACGATTCTCGCGCCGCTTCAAGGACATGCGCGATGCAGCGGGTCACCGGCTGGAGTGATTGAAATCACAATGCGCGCAGAAGAAATCTCCGATACTGGACTCCTATGCGGGCTCCCTATGGACTGAATATTCTCGATAATTGCCTCGCCTGCCGGGTGCGGGAGGAGTACCTTTTCTGCAATTTGTCGGGGCCCGCCCTCGAACGATTGAACGAAATCAAGTCCACCGCCATTTACCCCAAAGGGGCGGTCTTGTTTATCGAAGGCCAGCAGCCGCGGGGAGTGTTCATGCTTTGTACCGGCAAGGCAAAACTCTCCACCACCTCGAGCGAGGGGAAAACGCTGATTACGAAAATTTCCCAAGCCGGGGAAGTTCTCGGCTTGAACGCCGTTATCTCGGACCATCCTTACGAGGTGACGGCAGAGATGACCGAGCCGGGCCAGGCGAACTTCATTTCCCGCGATGCGTTGCTCGAGTTTCTCAAGCAGTACGGAGACGTTGCGCTCAGAGTCGCGGAACAGTTGAGCCGCAATTACTACGCTGCCTACGAGGAAATTCGCACCCTGGGGTTGACCACGTCCCCCGCCGAGAAATTCGCCAGACTTCTGCTGTCCTGGTATCCGGACAATCCCCCGGCCAACGGCCAGGTGCAGGTCCGAGTCACGCTCACTCACGAGGAAATCGCGGAAATGATCGGAACCACCCGCGAGACGGTCAGCCGCTTGTTCTCGGCCTTCAAGAAGAAGCAGTTGCTCGAGGTGAAAGGATCGACCCTGGTCCTACGCAGTAAAGGCGCTCTCGAAAAATTGGTTCACGTCTAGCGTGGCATGGAGGCCGCAAACCTGGAGCCGGGCCCTGACCTGGTTTACGCCTCGGTTCGGGTGTCTTGCGTGATCAGGGAATACAAAAAGACCAGGATCCCCGCCGCCACCAGCGGGAGCCCGACTACGGCAAAGGCGACGAAGGCAAGGGGATGAATTCGAAGGAGGGTGACGAGCAACACCAGCAAACCGAGAGCAACGAGCAGGGCGGCGATTCGAATGCGGCGCTCGAGAACCAGGGTACCTCGGGAAACTGTCCCGGCGTCTGGCACTACTTGCCTCCCTTCCAGAAGGTCGCGTCTTTAAGGGCTGCGACGTTATGGATCGTATCGTGGCACCCGCTCGTCATGCACGAAACCTGGTTGGAGCGGAGCTTCGCGAGCAAATCCGGTTGTTTGGTGTGCTTCGACGCCTCCAAAAACACCCGCATATCCGCGTGGCAATACAGGCACTCCCGATTATTGAACGGCGTATAGAGCTGGATGGCCTCGGGCGCGGGAGGTTTCCCCAGATACTGAACATACAGATGACGCAAGCCGCGAAGTTTGGAATCAATCGGACCGAACATCGTGTAATCGGTATGGCAGGTGTAGCAGGCGCGGTTCCGCGGCACCAGATTGTTCTGATAGTGCAACGCGGGAATGTAGCTGGGATCATCGACGTACAAGCTTCGGCCAAAGTCATGCATCACATGACAGGAGAGGCAGAACTGCGTGCTTTCGGCCCGTTCCATGTGCTCGGAAAATCCCCACCACATAGCCACGGCTGGAAGCAGAAACAAAGTCACAAAGGCGAGAATTTTGCCGCCGCGCGCGCGCGTGAGCTCAACGCGGACGCCGATGAGCACCGCGAGACCCAGGGCAACCGCGATGGACAAAACCTCAATGGCAGTCGGAGAAGGCATAAAGGCCCAACACTACGGGATTCGACAAAAAGCTCGCAATGTCCGGTTCAGGTTCGATCGAACGGCCTTTGGCTCGCGCCAGGGATCCCGTCGCCTCGAATCGCTACTACTTTGCCAGACTGCGGAAATATTGGACGACCCCTTTGATCTGATCAGCCGTCAACTGGTCTTTGAAAGCGTCCATCTCGCCCTTGCCGTCGGTGACGATCTTGATCATGGCAGCTTCATCCGAAGCTTGCTTGTAATCGCTTGCACTCTTGACTTTCAGCTGTTTGCCTTTTACCGTATTTCCCGATCCATCCTTGGCATGGCACACGGCGCATTTCTTGTTGTAAACCGCCTCGGCGTCTCCCTGCGCGCGGAGCGGGCGGGAAGAGACGACAAGCATGGCCAGGCCGATCAGCGCAGCCAGAAACGATCTTTTCACGAATGTGGCAATCTGATTCATTCCGATTTCTCCTTCGTTTGAGCTACAAGCCGGTACTTGGATGCAGTCCGCAGCAAGCTAGAAATCTTTCGTCCAACGGATGGTCAGCAAATTGGCTGCAAAGTTATTTCCGGTAACGATCTGCTGAATGTAGTAGGTCCGCTGCAGGTCCACGGCGAGCTGGCCGGCGCCGGGGAAATCGTAGGAGACGGTGCCGGTTGCCAGGGGCCAGGTCTGGGGTCCATAGGCCGGCGGCTCGCCGGTAATGGCCCCTACCCCGCTCGAACGCACGAAGTTCCCGGTGAGCCGCGCCGAAAAGCGCTTGGTCGGCTTTACGTCCACGCCGCCCTGCCACACGCGGTTGATCTCTTGATCGCGCAGGAGGTTATTCAAAGGCGGACTGCCGCGGAGGTAAACGATATCGCCCTGGGCAAAGAGACTTTCGTAGCTGAAGCCGGCCAACACGGAAAACCGCTCGTTCAGCGCATATGACGCAGTCGTAGAGTTCAGGCGGACCACATTGCGGTAGTTGGTCTCAAGCAGCCTGCCGTTGCTGACGTTGAGATCGTTGGTTACAGAAAACTTCGGGATCGGGTGGAAATCGACCAGTGCATGTCCGCCGACTTCGCTGCGCGGCGTGATCGCGGTATAGGAGATGCCGTTGTTGAAGCTGTGCAGGTCTCCGCGGACGCTGAACATCTTCGAAGGCTCATAGCCGAAACCGATCTCGGGCGCGGCAGTTTTGATGGTCTGGCTCAACACCGGATCCTTGACTCCGGCGCTGAGGGTGGCGACATCGTACTTCATGAAATGCACGCCGGGGCGAATCATCAGCGTCCCGACCGGAGTGAAATCCATCGACAGTTGGAGATCGCTGAGATTGTTTCGCCAGACAATGTTCTCGGCATTGCTGGCCGGCGTGGTCGCGTTGAAAAGACTGTCGAAGGTTCCTATTCCGCGGCTCGTCTGGTGCGTGTAACGATAGTCCGCGCTCACGTCCCACCAGTTGGTGATGTCGTAGGTAAATCCCTGGCTGAGGATGTGGTCCGGCTCGGTGACATTGCCCCGCACGTTCTGGCTGACCGCGTAGGCTGCCGGCGCGCCCGCCGCATTCGGGGCGATGCCATCGAAGGACTGGTCGAAGCTGACGGGCCCCTGATAGCGGTAGAAAAGGTAGCTGCCGCGCCATTCCAGACGATGCGCGGGCCTGCCCACAAACGAAAATTCGCTGATGGGAGTGGTCAGCCGCCGGAACTGCGACCAGGTAAAGCTGGTCAAGGGTCCGGTAGAGCTGGTTGCCGGGTCAATGCTCAACTGGGGCGAGGTCACGTTATTCACATTCATGTTCGAGGTGAACGTCTGATAGCCGGCCGTGTAGTGGAAAGTCCAGGAGGCCAGGGTGTAGGAGATTCCGCCGCTGAAGCGGTTGGTCTCATCCTGGAGGGGTGCGAAAAGATAGAACGGATTGGCCCGGGCGAACGTTCCCCAATAGCCGGGGGAGCCCAAAAAATCGGGCGCTGCGGTCGTAAAGGACGGGCCGTCGTTGGTGGTGCGATAGTAGTCGAAGTGGAAGCGGAGATGATCGGTGGCGTGCAGAGTCAGGCTCACGTCGCCAAACTTGCGGACCGTGTCCCAATTGTGGTTGTCGGTTAGACCGGTGGTCAAGGTCGGCGCAACCGCGTGAATGGGAAGGACGATGTTGTCGTTCTGGTTCCAGAAGTAGTAAGCCTGGCGCCAACTGACCCGGAAATCGAACAAGTTGTGTTTGGTGAGCGTAAACTGCGCGGTCGGGAACGGGTCTCCGCCCAGATTGCTCAACAGGAGCGAATAATTGTCCGCAAAGGGATGCGCACCTTCCTTGGCATCGCCGAAGAGGCTGAAATCCAGCAAACGCGGGCCGCGCTGGAGGTCAAACAACTCGCGGTACATCGGTTCGAATCCCTTGATGTCGGTAAAGCGGTAGCCGACGCTTGCCGAACCCTGGGTAACGAAGGGCCCGAAATCAAAGGGTGTACCCTCATTCGCACCGGAGGCACCCTGGGCCGTCACGACTGCCCGCAGCGCGATGATGCCGGCACCGAGCAGTAAGATCTGGCAAGTTCTTTTCATCGTGCCTCCCGTTTTCATCTCAAAAGCGTCGGGTCAAGGTTGGACCCGTGGATTTGCACATGGCAGCGGGTGCATTCGCCGCTGGTCTGGAATCCCAGGCGTCCGTGGGGCACGGCGGCCTGGCCGTGGAATCCCGTATGACACTGCAGACAAAGCTGCCGTCCTTCGCGTCGCACCAGCAGCATGCGGTTGGTGCTGCCGTGCGGGTTATGGCAAGTCGTGCAGCCTTCCACCTTGACTGCCGGGTGCTCGTAGATGAAAGGGCCGCGTTTCTCTGCGTGGCAGTTAGCGCAAGTCTGAAAGTTCGGCCGGTTTAAGCTGGCATGGTTCAGGGAGCCGTGTGGATTGTGGCAGTCGGTGCATTTGATCATTCCCTCCGGCACGCGGTGATGCACGGGCAGCGCAAACTGCGCCTGCACGTTCATGTGACAGCCGAAGCACAAATCAGGTTCGGACTGCTTTAACAGGCTGCTGTGCAGCCATCGAACTTCATCGCGAATCTGCGGTACCTGAAAGAAATGGGCCTGCGGACGGTTCAAATCCCCTTGACTCTGGTCTTTGACCTCGGCGACGAGGTGGGGGGAATGGCATTGGTTGCAGGACATGCCGCGCGCCACGTGGGTCGAGTGTTCGAAACTTTCCTGCTGTTTGCTCGTGATATGGCAAAACAGGCAGCGGGAGGCATTCTCTTTTGCGTTCGAACGGAAGTGGAAAATAGGATATTGCTGCAGGGCGGCGGTGACCTTCGCGTTTACGGCGAAGGAAAAAATCGGGTGTTCTTCGAGTGCCCGCTTGGTTTTTCCCTCATCGCCTTCCGCCGCTTCGATGGCATCGGCGTGGGCCTTTCCCGGGCCGTGGCAAGCCTCGCAACCCGAAACGTAGTCCTTTCCCGGAACGCTGACCTTTGCGTGCGCGGTCTTCTGATATTCCGTGTATTCGCCGCGGTGGCAAGAACGGCACCGGGCGATTCCCGCGTAGTCGCTCTGGTTGCCGAGGACGAATCTGGGCGCGACGGAGGGCCCCTGGGTCGAGCCGGGCGTCTTCTGCGCGGACGCGGGCCGGGCGACGAATAGCAAGGCCAACCAGACGAATACCAAGGCCAACCATAGGACGCGAGATACAAGTGGCATTGCCGGGCCCCGTCGAGGTCTCATCCTGCTCGTCCTCCGGTTGAGGTTTTTGCTGGTTGCTTGTTGGTTTATTGCAATTCCTTCGCCTAGTTTTGCGGCTCCGACCGGGAGCACCCTGAGATCGCAGGTGATCCAATCCGAGCTATACGGCTCCGTGTGAGAGAGATCACGATTCGTGGTTGGCCGAGCGCGCTGGTTCGGTCTTTGGATGGTTCCATCGGTTAACTCGCTGTCTTGCGGGGATTTGAATGGGGCGGTCGCACCCCTCCGTCGAGGACGCCGCGAGGGGACAAAGGCCGCCTGCGACAGGGTCGCCACCGGGTTACGCGAGGCTTGGGATTGTCCCGGGCGAAGGGAGCTGCCGGGGGATGATAGGTGAGGTGCAAGAAATTGCAGATATGCTCCGCCCAAGCGTCTGCGAGAAATTTACGAAGAACTGAAATTGAAAGGAAAGGCCCGGCCTCTCCGGATTGAAACTTTCCATTCTGAGTCCTGAGCTGCCGCGCCTTCATGTTCTTCCTCCCCGATCAGGCTGAAATCGCGAGATCCAGCTCGCGTGGTCTCAAGTGTCGTGGGGAACGAGCTTGTCGTCTGTAGCCGGACTCATAGCGAGACGTGACTGGGATCACATTCGGAGCAGGCCCGGCCAATACCTCGGGTAAGGGGGGCACAGACGGGCGATGACTGAAATCGTTCCCGGATCAGGGAGACTCTAGGGTCGATTCCGGCCGGATTTCCGTGAAGCCCGGCTTGCTCGAACTGGCCGGGATGGCGGGTTCTCGGGTGGCTGAGCGTCCGGAGCGCGATCGACTGCGGCTTTTCTTGTTTCCATGTAGTCTAATATCTGGTGAACGATTTCATCACATCCATCTCCCGGCACGGCTATCTATTGGTGTTTCTGGTGGTTTTTCTCGAGGCTGCAGGCCTCCCGGCTCCGGCGGCGCTGGCCCTGATCGCGGCGGGCGCAGCCGTGGCGGCGCACATCTTGCGGGGGCCCCTGGTGTATTTCAATGCCGTCAGCGCCATGCTGCTCGGCGACACCCTGCTCTTTTTTATCGGCCGCTACACCGGATGGGCGCTCCTGAGCTTCCTTTGCGGCCTCTCGTTGCAGCCGGAGACCTGTATTCTTCGGTCGGCCGAATCTTTTTACAAGCGCGGCCGCATGACGCTTCTCTTTGCGAAGTTCATACCCGGGGTCAACAGCATCTCCGCGCCGCTTGCCGGCAGCATGAAGATGAAACCGCTCGAATTTCTCCAGCTGGACGTAATCGGCGCTTCGCTGTACGTTCTGGCCTATGGAAGCCTGGGTTATCTTTTCCGCGATTTCCTGGGCCGGTTGACCTACGGTTTCGAAACCGCAGGGCGCATCGTTGCGGGCGCGCTGATCGTCGGCTTGCTGGTTTACGCTACCTACCGGACCGTCGAGTACCGGCGATACCGGCTCTCGGGCGCAGTCCCGCACATCGAAGTTGCCCAACTGGTCGAGCGCCTGCGCTCGGGAAGCGGTGAGGACGTGATCGTCGCCGATGTCCGCAGCCATGGCTACTACGATCCGGGGACCGCGCGCATCGCCGGCTCGATTCGCATTGAACCGAACCGCCTGGAACAAGAGTTGAAGGCGCTTCCTCGCGACAAGGACATTTATTTGTATTGCACTTGAGCACGCGAAGCGACCAGCGCCCGGGTGGCGCTCATGCTCAGAAAACAGGGATTCCGCGCATACGTGATCACCGGGGGACTCACTGCGTGGCGGAAAGCGGGGCAGCCGGTCGAGCAGGTTCCACAGGCCGATTTACTGAAGCTGCCAACCTTCAGCTGAACCTGTCGCCCGGTTTCGAAGCAGGATGAGCCCGATTCGCCGTTAGCGTCACCGGCTTTCCCTCCCCGGGGCCGGCACAGTAACCCGTGTGACGTTCTTCGGCCTCCTCAAGCCGGTCCCGGGATACAAGGAACCGAAGAGTTTGACATTTTTCGGCCGCGCATGTATTTCCCATGATTGCGCCCCGTGGATCTGCCGGGCCGGGGCCGATTTCGGCACCTAGGACGTCAGGGCGGGTCGAAATTTTCTTTCCTCAAAGAGCCTAGCTGGAGGCAAAATAAGCAAACAGCCATAGTTGGCAGGCCGACCTCTTCCCGCCACTTTCGCCGGCCATCGCCGTTAGAAGATACAACGCAGGAGAGACGCCAATGGAGTCAGGAAAACAGGAAACCACGCGGGCCCCTTTCTTGAATTCAGGGCAGTTGCTCGCCGAGTTACAGGCCCAGATCCGTGAGGAGAAACTCAGCTCGGATGCGATTCTCCACCAGATTGTCGAGGCGGCACGGGTCTTAACCCGCGCCGACGGAGCCGCCCTTGCCATACGGCAGAACGGCTCGGTTGTGTGCCTGGCCAGGGCCGGCACCATGGCCCCGGCTTTGGGAAGTCAATTGCAGGTCGACTCCGGCATTTCCGGGCAATGCATGCGGACGGGCGCCCCGCTGTTCTGCGAGGATACCGGCACGGATACGCGGGTTGACCGGGAAGTTTGCCTCGGTCTGGGTCTGAGGTCGCTGGCCTTGGCCCCGGTTGGCAAATGGCCGGCGGTGACGGGCGTCCTGGAAATATTTTCAGCCGCCCCCAGCGCGTTCAAGCGGGCCGAGGTGCAGTTACTCGCGCAACTGGCAGAGCTAGTGGAGGATCCCGGACGCCCATTCACCCCATCGTCGGTCTCAGACGACGGTGCGGGAGTCGGCCGCCTGCACCCCCGGACCACATTGTCTGTGTTGAGAGCCGGCCTGCAACTGGCCGGCGCGGCAGGGAAGCGGGCGAACGGCAAGTTCATCCTGGCGTCTGTCATATTGGTATTTGTCGTTTTTTGGCTGGGCCTCAAGGTGAGGGCAGCATGGCCCAACGCATCGGCGGCGGCGGCGCCGCGAGCCACCCGGGGATCGTCCCCTGTAGCCGGGCAGCCGTCATCCACGCCTCCGGCAACCCCGCTTCCTCCATCGCCGGCGGCGGCCGGGAACACGAGTGACAAGGCTCCCGACCCAGTTCCGGTGGCCGGCACCAGCGAGGAAACTCGTTCCGATGAGCCTGCCGCTTCACCGGAGCGTGAGCCCGAAGTCATTTCGGTTGCAAATGCCCCTGCGGCGCCTAAAAAGCTCACATCGCCCACGCCGCAAGCGGTCGAGGAGGCGGCAATCGCGCCGTCTATGAATGTCGTTTACCCTGACAGCAGCGCTGACCTCAACGGGGTATTGTCCCCGGTAGGCGCTTCCCCGGTGCTGGCAACGGCAAAGTCTTCAACCGGCATATCCGGGGGCATCGTTGAACGGCAGGTAAAGCCTATCTACCCCAGGGAAGCGCTCAGGCTGAAGCGGGCAGGCGATGTCGTCCTACAAGCCGTGATTAAAAAAGATGGCAACGTGGGGGACCTCAAGGTGGTCCGTGGAGACTCTATGCTCGCTCGCGCCGCCATGGATGCCGTCACCAAATGGCGCTACCAGCCGTACCAGTTGAACGGCCAGCCTATACAGAGAACGACGGAGATCACTATTGTTTTTAGGCTGCCCTGAGGAACCTGGCGCTACCATGGCGCTCGGCAACCCTCTCGACGCCGGCCCGCGGGAGCCTCGTGCACCGTTGGGTCCCCGCCGATCGGAGAGCGCTCGCGATCGAATGCCGGGGACGTAAGGCTCCTCCGGTCGGGTCCTCTGCCTGGCGGAGCCGGCCGGCGGCGGCCAAAATTCGGCACAGGCTTTGCTTACCGCAAAGCGGGCCGCTAAAGTTGTCTCTAGAGGGCGGACCCGTCAACTGGTTAACTGATTGTCGCCTGGAAAGGCTGTCGCACCGGCAAACCATGTCAATCTTCAGGGAAGTCGAAATCAAATTCAAGGTAACCGACATCGAGGATCTGGCCGGACGGCTCCGGCGGCTGGGACTCGAGCAGATCACTCCGCGAACACACGAGATGAACACGTTGTTTGATCAGCCGGGAAGGCCGCTTGCAAAACGCGGCGATCTGTTCCGCCTGCGCAAGTACGGGGAGACCTGGCTCTTGACTCACAAGTCGAAGGTGCCGGAAAGCCACGGCCCACACAAGACGCGAATCGAAACCGAAACCCGGGTCGAGAACGGAGAGAAGATGCAAGAGATCCTCATCGCCATCGGGTTTGAACCGTCTCTTCGCTACGAAAAATTCCGGTCTGAGTGGCAGGGCGAAAAAGGGCACGTCGTGATCGACGAGACGCCGATCGGCAACTTCGGCGAGATTGAAGGTCCGCCGGAATGGATCGACGAGATGGCGCGCGACTTGGAGATCCACCCTGAGCAGTACATTACCGAACCCTACCCCGGGTTGTTCGCTCGCTGGAAGCGGGAGTCGGGAAGCGATGTCGGGGAGATGACGTTCAAGGCGATCGGGTCCGAGCGAAGTCAGTCTCGATGATTTTGATTTCGCTCCTCGAACTTGCCCGGCATGCTCGCGCTGCGGTCCCACTATGGCAACCAATCCCTTCCTATCCCTTCCTAAGCTCCTAAATCAAGCTTGACAATTCTTTACTTAAGCCCTGTGGCCTCAGGGGATTAGCGCGACATCCCCCGCCATCCCGGGTTTCTATGGATGTGGTTTGGAGGTGAATCCAAATGAAGAAGACAAGCGTAGTACTGGTGTTGGGATTGGCGGCGATTCTGGCCGGTGCCGCGGTTCCCAAGGCGAACGCCCAAGTTGTCGTGGGCGTCACGGTGGGAGTTCCTCGATATGTCGGTCCGGTGGGGGCCTACGGATATATCGCACCCGCCTATCGAGCCCCGGTTTATGTGGCGCCTCGCCCCTATGTGGCGTTCAGGCCCGCGCCGCCCCCGTGTCGGCGGGTGTATGCAGTGCCGGGACCGGTAGTAGGTTACCGGCGCTGGTATGGACCACGAGCGGTGGTGCGTCGCGACGATTACGGCTGGCGAAGATAGAAGATGGCGAATCGCCAGCCGAGTGCAGCAGGACGAGTACAGAAGAAAAGGAGAAAGGACTATGAAAACTAGAAGATTCTTACTTGGTTTGGGAATCATCGCTGCGATGGCTTCATTCTCGGTCGGGCGGGCCTTGGCATCCGAGACGGGAACAGATCGAATCGAGAAGCAAGTCAGGCACGAGCTGAACAGGATTCCCTATGTCAACGCATTCGACTACATGGCATTCACGGTGGATGCCAATGGGAACGTGACGCTTAGCGGAGAGGTTACAAACCCGGTGGTGAAAAGCGACGCCGGAAACGTCGTCAAGAAAGTCGAAGGCGTCGAGCGCGTGAACAATCAGATTCAGGTGCTGCCGGTATCGTTCTTCGACGATGGCTTGCGCGCTCGGCTCTTCCGTACGATCTACGGTTATCCGACACTCGAGAAATACGGTCTGGGCGCCGTGAAGCCCATCCGCATTATCGTCGAGAATGGTCACGTAACCTTGATGGGAGTAGTCGATAACGAGATGGACAAGAACATCGCCGGCATGAGAGCGAACGGAGTTCCGGGCGTTTTCTCAGTCGACAATCAACTGAACGTGGTCAGGGACTAACACCCGCTCGAGCGAGCGAAGTCCCCGATCCCGAGAGAGAATCGAGCCCTCACCTCTCCGCAAAGAAGCGCGGCAAGGTGGGGGCGTTTTCCTTTGTGACCTGGCCCTTCGCTGCGAACAGATTGTGTGCCTGCGCCGCTCGTAAGTCCGAGCCGTTGCTCTGGTATCCTCCGGGCGTGGAAAGAATCTCCATTCGATTAGTGGGTCTGGGGCGTCTCGGAAGCGCTCTCGAGCGCCGGCTTTCAGAGGCCGGGTACAAAGTCCTGAAGACAAATTCGCGGCCCATGCCGAGCGGCAACCTGCCGGCCGATGTAGTCTGGTTTTGCGTGCCGGATGGGGAGATCGAGCCGGTTGTGCGCAGGCTTTACCGCGCTCTGAGCGGAGTGAGGTGTGCATTCCACTCAAGCGGCGCACTCACGAGTGACGTTCTCGGTCTTTTGCGTCGGACCGGTGCCGGGGTGGCATCGGTGCATCCGCTGATGACGTTTGTGACAGGCCCGGCGCCCGAGCTTCGAGGTGTGCCGTTCGCCATCGAAGGAGATCGAACGGCGGTTCGCATGGCGCGCAAAATCGTGCGCCATTTGGGGGGCGAGCCGGTTCCTATCCGAAAGCGAGACAAGGCCGGATATCACGCGTTTGCCACCATGATTTGTCCGCTGCTGGTTTCCCTGCTGGTCTCGGCGGAGAAGACGGCGTCGGTCGCCGGATTGTCCGGACCCCGGGCGCGCAGGCTCATGATGCCCATCGTTCGACAGACTCTCGAAAATTATGAAAGGCTCGGCCCCGGGGACGCATTCAGCGGGCCGATCGTACGTGGAGACCTGGACACCATCGGCGCTCACTTACACTCAATCCGGTCGCAGCCGGTGGCAAGAGACGTCTATACCGCTCTCGCCAAAGCGGCATTAGAGTATCTTCCGAGCGCGAAACGGCGCGGATTCGCAAAGCTGTTCAAGACTTAGACTCCACACGCCGACGGACGAGGCCTTACGGCGACATCTGGTAAGCTCGGTCGAACAACCGAAAACGCCCAGTGATTCGAGGGAGGCATGAGTTCCGCGATGGATGACACGCCCACGATTGCGCCGGATCGCGAGCTCGACGAAGAAAAGGGCCACGAGCCCTCCGGCCCCCGCATCCGCTGCCCGCTGTGCGGCTGGTCCCCCCGCAAGGAAGACAAGTGGTCTTGCACGTGCGGATTTGCGTGGAACACCTTCGACACGGGCGGAGTCTGCCCGTCCTGCCTGCACCAATGGACCGAGACCCAGTGTCCTTCCTGCTCCCGCTGGTCGGCGCATTCGGACTGGTACGCCCAATAGCCTGGCGGGGGCGAGAGTCGCACTCGAGCGGAGGTGAGTTCGGTTTCGCTTCCGCGAGTTCGGCCGTGCGAATTTAGAAGAATGCTTAGGCCGCTTTGGGCCTTAGGCTTCCCGGGCGAAAGTCAAAAGCCGGGGTGGGCGCCGGCAGCGCACGCAGTTTGGCCAACCGCAATGCGCTTCGCCTGCGGTATACTTCTCAGGTCCATTGCCCGGCCTAATCGCCAGGTCGCAAAAACTAGAATGCTGTCGGCGCGTCCGGGAACTCCGGTCGATCGTCGCGGGTACAGTTGGCGGCGCGCCATCAAGACGATAGGGCGTGTTCGAAGGTACTCCGGATGAGCGAACGATCGGCGGTTGAGTGAACCATGACGAGCCCTGATGCATCAGCACAGCGGTCACCTGGCAAGTGGGTAGAATCAAGCGGCGCTTTCGCAGGCGTCGGCCATGAACGTTTCTGACGTCGGAGGTTCTGTGCAACGTTCCCGGGTCCTTAATGCTGTCCCGCTGCAAAATGCGGTTTTATGCGCCGAATGCGAAGTTGTCAGCGACAGCCCGCACGACGTCTGCATGGTGTGCGGCAGCCGCTCCCTATTCAACATAGCCGGGATATTCGGCGGCAAACTTCCCAGGGAGCGTGTGAGCAGGGTTGCCGAGGATGAGGTCGCGTCGCGAGAATACGTGCTTTCATTCCCCAAGCCTCACCGGCGCCGCAGAAGGGCGACGAGCGGACCGCACCAGCTCGCAATCGTGCCGTTTAGCGGTCTTGCGTTGAATAGTTTTACTGATTTTTCAGATACTGATTTTTCAGATCAAGATAAGGAAACCAATCCTCAGGGCGCTTCTCGACCCGAAACCCCGCCAGGACCGGCGGGCCTGTCCGCTCACCGAGGGAGGTAAACGCGCCCGATGCAGGCTGGTGTGGTGTTCTCCGCGGCAGCATAAACCCCGCAGCTTCAGGGGTGGTTCGATGGCGCCGAACCTCCCACCGTTTCAGCCAGAGTCGCGCCCTCGGCGAGACCCGCCCGCGTCATCGGAAAACAATTCGCCGCAATGGGAAACGCACACATCGGGCGAGCAGGCGTTTAGTTCCTCGACGTTGAACGCGCCCGATGCCACGGCTAGGACCGGCGCGCCGACCGACCTTGCGGCTTCAACGTCGGAGGGCGTGTCTCCGACAAAGCAGGCTCGGGCCGCCGGCCCGAGCTGGGCGCGTACGTATTCCAGCGCATTGCGGAAGATTTCCCCGCGGCTCTCGTGGCGACCGCTGAAGCAGCCGAAGCGAAAGAAGCGCCGCAACCCGGCCGCTTCGAGTTTGCGCCAGCCAACGCTTTCGAGGTTTCCCGAAGCGACGCCCAGCAGCTTGTCTTTAGCCTCGAGAGACCGGAGCAAGCGGTCCACGCCGGGGCAGACCTGGGGGTCGATCTCGCGATGATTGGAATCGACCTCACGCGAGACGATTTGAATCGCCTTCGGCAGCCCAGCTCGGAATTGAGGCTCGCTGACGCCAACTCGCTCGAGCGCGGCGCGCAAGATCGCAGGATCGGTCTTGCCGTGATAGGCAATGCCCTCGATCGTCGTGTCCACGCCATAGGCTTCGAGCATGGCCTGGTGCAGCGCGTTCCAGTGCACCAGGTCTTTGGTCACCAGGAGCGTGCCGTCGATATCGAAGATGTAGGCGTCGGCGTCCGGCACGGCCGGGGAAACGAACCCGAAGCCGGGACCAGCATTGGCTGCGATCGTCATCGGGGTTTCGCCAATTCGCTCGTGCCTTCCGTGGTCAACTTAACATGATTCTTTGAATGGATTTGGCTCTGCCAGTCGATTCGTCGCCTTCGATGACCACCGCGCACAGGCGCGCATCGCCGGTTGCGGCTTCGAATCGGGCGGGCAGGTTGTAGAGGAAGCGGTCGATGATCATCTCCTTCCTCACCCCGATCACGCCATCGAAGGGTCCGGTCATGCCCACATCGGTGATGTAGGCAGTGCCCCCGGGAAGCACGCGTTCGTCGGCCGTGGGGATGTGGGTGTGAGTTCCGACGACCGCCGTCACGCGCCCGTCGAGATACCAGCCGAACGCAACTTTTTCCGAAGTGGCCTCGGCGTGAAGGTCGACGAGGACGACCTTCGCCTGTAAACTCTTCAGAATTTCATCGGCCTTGCGGAATGGATCGTCATTCGATGCCATGAACACGCGTCCCTGGAGGTTGATGACCGCATACGGGACGTCGTTCTTGCGTCCCTGGTAGAGGCCCCAGCCCGGCAGATCGGGGGCGAAATTGGCGGGACGCAAAATCCGGCGCGCGGGACTGTGGAGGTCGCCGTCCGCCGACTCGTAGTAGTCGAGGAGCTCGCGTTTGTCCCAGACGTGATTGCCGGTGGTGAGGACGTCGATACCGAGATCAAACAAATCTTCGGCGAGGGCCGGGGTGATGCCGAATCCCGCGGCGGCATTTTCGCCGTTGGCGATGACGAGATCGATGCGGTGCTCGTCGACGAGATGCTTCAGTTTTTCCTGGACGATTGTGCGTCCGGGCCGGCCGAAGATGTCGCCGATGAAGAGAATGCGCATTCGTTTTCGATGGTAACACGCGAGCGAACCGGCTCCCGGTCGAACCGGTGCCCGCCGCGCGCTACTGGGAACCCGCCTCGTTATCCATGTGCCGGTAAGGGTGAGATCTTCGCGATCTCGAAACGTGGGCTTCGCTTCGTGGTTGAGGCGGAGGATGGGACCTTGGCTCAGGGCAAGAACTCGGGAGAAAGTTTCGAAGTGTTCGCGGTCCGTTCTTCCGCGATGTAAGATGGTTTGAACCGCGAACGGGTTCAGGAGGCCTGAGAGTGCGTATTGGTGTTGGTTATTTTCCGACCGACTATGGCATCGATATCCGCGAACTGGCCCGCGAGGCCGAGGCGCGCGGCTTCGATTCGTTGATGCTGCCGGAGCACACCCACATTCCAAAATCCCGGCGCACCCCGTATCCCGGCGGCGGAGAGCTGCCCAAATGCTATTCCCATACGCACGACCCATTCGTTGCCCTTTCGTTTGCCGCCTCTGTAACCACGAAAATCCTGCTGGGCACCGGAATTTGCCTGGTCCCGCAACGCGATGCGATCGTGACCGCGAAGTGCGTCGCCAGTTTGGACCGATTGTCGAACGGCCGGTTCATTTTCGGCATTGGCGGCGGCTGGAATGTGGACGAAATGGAGAATCACGGGGCGCGCTACCCAACCCGCTTCAAGCTGATGCGCGAACGGGTCCTGGCTATGAAGGCGTTATGGACCGAGGAGGAAGCGGCCTTCCACGGAGAAATGGTGAGCTTTGATCCTGTCTGGCTTTACCCAAAACCGGCGCAGCGCCCCCACCCTCCGGTACTTCTCGGCGGCTCGAGCGACCACACGGTGAAGCGCGTCGTGGAGTTTTGCGATGGTTGGTTGCCGCTCGCCCGGTCGGGCTTCAAGGGCAAAGAAGCGGTCGCGCGACTCCGTCAAGCGGCATCGGCCGCCGGACGGGCCTTCTCGACGCTGTCGATTACCATGTTCGCGGCGCCGCCCGAGGAGGCGATTCTCGCCGAATACGGTGAAGCTGGCATACAACGTTCGATTCTGATGATTCCTGATCTGACTCGCGACGAAATCCTGGCGGTGCTTGACAAGTACGCGCGATTGCTGGCCTGACTCCGAACGGCACCGCGGCGCCAAAGCGACCTGGGATTCCAGTCCGATTGGACGTATCGGCATGTCTCGGAAGCCGCAAAACCTTGCAGGGCCCATCCGGAAAATTGTCGCCAATGCCAGAGTAGCCAGGCTCGCGACGCTCGATGCGCGGGGCAGGCCGCACATCGTACCGGTATGTTTTGCTTATGACGGCAAGGCCTTGTACTCGGCGGTAGACCGGAAACCCAAGCGGGTTTCACCCGAGCGGCTCGTTCGCCTGCAAAACATCCGGGCCATGTCCCGCGTCGCGCTCCTGATCGACGAATACGACGAGGATTGGACGCGGCTGTGGTATGTCCTGATCCGCGGGAAGGCGACCCTGGTTCCGGATGGGGCACATCAAGAGCGTGCCCGGGCGATCCGCAGATTGAGGGCCAAATACCCGCAGTATGGCGGCGAGATGCTCGCCGATGACGCAGCGATCATCCGAATCATTCCGGAGCGGACCACGTCCTGGGGAAAAATCTAGCGCAAGAGGCAGGTTTGATATATCGTATTCTGCATGTCAGGTCCCATTTCTTCTACTTCTACCCGTTTCGCGAATCGTCCAGGTTTTCCCGTCGGATCCTTGAGAGGGCCGGAGTCGCACGACCGCGATTTGCAGGAGAGCATTGATTACTTAGTCCGAAAGTTCGCTCGCCGGGTGGATTGGGGACAGCGCATTCGCACAGAATGTTTGCTGTATGGATCCAGTTTCCGCAGTGAAGCGCGGGCTTTTGACCGTCCACACGTGTCACGCCTGGTCAAGGTGAGAGTCTCCGAACCGGGAACGAGCACACAGGTGTGGCGAACGATGCTTCAATATGGAAGGTTCTCCGCACCCGTGTTTCATGACAGGCCGGTGGCAACCGGGAACATTGACAAATTGTGGGCTCCCACGCCTTTCGACACCATACTTCGTCTCGTTGGAGACGCTCAAAATCGGCTGAAGGATGAAGACGCCAGGACCATCTGGAACGTAACTCTGCCGAATCATACCTTGTTTCCCGGCACCATAAGAGTTGAGGTTCGCGACGAACAAGATGGCGTATACGGTACGGTGTTGGGCGAGGGTATAGGCAACTGGGCACTGCTCAATGAGCAGGGTGGACCTCTCCTGTTTACCGCGCTGTTGGAAAATCTTAGAGACTACCTGGCCGACGGTCCGCTCGGCAAGTTCGGCAAAATACCGCTGGGCTCCACCCTTTGATACTCCCCGGCCTGGTTTGAGAACGAGTTCGATTGGCAATACGCGAACCGTTGATTCGCTCCCCAGCGTGGTGCGGACCGTATAGCTGCACGATGGATCGCAGGTTCCCTTGGGCCGGGCCCGACACAGTCCTGCCTACCTTTCGGTTTCGCGGCCGATGACGGTCTTCAGCAGTTCAGGGGCAAGATCGGAAGCATTTCCTCCGTTGAGGTTGATCAGGACTACGACTCCCGCATTTTCGACGGGGGCGATCATCATGAAAGTACTCGTGCCGAATTCACCGCCGCCGTGATTCACGGTATCGGCGAATCCTCGCCCGATTTGCCATCCGAGCCCATAACCGGTTTCCTTGCCGTCAGAGGTCTTCTGCGAAGTCCACATCAGGCGACGGGTGTTTCGTCCCACGATGCGATTCTTCAGCATTGCGACTTCAAATCTTGCCATATCTTCAGCGGTCGAGAGCCACCCATCGGCTGGGATTTTGAAACTGACATCCACAGCAGGCGCGTTGACTACAACCCCGGAATCCTCTTTGCTGTAGAAGCGCGTACGGCGGGGTATGAGGGCCAATCGATCATCGAGAACGGTTTCGGTCATGTCCGCGGGGCGAAGGACGTTGTTGCGAACAAATTCGGCATACGGCTGACCCGATGCGCCTTCGATGACGCAGCCTATGAGGACATAACCGAACGTGGAGTAACTGAATTTCGTGCCGGGCGTATCGACGAGAGGGTCGTTCTTAAAGAAGTTCAGCCCGTCCGCAATGGGGTTGCTGTAATGTTTGAAACTGAGAATCTCAGGATCATCGAGTGAGTGTGTTCTGTAATGGCGAATACCGCCGAGATGGCCCAGCAGTTCACGAGTTGTGATCGGGGCTTCCTTCGCAGGAAATGCAGGGCAATACGTTTGAACGGGTGCATCGAGGTTCAGTTTTCCGCGTTCGTAGAGCACCAGGGCTGCCGTAGCGGTGATCGGCTTGGAGATGGACGCCAATCGGTACAACGTGTGAGGCGTGGCAGGAACGGAATTCTCAAGGTCGGCCATGCCAAAACTCTTTGCCCATTCATAGGCTCCGTTTTCTACTACGGCGACCGACACGCTGGGCAGGTGGTTCTTCGTCTTGAACTGGGACACCTGGGACTCGATCCGCCTGCGTTGCTCTACCGCGAGGCGGGCTTCGCTGCTAGAAGCTGTGACGCATGCCAGAACAAAGAAAGTGATGGCCAGGGCTCTTCTTGAGGCGTGCATGGTGTTTTTGCCGGGCAGAGGGTCCGGATTGCAACTCGACAGGATACCGGGTTCGGACCGTTGCCCCAAACGCCTGCGTATTCGGTGGAAGCGTGGGTGCCGCGCTGCAATATGGATCGACTGGATTCCGACGACAGGCACCCAATCCATTCCGGAGTTTCTGAGCGGGTCGTCGGCAATGGGCTTGGACTTCACAAAATGTAAGGCACCAGGGCAGCGGTCTTGTGGGCATACGTGGCATACGTCTCTCCGAATTGGGCGCGCATCCACGCCTCCTCCAGGCGGAGCTTGGCCCAGAACGTGACGAATACCAGGACGAAAGCGACGAGTCCGCGCACCTGGGACAACGCAATCGCGGTGCCAAGAAAACCGGCGAGGATGCCGGTGTAGATGGGGTGACGGACCACGGCATAGGGGCCTGTGGTGATCAGTTCATGGTCCTGCTTGATGGTCACGGACCGGCTCCAGTTTCTGCCGAGGTGCGCGCGCGCCCAGACGGCGAAGAGAAGGCCGGCGACGGTGACTGCGGCTCCAATCCAGAAAGGCCAAGCGCCAACCGGCCAGAGCTGGAGGTAGAGCCAGGCAAGCGGGATGCGAATTGTCGAGAGGAGGAGGATCACAGTCAGGATGGCGATGAACCGCAGGATGCGCGAGGCGACGGGCTCAAGGCGCTTGGTGGTTTTGGTATTGAGGGCCTTGGCCTGCCAATAGAGAAGAAATGCGATCCAGACGAGGGGAAAGAAAGATTCGTAGAACCAGAGCATGCAGGACCTCCGGCGGTGCTCTCCAGTCAATCTGTAATTTGTCCTTGCGCTGATTCTACTCTGGGCTGTCCCATACGCACTCTTCGGACACCTGTCCGTTGCCGGTTCAAGGACAATCGGATGAGAAGAGCCTTTGGATAAGAAGACTTCAATGATGTGGCACTCGTCCAACAGCTCCCGTGGTGCTACAGGCCCAATCTGACACATGGATCAGTTCGTCTATGCCGGCCATTGGCCACTCTTGCAGAGGAATCGGGGGCGGAGTTGGCGCCCCGCTCCGCCCTCAATTTTTGTGCCGCAGTCCGCGATGAAAGGCAGCCTGGTCCCGGGGCTGATTTTCGTCAGGCCCTGGCGGCCGGGGCGGCGGCACGCATGGCGTCGATGGTCTGGCGAATTCCCTCGGGGTAAGGAGTCTTGTGGAGATTTGGCAACAGCTGGCGCAACCGGGTGTCATCGAGTTTCACCGGAGTCGTCCACAGATAATGCATCTCGACAATCTCGCGCAGAAGCGGATTGAACAAGCCCAGCACGCGCAGCATGAACTTGCCGGCCACCCGTAGACGCGGCTTCTGATGAACCGCTCCAAAGACCAGCTCGGCGAATTGCCGCGTGGTGGTCAGTCCGGGGCCGGCGACATTCCACGCGCTGCCATAGGCTTCCTGCTTTTCGGAAAGCGCGATAAGCGTTTCGGCCAAATCGGGCACAAAGATGAACTCGTGCGGGGTGTCAATGGGGCCGATCACATTGGCGGTACCGCCCTTTACGGCCGCGTCAAAGATGGGGCGAGTGTAACTCAATTCCGAGTCCGGGCCGTAGAAGTCCGGCGGCCGCAAGATTGTGGTCCGCATGCCTCCGGGGTTGTCGGCGGAGAGGACCAGATCCTCCTGTTCTTTGCGCATGCGGCCTTTGAAGGCCGTCGGATTACGCGGATGAGATTCGTTGACGAACTCCTGTTGGGGCGCCCCATACGGGTACACGGTGCTGAGATGGACGTAGTGCCGCACGCCGGATGCGGCCGCGGCTGCGAGTGCGATTCGCGTGAGTTTCGGATGTTGTCGAAACTGAGTGTAGGGAACTCCTACGGTGTAGAAGATCGTGTCGACGCCTCGAGCGGCGCGGGCTGCGCTCGAGGAATCGCTCAAATCGGCGGCCGCGTAATCGACCAACGGTTCATAAGACCGAAAAGTCTGGCGCAGGCGCTCTTCCGATCGCCCTACAACGCGAAACGATCGGCCGAGTTTGGCCAGTTGGGCCGCCAGGGCCTTGCCAACGGTTCCCGTAGCCCCGAAAAGTGCGTACTGCACCTTGTCCATGCGTGCTCCTTTCGATGTGAAAGACTTTCACATGGGGGCGTGTCCCGTCAAGTAAAAAAAGTAAAAGATATTTACATTGAACAAGAGTTTGGACATAATGGGGCCATGCGCCAGTCCACGAAGACTTCGACGAGGCATGCCGCGGGCAAGCGTATCAAGAAGCGCGCCTACCACCACGGCGACTTGCGGACAGCCATGGTGGAGGCGGCGTTGAAGCTCATCGCCAAGCACGGCCCCCGCGGATTCTCGCTCTCCGAGGCGGCGAAACTGGCCGGGGTCAGCGTCGGGGCCCCGTACCGCCATTTTGCCGACAAGGAGGCGCTTTTCAGCGAGATCGCCGCCCGGGGCTTTGCCGAATTGTGCGAGCGGATCCGAGCGGTGGCGAACTCGTGCGCCGGCGATGCTCGAAAACGGCTGGTCGCGATGGGCATGGCCTATGTTCGGTTCGCGGTGGAGAGGCCTTCCCACTTTCAGGTGATGTTTGATTCGGCGATCCACCGCCGAAAGCACCCCGCCGTCGATATTCCCGCCGGTCGCGCCTTTCAGCTGCTGGCGGAGACGGTCCACCAGGCGGCTGGAAAAAAGGACCGGCAGAGCGAGGAAACTCTGACCGCGGCGATTTGGGCGCTCATGCACGGCCACGCCATGTTTGCCATGGACGACTCGTTCGCCAACATGGCGTTCAAGACTCCTACAGACACCTTGGTCCTCGATTCATTCGAGCTGCTGGCGCGCGCAGACGCACCCCACATCCAATCCGCCGGGACAGGTTATGGCGAGGCTTCAAGTTCCGCTGTCCTCAAGAAATCGTAATTGCCGGAGGGATTGAGTTCGAGGCCGCCGACCCGCCTGGACGAGACCATCACGTTATCGAGATACCACAGGTTGATGTAAGGCAGGTCTTCCGCGAGGATTTGCTGAATCTCCGCATAGACGGGTTTGCGGGCGTTCGGGTCCAGTTCCACGCCGGCCTGGGCGATGAGCGCGTCCACGCGCGGGTTCGAGTAGAACTGCCGGTTGGCGCCGTTCGGAATGATTCGCGCGGTGCTGAAAACGTAATCGAAGATGTCGGGATCTTCGTTGCCGCCAATCCAGCGCAGGGAGTATAGCTGAAACTGGCCGCGCACGATGTCGGCGAGGAAGGTGGCGCTCTCAAAGCTGCGAAGGTCGAGCGCAATTCCGACTTCCCGCAGCTGCTGCTGAAAGACGGCCGCCATGGCGCGCGAGCTTTCTTCGGTGGAGGTCTTCATCGTGAGATGAAAGCGAACGCCGTTTGCGGCCCTGTAGCCGGCGGAGTCGAGCAGCTGGCGCGCTTTTTGGGGATCGTACGGGTATTGGCGCACTCCGGCGTGGTAGGCCCAGCTCTCGGGCGGCAGCACGCTTGCGGCCGGACGCACCGAACCGCGCCACAGGTAACGAATGAGCGGTTCGCGGTCGAGCGCACAGGCGATGGCCTGACGGACGCGAACGTCCTTTAAAATCGGATCGCGCAGGTTGAAGGCCATGTAGGCAAGCCGCGTGCCCGGTCCCCGCATCACCGCAAGGTGCGGCTCGCGCTCCAGGGTGAATTCCATGTCCGGGGAGAGTGCGTTGATTTCGAGGTCGGCGCTGCCCTTGCGCAGCTCCAGCGCGCGGGTGGTCGTATCGGGTACAACGGCGAAGCGCACGCGATCGAGCTTGGCCTTCTTGCCCCAGTACTTGTCATTGCGCTCGATCACGACCTCTTTGTCCTGTTCGGCGCGGACGAATCGGAACGGTCCCGAGCCGATCGGGCGCCGGCCCAGTTCTGCGCCGCTGCCGTAGGGGACGATGCCCATCCCCTCTCCGCCGGCGAGGTTCCACAGAAGCGCCGCCCACGGCTGTTTCAAGTGGAACACGACCGTCGAGTCGTCGGGCGCGTCGATGTGATCCACAAATCGGTAGGTGGCCGATTTTGTGCTGCGGATCTTGCCTTCGAGCAGCGAATCGAAGCTCCACTTCACGTCGCGGGCCCGGAGCGGGCGCCCGTCGGAAAACTGAACGGCGCGACGCAGGTGAAAAATATAGGTTTTGGGATCGGGAATCTCCCAGCTTTCCGCAAGGCCGCCGGGCTTTACGCTCAGGTGCTCGTCGCGGGACAGCAAGTTGTCGAAGATCAGGCCGTCGATCCGTTCGGACGAAGCATCGAGTCCTATGCGCGGATCCAGGTTCGTCGGACTGGATTCGATGATCATGACGAGCTCATGGGGCGCAGGTTTGCGGGCACAGGCGCTGAGCGCGATGGTCAGAATGAGCGCGATCGAAAAGAGCACGGGCGGCCGCGCCCCGGTCTTTCCGGCGCCGCCGCCCAAGTCCGCGGGGGCCCCTCTCCGGCCGGTGGGGAGACCCGCCTCGCGACGAGAGTTCATCCGAGGTCCCGCGCCATCTGGCAGAGCCGGTTGACGGTCGCCCAGTTCCGCATGGTGGCGGTGACCGTCAGCAGGCGGTCAAGCGGGTGCTTCCACAAGCTGCTGCCGGAAACGCCGTTCGGGAAGAAACAATAAATTTCCCGGTCGAGGTTGCGCACGCGGTCGGGAGCACGGGTGAGCTCTGCGAGCTTTTTCCAGGACGCAGGAGCCGGTGGATCCGATAGAAAGAGGACGTGGAGGCTGGATTCATCGATGCCTCTCTCCCGGAGCAAGGGATTGTTCTCGATGATGCGGCCCATTTCGTCGCGGGTGCGCGTAACCACGTCGGCCGAGAAGCCGAAATCGCGCTGGATCGCGTCCCCTATTTTCCCTGCGAGCGCCCGATCGCCGAACTTGGCGGCGCGGAAGACGATGTTGCCGCTCTGAATGTAAGTCGTAACGTCTTCGAGGCCGGCACTTTCCAGGCTCGAGCGCAGCTTGTCCATCTTCATCCGCTTGTGCGGGCCGATGTTGATTCCTCGGAGCATGGCGACGTATATGGGCATGTAAATGCAGCTCCCGGGGCAGAGCCAGGCCTCCTTCAGGGATAACAGATCTTTCCCAGCACGGCCGGCGATTTCGCGCCGGTTGCCGCCGGCACGCTCGACGGGCGCTGGTTCCACGTCTCGTAGGCGAGCACGGCAAAGGCCACGGACTCTTTCGCGCTTGACGGAATGCCGAATGTGTCGGAGGAGCGCAGCGCGAGGCCGAAGGTGCGGACTTCCTCGGACAACCAGCGCGCGAGCGTCGGATTTCTTGCCCCGCCGCCGGAGACGATTATCTCTTTGAAGTTGCCCTTGCGCGGAACAAACCGGCGGATGGCATCGGCCACGGTGCGTACCGTGAGCGCCGTGGCGGTTGCGATCACGTCGCGCTTCCGAACGGCCGGCGCTACTCCGATTGCGGTGCCGCCAGAGAAGGGGGATCGCCTCATGGCGCCGAGCGGGCGCAAAGCGTGGAGGAACTCGCGGGCAAACTCGCGTCCGAACTCCTCGCGGCCCGCAGCGCGCGGCGGCTTCTGGGCAAAAAAGGGGACATCCGCCAGAAAACGAGACACCACGGCTTCTACCACACGCCCGGCCGCGGCGATTTTGCCGTCAAGATCGCACTGCTGGCCGAAGAGCTCTTCGGCCAGCGCGTCGATCACCATGTTGCCCGGACCGGTATCGAAAGCGACCATCTGATTCAAGCTGGCCCCGGCAGGTATGGCGGTCAGATTGGCGATTCCACCCAGGTTGAGCGCAATGCGTCCGATGCGACGGTCGCGGTAGAGAAGAAAATCCAGATAAGGCACGAGGGGCGCGCCTGTACCGCCATGTGCCATGTCGGACGGGCGGAAGTCGGAGACCACAGGCAGGCGGGCGCGGGCGGCGATGACCGACGCCTCGCCTGTCTGCCAGGTGACGGCCAGCCGGCGGCCCAGAAAGTCCGCCTGCGTGCCCTGATGATAGAGGGTCTGACCATGGCAGCCGATGAGATCGGCCCGGGTGCGCAGTCTTTTTTGCGTGGCGAGGACCGCCTCGGCATAGAGCTCGCCCAGCAGAAAGTTGAGGCGGGCGAGGTCGGCGACGCTTGCCCGGGGCGAGTTCATGGAAACCAGGATCCGGCGCCGGACGTCGCCGGCATAGGGAAATGTCTGGTGGCCGAGGAACTCGAGCGCAGGCTGGGCGCGGGCCGAGGAGCGGCTGACCCGTACGAGAGAAACGTCGATGCCATCGACCGAGGTCCCGCTCATGACTCCGGCGACGATCATGAACCGGTCTCCGCCTCTGCCGTCGCGGAGGCGAGCGAGCTTAAGCGCACGCACTCGGAAAATTCCCAGAGCTCGGCCGAGAGGCGGCTGATCTTCTCCGGAGCAGGGCTTGGCACGCTCCTATTGAGTTCGCGCGAGGCCTGCTTGAAGCGCGCAATGCGCGTGGCCGATTCGGCCACCCGGCGGCGGAAGCGGGCGTCGCGCTCAGCCGTCTTCACGATCGCCTCGAACGCGGCCTCGACATTCTTTTGTTGGTGGCAGACGAGCGCCAGGTCGCCGCCGGCGCCGATGAATTCCACCGCCGCCTGAGCGGTGGGAGCGGCTTTGAGAACGCCGCCCATTTCGAGGTCGTCCGAGACGATGAGGCCGCGATAGCCGATTTTGTGGCGCAGGATGTCGGTAATCCATTTCTTCGAAAGCGAAGCCGGTTGCCGGTCGCGCGTGACCTCGGGGTAATTAGCGTGACCGACCAGGACCATGCGCAACTCGCGCCGCATCCTGCGGTAAGGCACCAGATCCTCGGCCCACAGCTTCTGAAACGGCTTGCGGATGACCGGCAGGTGGCGGTGCGAGTCGACCCTGCCTTCGCCGAGACCGGGGAAGTGTTTGCCGGCGCCGATGACCTTGCGGCTCGCCAGCCCGGCTAGAAATTCACGGGCGGAGGCAATGACCTCATCGGGACTCTCCGACACCGAACGTGAGTTCATGACCTTGCGGGAAGCTCCGAGCGCCAGATCGAGCACGGGAGCGAAGTTGACATTGAAACCCAGCGCCGAACAGATTTTCCCGATGATGGCGCCGTGCTTGCGGTAGAGACTCGGATTGCCGGTTCGAAACACGTCGGCCGCCGAGGGCGCGGGCCCGGTCAGGTGGCGAAAACGGTCTACCCGGCCGCCTTCCAGATCGACGCAGGTGAACAGGGGCTTGCGAACCTGCCTCTGGCACTGTCTCAGTAGCTGGGATGTCTGCTGGCCGTTGAGAAAGTTGCGGGCAAAAAGGATCACGCCTGCAGGCTGGATTTCCTTGAGCAGCAAGCCGAGCTCGGGCGAGAGGCTGGTGCCATCGAACCCCACAATCAAAAGTTGCCCGGCAGCGATGCGCATGGAACAAGACCTTCCTGGCCAGCGTTTACGGACACTATTTTACTGCGTATCGTTGCGACTACGCCGCTGACCAAGAACCCGAGATGAGCGAGAGGGCGCGAGACGGGAGTCCCGAAGCTTACGGCAAACGATGCGGCCTCCCCCACGGCTGTGCGAGTGACGCTTCTGCCGACACCGGTTTTTTTCTTTCGCGATGTCGTGGGCGCAGGCGGCAAAAGCGGATCGGCGCCGCCCTGCCGGAACACAGGTGGCGATGCCAGGTGCGCAGCAGCGGGCGCTTTCTCCGGCCGGGTGTCGCGGTCGACCGGCATGCCCCGGGGATTCGAACGGCGGCCAACTGTACGGCAGATGCGCGTCAGAATCAGCCTGGGAATGGGGTATGATGCTTCCAACGAGCGAAATTGCCAGATAATGTGCGATCTCCGCGTAGATTCTAAAGTTGTGCGCCTTGATCTGTGCATTTAGGTTTGGCCTGGCTTCCGGCTTTGCACGAGCCTCAGAGGGGGGCTCCCTTGGGTACAACCCTGTTCCACGTCCTGGTGGTTGACGATTATGAGCCTTGGCGACGTTTCTGCGCCAGGACTCTTCAGACGCAACCGGAGCTCCAGGTTGTCGCACAAGCAGCGGACGGAGTGGAAGCAGTCAGGGCAGCCCAACAACTGCAACCCGACCTCATCCTGCTCGATATAGGACTCCCGGTCCTCAATGGGATTGCGGCCGCTCGCCAAATCCGGGAAGTCTCTCCGAAATCAAAGGTCTTGTACGTGAGTGAGAACCGCTCGCCATGGGTAGCGGAGGAAGCGCTGCGCGTCGGCGCACATGGGTACGTCCTCAAATCGAAAGGTGCATCCGAACTTCTGCGGGGCATAAGGGCGGTTCTTCGCGGTCAGCGGTTTGTCAGTGCGAGCGTACGCGGGTTCGACCCGGCAAGTTTTCTGATGGAGAGCGGTTCCGAACCTGGTGAAGTTCCAAAGCTTGCAGGCGCCGTTCCACCTCTGGGTGCGCCGGTCCGCAATCGCCACGAGGTCGAGTTTTACTGCGATGATGAGGTGCTTGTAGCTGACGTGACGCGGTTCATCGGGACCGCGCTCCAGGCCGGCGACGCCGGCCTCGTCCTGGCGACCGAACCACACCGGGAAGATCTTCTTCGAAGCCTGCATACCTTCGGAGTGAATGTGAGCGCCGCCATCGAGGAGGGTAGATACATTGCGGTCGATGCTGCGATGTCGCAGGCTGGCGACGAGAGGTTTGATGCCGGCCGTCTGGTGCCGGTATTGAGCGATCTGATTACGACGGCCGCAAAGGGTGCGACGACGGAGCATCCTCGGGTCATGGTTTTTGGAGAAATCTCCGATGTTCTGCTGGCCGAAGGCAATGCGGAAATGGCGATGCAGGACGGGAGACTCTGCGAGCAATTAATGGAAATGCATGCAGTGGACATTTTGTGCGGGTATTCTCTAAGCGGCTTTCAGGGCGAAAGCGACGCTTGCCTCTTCCAGCAAATCTGCGCCCAGCACGCGGCCATTCATTTGGCTCATTGACCGCACTTCGCCCGGCCGCGCCTTGGAACCCTCGAGCCTCGGGCAGCGTTACCCGCACGCGGGCCGTGGCTCCGCACCAACCGCTTGCGAACCCGTCGCGTCGTTCCCGTTGGCCCTTCGTTTGAAATCGCGGCCATCCAGGCGATCGGACTCCCGGGTTTCCTGACTTACGGCTTATGAGAGCTGCGCTTTCAATTCGGCGAGCAGGTTCAAGGCCTCAAGCGGGGTGACGCGGTTCAAGTCGGTTTCACGCAGGCGCTCGAGCACGGGCTGGGAGAGCGGGGTGAAGATCGTGAGCTGGGCCGGCGGCGCCTGGTTGAGCTTGGTGCTCAAGCGGGTCTCAAAGCTCTCGTGTTCGGAGAGCACCTCGCGCGCGCGGCGGATGACCTCATCCGGCAGTCCGGCGAGCTTGGCTACCTCAATCCCGTAGCTGCGGTCGGCAGCGCCGGGCTCAACTTTTCTCAGGAACACAATTCCGCCGCCGGTTTCCTTTACCGCGACATGGTAGTTCTTCACGCCCTCGAGTTGCCGGGCGAGCTCGGTCAGCTCGAAGTAGTGGGTGGCAAAGAGCGTTTTGGCCCGGGTGCGGGCATCGAGATACTCGATGGCCGCCCAGGCGATGGCCAGTCCGTCATAGGTTGCGGTACCGCGACCCACCTCGTCGAGCAGAATCAGGGAGCGGGGAGTAGCGGTATTGAGAATGGCCGCGGTCTCGGTCATCTCGACCATGAACGTCGACCGCCCGCGGGCGAGATTGTCGCTTGCTCCAATGCGGGTGAAGATGCGGTCGACGATGCCCAAGCGCGCCTTGGTGGCCGGGACGAACGAACCCATCTGCGCCATGATGGTGATCAGCGCGGTCTGGCGGAGGTAAGTGGATTTCCCTCCCATGTTGGGCCCGGTCAGAACGAGGATGGTGTGGGTGTTTGCATTCAGATACAGGTCGTTGGGCACGAACCGCGCATTCGCGGGCGAGCGCGACGCCTGCTGCTCGATGACCGGGTGGCGGCCGCCGAGGATCTCCATATCCGAAGAGCCGTCGAGTTCGGGCCGGCAATAGTTCCCGACCGCAGCCGTTTCGGCAAAGCCGGCCAGCACGTCGAGCTCAGCCAGGGCGAGCGCCGTTTGGCGGATGCGCCGGGCTTCCCGGGCAATGGAGGCGCGCAGTCCGGCGAAGATCCGCCGTTCGATCTCGACCATCTTTTCCTGGGCGGTCAAAATCTTCGCCTCGTGCTCTTTGAGCTCGGCCGTCGAGAAACGCTCGGCGTTCACCAGAGTCTGACGCCGCTCGTAATCGGCGGGGACCAGATGCAGGTTGGCTTTCGAGATTTCCAGGTAGTAGCCAAACACCGAGTTGAAACGGACCTTGAGCGAAGAGATTCCCGTGCGCTCTCGCTCGCGCTCTTCCATTTGCGCCAGGAACTGTTTGCCATTGCGGCGCAGCGCGCAAAGCTCATCGAGCTCGCCGTCGACGCCGGCGGCGATCGCGCCTCCGTCCACGAGCGAGAGCGGAGGCTCGCGAACCAGTGTGCGCTCGATGCCTTCGCGGAGATCAGACAACTCATCGATGGATGCGTAAAGGGAAGTGAGTCTGCCTGCGGCGAACCCGCCCAGGGCCGCGCGAATCGATGGAATCTTGGCCAGGGAAGCGGCGAGCGCAACCAGGTCGCGCGGGTTGGCAGTCTCCAGCGTCACCCGGCTCAGCAGGCGTTCGAGATCGAGCACGCCTCGCAGCGACCGGCGGAGCTCCTCGCGGGCCATGGTGCGCCCGGTCAGCTCTTCGACGGCGTTCAAGCGCGACTCAATTTCCTCCCGGTCGATCGAGGGCCGCAGCATCCAGGTGCGTAAAAGGCGTTTGCCCATGGGGGTGGCGGTCTCATCGAGCGCCCGGAACAGGGTGACGCCATCCTGGGAGGCGGAGAACATCGGTTCGATCAGCTCGAGATTTCTCACCGTGACCGCGTCGAGGACGAGGGAACTCTGGCGCTCATAAAAGCCGATGCGGTCGATGTGGTCGAAGGACCCGCGCTGGGTCGAGCGCACGTAGTAGAGGATGGCCCCGGCGGCCGCAGCGGCTGCGGGTTTCGCCGCCAGCCCAAAGCCCTCGAGCGAGAGCACGCCGAAGTGATTCTCCATCAGCGGCAGGGCGTGGTCGGGCGAAAAGATCCAGTCTTCCAGAGGGGTGAGCGCCCAGCTCTGGCCGGCTGCCATGCCGCCGGGCGCCGTGACGGACGAGGCGCCGGTTGCGCCAGGTGTGGGTTCGAGGTCAAACAAGGGCGTCGAGCTTCGGTACAACACTTCTTTCGGGCGCAGCTGCTCGAGTTCGCTCTCGATGCGTCGCCGGGCGTCGCCGCCCTCGAATTCGGTGGCCCGGAACTCGCCGGTTGAAAGGTCGAGTGCGGCCAATCCGGCGCGAGTGGCTTTTTCCGTCTCCGGCCGTCCGCTCGCGGCGCCGGCGCAAGACGGGTGCGCTTCTTCGATCAACACGACGGCGGCAAGAAAATTGTTTTCCTCCGAATTGAGCGCGGCGTGGGCCGTGCCGGGCGTGATGACCCGCGTGACCTCCCGCCGGACAAGTGTCTTCGCCTGTCTCGGGTCTTCCATCTGCTCGCAGATTGCGACTTTGTACCCGCGGCGGATGAGTTTGGCGATGTAGGAATCCGCGGCATGGTAGGGCACGCCGCACATGGGGATGGCCACGCCCTTTTCCTTGTTGCGCGAGGTAAGCGTGATCTCAAGCTCCCTGGCCGCGACGACGGCATCGTCAAAGAACATCTCGTAGAAGTCACCCAGGCGGAAAAAAAGCAGGGCTGAGGGGTGCTCTTTCTTGATTGCCGAATACTGCCGCATGAGTGGCGTGGAGGGTTCCATGGTCAGATGTCAGCTGCCAGCGGCCATTTGAAGCCTTTCGCCGCCGGGATCCGAGAGGATGCCAGGGGAAACGGGTTCGATTCCCCCGGGCGCGCGCGACGGTGAAAAACATCCGCAGCCAGAAGAGACACCGGCGCGAAATGGACCGCTGGCAACTGTTTTTCGCGGATTATAGCAACCAGATCGCCTGTGCCTTTCGTGGAAAAGTGGTTCCTCTGGGCCAACGTGCGATAATTCCGCTTGGCAGGGGAAGTTGACCGAGCGGAGTCGCGATTGGAACTGAGAAAAGACCCTTTGACCCGCTCCTGGGTGCTCACCGGCGACGATCTTCCCGAGAGCGGGGCGCAGCCCTCGACCGGGTGCCGTTTGTGCCCCGGCGCGCGCACCCGGCTGCAGCAGGTCTCGATGCGCGCCTCGATCGATGGCGGCCCCTGGTCGGCGCGCGCGGTGGTTCACCCCAACGTCGTCTACCACATCGAGGGCTCCTCCGAGCGCCGGGGAGAAGGGCTCTACGACCGCATGGCAACCGTGGGCGCCCACGAGGTGCTCATTGAAAACCCGCGCCATGACCGCCAGTTATGGCAGGCGGGTGACCGCGAAATCGAAGAGTTTCTCCTGCTCGCCGCCCACCGTATCGAGGACCTGAAGGGCGATGCGCGCCTCCGCTACATCAGCGTGTTTAAGAACTACGGCCCGGGCTCGGGGCAGGAATTCGAGCACCCGAATTCGGAGCTGGCGGCGACGACGTTTATTCCGCGGCGTGTCCTCTACGAACTGCGCGCGGCGCTCGACTACTTCCGGCAGAAGGAGCGCTGCGTGTTCTGCGACATCGTGGCCCAGGAGATGAAGTCGGGCCTGCGCATCGTCGAGGTGCGCGGCGACTTCATCGCCCTCTGCCCCTACGCGACCCGAGTGCCTTACGAGACCTGGCTCCTGCCGCGCACCCACAACGCGGCTTTCGAACGCTCGGCGCTTTTGCCGGGCGCGAGGATGCGTGATCTGGGCGCGCTCCTCGGCCGTACGCTCGCCCGCATCCGCACCGTGACCGAGCCGTTTCACATGGTGCTGCACAGCGCCCCCAACCGCCTGCTCCAGTCCTCAAGTCTCGGATACTGGAAGACCCTCGATGAGGATTATCACTGGCACATGGAAATCCTGCCGATTCTTTCCTCGAAACCCAAGTCCTATACCTTTAAAGAGGTCTATTACTCGCCGGTGTCGCCTGAGACGGCAGCGCGCCGGCTGCGGGAAGCGCCGGTTGAGATCTAGGCGTCCATGGTTCGGAATATTCCTCGTCCTTGTCGCCGGCTTCGACGCGGGTTCAGCCGGAGAGACTCCGACCTTTTATCGCGATGTCGCGCCGGTTCTCGAAGGCCGCTGCCAGTCCTGCCATCGCCGAGGCGAGATTGCGCCCTTTTCGCTGGTCACTTACGGGGAGACGAAACCCTGGGCGGCTGCCATTCGGCATGCGGTCGAAAGCCGCAGGATGCCGCCCTGGTTTGCCGATCCCTGCTGTGGACGCTTTGCCAATGACCCTTCGCTTTCGACTATGGAGATCGAAAAGGTCGTTGACTGGGTGAAGGCCGGAGCTCCGGCGGGCGACCAGAAAGAAGCGCCGCCGCCGCGGCGCTGGACCGAAGGCTGGAACATCGCGGCGCCGGATCTGGTCGTCAGGATGCCGGTCGCGGTCAGGCTTCCGGCGGCGGGCGACGTCGAATACACCTACCAGATCGTGCCCACGAATTTTTCCCAGGGCAAGTGGGTGAGGATGTCGGAGCTGCGGCCGACGGCGCGGGCTCACGTGCACCACGCCGTGGTGTATATCCGTCCGCCCGAGTCCGAGTGGCTGCGCGGCGCGCCCGTGGGCGTGCCGTTTACGGCGTCGACCCTGCACGATCCTCATCTCATGCACGAAGCCCATGAGACGACAAGCGACCTGCTGCTCGTCTACGCCCCCGGAAGTTCGCCCGAGAACTGGCCGGAAGGCATGGCGAAATTCATTCCCGCACACTCGGACCTGGTCTTTCAGATGCACTATACGACCAACGGCCAGGCCGCGAGCGACCAGAGTTCGATCGGTCTGGTGTTTTCGAAGAGCCAACCGAAGCAACGTGTGCTCACGCTGCAGCTGGCGAACGACCACGACACGATTCCGATCCCCCCGAACACCGACAATTATCGAGTCGAAGTTTCAGGCACCCTGCCGAACGAGGCTACGCTGCTCGGCTTTTTCCCGCACATGCACCTGCGGGGGAAGAAGTTCGAGTACGCGATTGTCGGAGGCGGCGGGAGGCGCGAGATTCTGCTGCGTGTGAACTACGATTTCTATTGGCAGTTGAGTTACCGGTTGGCCGAGCCGCGCCTGCTCCCTGCCGGGACGAAACTAGAGGCCGTCGCCTGGTATGACAATTCGCGGGCGAATCCCCACAACCCCGATCCGACGAGCCCCGTACAGTGGGGCGAGCAGACCTATAACGAAATGATGGTCGGGTTCTTTGACGTGGCGGTCGAGGCGGGAATGACGAAGGAACAGTTTTTTGTGCGCCACGATGTGCGCTGACGGCCCGGGTATTCGAGGGCGCGGATTATCTCCGCGTCCTCAGCGCGAAGCGCGGAGGTAGCATTGGTGAATTCCGACATTCAAGCTGCCTGGAATTATCACAACGCAACCAGGCACTCGCATCACAGCGTGCACGCCAATCCGCACTTCCTGGACTGGAGCAATCAGCCTCTGCCGTTCAAGGTCTATCCAAAGCTGGAACTCATTTCTCTCCCACGGGGGCTTCGCGAGATCGGAGTTCCTGGACTCAGAGCCGTTGCGGAGGTCCGTGAGGGCGGCAACTCTGTTGCCGACCTCCAGTCCTTGAGTGAGCTGCTCTATTTCTCGGCGGGTGTAACCAGACGGCGCGCTTTCCCGGGCGGTGAGATCTATTTCCGTGCCGCGGCATGCACCGGCGCCCTTTATGAGATCGAGCTCTATCTTGCTTGTGGACCTCTTCGAGATCTCGACGCGGGACTCTATCACTACGCTGCCGGTGAGTTTGGACTGCGCAGGTTGCGTGCGGGCGACGTTCGCCACACGCTCGTCGAGGCGACCGGCGGCGAGTCTTCCATCGCCCATGCTTCGGTGATCGTCATTTGCACGGGGACATATTGGCGGAATGCATGGAAGTATCAGGCTCGTACGTACCGGCACTTTGGCTGGGATAACGGCACTATCCTGGCTAACATGCTGGCTATGAGCACGGCGCTTGGACTTCCAGCGAAAGTCATCTGCGGCTTTGTCGATGCGGATGTGAATGGACTGCTGGACGTCGATACTGAGCGCGAGGTGGCATTCTCGCTGGTTTCGGTGGGGCGCGCCGCGGACTCGCTTTCGGTACCGCGGCAAGCCATTTCGCCTCTCGGACTCGAAACCGTTCCCCTGTCCAGGGAAGAGGTGGATTACCCGGCCATGCGAGCCATGCATGCGGCCTCTTCGCTCGTCTCGCCCGAAGAGGTGACGGGCTGGCGTGAACAGACGCTTGCGGTCCGGCCGAAAAATTCTGCCAGCGAGTTCATCCCACTCGAGCCTCTTCAAGAGGGCGAGTTCGCCAACGATTCCATCGAGCCGGTGATCCTGCGTCGGGGGTCTACCCGGAGGTTCGCGCGAGAACCCATTAGTTTCAGCCAACTCTCGACTATTCTTGATTCAAGTACAAAGGGTGTGGCGGCCGATTTTCTCAATCCGTTCCGCACACAACTCAATGATTTGTATCTCATCGTCCATGCTGTCGAAGGCTTACGTCCCGGCGCCTATTTCTTCAATCGGGAAAGACGAGGTTTGGAATTGCTGAAGTACGGTGATTTTCGTCGCGAGGCCGGGTACTTGGGACTGGAGCAGGAACTACCCGCAGACGCAAGCGTTGCAGTCTTCTTTTTGGCCGACCTTGAGTCAATCTTTCAGCGCCTCGGCAACCGTGGATACCGCGCCGTACAGTTAGAAGCTGGCATCATCGGCGGAAAGCTGTATCTCGCATCGTATGCGTTGCGCTTGGGTGCGACCGGGCTCACCTTCTATGACGATGATGTAGTCGCATTCTTTTCACCGCACGCCCAAGGGAGGAATGCGGTCTTCCTCGTGGCCTTGGGTAAAAGCGCAAAACCGAGGCGATAGGTTGTGCTTCTGGCCCTCCTTCCAGGGAGGAAGGTTCGCCGCGTTGGTCCATTACGCATTTTTTTCTTCGCCCTCTTTGGCAGCCAGGAATGGCCCCGCGGGCCCAAACGGTGGAGCGGTAAGTTCTCTGGAGTTTCTTGTCGACTTTGCCCGGCGAAGCCGATGCAACCGGCGATGCAGCCGAAGTTGTTATACCATTCGAGCCGGCGTCGCCTGCCGGCCGCCGCTTATTCCGAGCACGCCGAAAAGCTGCGCGGGTATTGCCGGGCGACGTGATGCCGCAGGCTGATGTCACAGGCGACCCGGAGCTGGTACGGCTGACAGAGCAGGTGCGTGCGTCACTGCTGGTCGATCCCGCGGAGTTGCGCGAATCGGAGAGCGTTCGCGCGGAGACGGCAATGAAAGCCTCTGGAATAGCGGCTCAGATGTCGGCGTATATGGGTGGATATCGTTTGGCGGCGGTGGCGGGCTGAAGAAATTACAACCAACTCTTCCGCTTCAAGGTGTCGAAATAGTGGTTTTCGCCTTCATCCTCGTACTCCTCCTCCGCCGATATACCAGTGGCTCCGAGTAGGTTCCTGTACTCCTCCGCGCCCAGGGAGATTGATTCCAACCCTGTCATTGCATCGTTCCAAACAGCGGGTTTGGCAGTCGCCGTGAATAGCAGACGGCCGCCTGGCACCAGTATCTCAGCGATTCTGTGGATTAGGCGATGCTGATCTTCAGCCTTGAGAAGGAACATCAACCCAATCGACAAGACAGCACCGAAAGATCGGTCAAACAATCTCGACTCTAGAACGGATTCGCAAAGGATGGGCGTACCGGGGAGGTTGCGTTGGAATGCCGCAACAAACGACGGTGCTGCATCCACCCCGAACACTCGAAGTCCTGTTTCGACCAGTACCGCCGTGATGGGAAAGCCGGGTCCGCAGCCTAGGTCAATGACACTGCTGCCGCGCGGCAGTGTTTCCGCCCACTTCCGTACTTCCTTCACACCGATTGCCATAGACCGAGTCCCACCATTGCCACGGCACGCAAGAAACTGTTCGGAAATTGCTTCGTATCCATTGGATCGATCCATACGACTCGAGTATACGGCCAGCGATTCAGGAGCGGTCACCACATTACCTTTTTACTCAAGAATGCTTGGGAGCTAGGGTGGACGCCCCCATTGTGGGCGACGAGGTTATGGATTTCGAAGAGCGATTGAGGCGACACATGGGGCGTCCCGCGCGAGTGCGGACCATCTCCATCCGGTACGAGAGTGTGCCGGTCCGTCCTTCTGCGGGAGACGCGGCGACGGGATGAGGACGCTCTGTTTACCGAGCTGATCGCGACGCGACTGCTGATGGGGAATCTTCTAAAACCGCTGATCCTCGGCAATACAACGAGGAGAGCCCCGGAGGACGTTGAAATATGGCATCCCGATGGGGACGAAAAGAGACGATCATCCGGCGCCGCATGCGCCGATGATGAGCTATTCCGCGGTGGCGATGGCATTAGCGTGGTTACGATTTCGAAGAGAGATTGAATCAACATCGGGCGTCCCGCAGATGCCGGAACTCGCACACGATCCGCGCCGGATCAAGTCACCGACATAGAGTACGCGGCGGTCGAGAAGCGAGCCCAGGCGCGAGCCTGAACGTGGCCGAGTGGTGGCCTCGAGGTGATCCTGGCCCGCGATAGCCGAGGCCGGAGGCCGAGCATCGAAACGCTCCTGGCCGAGGTCACGCTGCTGCGCAAGATCTAGCGCGGGTGCGCTACCATAGCAGGCAGGGGAGGAGTCTCTATGGCCAGCGTGATCGTGAAAAATCCCGCAGTGCTCAGCGGCGAGCCGGTGTTTCGTGGGACAAGGGTTCCGTTCAAGGCGTTGACGGACTATCTGGAAGGCGGCGAGACTCTGGCCGAGTTTCTGGAGCAGTATCCGAGCGTGACGCGCGAGGCGGCGATTGCGGCGCTGGAAGAAGCGCGCGATAGCCTGGTGGCGCATCTCGGATGAAAGTTCTGGTCGACGAGTGTGCCCCCAAGGCATTAAAAATGGCACTGGCGGCCAGCGGATTCGACTGCACGACTGTGCAGGAAGCGGGATGGTCTGGGAAGGAAAACGGCGAACTACTGGCCCTGGCCGACGCCAGTTTCAATGTAGTGGTCACAATAGATCGGAATCTCCGTTATCAGCAGAACCTCACCGGGCGCAAGATCGCACTGCTGATCGTGCGCGCGCTCTCGAATCGTGTCGTGGACTTGCAGCCGCACTTTCCCGCCTGCATCGAAGCATTGCGAACCATCCAACCGGGCACGGTGGTCGAAGTAGGGGCATCGACGTAGTGTCCCTTGGGAAGAGGCATTCCCATTTTTTTGGCGGTAGAGGGTATGGAGCGCGGGAGCCGCATCAAGGGTCTGGGCTGCGCTCCGATGAACGCTCAGAAAACGGGCGCCCTTGACCCGGCGTCCCTCTCCGCTGCTTGCGTCCCGCTTAGGAAAAAATGGGGAGCAGTATGTCCCCGATCACGACACCCTGGTGCTCTCTGCGGTCTGTTGAAAAGCATCAATCGTGGTCAGCAAAGCGATCTGCTTCCGCCGTGGCAATCGCTCGATCTGCTCCAGGCGGCGTAACAGGCGGCGGCTGGGTTGCTTGCTGGCTAGCTTCTTGGCCTTCGGATGCAGCAACTCATCCAAACTGATTCTCAAGGTCAAAGCAAAGCGCACGGCCATCTCGACCGAGAAATAGGCCCGGTCCGTCTCATAGGCGGAAATCAGGATCTGAGTGATTCCGACCTTTTCCGCCAGCTCAACTTGCGTAAACCCGCGTTGCTTGCGAAGTCGAGCCAGGCGCTGGCCGAGGGTTTCTCCGCCGAAATCCAACGGCGGTTTCTTGCCTGCTCTTTTTCCCATGGATCGCAGTGTATGCGTATCGTTGAAAGTCATTGACACGATACTAATTAGGTGAGGATCGTGGTAGTAACTAGACGAACTAATTAGGCCTTGGCCGTCTGCACAGAAGCCGATCGCTCGGGCGGTTGGTGCGCTCGGGTATTCCAATGAATCGCAGAAATCCGTGGTCCGGAACCCGCTCAGTCGCCCAGGAGCTCAAAGAACAGGCAAATGGACTCGATCCCGCGGTAGAAGTTTGGAATGTGGAACTTCTCGTTGGGGGCGTGCAAGTTGTCATCGGGGAGGCCGAAGCCCATCATGACGGACGGAATTTTGAGCACTTCTTTGAAGTCGGTTACGATCGGAATTGATCCTCCGGAGCGAATGAAAACCGTTTCTTTCTTGAATACGTCGTCAAGGGCTTGGGTAGCGGCCTTGACGTATGGGTTATTCGTGCCTACCAGCGAGGCCGGCCCTTTGCTCCAGACTTTGACGCTGGTTTCGATTCCCTTCGGCGTGAGCTTTTTCACGCAGGCGGTGTAGCGTTTCAGAATGTCATCCGGGTCCTGATTCGGAACCAGGCGCATGGAAACCTTCGCCGAGGCCCGCGCCGGAATCACGGTCTTCGCGCCGGCCGCGGTGAAGCCTCCGGGGATGCCGTGCACTTCAAGCGTCGGACGCGCCCAGGTGCGATAAAGCACGGAATATCCCGGCTCGCCGGTGAGCCGGGACGAACCGACTTCGGTCTTGCGGTAGTGCTCTTCGTTGAAGGGGAGTTTTTTCCACGCCCTCAATTCCGCCGCAGCCGGAGGTTGAACTTTGCTGTAAAAACCGGGAATGAGAATGCGGCCCTTTGCGTCTTTCAGTTTGCCGATGATCTCAATGAGGCCAAACAGCGGATTCGGCGCTGCACCTCCGTAGATGCCCGAGTGCAAGTCGGTCTTTGCGCCGACGGCTTCGATTTCTGTATAAACCAGACCGCGCAGGCCTACGCACAGGGTCGGGAGATTGGGGGCAAACAGTTCCGTGTCGCAGACCAGAGCAAAGTCGGCTTTGAGCTTCGCCTTCTGCTTGCGAACGTACTCGGCGATCGACTCGCCCCCGACCTCTTCTTCGCCCTCGAGGAGGACCTTTACGTTGATCGGCAGGCGGCCTTCGTGCCCGCGCATCAGCGCCTCGATGGCCTTGATTTCCATCCACAGCTGGCCTTTGTCGTCGACGGCGCCTCGGGCGTAGAGATTGTTCTTGCGCTCGGTGGGCTCAAAGGGCGGCGAAATCCACTCGTTCAACGGATCAGGCGGCTGCACGTCGTAATGCGCATAGCAGAGCGCAGTCGGCTTGCCGGGAGAGTGCAGCCAGTCGGCATAGATGAGCGGATGTCCCTTGGTCGGAATCACCTCCACGTTTTCCATGCCGATCCGGCGCAGTTCGTTCGCGATATAGTCCGCTGCCCGTCCGACATCGGCTTTGTGCTCGGGCGCGGTGCTCACGCTCGGAATGCGCAGCAGCTCTTTCAGTTCGCTCAGGAAACGTTCTTGGTTCTTCCGGGCATAAGCGACTGCGGGGGAGGCCATGGTCATCCTTTCGGAAACGAATCAGTATAGCGAACCCAAACACCGGTTGACACGCCTATTGCCGCTCCACGGGCTCCGCCCAGCGACCTCCCTCCCGCAGGGGTGCGTGACACCGCTTTCAGCCTGAGGGCGTCAAGACGAACAGAAAGGTCAGGCGAATCGGGAGGCGGCGAAGGCAGACAGATCGTAAGCTGATGCTTTTCTTAAAACCAGCGCGGTCATCACATTTGCGGTGACGGGCGCGAGCAGGATTCCGTCCCGGTAATGGCCGCCGGCGATGAAATACCCTCTGGTTGAAGTCTCGCCGAGAATGGGCAAATGGTCCGGGCTTGCCGGGCGCAGACCCGCCCAGTCCTCGTGCTTCCTTGCTTTCGCGAGCGCAGGCACCAGTTCGACTGCCGCTTGGGACAATCGTTGGATGGTGTCTACCTCGACCTGTTTGTTGTATCCGACGTTTTCAAGCGTCGAGCCCACTACGATTCGTCCGTCGCTGCGGGGCACAAGATAAACATCGTCTGCCCGCACGACATGGCGCAACGGCGGGCCCCCAACAAGGGCCAGCATCTGCCCCTTTACCGGACGTACGGGCAATGTTTGGGGTTCGATCAATCCCGACCAGGCGCCCGCGCAATTGATCACCGTTGCGGCGGAGTAAGCCGTTTTGTCGGTGCGAACTCCGGTGGCGCGGCCTTGAGAGACAAGCACTTCCTTCACCTCAGTCCCCGACGAGATGTCCACCTGGCGATGCCGCGCCGCTTGCGTCGCCGCGCGAACCAGCGCCCGCGGGTCGACGGAGCGTTCGTCGAGGTAGGCGACGGATTTCTCAGGGATGGAGCGTCCCTGAGACGCTGGTAATGATCCTGGAAGGGCGGGGACGGGCGCCCGGGCCACCATGAACTCTCTTAACAGGGAGGCAGAAACAGCCGGTTCGAGCGAACTCAATCTCTCCAGCGACAGTCGCTCCGCGTTTTCGGGTAAGGCTCCCGCGCCCGAGATCCAGATCGTCCCTTGGTCCCGCAGGTCGACCTTCATTCCCGATTCGTCTTCAAGTAGGTGAACAAACTCCGGGTAACGACGCGCGCTTTCGGCGGCGAGCGGCCTTAATGCCTCGGGATGCTCGGAAGCTCCGCCAGCCAGCATCCCGGCCGCGGCCCAGGAAGCCTCCCGCCCAGGCTCTCCGCGCTCGACCACCAGCACGCGCAGGCCCTCTCTGCGGAGGGCGAGCGCAAGCGACAGCCCAATGATTCCGCCGCCGATGATGACCGTGTCCCAGGTTTTCACAGGGGAATTGTACAGAGACCGGACCCTGAGCGCGCTCGGCTCGGGGTTTCTGCCTGCGTCCTCTGCTGAATTGTCCCGGTGAATTCGAGACGCAGCATTCGAAATTAAGCTGCGGACCGGATTTCAGAACGCCGCTTTTTCCCGATGATCGCGATCGCCAGGGGCACTGTGGTAAAGCCTCCGACGGCCGTCAGCGCCAATCCAGCCGCTTTCATTGCATCCCTGCTGAGGCCTCTTGCCAGCAACATACCTATGCCCACCCCCAGCGCGATACGCGTCCCGGTCCAGAGGACCATTTCCGGCAGACTGATGTTTCTCTCCATCATCCAACTCCTGTTCAAAAATCTGGTGGCTTGGATGCGGGGGACGAATGAGGAGTCGCCGGTCGACAAACTCAGAGCTCAGAGCCGGCTCAGGTATTCGACGATCTCCTGCTGGCTCCAATCGACGGCACCAATGAACTTGCGGCGAATCACCCCGTTGCGATCGATGATGTAGGTTTCGGGAACTTTCACCGTACCGTAGCGCGAAGAAACCGGCGCGATCACTCCGCTGTTGGTTTTCTGTCCCGCCTCGCGCACGGTGAGCAGGTCAATGTTCTGATTCTTGAGAAACTGGTGGTAGTCGCCCGCGTCGTCGTCGAGGCTGACGGCGACGACGGTCACATCGTTCGCGGGGAATTTCTTCTGCAAGCCGACGAGCGACGGCATTTCCTTGATGCAGGGCGGGCACCAGGTCGCCCAGAAATTCAGCACGACAATTTTTCCCCGCAGCTGGCTCAGCGTGACCGTGCGGTCGGAGTCGTGAATCGTAAAATCCGGAGCAGGAATGTTGATGCCGGTCGGCACCGAACGGGCGTAACAGCCGGCAAGGACCAGGCCTAGAGCGCAGGTTAGAACAATTTTAAGAGGACGCACATGCTTATAATAAATCGTTCTCCGGTTCGGTTGCCGGGCCCTCGGAACCAGTCACTCCGGCCCCGCTTTTGCGCCCGGAAGCTCGCCATGAATCAGAAGGGCAACCTCTGTTTCCCTCGGGAAGGATGGAAGAGGCAGCCCGCCTCAGTAGAAGGCGTGCGCATCCAGACGCCGCTTCGAAAGGCCGCATGAGTCTTGCGGGCGCCTGCGCCGTTTCGATCATCGTTCCCGCGCGGAATGAAGAGGCGTGCCTGGGCGCCTGTCTGGAGTCGCTGGTCCGGCAAACGGGAATCGATTACGAAATCATCGTGGTGGATGACGCATCCGAGGACCGCACGGTCGAAATTGCCCGTAGGTTTTCGAACCCCCCGGAATCCGGCGGTTCCCCGGGCGCCTCTGTCCGCCCGCCGGTCACGATCCTTTCCGCGCCGCCCGTCGCTCGAAACTGGAGTGGCAAGACGAACGCCATGGCCGCCGGCGCGAGAGCTGCAAAAGGGAAGTGGCTGCTCTTCACCGACGCCGATACCGTTCACCGGCCGGGATCGCTCGCCCGCGCCGTCGCTGAAGCCAAACAGCACGGGGCCGCTCTGCTTTCCTATTCCCCAGAGCAGGAAGTGCGCACGGTCTGGGAGAAAGCGGTCATGCCGGTGATCTTTGCCGAGCTGCGGAGGACCTACCCGCCCAAAAACGTGAGCGATCCCGCTTCCCCGGTGGCCGCGGCAAACGGGCAGTATCTGCTCATCTCGCGCCAGACCTACGATGCCGTGGGCGGCCACACGAAAATTGCCAAGGATCTGCTCGAGGACGTCGCGCTGGCGCGGCTGGTGAAGTCCTCCGGGCGCACAATCTTCTTCCGCTACGGCGGCGATGCCCTCCGGACGCGCATGTACCGCAGCTGGTCCCAGATGAAGGAAGGTTGGACAAAGAATCTGGCCTTGCTGTTTCCAAGGCCGCGCCGACTGGCGCTCGTTCGAGGCCTGGAATTCGTTCTAATCTTCGGAAGTTTGTTTGCGGGAGGGTTCGCTCTGTGGTTCAAGCGATTCAGACTGGGATCGGTCGCGCTCCTGCTGGCGCTCGTGGTTGGGGCATGGGTGTGGAGGCGAATCCGCCGCGCGCATTTTTCGTGGATCGCGAATCTTGTTGCCCTCGGGGGGTTGGCAGTGTTTGCCTATCTGTTGCTCCGCTCCGTTTCTGCGCGCCGAAACGGGGCGGTCCGCTGGAAAGGCAGAGAGTACCGGAACCTGGGAGATGAAGGGAAGAATGAATCGAACCCGGCCGGTCTTCCGGGCGGTTTGGTCTAATCTCCCTCAGACTGAGGTCCGCGTCCATAGCCAGAGTCGGTTAGGGAAAGGGAAGGCGGCTGCAGGCCCTCGCCATTACAATCTAGTCATGCCACGGAAAGGATGGGAACGTCCGTTTGCTCTATCTCACCCGCAAAGCTGAATTTGCCGCGTCGCACTACTACCACAATCCAGAGCTTTCTCCGGAGGAAAACCGGCGCCTGTTCGGCAAGTCGAATAACCCGAACGGCCACGGGCACAACTACGTGCTGGAAGTTACCGTGAAAGGCGAGGTCGATCCCCGTTCAGGGTTCGTCGTGGATCTCAAGCAGCTGAAAGAGATCATGCATCGCGAAGTGCTGGACGCCATGGATCACCGCTTCCTGAACAAGGAAGTCCCGGAATTTGCCACCCGTCTCCCCACCACCGAGAACCTCGCCATAACCATCTGGCAGCGTCTTCGACCCAAGCTGACCAAAGCCAGGCTGCACCGCGTGCGGGTGTACGAGAGCCACGATCTGTTCGCGGATTATTACGGAGACGACTGAATCAGACTCGCGACAGTCGACCGAACCTTGATCCCGGCCTTCACGTATTCCCAAAAGAGGAGATTTTTTCATGCAAAGCCGCGTCACGGGAACCACCATGCCGGTGCTGGAGTTTGTGCTCGAGCCGAACGAGGCGATCATCTCCGAGGCAGGAGAGCTTTCCTGGATGAGCAGTTCGATCCAGATGACCACACACACTCAGTTTGCGGGCGGCGGAGGTTTCTTTGGCGCGCTGCGGCGGGTCTCCGGAGGCGGTTCGCTCTTCATGACCGAATACCGCGCCGGAGGAACGAGCGGCGAGGTGGCGTTTGCAACCAAGCTGCCCGGGCACATTGTTCCCGTGGAGGTGTCGGCCGGCCACGAATATCTGATTCACCGTCACGGTTTTCTCTGTGCCACTCCGCAGATTCAGATTTCCGTGGGCTTCCAGCAGTCGCTCGGCGCCGGCATCTTCGGCGGGGATGGTTTCAGGCTGCAAAGACTGAGCGGGCAGGGCACGGCATGGCTCGAACTGTCGGGCGAACTCGTCGTGCGCGACCTTCAGCCCGGGGAAACTCTGCGCGTCCATCCCGGCCATGTGGGCGCGTTTCAGTCGAGTGTTTCGTTCGAGATCACGACCGTTCCAGGCATCCGGAACATGATTTTCGGCGGCGACGGGATCTTTCTGGCCTCGCTCACCGGACCCGGGAGAATCTGGCTGCAGACGCTCCCCATCGCCAAACTTGCGCATGCAATCGATCAGTACTTGCCGGACCCGGATAGAAGGACAGTCGAGGGCGGCGTGGTGGGGGGAATCGTGGGCTCGATTCTCGACGGGATGAAATGAGCCTCGCCTGGCGATTGGCGGGAGAACCGGATCACGGGCGACATGAGTTTCTCTCGGTTCCGTGTGCGCGCCTGCCGGAGGCCCGCGGCCACAATGGACGGGATCGCCTCGACAGCGGATAAGGGCTCCTCACGCTTTGGGCTGGCATCGAAATTGAGCCGTATCGGAAAGAGCTTATTAAATTAATATGAAGAACAGCTTGTTTCTATCGGGGGAAGCGTACGCGGAAAAATAGAAAAGGCTGCGACTTTGGTTATGCTCGAGCCACGAACTCCTGCGAGAGAGCCCGCGGCGTGGAGTCATGCACCGTCGCAGCCTTTGATGTGATCACCGCTTTCGCGGTTCCAAACCCCAACTGCTCCTCGCAGAGTCAGTCGGTTTTTTCGGGTCTGGATGCCCTTCGGGTCGCCCCGCCGGTCTCATCACCCAGCCTACTTCGGCCTGGCTTTTTGAATTGTGCCAGCCTTTCGGCCGTCGACGGTGTAAACGTAAATTCTCGCGATATTGATGTCAATTTCAAATTTCTGTGCCATTTCACATTTCTGTGGATGTATTGTGTAAATCGCGGCGCAAACAAGGAAATCCCTCCGCTCATTGTGGAAAAGCACCTGTCCAGGTTCTTGACCGGCGCAACCAAACGTGCGCATTGTAGTTCGAGGATCGCGAAAAGAGCCGAATGCCGGAATTAGTGGCCTACGTGGATGGAGGGTCGAGGGGAAACCCCGGGCCGTCGGGCATTGGCGTGATTATCGACGGCTGCGAGAACGGTCGGATTCGCATTCAGAAGTGGATCGGTCACCAGGACAACAACGTCGCCGAATATCTGGCCCTTCTCGAAGCTTTGCAGCGCGCTCTGGCCATGAGCGCCCGCGCCTTGCACGTCTTCTCGGACTCGGAGATCGTCGTCAAGCAGATGCGCGGCGAGTATAGCTGCCGCAGCCCCCGCCTTTACTCTCTGAACTGGATTTGCCGCAAGCTCGCCCGATCTCTCGAATTCTCCATTTCGCACATCCGGCGCGAGCACAACGCCGAAGCCAACGAACTCGCCCGTTCCGCGTCCCGCGGGCGGAACTCGATTCAGGGACGCCACTTCGTGGTCTCAAACGGCTGGAACCCCCGGTAAACGCCGGCCGTCTCGCCCCGTTGGGCCTGCCTAACGAGACTGGCCCACTTTGCCGGCAAACGAGCGAAGCCTTGGCGCCTCGACAACGCTTGATTCCTTGCGCGGCAATGACGCGGCCGGGAAGTCGCCGGTATCGTTAGCTCTAACGGGCTGTTTCATCCCCATCTCGAGAATATGTGCGGGCCCTTAAGCGGAACGGCCGCGGTGTGTTGTCTGCCTGCCGACACCAAGGCAATGGTCAATCATAGTCCCTTCGCAGGTCCTAGAGGAATGCGCGAATCGGGCTCAGCCGGTTCCACATTCGAGACGGTTTCTTTCGAAGCGGCGCCGCGCTTGGGCTGAAAACTTGACACTCGTACGGCTCATTGGCTGGCTTTCTGCCCAACAGACTCATAGGCAGCGGTGAAGGATTCAACATATTCCGTACAACTGCAGCAATTTGGCGACGTTGACTTTCAGGTTGAAATTGGCCTCCACCGCCTTTCGTCCCGCCGCCCCCATTCGCTCTCGAAGGTTCGGATCGCGGAGGAACTCGAGGATCCGTTCGGCGGTTGATTCAACGTCGCCTGGAGTGACCAAGAAGCCGGTTTCGCCGTGCTTGACGAGTTCCGGGATGCCACCGACGCGGGTGGCGACCAAC
>Ga0123356_10000435_pt1 | contig 47721 bp, 37 predicted proteins | sample TergutEmb28metaG_2_FD_92546 | JGI IMG/M metagenome (GOLD analysis project Ga0123356, IMG submission 92546) | Embiratermes neotenicus P3 segment gut microbial communities from Petit-Saut dam, French Guiana - Emb289 P3 | ecosystem: Host-associated > Arthropoda: Insects > Digestive system > Gut ...
CTACAATGGTGACTGACACCATATCAGGAGGAATAAAATGAGTTTTCCAAGAACAACAGTAGCGGGAGTTTCGCTGCCCAGAATGTTAATCGGAACCAATTGGATTTTTGGCTGGAGCCATACAGGAAATGCTGCGGATAAATATATCAAGGAAAAACATTCCTGTGTAGATGCGACAGCGCGTATTTTTGACGCGTTTTTAAGTTACGGAGTTGACGCTGTTATGGGTCCGTTTTCTTCCCATCCTGAATGTAATGACAAAATAAAACAGGTTGAGGATAAAATCGGAAAAAAAATCATTCGTATTGATACACCGCATATTAATGTTGACGATAACGAAGCCGCTCGCAAAGACGCTAACGCAATTTTAAAAACCAGCGGTGATATAGGCTGCGCGTTTTGCCTTATTCATCACGCTTGCTGCGAACAATTGGTTAATAAAAATAAACAAACTATAGAACGTATCAGTGATTATACTGATATGATCCGCCAAGCAGGAGTAATCCCGGGGCTTTCCGCTCACATGCCGGAAATTATTCAATATTCCGATAAAAATAATTACGATGTTGAAACATACATTCAAATTTTTAACTGCATGGGTTTTTTAATGCAGGTTGAAGTAGAACCGATTATAAAAATTATTCATGAAGCAAAAAAACCTGTTATGACAATTAAACCTATGGCAGCAGGACGAGTTACTCCTTATGTCGGACTTACATTTAACTGGAGTGTACTAAGACCGCAGGATATGGTAACTGTCGGTTGTATAAGCGAACATGAAGTTCACGAAGATGTCGAGATTTCTCTTGCTGCGTTTGAAAGAAGACTTCCAAAACTAGAAGGAAGAAGCAGCCCGATTAAAACAAGCATCATTAAGTAAACGGCCATTTTGTGTCAGAAATTTCACGTAACATCGAAGTACTAGCTCCGGCGGGCTCGCCCGAAGCGCTTGATGCGGCAATCGGCGAAGGCGCTGATGCTGTATACCTTGGCTTAAAAGATTTTAACGCGCGTCTTAGAAGCGCAAACTTTACATACGCTCAATTTGAAAGTGCGCTGCGAACACTACGGCGTATGGGTAAAAAAGTTTATGTTACAGTGAACACTGTTTTTGAACAACGTGAAGCCAGCCGTATATATCAATTTTTAAAATATCTTGCTGATTTAAATCCTGACGCGTTAATCGTACAAGACTTTGGCGTAATAGCGATGTGCAGATCGGAGTTTCCTTCGTTGCGTTTGCACGCTTCTACACAAATGAATATCGCATCAGCCCGCGGAGCAAATGCACTTTCGCGTCACGGTGTTTCTCGTGTTGTCCTTTCGCGGGAACTTTCTTTAGAAGAACTTCGTTGTATTAAAATAGAAACAAATCTTGAACTGGAAGTTTTTGTACACGGAGCATTGTGTATCAGTGTTTCGGGTATTTGTCTTTTTTCAAGTTATCTGGGTGGAAGATCAGCTAACAGGGGAATGTGTACCCAAGCGTGCAGAAGATTGTATCATAAAAACGACAGCACTGAGTCGGGATATTACTTTAGCCCGAACGATTTACAGCTTTTGGAACGCGTACCTGATTTGGCGGCAGCCGGGATTAAAGCTATAAAGATCGAAGGACGTATGAAAAGTGCGTCCTATGTTGGCGCTGTAGTTTCGGCTTACCGCCTCGTCGCAGACGCTGTCGCAAGCGGAGATGAAGATGAGATACGACAAAGTATCGAACAAGGAAAAGAGATTTTGCGTAATGACTTTGCACGCCCGAAAACGCAGTATCTTTTCAATAGGGTTCACACGGAGGCACTAAGGCACGGAGGACACGGAGATTATAAAAAAGTAAAAGAAGAGGTATCTAATAGTATCGATTGGTTGAATCCTGATCAGGACGGCGGCACGGGTATTAGTCTTGGAACAATCTTAAAAATAAAAAGTTCAGGTGACGAAAAATGTGCCCTTGTTACTCCGCCGTATGGTATTATTCCTTCTGTTAGGGATTCTATTCGTATTCACCGCAGTGATGATTCAGGCCGATTTACAAATAGACTTACTTTTGCCAAAGCCGAAGGAAAAAATTACTGGATTTCTGTTACCGACGCTAAAGTTGGCGATCATGTCTATTTGGTGCAAACAAAAGAAATGCGAAAACGTTATGCGCCAATTATCACACAGGCTTCAAGCAAAAAAACTCCGGGAAGGGATAAAGCTCCAATTGCTTCAATAAAAATAAACAAACAGGAAACTTTCCCTGAAGGATTATATATAACAGTATCACGCCCGGAAGATTTTTTTATTTTGCAATCATCACGCCCTACCCGTGTAATTCTTCCGCTGACAGGAAAAAACTCAAGGCATCTGTTAGCTGATAACAAACCACTGCCTTTTAAGGCATCAGAAATAATTTTATCGCTGGATCCGTTTTTTCCGCAAGACATTGCAGAATACGAAAATGAAGTAATGGCAGAAGAAGTAAAAAAATTGATCGAAAAAGGTTATTTACAATATATGGTAAATAATCCTGGGCATTTTTCAATGTTCAGGGATTTAAAAAATGTAAAATTAATTGCAGGACCCTGGCTTTATACGTATAATTCATGGTCGCTGTCTTTTATTTCTTCTTATAATGTTGACGGATTTGTTTCTCCTTTGGAAAACAACAGACAAAATCTGGAACGTACCTGCAATGAAGTTTCAGGAACAGCGGGAACTCAAAAAAACTTACGAAAAAAGTTTTTTATAACTGTTTTTTCGTGGCCGCCGTTATTTAATATCAGGAAAGACCTTAGTAATATTCTGGATTTAAAATTATTTTCAGATAATATGAACGAAACTTTTAAACTAACATCAAGCGACGAAGGCTGTTTAAAGGGATCAAGCTGCCGCGTCTATCCAAATAAATATTTTTCCATTATCGATAAAATTCCTTTTTTAAAAGAGGCAGGGTTCGGACGTTTCATAATCGATTTAACAGGCAACACATTAAAGAAAACTGATTATAAAGATTTAATGCGTACGTTAAACGAAAACGAACGTATAATCCGACCCCTGCCCAATTCCAGCCGTTTTAACTGGAAAGACGGTTTTTATAATTTGTCTGCCAAATAATTTATTCGACAAGCATATTATCAAAACGCAACCGCTGCAAGTTCCTTGCCTGCCATCGCCATTGCATGTTCGTCATGACTTACATTGGTATAATCGTCATCGCCGTTAATACCTGTTGCCGATTTCGTATCCTTTTTAAATTCGGGACGGAACTCTACATGCTCTGCTACAATAGTGACTCTTGAACGCAGCTTACCTTCCGGATCATTCCAGCGGTCTTGTTTCAGGCGGCCTACTACGCGGACTCCCCGTCCTTTTTTCCCTTTCGCATAACAAGCTTCTGCAAGTTTTGCCCATGTTTCCACATCGAAAAAGGAAACTTCTTTTTCGAAACCGGAATCCTGCTTGTAAAAGCGATTCGACGCAAGACACATTGAGCAAATCTGCGTCCCTTTGTTGGTGGATCGAAGCAGAGGGTCTCTCACCAGATTACCTTCGATCAAAATAGAATTGAGGTTGTTCATATACATCCTCCTCTGTAAGATCCGGCAGCAGTCTACCGCCGGCTAAGTTTTTTATTTAACAAAGAAAAAACTTAGATACCCTATATGGGTTCGAACTACCCGTTTTGCATGACCGAGAATGAAAAAAAATGAAAAATTTTTGAAACTTTTTTAACGCAAGGGCTACTTGTGTGTATAGTGGAAAACCCATTGATTTGGCGGTTATTGAGATGTATAATTTCCCCATGAAAAACTTGTACGGCGTTACTCCCTGGGGTCGCTGGTTTATTGATGTATTGGACAGCTACAGGATGGGAGAGCGCCTTGAGCGAGGCAGACGTTATGCGAACGCAGGGAAAGTGCTTTCTCTGGATATTAACGGCGGGCGGGTAATTGCAAAAGTAGAAGGAAATTACAAACCATTTTATAAAGTAATAATAAATTTTTCGCCGCTTGAAGTTGAAGAAACAGAAAAAGTTTACAAGTTAATAGAAAAAGACAGCGTTCTTATGGCGCATATTGCCGCTGGTGAGTTGCCGGAAACTTTTTTACAAAAATTAAAAAAAGAAGGAATCAATTTGATTCCGCGGCGTTGGCGTGAAATGAAAAGAGCATGTACATGTCCTGATAACGGTGACCCTTGCAAACATATGGCGGCACTTTATTACATAATCGCAAGAGAAATTGATTCCAATCCGCAGCTTTTATTTCGTCTTAGAGGTATGGATCTTGTAAGTCGCTTTGGAAAAGCTGTTGTTCATAAAATTATACCCCCATTTACAATAACATACGCAAAAAATGAAAACACTAATAAATCCGATTTACAAATTTCTGGCGATGCTTTAACACCAATTGAACTTGAAAGCATACCCTACTGCGGACAACTTATCACTTCGCTTTTACCGCATGATCCTCCGTTTTGTTATAAAGATTTCGCCGGAGTTATGGCGGAATTTTATCATTATTGCGCTCAATACAGTTTTGAAAATGAACATGAATGGGAGTCAGCACAGGATGATAGCGATGAAAAAATGGAACAAACTGAACATGATTTTTCACGTTCTAATTGGAAAGTACAATGTCCTGTACTTATGCCAGGTATAGAACCAGTATTGCAATCGGAGGATATTAACGGGATCAAAAAACGTTTTTCGTTGCACGAAGCATTTGATTTTTTTGTGTTGTTTTCGTCTGATGACGGTACTGCATCATACAAATTTCTTTTTTATCTGTTCAAGTTTTTAAATCTTGTTTGTTCAAGCGCAGCATTTATTCCTTATGTGATGCAGGAGTATCAAGTAGATTTAAATGAGTCGTTTGATGAAGAAACAATAAAAATAATATGGCAGCCTTATGAAAATTTATCGATTGTTTCCAAAATGATTGAACAAATCGTTTCACTTGAATGCGGCATTCTTACAACAACTGAAACATTTAAAATAAATTTATCAAAAAAACAGACAAAGGCTAGCGGAAAACAAATTGTAAGCGCCCGAAGTGTTGTAGATATTTTATCATCTGCTTTTTTAAATGAATATGTAAAACGAAAATATATGATTTTTAAAGAAAACTTTATAAAAGATAACTTTTCCAGACAGGGAAACAATGAATATAAGCAGCTTTTAAATATGTTTTTTATGGGGATGTTTATCGATGTTTCTTCTCCTGCTAAACGCTCTTTGCCAATCGCCATTGACCGCTGGCTTTCTGTTTTACATATTAATTTTTCCGCTTACCGTTACGCTATAACAATAAAAGACCTTTCAAAACGCGGCGATGATTCAACTGATGTAATAAATTTTGCAATTTCTATGGATGTAATTACCGAAGAAGACACAGTTACAAAAAAAACACCGCTTCATAAATGCACCGATATAGAAATACTTAAAGCGCCGGTTGCTCTTTCTAATTATCTTCCGGAAATTAAAGACCTTTTTACTAATCAAAAAATCGCCCTTAGCGAAACACGATTAATATCGTTTTTGGATTCTGCATCCACAATTTTAAACCGGCTTGGATTAACAGTTAATCTTCCCAAAGCTCTTGCAAGAGAATTAAAACCGCGTCTTGTTATAAAAGGAAAAACAGGCGATTCTGACGGCTCCGGTTCATCACTTGTAAAATATCTTGATTTAAACGCATTGCAAGAATTTGAATGGCAGGTTGCAATCGGCGACGAAATAATGACATTAAAAGAATTTGAAAAACTAGTTCGATTAAAAAAAGCGATGGTTCGTTTCAGAGACGGCTTTGTAAAAATGCAGGCTCAGGAATTTATGAGTCTATTAAAAAAAGCCAAAAGCGCCGAACCCGATGTAAATGATTTTTTAAAAGCTCATTTTTCAGGTGATTCAGTCCTTGCATTTGATGAACGTAAAACAATCGATAAAATATTTTGCGAACGGGATTTTACTATACCTGCAACATTGGAAGCAAATTTAAGACCTTATCAGGTTCGCGGATATAACTGGGTGTGTTCATTATTACTTTCCGGTTTTGGCTGCATTTTAGCAGACGATATGGGACTTGGAAAAACAGTTCAATCAATTGCAACAATATTACGGTTAAAAGAAGAAAGTTTATTAAATAATAGCTGTCTTGTTGTAGCTCCCGCAGCGCTTATAAACAATTGGGAAAAAGAATTAAACCGCTTTTCGCCTTCGTTAAAAGTATCACGATACCACGGAAGCGGACGCCATTTTGATAAAAAGAGTGATGTTTTTTTAACAACGTATCAAACAGCGGTACGTGATGCAGAAAAATTAAAGAAAAAAACTTTTTCATTACTTTTGGTTGACGAAGCTCATTTAATGAAAAACTCTCAAACGCGGGTTTCCAGAATTGTAAAAAGCATTAACAGTCAATACCGTCTTGCGCTTTCAGGAACCCCTGTAGAAAATCGTCTGGAAGACCTTCGCTCGCTTTTTGATTTTATTTTACCTGGTTATCTGGGCGATGTTAAAACCTTTAAAGAACAGTACCGTATCCCAATCGAAGTTATGCGAAACCAGGAAAAAGCGCAGGTTTTACAGAAAATCACATCTCCTTTTTTACTGCGGCGGCTTAAAACCGATAAAAAAATTATCAAAGACCTGCCTGACAAGATCGTTACAAATGAATATGCCGTTTTAGAAAAAGGTCAGGCTGCGTTATACGAAACTGTTGTATCCGAATCTATTAAAAAATCTAACGAAATAGAATCAAAAGAACGCTCGTCTCTTATTTTTTATCTGCTTACTTCTCTTAAACAAATTTGCAATCATCCCCGTGTTTATGACAAAGAAAGCCCGGCAATCGCTTCTCTTTCCGGTAAAGCGCAGCTTCTTGTTACTTTATTACAGGATATATTAATCAATAAAGAAAAAACTCTTGTGTTCAGTCAATACGTAGAAACCCTTGAATGTCTAAATATCATTATAAAAAAAGAACTTGGAGAAGCTCCGCTTTTATACCACGGCGGACTTAGCCAAAATGTACGAACTGATGTAATAAACAAATTTCAAAACGATCCATTAGCGAGAATAATGCTTATCAGTTTAAAAGCTGGCGGGCTTGGTTTAAATTTAACTGCCGCGAGCCGTGTAATTCATTATGACCTTTGGTACAACCCCGCCGTAGAAAATCAAGCAACAGACCGCGCATTCCGCATCGGGCAAAAACGCACAGTTTTTGTGCACAGGTTTATTACAAAAAACAGCTTCGAAGAAAAAATTGACGCCATGATTTCCAGCAAACAGGAACTTGCAGACATGACAGTTAAATCAGGCGAATCGTGGCTTGCAAGAATGAGCCACGAAGAATTAAAAAAGTTGTTTGAACGGTAACATTTTAATTTTCTGCAACTTCTTCTTTTTTTTCAACTGGTTTACTTAATTTTTGCGAAACATAATTTACCAGCTTGCCAAATCCATAAGAAATAAAATATCCGCCGAAAATTACTATAAACCTGTCAATAAGATTTACAGGAATTCTAGAAATAATATTCATTGGCAGTGAATGAATATTGCTTCGTGCAAGCCCAATTTTGAAAAAGTCTTCTGCGCTGAAGTTTTCTTTTGTATTTGGTAATACTGTAAACCAAATATAAGCTATTAAAGCGCCAAGTATACTTACTGCGAAACAGGCGACTATGTACAATAACATAAGCCTTGAGAAAATATTTATACATGTTGCTACAGTTGCCGCATCATTAACCTGTTTATCAAAGGCGGCTTTCGGTTTTAACAGGTATACAATAAATACTTCGGTAATAGCACAAAGTCCAAATGGGGTAAAAGCTCCATCAATATACACACCAATAGATGCTGTTAGAATAGCAGTAATCAGACCGGGAATTAAACCGGCATAAAAAGTGACAGCGGCAGTAAAAACTGTATCCAGAAAAACCGGAAGTTTTAAAACGTTTAATGAAAAAACGCTCAAGCAAGGATTAAGAGCTGCTGCTACTAAACACAGAGCCGATAAAAATATAAATCTTTTAATTGTCATTTTATTAGTCTATCAAATTCTTTTTATTTTGTCTATAATTAATTTGTGAAACAGAAATTTCCGATTGAAAATTATCGTAAAAGTTACCGATGGAAGTCCATTGTTTTTTCGCTTTTTTTCTTTTTTGTTGCAGCTTCACCGTTTTGCACAGCACAAGAAACTCAAAATATAATTCATTTTCAGGATATATATATTCAATGGATTGAAATGGAACATCAGCTTAATATAGAAAATATCGAAACTTTATATAATTCGATACAATTATATCTTGATTCTGATTCATACCGAATATATAGATTTATGCCTTTTTTAACTGACTTCGGCTTTGGTCATACAGATCCCAATGAAATATATGAAATAACAGCAGTAATCGGGCTTTTACCGCTTCTTCTCAGCGCTGTTATAGAAGATGATCAAGAAAAAATTAAATATATATCAAATAACATATCAAGCAATCTTGTTAAAGCTCTTATTTGGGATTCACGCGCAGAACAGCTTACAACAGGCGCATATATCCGTCTGTTTTTAGTATTAATTTTTATAATCATGCTTGCGGCATTTATTATTATTTTTTTAAACAAAGAACTAAACCGTTCGCTTCGCCGTGAGGAAGAAGGTTCTGTTTATTCACGGGCAGTCTTGATTGCTCAGGAAGAAGAAAGGTCGCGTTTAAGCAGAGAATTGCACGATACAATTGCACAGGATTTGCGTTATCTGTCATTAGAAGTTAATAAAATCGGCAAAATAAAAGAACATACGGAACGGGAAAAACTTTGCGAAGATACAGCGTCGCTTCAATCAGATTTAATCCGTAAAGTTCGGGATATTTGCAATTATCTTGTACCGCCTGATTTTCGTTTTCAGGGATTGCCTAATGCGCTTCAAAGTTTTTGTCTTGACTTTAGTAAACGCACCCGAATAAACTGCCGTATTGACATAACAGGAGAAATTGATCAAGGTTTTTTAAATGAAGAAAAACAGCTTCAGATTTTTCGTATAGTACAGGAAGCTCTTACAAATGTAGAAAAACACGCACAGGCTGCAGAAGCAATTGTAATGCTGCGATGCGATGAAAACAAAACGTTATCTGTTGGAATATCTGATGATGGCAGGGGTTTTAATATGCCTGATAAAAAAAGTACTTCGCACAAAAGTGCGTCGCACAAAAATGCTTCGCATTTAGGGATCCGCGGAATGAATGAAAGAGCTGCTCTTCTTGGAGGCAATTTAGAAATAAAAAGTGAAATCGGCGAAGGAACATTGGTTAAACTTCAAATACCGCATCCCCCTCAGAATAAAAAATCCGGAGGATCACAATGAAAGTATTATTAATTGACGATCATCAAATGGTAAACTCAGGGCTAGCTTCCATCCTTGAAGAAACAGGAAACTTTAATATTACAGGACAGATAAACTCTCTTACACAGGCAAAAGATTTTTTGGAAACGGCAGTTTCATCAAAAAAAGAACAATTTCCTTCGCTCATAATTCTGGATATATTGTTAGGTGACGAAAACGGACTGGATTTTCTTCCTTTTCTGGAAACTTTCTGCAAAAAAAATAAAATCCAAAGACCTCCTGTTCTAGTTTGCTCGATATTAGAAGAAACTTTTCGCATACAATCCGCTTTAAAAATGGGTGCATCAGGATATATCTGCAAAACCGGAAGTAATAACGAATTATTAAATGCAATAAAAAAAATATTAAACGGAGAAACATACATACCAAATGAATATTCAACCAAAGTATTAAGTTCATTGGGGCTCTACGAAAAATTCACCAAACGGGAACTGGAAATTTTTGAAATGATAAAGAAAAATAAAACCAACAAGCAAATTTCACAGGAACTTGGCATAAATATCCGCACAGTAGAAAACCATATAAGCAATCTTTATTTTAAAACAGGTGCTTCTAACAGAATAGAATTGTTAAAGCTGTAATTTAGGATACGTAACCAGTTTCTTTTATAAACCAACCACAACACCCTTACCGATTGGCTCGGGTGCTGTGATTATGTTAAAACTGGATTCTATTATCTGTAAGCCAATGTGGAATATCCCTTAAGTTCATATCATTAAAACCAAGTTGACCGCTATTATTATATCCCCAAACATATAATCTACGATTGCGATCAATTGCCAAATTATGAGCAGATGCACTGATATAATATAAAAACAAATCATCTCTGGCAGTTTTTCTAGGACTTAACGAATCTGTAGTATTCCCAGTTCCAAGTTGCCTATAATTACTATTACGACCCCAAACCCATAAATTATTATCAGTATCTATAGCTGTACCATGAAAAAGTCCTGCGCTTATTACTTTAAATTCAATTCCTGTCATTATTTGCACAGGACTATTTTGTTGGCTTCTATTTCCATTACCAATTTGTCCAAATGAATTATTACCCCATGCCCATAGATTACCATCTTCATCAATAGCCAGACTAAAACATTGCATGATAATAGTAGATGTTAAACCACCAGTAGTCCCATTATCATAACCACCCGCACTTATTGATTTAAACTTTGTATCGGGTTTTATTACAACAGGAATTAATCGATTTGTTGTTGTTCCATCACCGAGTTGACCATTATTATTTCTTCCCCAAACCAATAAATTTCCATCTGAATCTATCGCTAAACTGTGACCTGGACCTGCGCTAATTTCTTTAAATGTTGTACCAGGTCTTATTTGTACCGGGCTGTTTCGCTGTATTGTTGTACCATCACCTAATTGACCAAAATCATTTTGCCCCCATGCCCATAGATTTCCTAATTCATCTATCGCTAGACAATGAGACGACCAAACATTTCCTGCTGCATAACCTGCTTTAGGTGTTGATGATGATGCACTTATAGCAATAAATTTTGTTTCCGGTCTGATTAACACAGGAGAAAGTTTATTAGATGTTGAACCATCACCGAGCTGCCCGGCATTATTTCTTCCCCATGCCCACAAATTACCATTTGTATCTATCGCATAACTTGAATGATACCCCGCTTCAACAAATTTAAATGTTTTATCTGTTAATACATGTATGGGTGTTATTCGCGGATGGTTAGTATTTCCAATACCCGTTTGACCTTGAGTGTTATGTCCCCATGCCCATAATTGACCATCTTTGTCTATTACTAAACTATAGTCATCTCCTGCGCTAATTCTATTAATAAAATACTTGCTAAAATCAGCTTTCGGAGAAGCCAGTTTAGTCCAGAAATCACTTGGTAATGATAGTTTATATTCCGGAGTATTATCAAAATTAAAGATTGGCGAATATTCAAAATACGGAAAATGAGAATTATTACGTACACCGATTATAGATTCCAATTCTAATAATTCTTTATTATTAATACATGTTTTTATATAAAAAACTAAATCAGCTGTAGCGTATAATGAATAACGATACCAGCCGGCAGGCTCTCCATTATTACCAACTGTAAAAGATACAGACCTGGATTCAGCAACCGACAAAGCTCTTTCAGTAGAAGTTGTTGTTGATACTGCGTAATATGTTTTTTCGATCCATTCTCCTTCCCATTTTGCTTCAGCTTTTGCTTTAAACTTACCTAAACCAGCCGAAGCGCTTGTGCTTACGCTTGCTTTTTGAATATTTGTAGATTCAAAACTATTCATTGCTGTCTCTGTTATTAAGTCAGTTATGGTATTTGTAGTTGTTGTCGTGGCTGAAGAACTCATGGGTGTTATACCGTTATAATGAACCTCCTGCATTACTGCAATCAAAATATTATCAATAATTCCACCATGAATCAAATAATAATTATAATCACCATCCGTATAACTGTCCAATTCTATAATCTTTTCAGGATCAGATATATCAGGTGCAATTGTTATCGCTCGTAAAGGCACACTGGAATTGTTTTGATTTGTACCGGGTCTCCAGGCAGTTAAATCGCCGTAAGAAGGCTCCGAACATCCTGTAAAAACCAATATCAAAATAATATAAAAAATAATATAAAGTGATATTATTCCAATAATTTTCTTTTTCATTTAGTGCTCCTTTAATTAACATTTATGAATAACTGATATATAACCTTTGTTATTATCAGGCGTTTTTTGTACTTGTTTTTCCCTGTTGGTAACTTGCGAATGTTTTAACCCTTCAACCAGTCCCAATACATAGTGCTGGTTAGTCTCTGTAAGTTTTGGGAATGAACATTGTAAATGAGCGAGTTTAAATTGTTCAATCATAAAATGCTCCAATACGACCATATATTATCATATATACGAGCATTAGTCAATAAAAATTTAAAAATTACTCATAAAATAACATTTTTTGCTTGATAGGCGAGCAAACTAGTAATAATATGGTAGTTAATTGGTTAAAAATGACAATAAACGAAAGAATTAGAGAAGTTAGATGTACATTAAAGTTATCTCAACGGGCTTTTGCCAAGGCAGTATATGTATCCAATGGCTATTTAGCAGATATTGAACTGGGTCACAACGAAGTAAAAGACCGCCTTGTCCACCTTATTTCCAGCGCTTTTTCTGTCAATAAACACTGGCTGCTTACAGGCGAAGGGCAGATGTTTAACAGCACCCCCGAAGAAAAACTGGAGCGGGTAACTGCTTCTTTTAACGAACTGTACCCCCAGTTCCAGGACTTTGTCCTGCGCCAAATAGACGAGCTTATCGAACTGCAGAATGTGAAAAGGGAGAAGTAGGCACTTTTCTATTATACTTTTCGCGCAGTTCCTATTATACTTTTCGCAGATATTTAACTTTACATTTCGCTGGATTTCTATTATACTTTTCGCAGGGGTTGTATTATACTTTTCGCAGAACTGAAAAAGGGGGGTTTATGTCAAATGAATATAAACGCTGGCAGACAGAGAGCGTAAAAGAAGCATTAAAATTACGCCGTGTTGTGGTTTTATCCGGCGCAAGGCAAACAGGCAAAACTACTCTTTCGCACCAAGTAATAGCCGGAGCAGGAGATTATCGTTCACTAGATGATACAGATATGCTGGATTATGCTCTTTTCGATCCAAAAGGGTTTATAATGCATAAATCCGGCACAATGGTTATTGATGAAATACAAAAAGCGGCAAAACTAATACCTGAAATTAAACTGGCTGTTGATAAGAACAACCGCCCCGGGCAATATTTACTAACGGGTTCAGTTAATATTCTTACATTACCAGCCATTGGTGACAGCCTTGCCGGGCGTGTAAAATACAAACGTCTGCGGCCGCTGACTGTAGGCGAAATACTGGGGAAAAAACCCGTGTTTTTAGATAAAGCTTTTAACAGAGATTTTCCAAATAAAATCAGCGGATACAATAAAGAGCATATTATCGATCTGGCTTTTCGCGGCGGTTATCCGGAAGCTGTTGCAAATAAAAACTATCAACATAGAAAAGACTGGCATATTGATTATTTTAACACTATTCTTTTACGTGATTTAAAAAATATTGCCAACATTCGAAGACAAGACGATTTGCAAAGTTTGATGGGTATTCTTGCATCATGGTCTGCAAAGTTTATGGAAATATCTCAAATAGCAGCTGCATTATCATTAAATAAATTAACTTTGAACAGCTATATTAATACACTGGTTTCTATGTTTATGTATGAAAAAGTGTCTCCATGGTTAAAAACAGATTATGAGCGGATTGGCAAAAGGCATAAATTTTATGCAACAGATACAGGAATAATGACATCCATCCTTGGCTGGAACCCAAACGAAGTAATAATGAATAATGATCGCAGCGGAAAGCTGATAGAAACATTTGTTTTCCAGGAATTAATAGCTCATATCGATATGGACAATAAATATAAACTCTTTCAATACCGCGACAGACAAAACAGAGAAATTGATTTTCTTGTAGAACGCGATGACGGCGCACTGCTCGGTATAGAAGTAAAAGCAGGTCACAATGTTTCTAAAGATGACTTAAAAGCGCAAAAATGGTTTGAAGAAAACATATTAAAAAATAAACAAAAATACACAGGTATTATTTTATATTCAGGTGATAGAACTATTCAATTTGAAGAAAACAAACTGGCTGTTCCGACTGCAGCTTTGTGGTTATAAAACAACTAAAATCTTGTAATAGTAAAACGATTCCAAGTGATTGATAATTCTTCCTTAATAAGTAAAATGAATTAAGAGGTAAAAATGCCGGTAAAATTTAGAAGCGGGGAAAATATTCCCCTTGAAATGCACAAAGCCCGTATGGTTCAAAGATTGAACCTTCTGCCTGTCGAAGAAAGATTAAAGGCTTCGCAGGAAGCGGGAAACAATACATTCCTGTTAAAAAATAGCGATGTTTTTCTTGATATGCTGACAGATAGCGGCGTAAATGCCATGAGTCAGGCGCAGTATGCGGCAATGATGAATGCAGACGACTCTTACGCAGGCTCCGAAACTTTTTACAGGCTTGAAGAAGCGCTAAAAGAAGTTTTTGGTACAAAGTACTTTCTTCCATGCCATCAGGGACGTGCCTGTGAAAATATTATCTGCCAGACTTTTATTAAACCCGGGCAAACGGCAATAATGAATTATCACTTTACCACAACCAAAGCGCACATTATGCGAAACGGCGGTACTGTTGTAGAAATAATTAAAAAAGAAGGGTTGGAAGTAAAAAGCGAATTGCCTTTTAAAGGTGATTTGGATATAGAACGATTAAAAAATGAAATTAAAACAATCGGAGCGGAAAAAATCGCGTTTATTAGGGTTGAAGCCGGAACAAATCTTGTAGGCGGACAGCCTGTCTCCATGGCAAACATGCGGGAAGTTGCTAAAATTGCAAAAGATGCGGGAATACTTTCAATTTATGACGCTTCACTGTTAGCTGACAATTTATACTTTATAAAAACAAGAGACAAAGATTTCGCAAATACATCATTAAACCAAATTACTTTGGAATTGGGCAGCTTGTTTGACATGGCATATTTTTCAGCGCGCAAACTGGGTTGCGTTCGCGGCGGCGGAATCATCACAAACCGCGAAGATTTATACAATGCAATGATCAGTCTAGTGCCGCTTTACGAAGGGTTTTTAACTTACGGCGGAATGTCCGTGCGGGAAATGGAAGCTCTAGCTGTAGGTTTGCGCGAAACTCTTGATTTTCATGTTATCGAACAAACACCGATATTTGTCGAAGCGCTTGCCAAAGAATTACTGGCATCCGGTATTTCCGTTGTAACTCCGCCTGGCGGTTTGGGCTGCCATGTAAATGCCATGTCGTTTTGCGATCATATTCCGCAAAGTGAATACCGCGCGGGTGCTTTGGCAATTGCCGCGTATATAGCCGGAGGTTTTCGCGGAATGGAACGCGGCACTATAAGCGAAGTGCGTAACGCTGACGGAAGCGAGCATTTTGCGGAAATGGAACTTTTGCGCCTTGCACTTCCAAAACGTGTTTTTACATTGTCTCAAATTAAATATGTTGCAGACAGGCTTACATGGCTGTATGAAAACAGGCATTTAATCGGTGGTTTGCGATTTACATTTGAACCTGAAGTCTTGCGCTTTTTCTTCGGCAGGTTAGAACCTGTATCCGACTGGCCTCAAAAACTGGCGAAAAAATTCAGAGAAGACTTCGGCGATAGTTTATAGTTACACAACGGTAGTTTTAAGTTTTTGATCTCTTTCAAAGCGACTAATCGCAAGTTCGATTAACCGTGTGATTAAATCCGTGTAACTTATACCGCTTTTTTCCCACATTTTCGGATACATGCTTATTTTTGTAAAACCCGGCATAGTGTTTATTTCGTTAACGATTAATTCGCCGTTAGGTTTTAAAAATAAATCCACACGGGAAAGTCCTTCGCAGTTAAGTGTTTTAAAAACTTTTATAGCAAGCTCTTGTATACGCTTTATTGTATCGTTATCGAGCTTGGCTGGTATTTCCAAAGCCGCGCCGTTATCATCGATATATTTGGCATCGTAGGAATAAAAATCATGCGAAGGAATTATTTCGCCGGGTATAGAAGCTGCAGGTTCTTCGTTTCCAAGTACTGCGCACTCAATTTCTCTGCCGGGGATAAACTCTTCTATTATAACTTTTGTGTCATATTGGAATGCGTCTTTTAATGCTGCCGACAATTCATCCTGGTTTTTAACTTTATTGATTCCTACCGAAGAACCCATGTTTGCAGGTTTTATAAAAAATATATTTTTATTTTCACCAGAGCCAATCGCCGATTGAACTTCTGCAAAACTTGGCATTGTTTCGTAACTTTTTATTGTTAAAAACTTTCCAATAGGGATGCCCGCATCACGCAAAAGGCGTTTCATTACATCCTTATCCATGCCTACAGCAGAACCTAATACATCGGGACCTACAAATGGAATATCAGCTAACTTTAATAAACCCTGTATAGTACCGTCTTCGCCGAAAGGTCCGTGTAAAATAGGAAAAATAACATCAAAATTAAATATTTCATTCATCTGCCATTTACCGGATTTTTCTATTTTTATAAGAGTGGGATTAAATTTTTCTTTGTCTATTGCATCATATACATTTTTTGCAGATAACAAAGAAATTTCATGCTCTGCGGATTTACCGCCGAAAATTATACCTACTTTTTTCATTTATATATAATCCTTTTATTTTTAGATTTATCTTCCATACCGCCCTGTAAGACGATGCCATGGATTTATGCCGTAACGTAACATAAAATAAAGCCAGGCAAAAGCAAAACCGGCAAGATGGGTAGCATGAGCAACATTTCCCCCTCTGCCTGTAACAATAAAAAACAGCGATAAAACAGTAAAAGCAAGAACCATTACAGGAGCACGCAGGGGAAGAATACCCCAAATATAAATAATTGAAGTTGGAAAAAATACGGCATAAGCCAGCTGAACTGCAAAAACCGCTCCCGAAGCGCCGACAAGCGCTGCTAAAGGATTACCGCTAAAATAGTACATTCCAAATGAAAATATTCCCGACAAAATTCCTGTAACCAGATAAAACAGTAAAAACTCATTGCTGCCCATTTGTCTTTCTACATGAGAACCAAAAATAAAAAGACCTAACATATTAAAAAGGATATGCGTAAAACTACCATGCATAAACATATATGTAACAAATGTCCAAACCGCTCCGTTTTTTATAACTGCCTGCGGCATCATCGCGAGGGAACGTTCTAATGTTAAAGTCCATTTTGTATCCTCAGGTACAACAACTCGCCGTCCGAAAATATTTACAATTTCTAAACCGGAAACATCTAAACTGCCAACTTCCTTTTCGCCAATAAAATACATTGCAGCAAACATAAGTATATTTATTCCAATAAGCCAGAATACAGCATTGTAATTAGTATATCTTAATGGACGTCTTATTATGTTCAAAGTCATATATTAAGAATAAAGATTGAACGAAGGTTGGTCAACCTCATATTATTATCTGTTTTTCATAATCTTTGATAATTTGTCTGTATTGTTCGATTGTTTCGGCGTGTACCGCTTTGTCCCGCAAAGCTGCTCCGCCTGTTATTCCTTTTGTGTAAGCGCAGAATTGCTTTCGTATTTCAAGACAAGCCAAACGTTCGCCTATATCCGCGCTTAACATTTCCAGATGAGACATCGCAGCGGCTATCCGCACAGAAAACGGCACTGGCTGCCACGAACCTGTTTCCAGAAAAGATCTCGCCGTGGAAAAAATAAAAGGGTTTCCCATCGAACCTCTTGCAAACATTACCGCAGCGCATCCTGTTTCACCTAACATTTTTTTTGCATCTTCGGGTGTGTAAAGATCGCCGGAGCCCGTAACAGGAACTGCCAATCGCGCGGTTAAATCGCCGATGTGCGACCAGTCACTTAAACCGCTGTAACCCTGTGCCCGCGTTCTTGCATGCAGTGTAACCATCGCCGCACCCGCTTCGACTGCGATTCTCGCGCATTCAAAATAATTTATAGAAGAGCTGTCCCAGCCCGAGCGGATTTTAATTGTCACAGGGATACCGCCTAAACTTTCGCGCGAAGCACGCACGGCGGCTTCTACAATTCTGCCCAGGTTTGCGGGATTTTTCATAAGCGCAGAACCCGCTCCGTTTTTTACAACTTTAGGAACAGGGCAGCCGCTGTTTATATCCAGCGCATCGGGTTTAAGCGGCGCTAGTAGCGAAGCTGCTTTGTAAATTGAATCGGCTTCACCGCCGAAAAGTTGTATTGCGTAGAGTTTTTCGTTTTCACCGCGTTTAATAAGATTTACAGAAGAGTTCACACAGAGGCACGGAGGCACGGAGGTTGAAGAAAGGTTAAGATGATCCAATCCATATCTTCCGTAGTTGCGACAAATAGCCTCTGCCGAGGCAAGTTCTGTAAACGAAAAACATGCGCCGTCTTCGGCACAGATCGAACGAAACGCTCTGTCGGTGTAACCGGCGACAGGAGCTAAAAAGAGATTACCGGGTATTTCAAGAGAACCAATCTTAACAGAACGGAATAAATTTTCCAGAAAGGATTCCTTTTTATTTAACCACTAACCACACGAAAACGTACCTACGGTACGAACACGAACCTGTGCTGCGATATCGAAGTACAAGTTCGTGATGGTTTGTGTGGTTCGTGGTAAAAAATTCTTTTTAATCTTTTGGCAGCCCGAAGAATTTACAGGAGTTTTCCCAAAGCTGCGATGCCAGGGCTTCTTCATCCATATCAAGCATTTCCGCCATGTAACGTGCTGTTAAAGGCAGATACTTGGGCATATTTCTTTTGCCCCGGAAATCTGCAGGAACCATAAAAGGGCTTTCTGATTCAATCAATAAACGATCAACTGGCAGTATTGAAATTGCTTCATGCAGATTTTTTGCGTTTTTGTAAGTAAGGTTGCCGGCAAAAGAAAAATATACATTTAAATCAAGCGCTTTTTCGGCATAAGCGGCATCTTCGGAATAACAATGAAATACCCCGCCGCGCGGAGGCAGGCGGTCGCGTAAAATATCCAATACATCGTGCCCTGCATCACGGTTGTGAATAATAACAGGCAGATTGAGTTTTGCCGCCATATCAAGCTGGGTAATAAAAAGTTCGATTTGGGATTTTTTATCACCGAACTTGCGGTAGTAATCGAGACCTATTTCACCTATGGCTACTACCCTTGGGTATTGAACACTCTGTTCTATATGTGTCATCCAGTCCTTGCCGGGATTTTGTACTTCAGAAGGGCTCACTCCAACAGCGTGGTAAACATTCGTTGCCGACTTCAGGTTTTCATATACCTGACCGAAATCGTGAAGACTGTTGCAAATTGAGACAATACGAGCTACAGAAGCCTGACGGGCTTCCTGTATGACAATGAGCTGCTCAATTGGGTCTTCAACAATAAGCCCCAAATGGGCGTGAGTATCAAAATACTGCATAAATTTTCCAAAAGAAATGATTTAGATGTTTACCAAACTGGTATGTCCTATTCTACCATAAGTTTGTAAAATAAGCAACATTTTTATTGAGTTAATTCTTCCCATCTTGAAGGCTCAAGGACATCCCTGTCGATTCTGATAAAAATCTGAGGATCAAAGAAATTATTGGGGCGCAGCGCATTATTGGCGTTTAAATAGCCTAAATTGATGCCGGGAGCGCCGGGGCTGTCGGCAAGACGAGACCGAGTCATTGTAGTCGGATTACGGGAAATAGAATCCCATGCGCTGGATGAATAAATATACATAGTCATAGCCCTGTTGCGGTATTCGCGGTTCCCTGACTGATCGGCTAAATATTCATAAACAACACCCAAATTATTTCTAGCCATCATTAATCGTTCTCCGGTATCGATATATTGAGGATTATCATTTGGCAGCAATACAGTCAGCCTTACTCTATGACCTTCTAAAACATCCAAAAGGCGGTTGTAATAACCCTGAGCTGCAAAATAATCACCGCGCTGATACGTTACATTGCCAAGCGCATATAAAAGCCGTCTATTTAATGGAAGCTCTGCGGAGGCTTTAAAAAGATATTCAAGTGAATCTGCCCATCTTTCAAGCTGATAATAAGCTGCTCCCATGCGATATTGTACTTCCGGCGGCGAATATCCAAAGTTTTCAGCGTCATGATAATTTGTTAAAGCCGCTTCCATGTCGCCGGATTTAACAAAATATTCAAGGTCGCCTCTTAGAGAGTACAATTGACCTAATTGCGGTGAAGCCGGTATTAAATTTCTGTCATAAAAATCCCTGAATAACTCGATGCCTCTTACAACTTCCTGCTCGGCAGGGAAGAATTCTCTTGCGTTAATTAAAAGATCAGCGTAACGGTAATGTGCATCAACACGGTAAAAACGGCGGCGTACAGAATCCTGTCTGGCTAAATCAAACGCTCTTATGGCATTTTCCAGTGTCAGACGTTCTTCGTAAGTATTTCCAAGATCCTTGTGATAACGTGCAAGATGATAATGCGGCTCAGGTAAAGTAGGCTCTTCCTTAACCGCCTGTAAAAGCATGTCTCTGACGCTTGCTATACTGCTAATGTATGGATTAGGTACTCCTGCCGGCGTTTCAAGCTGTTTATCCAAAAGATAACCGCCAAGTTCAGCAAGAGAAGCTGCAGACAGCCGGCGCTTGTCGTGGCTTTCAAACCATATTCTAAGTTCTATTACCCGCCTTAAATCATCAACACGGATAAAATATTTCATCATTCTTTCTACAACAGGAGCTTGCCATCCGTATAATTCTAAATGTCTTGCATAGCAAAAACGGGCTTCTTCGTATTTGTCAAAATGCCTTTCCGGATTGGAATCTGCCCAGGCAATATAGTTATCCCCTGCGGCTAATAAACCTTCCTTATCGTTAGGTGCATAATCTAAAAGTTCTCTTTGTAATAACCTGTTTGCCTTTTCGTAATTCATCAGGTAATTTGTATTTAAAGAAGCGTAATCCAATACACCTTTTTTATCACGCGGATAATTTTTTAAAAGCTCTTCATATTTTGCTTCCGCAAGAGTAAAACGCCTTTGGTCAACAAACGCTTCAGCATAGGAGTAAAACCACTTTTTCTTTTTATGCAATGTAAACGCCTGATTAAAAAGCTCATTTGCGCGCTGGTACTCTCCTTCGGGGATACGTTCGTAACCTCGTTTATAAATGGATTCGGCTCTAAGCGGTATGTAAATAAATGTATAACTTAAATACAAAACTGAAGCTAACAAGGCGGCAATAACGGCAAACAATTTTAATACGGGAAGAAAATTATGTACAAATATATAGGCAAAACTTGACTGTTCGGCTTCAAACATTGCCCCTGTCATCTTTTCAAAACTCTTTGGTATGATTACAGGTTTGCCGGTTATTTCTTCTACAAGCACCGCTGTTTCTTTAACATGCGCTCCGTTTACAAGAAAACGGATTAATCTTGATAATTGCTGCGGAAGAATAACCTGCTCTGCAATTAATTCCTGGCAGATAATTCTTAAATTAAGCGGATAAAAAGAAAGGGTTTTTAATAAACTGTCAACTTCATCCTGGGATAAAGAAATTTCTTCTACACTGTCTTCGGGTTCAGGCAGATCCTGCTCTTTAATTTTTTTTCTGCCGAATAATCCTTTTTTCTTTGCAGGAGCAGGTATAGACAGGGAAGGAACTTTGGATTTATTTAATATATCATCAATACCGGAAAGAGAAAAATCATCGTCTCCGAATGTTTCGCTTGAAAAACTTGAATCACTGTAATCGTCATCTTCCGGTGATGACGATGATTCAAACGTGTTATCTAAATCAATCGATGATGATTCAAAATCAGAACCAAAATCACTTAAATCAAGAGGAGAACCGCTGCTTTCAAAATCTGACTGAGGTTCAAAAGACGAAGTATCACCTTCAGATGAATCCGGCGTAAAATCCATGCTGCTATCTGTTCCGAAATCGGAGCCAAACATGGAATCATCAAGAACTCCGTCGGAAGGAAAACCGCTGTCTGTTTCTTCAGTTTGCGGCAGTTCAAAATCAGCGGATTCACCGCCCATGTCGATAGAAGCGGAACTATCTGTTCCAAAATCAGAAAAATCACTTACTGTACTATCGCTTGCCGGAAAATCATCGTTTGCGGTAAAATCATCGCTTTCTGCCTGTTCGCCGAAAGACATATTTTCAAGGCTTTCACCGCCCATGTCAATTGAAGCATCATTATCACTGTCATCATCAAAACCGGAAGCAGCTCCGCCAAAATCTGATTCAAGACTTTCGCCGCCCATATCAATACCTTCATCGATATCTTCTTCCTTCTGCTGCGGCTGCGGTTCTTGTATACCGCTGTCAAAAGTATCTAAATTAAAATCCGATGATGCAGAATCCGAAGCAGAATCAGAAAAAGAGCTGTCGTCAGAAACTCCAAAGTCATCTTGGCTGTCAAAAGAGGGGCTGTCATCGGTGGAGCCAAAGTCCGATTGAGCGTCAAATTGATCATCAGATTGTGCATCAAATCCGTCATCCGCAGGTGAACTTAAATTATTTAAAAAATCATCAAGAGCTGATTCTGCACTTTCAGAATCAGAAGGAGTATCTGTATACGGCAGGTTATCGTCCGGTAAATCATTAATAAATGTGCTAAAATCAAAACTATCAACATCAGCTCCGGTTTCGCCTGAACTATCAATATCATTTGAAATATTGGGTAAATTACCCGGAATACTGGAGACAAGGTCTTCTCTGGAAAAATTAAAAGGGGGAGCTTCTGTAGCAGGCAGGGGTAAATCGTCAAAGGGCAGTTTAAGGGACTCTATATTTTCCCTTTCATTTGCTATATTTTCAAAAGAGGACTTAAAATGACCCAACTCAATTAATGAAGGCATATAACTCCATTATATATTATACCAGTTATTATATTAAGATAATTATATATCGACCGATAATTGTAAAGAATGTATGAAAACGATATATATCTTTGTAATTTTGCTATTATTAGCCTCATTTCCGGCTGAAACAGCATCAGCTTCCGAATGGGAAACCTACGATGTAGTAAATCGCTTATTATCTATTCAAGCACCTAGTGCGCCTGTGATTCAGGATAACTGGGCTATTTTTACTGCTGATTCTAGCATTAGAAGGGTTGGAATAGCTTTTGCGCATGAAGATTTCGCCACTGTATACTGGTTTAGGCAATTACAAATACCAAATAACCGCATAAACCCGGTAATTCTGCCAGGAGAAAAATTTCCTAGCTCTCATATGGATTCGGGCATCAAATTTCATGTGCAAAAAATCCCGGATCATGCTAGAGAACTGGAATACAGGCTTGTAATAGACGGTTTATGGACTGTAGACCCGTATAATGACTTAGTACGCAGAGACCCTGTTTCCGGATTAACATTATCGGTTTTAAGGCTGCCGCAAAGACAAGTTAGACCTAATCCTCTGGATGGTCTTCCTGCCGGTTTAAATTTTACTTATATTGCGCCTCCCGGCGAATCTGTATATGTTGCAGGAACTTTTAACAGTTGGGACCCATTCATGTATGAGTTAAGAGAAGGACCTGCCGGTGTTTACAGCCTAGTTCTTCCGCTGCCGCCGGGTACATATCATTATGTGTTTTTCCATCGCGGTCAGCGTCATGCTGATCCGTATAATCCGCGCAGAGTTTACGCAAGAGACGGCAGCGCCGCAAGTGAAATAGTAGTACCTTAAATTATGTCCAAAGCTGCAGTTCTGCTCTAAATGCTGCCTGTCCGTTTTCCAACTTGCGTCCTTCAAAAGCAAATGTATGTGATACATCGTCTTTATCAAAAGGTAATGAAGCGGAATATATATCTATTACTTCACCTTCCAATATTTCATTTAAATAATTAATATCCAGTCGTATTTTTTTTGTTTTAAATAAAAGCTGCGGATCGAGTGAATCTTCTATCCATTGGATATAACGGACATTATTAACATGACCATAATAATCAAGGTCTGTGTAAAGAGCTTTACGTTCGGCAGTTTTTTCTAAATTATTTCTTTGTTCAAGACCTTCGGCGCTTCGATCATCGCAGGATAATGCATGCAATCCTTCGTTTACAGGCAGAGTTTCTACGACAGACTGCGGTCTTAAAGGACGGCGTTTATCCATGTCTACAATCAGCCATGCGCTGCGAGCGGAAACAACCGGTGCATCATTTTTATCATTGATTTGATAATCACGGATGGCAAAAAGTTTTTGGCATCCGCACGGCCAGCTTTTAACAGTAATAGATTCACAATAACTAGGACGTCTGTCTGCAATTACAGTCATCCGTGAAAGAATCCACGCCTGAGCCGTCCTTGCCATTTCTTGCCGTCCTACTCCCAGGTTTTCAGCGTGGCTTATAGCAGCTTCCTGAAAAATTTGGAAAATGGCGTCTAATGTAAGTTTGTCTGATTTATCAATCGCGCCGAAGCGCACCGGAAAAGTTTCCTGCCATATAGGTACTATTCCTTCACCTTTTGGATTAGCTGCATCACAATTCATTTTTTTACCTGGTTATTTTTTCTTGAAAAAACAATATTTTCTACAGTTCCCCATACTGTATTTATTTCTGCATTTAAATTGCCGCTTTTAATTGAAAAATCTACATCGTACCAATATTCACATTTAAAGCTGCCGGAATTAACACCAAAAGATAATTTTCCGAAAGTTGCATCGCCGTCATCGTCAATAACATAAACATAATCACCTGCAAAAGCAAAAACCCAGCCGTCATCTGCATACCACAAACCTCTTATCGAAACAGGGGATGAATCTGCAATAAAATCCTTCGTAAAGCTGTATGATTCTAAATCATTGGTTACTGTCATATTATTGCCGGAAACAGAAAAATCAATATTATTATTCAGAATAATAATACTGCCGGCTCCGTCATAATAGGTATATTTACCGGATAATATCTCAAAATCATCTTTTAGGAAACAAATATCATCAATAAAAATTAAATTAGCTGTTTCGCCGTCAATATCACCCGTCCAAATGCCATTTAACGGATATTTTTCTGCGCATCCTGTAAAAATCGGAGAAAGGGCTGCGCATATAATAACCAATATAATTTTGTGCATGAATAACCAGTATTTTATAGACAAAAACGCAATATTTCAATAGTTATTAACTCTGTTTAAAATCTGTATAAACATCAATTTGTATGGAACCATATTGTAAAATATGATAGTATTCAATAGTGTACACAAGAGAAATATTACCTCCAATTTCATCACCTATCGAGGATGGAAACCCTGTAATGGGGACATGGAATAAGGCTTTTGATAAAGTTGATTTACTGGAAATAAAAAAGCCGTTTCGCTATCCCTTTCCACGCTGGGTTAGAAATTTCCGCATAAAAGAATGGCAGTCCTTCAATGTAAATAATGAATCTTATACACTTGATGCCATTTTCTGCAATGTAAAATTATTCCGTATGGCTCAGGTTATACTCTACGATAAAAAAAATAATCAAAGATTTTTCTTTAGAAAAATAAAACCGGGAACAGGCTGGCAGCTTCCTTTAAGTCTTGCCAATTCATCAATAGACAGCCATTCGCCGGATTTTTACTTTCGTATACATAATTGGCTGGATGCTGATACCGTAAAATTGGATATTAATATTGAAGCAAAGAGAAAACAGCCATCCCTGACAGTTCATTTAGCTTTTAATATTAACCGCGCAAAAGATGATCCAATGGCAGTTTCACTGGGTTTTTCAAAAAGACGTATAATGTACGCATATAAGGCTTTTGCTCCGGTTCAGGGTGATATTGTATACGCAGGAAAACATATAAGTATAAATCAGGATACAAGTTTCGGGTTTTTCTGCGATTTTAAGGGATTTTTCCCATACAGAATGCGCTCAACTTTTTGCAGCGCCGCAGGTTATATTGAAGAAAATTCCGTAAAAGAACGACGGTTTGGCTTCCATATTGCCGAAAATCAAACAAGTGAAAAAAATAAAAATAACGAGAATGCATTATGGATAGACGGAAAGCTGACGCCTCTTCCGCCTGTATTGATTACAATGCCGAATGGAACCGATGATACATGGGTTATACAGGATGTTGAAGGAATGATTGATTTAACATTTACTCAAAAAGATTATAATAAAAACGGTATAAAATTATTTATAACAAGAGCGGATTACAATATTGTATTTGGATATTACAACGGAATGCTTGTTAATTCGGACGGAGAAAAAATTCAGATTAAAAACCTGTTTGGTATGGGTAAAAAACTTTATTTACGGGTGTGATTATGGCAAAAAAAAATAACGCTCATTCAAATAATGCAATTTACGCACCGGGAGAACTTGACCGTGTACGCGGTAAATTAGGCGTAACAGATGCTAACGAAGCAAAACGGATGATGGCGGTTTTAGGCGGAGAAGTAGGCACTGAACGGGCTGCAGAAGATACAACGGCAAAAAATAAAAAAGGCGGCTCATCAGCCGGTGAAAAGCCAAACAAACGAATCCGTAGAGTAGATGTTTCTATGGATGATGATGAAGGAAACAGGTCAAAATTTAAAAAATCAGGACCGTATCCTGGGGATGATCCTTCCGTACCGGCAAGATTAAGTTATTCAGAAAGGGTAAAAATCGATCAGTACGCAGGACAGGCTGTATTTGAAATAAAAAACTCCATGCAGATTTTAACTTCAATTTTTTCTTTTTTTAAGGAACCTGTCGATTATGTAAATCCGCGCTTTGTAACGGTGCGTTTAAATGAATACTTTAACAAGGTCGAAAGGCTTGTAAATTCGGCAAGAAGTCTTTTTCCAAAAAATAACAATAAGCGAAACAACCAGTTAAAAAGAGCTTCTATCTTTGTTTTTAAAATACTGGATACAATCCGCAGCTGGGATATTGAAACACTTTCAAAAAATATCGCCGATTTACAAGCTCACCCCCGTACTGTAAAAGTAACTGATTTTTCTGAAGTTTTAAGAGCCATTTACAAACCTATATTTATACTCGAGGAACTTAGCGTCGAAAATTTTAAATCCGCTTTTAAACTTGTATATAAAGTTTTATACATAGAAAGCCCGATGGACGCAAAAGAAAAGTACCAGGATGTTATCCGCAACATTATAGCTTCGGTAGTTGACATAAGGCGTAATGTTCATTTTGGTCTTTATCCGCTTTTAATGAAATTAATTTCTGATCGCTATATTGTATACGAGCGGTTTTTTATCGAAAGACGAAGAAGATATATGGCTTTCCTTAACATAAAAGAATCTGAACAATTTAACGCTTCTGATTTAAGTCCCCAGCAGATAGAAAGTATGGATATAGAATCATTGCAAAAGAATTTAAGCGAAGTTGACGAAAACGCAGAAGATACAGAAGACGGAGAAACTAAGGAAACAGAAATTAAAGAAGATCCCAATGATCCGAAAGTAATCGAACGTAAAGCAAAAGAAGATGCAGAAAGAGCGCAGCAAAAAACTTTGGAACAAAGCAGGGCAGCTCTTAGCGTTCTCTTTCCAAAAGCAGGCTGGGATAAACTTGAAGAATATCCCGATCTTTATCCGTATTTTACGGGAATATACAGCATGAGACACGGTTATGAATTAATCGCTCCTACGGACCCTGTTCAGCAGGTTTCTGTTTTAATGCATATACTGGACGATCTTTTTATCGGATTGCGTTACGTGAACTTCAGTACTATTATAGGACCTGACGGCAATCCAATAAAATTATATGACGAACTGGGTTCGATTTTAAACAATTGGAGAGGTTTTATAGAAGACAGTTTTTCAAGAGATTACCTTCCGCGTTTAAATGAATATTGCCGTATATTGGAAAATTCCAAAGATTCAAGATCAACTTATGCCAAGAAAAATTTAAACGAACTGCATTGGATTAAACGGTTATATTTCCTGCCGTACTACAGATTTGAATCAATGGGACCTCCGCCGTTTCCCAAAAAAGATATTGTAGCAATTTATGCCGAAACAAGAAAACTTAGAAAGTTTCTTACAGCTATCGCAAAAGGCATTGAACACGGCATGCGAGCCGGCGGAGCTTCTGCAAAAGCTCCATGTAACGGAATAAATAATCCCTGGGAAACTTTTAATTTCCAGGTTCCAAATCCAATTTCAAAAAGACTGGATTTAATGCTTCCTCCTGAACGCAAGATGAATGCTACACTGGTTTTCTTTTCATTGTCTGCAGTTACATTACTCGATCATCTTATTAATAATGAAAACAGCTGGGCATACGCAAGCCGCCCCGGTCCGCTTTTCAGGAGCGTTAATAACGAAGGAATATTTCCATTATTCGGCGTTGATGAAAAAATTGATGCAGATAGAATTTTTAAAGAGTCTTTGAAAAAACCGTCTAACGCTTAAATCTTTAAATATTGTACTTCTACTTTGAATTTTTTTGCCGCTTCATGTGCCATTTTTTCGCCTGCGATAATTACAGGTGCAGATTTTTGCTTTGAAGCAAATGTTTCAAAAGCAGACGCGATATCCTCTGTTGTTACAGAAACAAGTCTTTCCAATTTTCTTTTTCGGTAACTGTCTTCGATGCCGTAAAGAAATCTGTAAAAGTCGACAAGACCGTCTTCCGCTGCAGTTCTTGGACGTGTTTCTTTCGAATAACATCCAATGATTGATTTTTCCAAATGATCCTGCGTAGATTTACAATAAAGACTGTTATTGAATACCGAAGAAATTACATCAAGGGAGCGCAGCGGATTTGGATCGCGGTATGTTGCAAAAGATACGCAGCTTTCAAGACCGTCACTGTTTATAAAAGCACCGTATGCGCCGCCTTTCATTCTTATATCTTCCCACAAGATTCCGGTGCTTAATTGATGAGTTAAAACACTTTCTGCTACTTGTCCAATCGTATCAAAAGGAGCTGCATTAAAAGACTGTGCTGCAAAACCTACCTGTAATGACCTGGAAGCGAAAACTTCAGCGCGCTGTGATGGGTAGTCTGTCTCCATTATATCTTTACTTTGAAGCCTTGGCACTGGAGCTCCGAATTTGCTAAACCTTTGAGCAACTTGTTTGCAAACAGAATTTGAATCTGCAGTATCTAAAGAATCACCTGTAATATTTACAATAAGCCCGCTATTTATAATTTTTTCCTGTATTTGTTTTAACTTTTTTACAATTTCTCCAATGTCTAATTTGGCAAGATAATGCACAAATTCAATCTGAGAAATACCTCCCCATTTTTCTTCTACTCTTTTTGAATGTGATCTAAAACGCCCTGCTCTTCCTGATGCGTAAATATGCCCCATAGGAGCCAGAGATGAATTAATTTCATTTTTCATTTCCAGTACAAGATCGTTTATACGCCTGCGATCCGATAAATCCGCTTCTGTTATTAAACGTAAAACCAATTCCAAAGACGGCGCTATTTTTTCATCAAGACATTTTAACCTGAAAAGCAGCCAGTCTCTGCCTGACAGATCAAAACTTCCTGATGCTGTTTGTAAATATGACGGAGTGCCTTTTACGGCAGAACCGGAATGTAAAAGAGCGATAAAACCGCCGACAGTGCGGGCAAGTAAACTTGACACTTCGCCGTAATCCATTCCGGGAAGCCCCACAGAAACAACAGATCTTGAAAAAAATAAAAGCCATGGATAATCTTCCATGGAAAATACATCGACAGGAAATGACAGATCGAAATAAGTTATTCCATTTGTATATAATTCATGACAGAAAGCCGGCACTCCGTTTAAATCAACTTCACGCCTGTGTATACAATCATATTGAGTAGAAAGATCACTTCGGGAAAGATGCGGTATGGAAGAAAGCGCCTGCGGGCTGTCAGGTTCACTTTGAATTTTTTCAAGCATTTTGGATTTTTCCATAATTTTTTGCTTTTCATTTTCACCTAACTTTTTTTCCATTTCCAAAAGCGTTTTTAAATGTTGTTTTTCCTGTTTCGGTAAAAAATCTTTTTTTGGTTCAAGAATTACTAAAGCCCTGTGCTGGTTATCCAAAAAATATTTTTGAATTAATGATTCAAAAAACCTGCTGTCATTTGCCAGATTTTCTTTTAATTTTGCAATAGAAGGCTGAATTAACAGGCTTTCCCAGGGTTTACTTCCGTGCATCCATGTCCTTAAAGAACGGCGCATCCAGACAAGAGAAAATGGTCCTCCTGATCTGCGTATTTCCTTTTGAGAAAACTCCAATGTTAAAAGTGCAGCTTCTATTTCCTGCTCAGGAATTCCTTCTTTGACTAACCTTTGCAGTTCTCCCATTATTAATTTATCTACAGCTTTACCCATTTTTTCCGGTTTTCCAGAAACACTTTTTAATCCTGCAACAAATAAAACTTCCCTTATTTCACCTTCTAACCCTGAAACAGGAGTTATATCCTCACCCAATCCTGATTCAACTAAAACTCTAGTTAAAGGAGAGCCGTCATGCCCTAAAAGAATTTCTGTAAGAGCGGCTAACGCTATATTTTCGTTTGTATCTGTTACATCAGAACAAAGCCATGAAATAAATATAGTAGATTTACATTCATTACCGGCAGGACACGGTATAAGGAATTTTCTCGGTTCGTTCCAGCGCTGTGTTTTTATAATGGGCGAACCTTTTTTTCCGTCTTGAATTTCTGAAAAAAATTCCTTATCCAGAAAGAAAAGCTGTTTTTCTGTAGGAATATTTCCGGCTAAAAAAATGCGGCAATTTGCGGGTGAATACTTTTCTTTATGAAATTCTTTAAAATTTTCCCATGTTAACTTAGGAATAAACTGCGGATCTCCGCCTGATTCAAAAGCATACGGAGTGCCCGGCATAATCGCTTTTATCGACCAAAGCCCTGCATAAGTATCAAGTGATGAATACGCTCCTTTCATTTCGTTATAAACAACGCCTGTTATTGAAAGTTTATTTTCATTGAGTTCCAGCCTGTGCCCTTCCTGCATAAATGTCCACTCAGGAATTAAAGGACGGAAAACAGCATCTCCGTATACGGACATCAAATTAAAATAATCATGTTCGTTAGTTGAACTTGCAGGGTAAACAGTCTTGTCAGGGAATGTAAGGGCGTTTAAAAATGTTTGAAGGCTTCCCTGCGCAAGAACAATAAAAGCATCTTTTAGCGGATAACGCTTTGAACCGCAAAGAACAGCGTGTTCAAGTATATGAGCTACCCCTGTACTGTCGTAAGAAAAAGTAGAAAAAGCAAACGAAAAAAGATTTTCACTGTCGCCGTTTAATACATGGAAAACTTCAACGCCGCTTTTTTCATGTTTTGCCCAAATACCCTGAGCATTAAGTTCATCTAAATCCACTACATCAAGAATATTAAAACCGCTTTCCAGCCTATCGCCTTTTTTTAATGCAGTTTTAACTGCGGTTTTTATATTCATTTTATTATTCATAAAAATACATCCTCGTCACTGCTAAGTATAATATCTCCGTTTTCACGGGCATTCCTGAACCACGAAAGAAAGTCTTTTGCAATTGCCTCACAATCACGTTTCGGCACTGCTCCGAGTATTTCAAATTCTTCACGGATTATTTTTCTTCTGCCTGCCGAAACGCATGAAAGAATTTTTTCTGTAAATTCTTTTTCTCTGCCTTTTAATAAAATCGCTATATCACGCTCTTGCATTGTTTTTAATTTATCCTGAATGGATCTGTCGTCGGCTTCAATAACATCATCGAGTGTATACAATTGTTCCTTTAAATTAAGTCCAATCTGCGGATCTTCATTTTCAATTTCATTTATAAGCCTGTCACCGAAGGAATAATCACTTTGTTTTAATATTGCAGCTAACGTCTGCATTCCGTCAATTTTAATATCTTTAGCATTGCCGGAAATATGCCTGGCTTTTTCTTTTATTCCTGCACTGACATGTTCAAGCACTTCAGGAGAAATTTCTTTTTGATACGCGATACGTTTTAAAATTTCAGGCTTTTGACTGTGCGGAAGTTTGCTTAAAACACCGGCGGAAAGTTTAGACGGAATCCTGGAAAGTATTAAAGCCGATGTCTGAGCGCTTTCTTCTTTTAAAAGCATGATAATCTGTTCCGACGAAAACTCTTCCAGAAAACCAAACAGATTTTCCTTAGACTGCGGTACTGCCTTATTTAAAAGTTCTTCGCCTTTATCAGGTCCCTTTGCCGTATAAAGAATGGAACGTGCTGTTTCAATGCCGCCTCGTGAAAAACCTGTAAAACTGTAAGGCTGAAAATTTCTATTTGCAAATAATGTTTGAAATTCCGCTAAAATTTCATCTCTTTCATCAGGTTTTATAACCTTGGTTAAAGCTATTTCTTTTGATATCTCACTTACCTGCTGCGGATCAAGCTCTGCGAGTATACCGGCTGCCTGTTCGCTTCCAATTAGTATTAAAAACTTTGCAACTCTTGTGTATTTTGAATCTTTGGAAATATTTTCTTTTTTATTATTGCTTTTATCAGCTTTTTTCTGAGGTTCTGTATATACAGGTTTTTTATTTTCATGCGGAATTGACGGTTTTAAAGGTTTTGTTTCTTTATAAAAAGCAGGCTGCTGGTTCATTGTTTTTTTATACATATCCGAACCGTGTTTATATATATTCCCCATATACCGATATTGTAATATAATAAGTAAGTAAATAATAGATATCAGGAAAAAATGAATAAAATATTTTATGCACTTTTTATAGCAATAATCGCATTTCTTTTTTCTTGCGGCAGCAAACAGCCTGTATCTATCTCAAATTCAGATAATTACCGCGATATTGAAGAAAGAATAGAACCTACAAGAGCCGAACAGGTAATGAAATCTTTGCATAAAGCATATCCCGATCATATTGAAGCAGTAGAATTCCGTAACGATGACTGGGCAGTTTTACTGCGCGGAAAGTGGTACTATTTTGCGGGGGGAAGACTCCTGCCTGAAGACAAACTTGAAAATACAGACATTTACAGACCCATTCAATTTTATCATTATCCGGCGCAGCTTCCGCCCTGGACTGCAAGAACCCCTGAAGAAACAGAACGCTTCAGAAACATGACTGCTAACAGAAGACAAAACACATTAAAGCGCTCATCTTATTTTACAGAAGATCTATGGCAGGCTTCTACCAGAATAGAAACAGAAAGAAGACTTGTAAGAATTACTTTTTTCGGCAGACGAATAAGGGTTCATCAGGGGATTCAGGAAAAACTGGAACAGGTAGAAACACGAATCCTTGCAATCGCCAGAATGGAAAGTGAAGTTCAAGCATGGGTAGACGGCATCGGAACTGTGGAAGCCTGGCACTGGCGCAATGTTGCAGATATAGAAGCCAGGTCTTATCATTCTTACGGATTAGCTGTCGATCTTTTACCCCGCTCCCTGCGCGGAAGACAAACTTACTGGCTTTGGACTTCACGGTACAGAGAAGACTGGTGGAATGTTTCGTATAACGACAGATACCATCCGCCGCAGGCTGTTATAAACGCTTTTGAAACCTATGGTTTTATTTGGGGCGGAAAATGGCTGTTATTCGATACAATGCATTTTGAATACCGCCCGGAAATACTGGCATTCAACGGCTTATTAAAAACTGAAAACTAAAAATAAAGCTCAGATAAAGTTTTCATAATATAATACCCTCAATTTTAATAATAACTAACAGCGGTAAATATCCAGCCGTAAGTTATTTGCTATTATACGATATAAAAATGAAAATGTAATAATGGCAGAGAAAATTAAAATAGATGAAGACTATATCAAGAAATTGATTAGCAATAATATAAAACGCCTGCGGACTATACAAAATGTATCCCAGTTAAATCTTGCGGTAAGTACAGGTCTTACACATAACTTTATAAACGATATAGAAAACTGCAAAAAAGGTGTTTCTGCCAAAACGCTTGCAAAAATATCAATTGCGCTTAATGCAGAACCATATCAGTTTTTTCTGCCTGAAAGCTCTTCCAACGATGAAGTAACGAGTTACGTGAATGATTTTAATGATTCACTTCAGAAAGTCGTAAAAGAATTAACGCAGCAATACATTACAGCGCCTAAAAAGTAAAAGGCTTAAACTTCAATAAAAATACCGTCACCTAATAAAGCCTTAAACTCTTTTTCATCAAGGGTTTCTTTTTCCAATAAAGCCAGCGCAACATTGTCCAGTATATCGCGGCGATCTTCTAGCATTTTTTTTGCTTTGGCATATTCGGTTTCAATTATACGTGCGACTTCTTCATCAATATATTGCTGGGTACTTTCTGCATATTCGCGCTGGAAAGAAGGTTCGCGCTGCTCCTGCCCTGTCATGCTCATTCCGCGTGTTGTTAATGCGACATTTTTAAATCTATCGCTCATACCGTAATCTGTTATCATCTTGCGTGCAATATCTGTCGCTCTTGTAATATCGTTTGATGCTCCTGTGGAATATTCGCCGCTAACCATTTCTTCGGCAATACGCCCTCCCAAAAGAATATCTATTTGCCCCAAAAGATCGGATTTTCTTACCTTATAGCGATCTTCTACCGGAAGCTGCAGCATATAACCCAAAGCAAGACCGCGCGGAATAATCGAAATTTTTTGAACAGGATCTGCGTTAGGTGTAAAAGCTGCAACTATGGCGTGCCCTGCTTCATGGTAGGCTGTGCATTTTCTGTCTTCCGGTTTTTGAACACGGGTTTTTTTCTGCAATCCCGCAATAATTTTTTCAATCGCTTCGTCAAAATCAGTTTGCATTACAATTTTTCTTCCTGCTCTGACCGCTAAAAGAGCTGCTTCGTTTACAACATTGGCAAGGTCTGCGCCGGAAAAACCGGATGTAACACGAGCGACAATTTCAAGATCTACGCTAGGATCTAAACGCACAGGTTTTGAATGAATGTTTAGAATTGCTTCTCTTCCTTTTAAATCGGGTCTGTCAACAAGAACTTGTCTGTCAAATCTGCCGGGACGAAGAAGCGCGGGGTCTAAAACATCGGGGCGGTTTGTCGCTGCTAAAATAATAAGACCGCTTGTTCCGTCGAATCCGTCCATTTCTACAAGAAGCTGATTTAATGTCTGCTCACGTTCATCATTGCCGCCGCCTATATTATTAATTCTGCTTTTGCCGATGGCGTCTAACTCATCAATAAAAATAATACAGGGTGCTTTACCTCTTGCCTGTTTAAATAAATCTCTTACTCTTGCAGCTCCTACACCGACAAACATTTCTACAAAGTCTGCTCCGCTCATACGGAAAAAAGCGACTCCCGCCTCTCCTGCTACCGCTCTTGCAAGAAGTGTTTTTCCAGTACCCGGAGGTCCGACCAAAAGCACACCCTTTGGAATCTTACCGCCTATTTCTTTATATTTTTCAGGACTTTTTAGAAAGTCAACAACTTCAACAAGTTCTTCTTTTGCTTCATCAACACCTGCAACATCGTTAAAACGTGTAGTAATATCACCTTCTGCGACAATAACGGCGCGGTTTTGCCCGACAGAAAGCACATTACTGCCGAAATTTCCAAAACGTTTAATTATAAACCGCCAAATCAGAATAAAAAAAGCAAGCGGTAATATCCAGCTTAAAATAAAATTTAATACAGCGCTTCCTTCACGGGAAATTGCTGTATATGCGACATTATTTTCATCCAGAAACTTTAAAAAATCTTCGGTTACTATAGAAACTGTGCGGTATACTTTATCCTGCTGAACTCCATCATAAGAACGAATAATCGAACTTCTTGAAGAATCTCTTTTATTAGGATTGGAATAACCTGTAAGATAAGTGTCGGTTAATTCAACCCGTTTTATTTCTCCGGTAGAAATAAGTGCTTTAAATTCTGAAAAATCTATTGGTGAATTTAATTTGCTGAGAAATACATAATTAAAAAGGCTGATTCCTACAAACAGGATTAAAAGATAAATAAGAAGATATTTCCAGTTACCAAATCCTTTAAAATCCGGCATTTTACCGCCAAAAGGAAACATAGGACCGCCGCTGTCTTTTTTGTCGCCGCTGTTTTCGCTCATCGAGCAAGTATATCATACTTAAGTATTTTTATGCTACTATGCTGGTATGGAAAATACTGATTATAAAGCTCCCCTTTATTTAATTGACGCTTACGGTCTTATATACCGTTCGTATTTTGCATTTTTAAATCATCCTCTGCGCAACAGTTCGGGAAAAAATATTTCTGCATTATTCGGATTTGCCCGCACAATTGTAACGCTTGTTAACGACGGCGCTCCTGCGGCAGACAGCGAAGGAAAACTTTTGGAAAAACCGGAAAAACCATTACGCCTTGCCGCCATTTTTGATTCTAAAACTCCGACATTCAGGCATAAAATGTACAGCGAATATAAGGCAAACAGGCAGAAAACACCGGAAGACTTACACGAACAAGTTCCGTTAGTTGAAGAATTTTTACAAACGCTTGGTATTCCGTGTCTTAAAGCTGATGGCTTTGAAGCGGATGATATAATAGCTACACTTGCGCAAAAATGCAAAAGCGAAGGCAGGCAATGTTACATACTTTCGTCGGATAAAGATTTACTTCAATTGGCAGGCGATGGAATATTTGAATTGCGTCCTGCAAAAATAAATAAAAGTGAAACTAATATAACAAGTTCAGGTCCCGCATGGGATTTAGTCGGAGCGGATGAAGTTAAATCCGAATGGGGTGTAGAACCTTCAAAAATACTCGATCTTCTTTCTTTGACAGGAGATGCATCTGATAATATTCCAGGAGTAAAAGGAATAGGAGAAAAAACTGCAGTAAAACTGATTACGCGCTACGGTTCACTGGATGAAATCTATAATAATATCGCCGCTATTGAAGGATCTGCCGGCAAAAAAATATCGGAAGGAAAAGACAGCGCTTATTTTTCCAAATCACTCATTCGTCTGCGTGAAGATGTTGAATTACAGATAACAAGTATAGACGAACTTTCAATAGAAGAATTAAACCGAAGCGAAGGTGCAGCTGTACTCATGCGCGAGGGTGTACGTCAAAGCGCAAAGTTACTTGATCAAAATGCAAAATCTTCGCTTCAAACTAAGAAATTAACCACGGAGTACTATTGTCCTACAGACAACTTGGAGTTTCACGGAGAAAATAATAATAACGAATCAAACCCTCCGTGTTCCTCCGTGTCCTCTGTGGTTTCTTATTCTTCTTTGGTAAACCAAGAAACAGACGAATCTTTAATTGGTGAGGGGGTTTATAAGACAGTCCTTGATATAGAAGAATTAAAAACCATTTTGGAACAGGCAAAAAAACAAAAACTTTTAGCGCTGGATTTTGAAACAGATTCACTAGATGCCTGGAATACACGCCCTATCGGTATTTCATTGGCATTAAAACCAAAAGAAGCCTTTTATATTCCGCTTGCTCCCCATGATGTAAATAACGAAGCCGGCTGCTGTGTATTTATTGAGCCGCAAAAAGTATATGAGCTTCTTTACCCCATTTTTTCCGACAGTGAAATGACAATCGCCGCGCATAATGCTAAATTTGATTACAAGGTAAGCCGCGGTCTTGGCGCACAGCGCTGGAAATGCAAAATTTGGGATACAATGATAGCTTCGTGGCTTTCCGATCCTGAACGCAACAACTATTCTTTGGATTCGCTTGCATCATATACTTTTGACTGCACACCAATAAAATATAATGATATTGTCGCAAAAGGCGCTGCCTTTGATACTGTTTCATTGGAAACAGCAACACAATATTCATGCGAAGATGCTGATTACTGCATCAGATTAAAACATTATCTTGAACCAATTTTAAATAAAACAGAATCCGTTAATCTGTTTGAAAATTTGGAAATGCCTCTTTTACCTATCCTTGCCGAAATGGAAGGTGAAGGAATAAAAATTGAACCAAAAGCTCTTATCGAATACGGTAAAGAACTTGCTGCAGAACTTGATAGAATCCAATCTGAAACATGGAAAATAGTCGGACATGAATTTAATTTATCTTCGACAAAACAGCTTCAGGAAGTACTTTTTACAGAAAGAAAATTAACACCGGGGAAAAAAACAAAAACAGGTTTTTCAACAGACGCTGCTGCACTGGAAGAGCTTGCCCGTGAAGATCCTGTCCCAGCTTTAATCCTGCGGCATCGGACGCTGGCAAAATTAAAATCAACCTATGTAGATACTTTGGCGGACATGGCAGACAGCCAAAGCAGGCTTCATACAAATTTCGTGCAGACAGGAACCGCTACAGGCCGTCTTTCCAGCCGTGAACCCAACTTGCAGAACATTCCCATCCGGGCAGAAGAAGGACGGAGAATCCGTGAAGCCTTTGTCGCAAAACCGGGATACTTTTTAATTTCTGCCGATTACAGCCAAATTGAACTTGTTATACTTGCTCATCTTTCGCAGGATAAAAATCTGATTTCTGCTTTTACAGGAAACACCAAAACAGGATTTCAGGATGTACACACACGCACAGCGTCATTGATTTTTGGCATTGATGAAAGCGAAGTAAAAAGCGAACAAAGGCGCATGGCAAAAACAATAAATTTCGGAGTAATTTACGGCATGAGCGCGTTTCGTCTTGCCAATGAATTAAACATCAGCAGAACTGAAGCGCAGAATTTTATCAGCGCCTATTTTAAAACATATTCGGGTGTTCAGAAATTTATAGAAAACCTTATAACCAAAACCGAACAAACCGGTTTCGTGACTACAATTTCAGGACGCCGCCGTTATATCCCGCTTATAAATTCCCGCAACAAAACAGAGAAATCGGCAGCTGAAAGAATTACAGTAAACACGCCGATTCAAGGGTCGGCTGCGGATATTGTAAAAACTGCCATGATCAATCTTGATAAAAGACTTATAAAAGAAAACTCAAATGCACGTCTTTTATTACAGGTTCATGACGAACTGATTTTAGAATGTCCAAAAGATAAATGCGATGAAACAATAACTCTTGTAAAAGATGAAATGGAAAAAGCAGCTGTTTTAAGCATTCCATTGCGCGTAACTGTTGAAACAGGTGATACATGGGGACGTTTTCATTAATACCTTTTATTAAATTCTTATTCTGCCGCGGAAACTTCGCGAAAGGGTAAGTTTATCGATATACTCGATATTTCCGCCGACAGGCATTCCCGAAGCAAGGCGTGAAATAATTACAGAATATTCTTTTAAAGTTTTTTGAAGATACAACGCTGTTGTATCACCTTCGACTGTAGGATTTAATGCAAGGATTAATTCTTTTACCTGTTTATTTTTTGTATCGCTTAAACGATTTATAAGTTTATCGATTGAAAGGTTTGCAGGACTAACCCCGTCTAATGGAGCGATTAATCCGCCAAGCACATGATAAACGCCTGAAAATTCTTTTCCGTCTTCTATTATACGAATATCTTGTGCGCTTTCTACAACACATATAATTGAAGAATCGCGTTTTGGATCGCAGCAGACAAAACACGGGTCGGCTTCAGTAAAACCGCCGCAAATGCTGCACTTTCTTATCGCCTTGTGCAAACCTGAAAGTTCATTTGCTAAAGTAACGGCAAAGGAAGGATTACTGTCTAAAATATGATACGCGATTCGCCCTGCGCTTTTTTTTCCGATACCAGGCAGCTTTGAAAATAAAACAACAAGCCTGTCTAAAGCATTACCGTTCATTGAAAACCCGGAAAACCTGCCATGTTCATGCCGCCCGTCATAGCGCCAACTTCAGAGCTGATTGCGTCTTTTACTTTTGCCATGCCGTCTGTAAAAGCTGCCATTATTAAATCCTGCAGCATTTCAACATCACCGCCGTCTATTGTCTGCGGCATTATGCGAACAGCTAAAACTTCGAGTTTTCCGTTAACATCGATTTCTACCATGCCGGCTCCTGCAGAACCTGTCGCTGTAATGACAGCAAGTTTTTCCTGAAAGCCGCTCATTTGCTCCTGTATTTTCTGCGCGTTTTTTAATAAATCAAACGGATTAATATTCATATAATTTTACCTCATGTTTTATTAAATAAGATTTATTGAATGACTGTTCCCGGTATAACCGATAAAACATTTTCCACCTGCGGCGGATTTTCTTTACCGCTTTTTATTGCAGAATTATTCCACATGGGAACATCATCATCGTCTGTATTTTCTTTTGCGGCAAGCATTTTTTGAAATTCATCGGTTAAAGATCTTCCGTCTCCCGATCCCGATACTTGCGCTTTGGGAGCCTCCGGCACTGATCTAGGTTCGCTAGATTGCGGATTTGAAGACGGTGACAAACTTCCTCCCCGCGTTAATATAGATTTTGCCGCATTTATCGAATCTTTTAATTCTATGGGTGATACCCATTTAGTTAACCATGTCAATTTGGAAATTGCTGTTTCTAAATCAAAACGAGGAGAAACTGAATAACGGATATTCCGGTAACAATCAAGTAAAATATCCAGAGCCTGTTCCAATCGTATTGAATCAAGGGTTTCAAGAGTTTTTGCGCAAAACTGCGAAGGACGGAAACCCAAAAGTGATTCCCTTGTTACGCCGTTTTTTATCAATAAAAGACTGCGGTAGTATCCTGTAAGGTCTATAACAAATTGTTCGATGGCAATACCGCTTGAAAGTATTTCATCGGCAAGAGCAAAAGATCTTAACCCGTCATTTTCAACACAGGAAAGCGAAAGCGCATTTAATTTTTCAAGACCGATAATACCGAGTTTTTCGCGGATTAAATCACTTCGTATGTTAATACCGTTTGCACTTGTTGAAAACGAAGTTACCTGATCAAAAAGTGTAAATGCGTCACGCATACTGCCTGTCGATTCACGTGCAATCCAAAAAAGAGCATCGTCTTCTGCTTTAATATTATTTTCTGCGCAGATTTTTTTTAGTATTTCCTGAATTGTTTCTACAGGTATTAACCTGAAATTAAATTGCTGGCAGCGGCTTTTAATGGTCGCAGGAACTTTGTGCAGTTCTGTCGTAGCAAAAATAAAACAGATATAAGGCGGCGGCTCTTCTATGGTTTTTAATAGAGCGTTGAATGCGCTTGCCGAAAGCATATGAACTTCGTCTATTATATAAACCTTATATTTTCCGGATTGAGGAGGAAATAAAACTTCGTCTTTAATTTGGCGTACATCGTTTACGGAATTGTTAGAAGCTCCGTCAATTTCGATTACGTCCATACTGGCTCCCTGTGAAATTGTGCGGCAATTATCGCATACGTTTGAGTCCATGCCAGCGCAAGGACCATTGGGCGCTTTTTCGCAATTCAGCGAACGTGCTAGAATACGCGCCGCACTGGTTTTACCGCATCCTCTGGGTCCTGAAAAAAGATAAGCATGGGCAATTTGACCGTTTAAAAGAGAGTTTTTAATGGTAGAAACAACAAATTCCTGCCCTGCCAGTTCATCAAAGGTCTTTGGGCGGTATTTAGAGGCTGTTACTTCGTATCGGGCTGCCATGATGGTAGTTTATCATTTTATTACTATATATAAAAGCCGTGACAAACCATCGCTAAAAAAAAGTGTCCTGCGTCAGGAGTGCCGCGGCGCAGCGGACTTCCGCTTACCGTTGCTTCCTTCCGGACCTGGCGGGGTTAGGCGGCGTCTGCTCGCACGGTTCCTGACACAGAACAATTAATGTTATTACGCAGAGAATAAGTGGTCAAGACGGTAAACTTACAAAACAGTTTTTTTGTTAGACAATTTATTGTCAGGTATCGGTTAATTCAGTTAAAAATCAATTCAATAAAATTAGAAATCAATTAACGTACTTTTCATTCATAAAAAAACTCTGATACTGAAAATTAATCTTTATAAAAAAGAAAAATTGGAGGACAATTATGAAAAAGATTTTATTTACAGTGTTAATAACAACTTTATTAACGGCAGCAGCATTTGCGCAAAACCTTACCTTTGGCGGTTATTTTAACAGCGGTTTAGGATTAATAACCCAGGGTGATAATGACGCGGAAATAAAAGCATTTGGCGTTGATTCAGAAAGTAATGGTTACAGATTCAGGTTAAATGCAAATTACCAGAATAACGACAGAACTTCCGGTTTTAGATTAAGGCTGCAATCACAGCGAACATTGGCAGATACCGGCGGATATTTATCAATTCCTTTCGCTTACGGATGGATGAATTTCTTTGATAATATGATTAGCGTTTCCGGCGGCATTGTTGACGACAGCGCATGGCAAACAGCCGATTGGTGGATTAACGATGATGTTGGTGAAGGTCTTGGATTACTTCTTAAAATAGCGCCAATTGAAGGACTTAACCTGGGAGCAGGCGCTTATGTAAACAGTCAAAGGGGCGGAGGCAATAACAATGTTCTTGCACTCCCAGTCGGAAGCAATGGAATTAAACTTGGTGAAGTAAAATATGTCATAAGCGGTTCATATCTGATGAAAGATGTATTTTATATCGGAGCTTCGGCTAGAACAGAAAACAGAACAGGAAATCAGCAATCCGGTGCAATTATCGGAGATCTGCGTCTTTTAATGATAAAAGATTTAACTGCGGTTTTCGCATTTCAATTGGATAATCTTCAGGATTTTGATAATACCGGTACTATGACTTTTTCGGAAACATTCGCATTCAAATTAACTGATGATATAAACGTAGGGTTGAACGCTGCGCAATTCTTTTTCAATGTTGATAATAGAGATCCCGCATTTCTTTTCAATTTATGGGGTTCATATACAATGGGTAGTTTAGTGCCAAGAATTGATTTGGTTTACTTTATTAATGGTGAAAGCAATGGAGCAAATTCAGCCAATTCCAGCACACAATTCCATCGCAAAGGTTATGCCGCTCGTCAAGATCGTTCAGTATTCAGCGTTAGACCTTCATTAAGATTCAACCTTGACAGTAGAACACATATCGAAATTGGCGATGTATTATATCTTGATTCCGCAAAAAATGAAGTTACTAACTGGGGTAATGAAAAATCCCTTTTTACCAATGTATTTTACATTGATGTAAGATGGAGTTTCTAAGAAGATAATACGAATAATCTGTTATTTAAACCAGCAGCCAAGCCCAGCTGCTGGTTTTTTTTAATTAATTTGCCTGACATTTCCAAATTTTTGTTGTATAATAATATGTATAATACGCTCATTCTGTCAGGAGGAAAATAATGAAAACTGGAAAAAAAATATGTTTATTGGCTGTAGTATTGATTTTAATTTCGGCTCCGGTATTTTCACAATCCAATCCTATTGAAGATGTGCAAAAAGCGGTAAATTCTTTCTCAGCAGGAATGGCACAGGCAATGCCTTTTAACTCAACAATCGGATTAAACTGGTCTGATCCTTATATCGGGCAGCTTTTAAGCGTACCTCCCAGTTTTGGCATAGGTGTTTCTGCGGGAGTAACATTTGTAAACCTTGATATAATAAATGGAATGATGGGAGAATTCGGCGATGCAGCGTCGATTGATATACCAATAGGTTTACCAATCCCGGGTTATACAATAGAAGGCAGAATAGGAGGATTTATCCTTCCTTTTGATATTGGTATTAAATTAGGCGTTCTGGATACTTCTAAAATGGGTATATTCGCTTCTCTTCCCGCAAATATAGATTATTTACTTTTTGGTTTTGATGTCCGGTACTCGCTTTTGGACAGCAAAGTATTTCCAATTAAAGTATCTGTAGGAGCAGGTTTTAACCATTTAAGAGGCGGCATAAATACAACAATTGAAGGTGTTGCACAGCCAATTTCATTTGGATCAGGTTATACTCTTGATTTTACTGACCCAAATTTAGGACTTATTTGGCAAACCAATGTATTGGAATTAAAAGCGCAGGTTTCATTTCCTGTTTTTATAATAACCCCGTATTTGGGAGCCGGTGTAAGTTATGCATGGTCAAAAGCAGGTTACCAGGTAAAATCTGATATAACGTTTACACATCCCGGTGGTGCTACCGGTCTTAATAATGAAATTAAAAATTTATTAATGGGATTCGGCGTAACTAATGTTACAGATAAAGGCTTTGAATCGATTGTTAATGTATCGGACTGGAACATGAGATTTTACGGAGGTCTTTCCTTTAATTTATTTGTTATAAAAATTGACCTCACCGGCATGTATAACGTAAGGGATTCAGGTTTCGGCGCTACAGTAGGACTTAGGTTCCAGCTATAACACACAAACAGCGCTTCAGATATATAATAAAAACCCCCCAGGAAAAGGAGGTGAGGAAACCTGGGGAGTTGCTGTGGTACGAAGCCGCAAACTAAAGCATCCGCTGCATGGATAATAAAATCCATACCGTATCATCAGTTAATACTAACATAGTAATTTTTGGATCACCGGTCAAGGACTTTCTTGACCTATCAAGCACTTTCTTGCCCAATGCAAACTTTTATGCCATAATAAAAAAATGAATAAAGTATTTAAAACATTTCATTCCGGCCGTGGTGTTTTTTTCATGATGATCTTTGTTTGCGTAATATTCGCCATAACGGTATTAAAACTTGCCTCATCTGTAATCCTTCCATTTATAATCGCGGCATTTTTGGCGTTTGTAATGTTTCCGTTAATAAAATTGCTTGATAAACTCCGTATCCGCCGTACAATATCAATAATTCTTGTAGTTATTATAATAGCCACCGGTATGTACGCCTTTGGGATGGTTCTCTTTACATCCGGCAGAATGATTATTGCTCAAATACCAAACTATGAATATCGCTTTAATGAAATCTACAATTGGGTAGCAATGATGTTCGATCTTCCAAAAGATGAAAACTTAACTATATGGCAGAATCTTTGGGGGCAGGAAGGAATCCGCACATGGGTGCGTAATTTGACAATCTCTTCGTCTAACACATTTTTTAAATTTCTTTCCAGCGCAGTACTTGTAGTTTTATTTATGATATTTATTCTTTTTGAAGCGGGCTTTTTTAAAGATAAATTGATAGCCGCATTCGAAAACCGCACAAGCCGTATTCACAGAATGGGAAATGAAATAATATCCCAGGTAACAAAATATTTGGCGGCAAAGTTTTTTATATCACTTGCCAACGGTATAATTTTCGCAGTTGCATTTCACATTGTCGGGCTTGAGTTCGCTATTGTCTGGGGAGTACTTCAGTTTTTATTAAATTTTATTCCAACTTTGGGAAGTATTGCAGCAGGGGCAGGCATATCATTATTTGCACTGCTTCAATTCTGGCCCGAACCCGCTCCTATCATCATTGTAATTATTATAATTTTGGTTGTTAACGTTGTATTATGCAACATTTTTGATCCAAAAATAATCGGCGACCATGTCGGAATTTCTCCTTTGATAATACTTGTTTCTCTTTCTATCTGGGGATTTATTTGGGGATTTGCCGGAATGGTTTTAGCTGTTCCTATGACAGTTATTATTAAAATTGTATGTGAAAATATTCCAATACTGGAACCTGTATCAATACTATTGGGTTCACGTAAATCCATTCTGGCAAGAAAAGCGGAAAGTGAGAAAAACGAAACGTCATCATGAACCTGACAGTTCCCTGTTACCCGGATTTTATCCCTCTGGATATACAGTTAAAAGATTTTTTACATCCGCGCCTTTCTTTAACCTTTGACGGCGTTTCTGAATTTACATTTGCAGGATTATATCTTTTCCGAAACAGATATAACTACCGCATTTGCCGCGATGTATCAAATAATGAAGACGACGGCGGTTTTATTATTAGCGGGCAGCAGCCGTCAAAAGACGAAGTAAAAAAAACTTTTTTTATGACTCCCTGTACCGCGCCGAATCAGCAAACGCTTGAATCTCTTTTTACAACTCACGATTACTGGAAAAATATTTCGCAGTCTGTTTTATCTCCTGTAAAAGACGATCTTGAAAAATACGGCTTAACCATATCAGAAGACAGGGATAATTTTGATTATTTGTACAACCGCAGTGATTTGGCAGAATTACAGGGGAAAAAATACCATAAAAAGAAAAACCATGTTAATAATTTTTTAAACGCATACCCTGATCACGAACAGCGTACAATGACTGCCGCTTTAGTTCCTGCTGCTTTTGAAATTCTGGATCGGTGGAAATCCGATTCACTTCGAAGAAACGGAAACGAAGGTGATTATAAAGCGGCAAAAGAAGCTCTTGATTTATATGATTTATTCGCATTAAAAGGTTCTGTTTTTTTTATATCAGGAAAACCTGCTGCTTACTGCCTTGGAGAAAGTATCGCAAGGGGAAAAATGTTTGTGGTTCATTTTGAAAAAGCGCTTGAGGAATACAGAGGCATTTATCAATTTATAAATCAGGCATTTGCAGCATCTTTACCGCGGTTTTTTACATTGATTAACCGTGAACAGGATTTGGGAAACGAAGGATTAAGACAGGCAAAAATGACTTACCGCCCCTGCGACTTTGTAAAAAAATATACAGCGCGAAAAAATATTCAATAAGGATGTTTAAAGTGACATATTTAACAGGCTTTCATGCCATCGAAGAAAGAATTAAATCAGGGCGTTTGTGCGGTCCTTTGCTTGTTGCAAAAGCAGGTCCTCGCGCAAAAGAAATTGTCACGTTAGCTGTAAATAACAAGATACGGCTGGAAAGAACAGGCACGTTCGATCTTGACGGTCTAGCTCCTGATAACCGCGGCATTGCTCTTCAAATTGAAGACGATGGAAGCCATACAGAAATTAGTCTTGAAAGTTTTATTACCAATATGGAAAACAGCCAGCAGCAAAATGCCCTTGTTTTAATTCTTGACGAAATAACCGACCCTCATAATTACGGAGCAATACTTCGCTGCTGCGATCAGTTCGGCGTTGATCTTGTTGTAAGCCGCAACCGGCGAAACGCAAAACACGCTTCTGTAATTTCCAGTACATCTGCAGGCGCTGTATCGTGGGTAACACAAGCGGAAACTCCCAATTTAGTCCGCGCTATAGAAGATTTAAAAGAATGCGGCTTTTGGATTTACGGAGCCGACATGGATGGAGAGGCTGCCTATAAAATGGATTTAAAAGGCAAAATAGGACTTGTACTTGGAAGTGAAGGAAGCGGCATATCGCGTCTTTTATTGGAAAAATGCGATGGTCTTATAGGAATACCCTCTTGCGGAAAAATCGATTCTTTAAATGTATCGGTAGCAGCAGGAGTATTATTGTATGAAATACAACGCCAGAGGATCGGGTAAAATTAACTGTTAACGAAAATCTTTAAATTAATAACTGTAATAAGTAACAGCCCTGCCAAAAACACTGCGTCCTACACCGATTACTTCTATCTTATCATCTAAAAGTAAATTTTTATTTAACTTACAGCGGTATCTTTTTTGGAAACCAAAATTATCAGTAAAAATATTATATGATGAACTATTAATACGATAGGTATGATTGGTGTCATTTACGACTATTCTTACATCATGAACATGATCAAATTCTTGTATATTGCCGGTAAAATAAATATAAATTGTAGTTGAATCATGTACTATTACATCTTCAATATATCCAAAATCAAATAATTCACACGAAGTGAATAAAAGCACTATAAATAAAAACAGACACCATTTCTTCATAAATGTCTCCTTAATTATATATATAACAGCATAATTATAGAAAAACAAGGTTTTATTGATAAATAATGCTTTATCCTGTGATATTGACAAAAAACCGACAGTTTTGTAATGTAAAGAAACTTATGGGGCTGTAGCTCAGTTGGCTAGAGCGCTTGAATGGCATTCAAGAGGTCAGGGGTTCAATTCCCCTTAGCTCCATCACTTAAATCCTTACGTAGTAAGGATTTGCCTACCCGACAACGGATGGCGTAACACACTGTTGCCTCAAAGTCGCACTCAAAGTGGTACTTTTTGGCAAGACATCTATAAGATGTCAGGAGTACGTTATGCGTTGTCCATTCTCTCTTTACAAAAAACAAACAGGAA
>Ga0123356_10000436_pt1 | contig 47690 bp, 46 predicted proteins | sample TergutEmb28metaG_2_FD_92546 | JGI IMG/M metagenome (GOLD analysis project Ga0123356, IMG submission 92546) | Embiratermes neotenicus P3 segment gut microbial communities from Petit-Saut dam, French Guiana - Emb289 P3 | ecosystem: Host-associated > Arthropoda: Insects > Digestive system > Gut ...
TTGTCATTGACAAACTTTTTTTGTTATTTCATTTAAAGCGGTTTTACTGCACATAAGAATTTCCTCTTTTATTAAATATAATATAACGTTTGCGAAAGCAAGAGTGATGCGCAAAAAGATTTTGTTGGGGGACGGGGTTGACATAATTTTGATTTCCGGTTTGATTTGTGCAACAAAATCAACTCCGTCCCCACTTTAAAGATTTCTATCAAGTTGACCATACCCATTGCCGATATCTTTAATATAGAGGCAAAAAATCTCTATATATTAACTTTTTTTAATTTTTTTAAAAAAGTACTTGCATACTGTTCAAAAGAACAGTATATTTATAATGTAGCCTGTATAAGGCTATAAATTATCAAAAACAGCGGGAGGCGGTATCATGGCGGCAGAATTTAGAACACAGCGTGAAGGTGTTGGGGAAGCGGCTTTGGGTATGGGGCGTAAAGCATCGCCTTTAGTTCATAACGCCTGGACTTTCTCCGGCAGCGCGCTTCCCAGAGTACGCAGAGCCAAATCTTCGCTTCCGTTTACAATGAAGGGCGGATACGTTGGAACCGGCAGTGAGAGGCGTCTTGTAATTGTCGGCAAGATAGGTAAGTTTTAAGATGACAAAAAAAACTGTTGGGCATAGTAAAGCCGCAAAGCATTGCGGCTCCACTGCTCCCCTTACCACCCCCCCCCTTACCCCAGAACAGAACCGTGTTTTAAATCACATCATAGAGTATAAAGACAAGCACGGTTTTGTCCCATCTGTCAGAGAGATCGCTCAGGAGTTAGGATATAAAAGCGCAAACAATGTACGTCAGCATCTTAGATTAATAGAGCGCAAAGGTCATATACGAATTGCTCAAGGGCTTGCGCGCGGTATTGAGATATTATCTGATAAGGGGCGAGCCCTGCCCGTACGCGGCGATATATCTATACATGCAGGAGATGAAGAACAGCGCGAGAATCAGATTCCATTAGTTGGTTTGGTCGCCGCCGGAACACCTATTACAGCGGTAGAAAATATTGACGGTTATCTTACGCTTGACCGTACTATGTTTAGGGGTGAAGACCTGTTCGCTTTGCGTGTGCGCGGTGAAAGTATGAAAGAGATAGGAATTTTTAACAATGATATAGCGGTAGTGCGTAAAAAGAGTACGGCCGATAACGGGGAAGTTGTTGTTGCTATAGTCAACGATGAAGCTACTCTAAAAAGGTTTATTAAAAAATCCGATCACATTGTGCTTAAGGCAGAAAATCCCGCTTTTAAGGATATTATTGTAGGTGAGGGTGAACAGATTCAAATTGCGGGGAAGCTTGTTGGGGTTATCAGGAAGATGTAGTTTTTAGCGTTTAGTTTTTAGAATTTAAGATTTAGAACTGAACACTAAGCACTGAACACTGAGCACTGAACACTAAAATGGACACATTTCATAAATTAAAAGTATTGAGCGACGCTTCCCGTTACGATCTTGCCTGCGCCTGCGGGACTAAGAACGGTGATCAGCGCGTTAGGGGAGATGACGGCGCGTGGCTTTATCCGGTTTCGCTTCCCGGCGGCGGATACTCTATCATGCTGAAAACGCTTATTTCCAATGTTTGCAGTAATGACTGCGGTTACTGCCCTTATAGATCAGCTGTTGATGTTCCGCGCTGTACTATTTCTCCTGATGATATGGCTAATCTTTTTATGGATTATCAGAGACGTAAAAATCTAATAGGGATGTTTTTGAGCAGCGGGGTAGTGGGAACGCCGGATAATACTATGAGGCTTCTTAACGACACTGCGGCAATTTTACGCAACAAACATAAATACAGGGGCTATATTCATTTAAAGGTGATTCCCGGAGCAAGCGACGCCTCTATTGATGAGGCGCTCTCGCTTTCAAGCGCCGTATCTGTTAATATTGAAGTGCCGGGTGAGAAGCATTTTGCCGCTTTGAGCGAGAAGAAAAATTATTTGAAGGATATTATAGCCCCAATGCAGCGTATCGCGCGGCAAACCGCAAAGGGGATGAAGTACTCGCGGGTAAGGCAAACCACGCAGTTTATTGTAGGCGCGGCGGATGAGAGCGATGCTGAAATCATAAAGTACACTTCTGGACTGTATAACCGTCTCAATCTTGACCGGGTATATTTTTCGTCTTACCAAAAAGGACTCGGCAGCGAGCGTATTCCGGGTGAGCGGCGCGAAAATGGAGAGATTGAAGACGGATTCGTGAGAGAGCACAGGCTCTATCAGGTAGATTTTCTGTTTCGCGTGTATAAATTCAGTGAGAATGATATAGCGTTTGACAATAACGGACGGCTGTTTACAGATCGTGACCCCAAGCTCGTTTATGCGCAAAATCATCCTGAAAAATTTCCGGTAGACGTAAACAGCGCGGATGAATCAACACTCCTTAGAGTTCCCGGCATCGGCCCCATAACCGCGAAACGCATTATAAAGTCCCGCAGAAATGGGAGCAGGATATCCGGCGTTTCCGGGCTGCCTCTTAAAGGGAAGCGGTTGGCGCTTGCTCAGAATTATCTTAAATATTAATTAGCGGTAATAAAACAGACCTTAACGTCAACAAATACCCTCGGATAGATATCAGGACTGTTACGAGCGGCAAATTCGTTTGTTTTTACGCCAAAGTCGATGTACAGAAATGGCACTGCCGGCGGTGTGATCCGCAAACCGCCTATTCCGAAAAGGTAGACTAATTCGTCATGTGTGTCTATCGACACACCAACCTCGCCGATGAACGCCCATACGTCGACCGGTTTTTTCATGAAGCCAAAATCGGCGCCAAGCGAAATGCGGCTGCCTATCTGCATGTGCGGGGTTATCGCCATGCCGGTGCTGCTGTTTTCCACGAAAGCGTATGTCAGGTACAATCCTAATCTGTGAGGATCACCGGGGCCGTGATGTCCCATGCTTATTAAATCACCGGCTATGCCGCCGCCAATAGCCATACTGGAGTTGAGACCGTATTTTGCGCCAAAGAAAGTCTTGCCTATATTGTCAATCAGTGACAATTGCAGCTGCAGACTGCCCGGCAAGGCGTAAGAGAATTCGTGAAGTCCTATTACCATGTGGTAAGGATCGTTTACTTTTGCTTTTGGCGTCAGAAAATAACTGGTAGGCTGTGAAGGACTGAGCGTAATTGTGTTATTATTTGAAGCAAAAACGCTGAGCGAAAAAATTCCAATAATAACAATACTTTTTTTGATGATGGATTTAATCACGTTTATACCTCTCTTATTGTGACACGAGAATTTAAATAAATATAGATTCCGCCAAATCCAAAAATCTTATGTTATACTGTGTTCTGATTAAATATCACACTATGCCGCCCGGCGGCTGCACGACAGGCGTGAGGCCAGTGTAATATTTAATCAGAAATCGGTATAAAGTATTTGTTCTTCCTGTGTTTAGCCCCCTTGTATTATCTTTTTATTATTGTATTCTCACATTAAACAGCACCACCATCTCACCCCTCGGCGGATGCTTCGCAAAGTGCGCGAGCAGCTCCTCCGCGCTTCCTCTCAAAAATTCCTCATGTATTTTGGTAAGTTCGCGGCCAATCACCACCCGTACGCCGCCAAGCACCTCTTTTATATCTTCAAGCGTTTTAACAATCCGGTGAGGAGTTTCATAAAAGATAACTGTCCGCGCCTCGCTTTTTAGTGATTCAAACAGCTTGCGTCTTGCTCCGCTCTTATGCGGTAAGAAGTTCTCGAATATGAAACGATCTGACGGCAAACCGCTTGCTACAAGCGCGCAAAGAACGGCGGAAGCGCCGGGAACAGGAATTACTGTTATACCATCCGCTATGGCCGCCCTTACGATATAAAACGCCGGATCCGCTACTCCTGGAGTCCCCGCGTCTGTAATGAGCGCTATCTCCTGACCGTTTTTTAGGGATGCTACAAGCCCTGCGGTAACTCTTTCCTTGTTAAAATCATGATACGCGCTCATGGGTGTCGTTATACCGAGATGAGTCAGCAGCTTTTTTGACGTACGGGTATCTTCCGCAAGAATAAGATCACATTCCGCTAATATTTTAGACGCCCTGATAGTTATATCGGCGAGATTTCCTATTGGTGTTGATACGATGTAAAGGCTCATGACGATAACTCCAAAAACGTCTCCAAAATGAGACACGCAGCAATCCTGTCTGTTAATCCCTTATCCCGTCTCGCCTTTTTCTTCCTGAACATCATGAGTTCAGCAGCTCTCCTTGATGTAAAACTTTCATCAACAAAATGTACAGGCAGCCCGCACTGTTTTTCTATTTCTGACGCGAAGCCGCGCACCTCTTTGCTCATGGTTGTCTCTTCATCCATATCATTAAGAGGCAGCCCGAAAACTATCATCTTAATATTTTCATCAGCGATAATTTTTAAAATTTGCTGATGGGAATCAGTACACTTTTTTCTATCTATTGAATTAAGACCTCTGACGAAACGTCCCTCTTCGTCAGTTACGGCGATTCCTATGCGGCGGCGGCCATAATCAACGCTTAGAAGCTTCATCCTTTTCCTTTGTCCACTCCATGAGCACCGACAATGTGGAAAGGTTCAGGTTAGCGTTTTTGGGGTGTTTATTCAGTACGAAGCGGAATTTTCCGGTTGGCTGATTTAAAATAGCGTATACTGCGTCCGCGCCCTGCCATCTTGTGCCGGCGGCGGCATATACAATTTTACCGTTATCAAAATAGACTAATCCAAATGGGCCTTTGGTCTCTACCATAAGGCAGCCGGTTCTGCGGCCTATCTCTATAAATTGCAGCACCTCAAGCAGATTACCGCCGTTTATTTCACCCTGAAGCGCGCAGCGCTGTACGCTTGCCTGCACGTTTTTGCTGTCATACTCGTTGTTGACAATGAGAGGAGTTACAACTTTAAAGATATCTCTGTCTGAGAGTGTAGGCCCAAAGAAACTGACATTTTTCAGTACTTTACTTTCAGGAGCCTTTGAAGGGTCGGGTACGTTATAAAACAGAAAATAGGTAATGGTTGACGATGAGGAGAGTCTGGCAAACAGGTTCTCGATTTTTGCGAATATGGCAGGCTCAAAGTTCCAGTCAACAAGAACTATATCCGGCTGGCTGTGCTCAATGCTTTGGCGCGCGGTAACCGAATCTTTTGTAATGTTTACGTTAAACCCTATTTCAGAAAAGCAGCGCTCAATGGGAGTCGTGGTGTTTGTGAGCATAAACTGTACTGTTTTGGCCTCTTTCGCAAGTATGAGCGCGTTTTTCCTAACGAAAATTTTTCTTTGGCGTTCAGCTTTTATATGTCTGTAAGTTATGAAAAAAGCGATGATAAGAACAAGGGCTCCTGCGCCGATTATAATAAACAATACTATTCTCGCGTCTTCAAGCAGTTTCGATTTGGTTGGAAGTTCATCGAAGATCTCAAGATTATCACAGCGTACCCATCCGGTTGTGTCCTTAGATTCTACCTTAACTAAACACCAGGTATCTCCCTTACCGGCTAAAGGGAATATGGCGCCTCTGCGCGCGATAACAAGAAAAGGGGAGCCGGGATCGAGTTCCTGTAAAATTTTTGTGTTGCTTTCCCTTATTCGTCCGTATCCAAGATTTGTTGTACCGTCAGCTGCCGGAACAGGCGGCAGCATCGATACGTCCTGCTGAGTAAACAGATTATCTCTGCTTCCGCTCTCTGCGGCTCCGGAAACAAGGCGAACCTGCGAGCTTATAACCCAGCCCTCATTTCCATTGTACTTCGTTTTATACCATTCGCCGACTTTTCCAAGAAGCGGCAAGGTTTCATCTATCTGAGCAATATCGTTAAATGGGGAAGAGGCGCTCTGTGAAGTATGAATTCTTGCGGGTTCAATCACAACAAGTTGACGGGCAAAAACACTGCCCGTCCCAAAGGTGATTATCATCACGAAGATAAAATTCCATACGCTCTTTTTCATAATAAAAATTTAATCTTCGTCGTCTTCGTCTTCGTATTCGTTTGTGCTTGCGCCGCCCAACGCGACTTTCTGTTTTTTAATGTAAAAGAAAATTCCTGCGCCGCATCCGACCAGAACAATAATCGTCATAATGAGCGCAAGAACAGAACCTATTTTGCTGTTTACGATTTTGCCGTTTCTCGCTTCAATATAACCCTCTCTGCCGTCTACAGTAACCCTGTACCAGCTGTCGCCCGCGCTCCGCAGTTCAAGGTACTCGCCCTGTTTGCCCTGTCTGACGATAGAGGACTTTGGTCCGCTGTCTTTATTTACGTAAATGTTCGCCTGATGTTTCGTGACTTTTACATATCTTGTCTTTTCGCCGTCGGCAGCAAACGATGAAAAAACGACTCCTGTGATGAGAACGGTAAGGCAAAACAGATAAGACAATCTCATTTGAGAACTCCTATGGTTTTAATGTGTTGATAGTGTCAGTTTATTAGTTTATCTATTTTTGATTCAAACTGCTCCCGCGAATCTTCATCCGCGAAACGCAAACCTATCTTAAGATACCATATTTCAGGCGCCGGTGCAAATTCTACAGCCTGTAATCTGATATAATCTTTTTCCGTAGTAACTATACCTCTTGAATATACATCCTGCAAGCGGTGCGCAAAATCATTTCTTTTGAAAATGTGATGATCTTTAAAGCAAAGTGCGCCGCAGGGTTCTATCGAAAAAATTTTAAGCATATCGGTAAAACGCTCCGGACGCGCGATGGCGCATACCGCGAGAGGATTTTTAAGCGGCATATTTTCGCTTGTTCTGCCGGTTTTACCCTCTACCCAGTGGAGCGGTTCCTGCAATAAGATCATACACTTTTTTGTGCCGAAACGCCGCTCAAGCTCATTTTTTATCTCTCGCATTTTATCAAGATTTGAAAGATCGCCGATGATAAAAAGCAGATCCGCCCGCTTGAGCGCGCAGACAGGTTCACGCAGAAAACCGGCGGGAATCATCCGGTCGCTCAAAGTTTTTTCACTGAGGCAGACAATGTCAAGATCTCTTTTTATCTTTTGGTGCTGAAATCCGTCGTCAAGAATGAAAACCGATTTCTGCGGAAGTTCATCTATAAGTTTTTTCGCGTTTGCGATTCTGTTTACCCCTATGCCAAGCCATGACTGCGGCAGATTTCTGTGGATCATGCAAGGTTCATCGCCAGTAAGTTCCCAGTCTGCGGTCTCTTGGGGTTTTACGATGACCGGTTTTTTTATGGGACGTCCGTATCCGCGTGATAAAAAGGCGATATTGAATCCTTGACTTATGAGATGTTCGCCGACAAGCTGGGAAACAGGTGTTTTTCCGGTACCGCCGGCGCGTATCCCCCCAATGCTTATTACCGGACGGGAGAGCTTGTGGGAGAGTGAGGGAAAAGTGTCATATATATGCTGATGGGTTTTTACGGCGGTTCTATACAAACGCGATAATAGATTTACCGCAGGATTTAATCCAAGACGGCCAGGCAGGGGAGAGTCGAATTGTAAGTTAGGTTTTTTCATAATATCCAAATATAATAAAAGGGGGGAAGTCTCCCCCACGCTTCGGGTGGCTTCGACAAGCTCAGCCACCCTGTTGCCTGAGCTTGTCGAAGGCAACCCCCCAACCCCCCTAATAATAGGGGGGCTAAAGAAAGAGAACAACGGAGAATTTAGTAAATACCAAGATGTATTTTAATGTATTACATTATCTGAATGGAGGGTATTATCAATGAAAAAGATGATATTGTTTTTACTTATGTTATGTTGTTTCGTTTTCGCAAACGAGACACCCAAAATCGCGGTTTATGTTGGCGGAAGTGAAGACGCCGCGGTAAATGAGGCGCTCAGCGATTTGGTACTTGACGCGCTTGTGAAAAGCGGGCACTACCGGTCAATTGACAGACCGCAGGATTTTACAGCTAAAACGATAAGAGCGGATGACGGCGTTCTGACGGATGATTCCCTTATTTTGGAATCAGGCAAAACCGCCGGCGCTCAGTATTTGTGTTTTGTAAAGATACTGGCGGTACTTGGTTCTAATCAGATATCCGCGAGAATTGTTGGAGTTGAGAGTGATTCCGTTATAGAGCTGGGCATAGTTAGAAGTCCTTTGGGGACAGTTGAAGATCTTCACAGAGTTTCTGTGCAGATAACTAAGCGGCTGCCTGTGGGACAAAATAAGAAAAAGACTGAAGAAACTGAAAAGACGGAAAAGACGGAAGAGACAGAAGCGAAACAGGTTTCGGAAGCGATGGGAACTGTACGGAAAGAGACTCAGAAAGATGTTAAAAAAGAGTCGTTATTTGTTGACGCCAGAGATAATAAAGAATATAAGATAAAACGTATAGGCGATTATTATTGGTTTATGCAGGATCTTGATTTTAACGGTAAAGGAAAGTACAATTGGAATGACGCCTGTGACGTTTGTCCGCAAGGGTGGCGTCTGCCAGGTAACAATGAATGGGGCGCGCTGAAAAAAACTGCTTCGCTTGATGATCTTAAAGAGTTTACAGAAAAAAATAGCGGCAGATGGTGGAGCGCTACAGAAAAAGGCCGCAAATTCGCTTCATACTGGTACTTTTCCCGAAACAAACTCAAAAGCAGTCCCGGTACCGATCATGTTGGCAAGGGTAACGCTTACGGGGTACGGTGTGTCAAATAGTAATTGATTAAAATAAGAAAGGCGGCCTGTAATGAGGCCGCCCCTTTATCAATCAGTCAATACATCATAGTAACTAAATTATCTTCTGGTCAAAACTTTTGTCAGCTTTTTCGGAGTTGACTTTGAAATCTCAGACGCTTTGCTTTTGGACAATCCGCTGACAATATTTATCTGAGTTTTCGTGAATATGGTAGATTCTCCATCTTCGTATACTATTGTCACGGTATTACCATCTGCTGAAACAGTAAACGTTAAAGTCTCAGTTTCATCGAAAGGTTCAAAGTCACAGACAGGTTCATCGTTGAAGTCAAATTCGCAATCTGCCTCAACGCCGTACGTTCTCATGGTCAGTTTATCCCCGTCTGTAATCCAATTCATGTTGAATTCGCCGCCAAATATGCTGACAAAGATACTTGAGCTCATCCACATACCGGGAAGTAATTCTATATACACATCGCCAACGCCGCCGTTTTTGAAGACCCAAGCCGTTTCAACTTCTTCATCGTACTCTTCATCGTACACCAGACCGACCCACGCGTAACCGGCGGGCAGCATAAGGTTACCGCCGCCGGTATCGCCGCCGCCGGTATCACCGCCGCCGGTATCACCGCCGCCAGTATCGCCGCCACCGGTATCACCACCGCCGGTATCTCCACCGCCGGTATCTCCACCACCGGTATCACCGCCGCCTATATCGCAAGCCTCGACCACCTTACCGCCGGCCTGAGTACAAGCCTCGCTTGTTGCCGCCTGAGTGCATCCGCCCCCTATTTCGCAGTATACTTGTGTATTTCCGCCGGTATCGCCGCCGCCAGTATCACCGCCGTTATTTCCGCCGCCGCTAGTACCTTCTTTGGTATATGTAACGGACGCTAAAGTCAAGTTATTCCCGCTGACTGTATAAATACCCCAATCTGCTTCGCCTATATCACCCTTCAAATACAGCCTTGAAGCATCTGTACGCCAAGTATAATTAGTAGGCGCGCCGATGCCAACTGTATTGATAGCTGTGCCGTCGTTCTTAAATTCCCATGATGTAGTAGCCGGTGCTATACCAAACACCCATTTCCCTATCAATTGGGAATCACGGGTTACTGCAGGAGGATCACCATCATCACACCCTGCCAAAAACAACATCGAAAAAGCTGCTGCCAACACGCTTAAAAACAGGCGCGTTTTACTGCCAAAAAATGCACTCATACTGCCTCTCCTTAGAAAGATGTTTAACGTAATAAAAATATTTGATTAAATATAAGTATTTTGCAATCGCAGTGTGTGTAAAATTTGGGAGAAATGTACAGGCGGGCTTAAGTTATCTATTTTTTAGACGAAGCATTAACAGCCAGTTCCTTAGCCCTAACGGCCGCCTGCACCACCGCCTGAATAACAGAGTGTCTGAAAGCGCCGCGCTCAAGCTCCTCAAGCCCCCTCACAGTAGTACCGCCGGGAGACATGACTTTTGATTTGAGTATAGATGGATGATCGCCTGTGCTCTGAACCATTTTCGCGGCGCCTATTACAGTTTGTACAGCCGCGTCAAGAGCCGTTTGATAGGGGAGTCCGGCGCTTACGCCGCCTTCGGTAAGAGCTTCTATAAAACTAAAGACAAAAGCGGGGCCGCTGCCGGAGAGACCTGTTATGGAGTCAATCAGATTCTCCGGTACGTTTATAACTTTACCGCAGGCGTTAAAAATGTATTCAACGCGCTTGGTATCTTCTGGAGTGCAGTTTTCTGAGAGCGAATACGCGGCCATTCCCTCGCCGATAACAACAGGCGTATTTGGCATACAGCGGCAGATTTTTGCGCTCTCGGAAAGTTTATCTTTTATCGATTGAATCGTAATTCCGGCCGCTATTGAGATGGTGAGAAAATTGAGTTCCGCTGACAAAGGAGCAAGTGTGTCAAGCGCTCCGTTTATGTCGGCGGGTTTTACAGAGAGTATAACCGCGTCAGGTATAAACTCACTATTTTTCCATTCAGAAGGAGCAATCGTTTCCAAACACTCCCCAAGATTATTAAGCGCGCCCGGCGTTTTATCATACACCGCGATTCTAACCGCGCCGCCGTAAGCCCTAAGCAGCCCTCCAATAAGCGCCCGCCCCATATTGCCTGTACCTATCACCGCTATTCTCATGATAACTCCAGTGGTCAGTGCTCAGTGCTCAGTGGTCAGTGCTCAGTTGTAAGATAAGAGAGAGTTCTTTCTTTTAACTGAGCACTTAGCACTGACAACTGAGCACTGCCTTTAAGATTTCATCGCTCCAAGAAATTCCTTATTTGTCTTTGTGGTCTGCATCTTCTCATTCATAAACTCCATCTGCTCCACCGGTGACATTGAGGCAAGGAACTTGCGCAGTATCCACATGCTGTTGAGTTCTTCCTGTTTGAGAAGCAGCTCTTCCTTGCGGGTGCCGCTCTTGAAGATGTCAATAGCGGGGTAAATACGTCTATCCGCGATTTTTCTGTCGAGCACGAGCTCCATATTGCCCGTACCTTTGAACTCCTCAAAAATCACCTCGTCCATACGGCTTCCAGTCTCAATTAGAGCGGTTGCTATTATGGTGAGCGAGCCGCCGTTATCAATATTGCGTGCCGCGCCGAAAAATCTTTTTGGTTTGTAAAGCGCCTGCGAGTCCACGCCGCCGGAGAGGATTCTGCCGGAGTGCGGGACTACAGTGTTATACGCCCGCGCGAGACGGGTGATACTGTCAAGAAGGATTACGACGTCTCTGTTATGTTCAACAAGTCTTTTTGCCCGCTCTATCGCCATCTCCGCTACAATCACGTGGCGTTCGGCGGGTTCGTCAAACGTGGAACTTATCACCTCCGCCTTTACGGAACGCTGCATGTCTGTAACTTCTTCGGGGCGCTCGTCTATAAGAAGCACTATTAAAAAAACTTCCGGTTGATTTGCAAGAATCGCGTTGGCTATACTCTTAAGTAAAACTGTTTTACCTGTGCGGGGAGGAGCTACTATAAGTCCGCGCTGCCCTTTGCCTATGGGCGTCATGAGGTTTATTATACGTGTGGCGCAGTCTTTATTAGTGTATTCAAGGTTGAGCTTTTCATCCGGGAAGAGAGGGGTGAGGTCGTCAAAGTTTATTTTTCTTTTACACGCCTCAGGGTCTTCAAAATTTATCATCTCTACCCGTAAAAGCGCAAAATAACGCTCAGAATCTTTTGGCGGACGAACCTGGCCGGAAACGGTGTCGCCTGTCTTAAGATAAAACCGTTTTATTTGAGACGGCGAAACGTAAATATCATCCGGCCCGCTCAGGTAACTGTTTGCAGGCGAGCGCAAAAAACCAAAACCGTCGGGCATAATTTCAAGCACACCCTCGGCAAACATCTGCCCGTTTTGAGCGGCCTGCGATTGAAGGATCTTAAAAATCAGCTCCTGACGGCGAAGACTGCGGCTCTCGCCGACATTCTGATTACCCGCAAGCTCGTTGAGTTCCGCCATCGACATCGTCTTTAACTCTGCAACATTCATCACAACACACCTCAATAGAAAAAGGTTATTTTAAAACAATATTTACTTTGGGAAGTAAAGCTCAAATCACAATTTTTTTAGTTATGGATTTTTTCAACCTAAACACACAGGTTTATGCGAGGCCGTAAAAGGACGCTTTAAATAATACATTTATAATTAATGGATGTCTATAAAATAGTGTATAACCAAAGGCGTGTCAAGTTTTTTATAAAAAAACTTCTTTTGTAAAACAAGAATAAACAAGATGAAAATTATTATATTTATATATTGATATTCACAACTTGCAAGGAGAAAAATAGTGATAAAAATAGTAAAAGTGACTGGATTTGCTGTAATTCTCGCGTTTCACGCGTTTGCCTCCGGCTCAAAAGCAACAAGAAGCACCGCTAATGACGTGCAGTCTGTTGAGGTTACGGTTTACAACAGCAATTTAGGGCTCATTAAGGAGCAGCGTAAGATAAAAGTCGGTTCTGGAACTGGGGAGCTGCGGTATGTAGATGTGGCTGCGCAGATAAATCCTGTTACCGTGCATATAAAGCCGCTCTCTAACGCGAATGATTTTACCGTGCTTGAGCAGAATTATGAGTATGATCTGATAAGCCATCAAAAACTCCTTGATAAATACCTCGGCAAAAAAATAAAAATTATTGACTGGAACGAATATAAAGACCGCAAAACTATAGTTGAAGCGGAGCTTTTAAGCTCAGGGTTCAATCAGGGGTTCGGCGGCGGGGGAGAGGTTTACAAAATTGACAATGAAATTTATCTTGGACATCCGGGAACAAAAGTTCTGCCCTCTCTGCCTGATAACCTTATAAGCCGTCCTACTCTCTCATGGCTCTACCGCAGCAAGTCTGCCCGCGAGTATCAGCTTGAGGTTTCATATTTAACGCAAGGACTTAACTGGAGCGCGGATTATGTGTTTGTTGTGTCTGCCGCAAAACCAACCGCTGATATTTCCGGATGGGTAACTGTAAATAATCACAGCGGCGCGGCCTATAAAAACGCCAAACTAAAGCTCATTGCCGGAAATGTTAACCGCGTACAGCCGGAGATGATGCCTGCTCCCCTCGCAAGAAAAGAAGCCATGATGATGTCTAATGACGCGATGGGCGGCGGATTTGAGCAGTCAGATGTGTTTGAGTATAAAATTTACGATTTAGAACGTCCCACAACAATAAAAGATAATCAGACAAAGCAGATTAATCTCCTTGAAGGGCGCGGACTTACCATAGAGAGAGAGTATATTACCGCAGCCGCAGGACGCTCCGGACGGCATTTCGCGCAGCCGGCCAGTATCGACGGATTTGCCAAACAGCCGGTAAATGCGTATATCTCCTTTAAAAATACAAAAGAGAACCGCCTTGGTAATCCTCTGCCTGCGGGAACAGTCCGCCTTTACACTGCCGACGCTAAAGGTCAGCAGCAGTTTATAGGCGAAGACCGTATAGCTCATACTCCAAAAGATGAGCAGGTGCGCTTAAAAGTCGGCGAGGTATTTGACATAGTAGTAGAACGCAAACAGCTTAATTTCGTACAGAGAACCTCACGAATGAATGAAACCGAGTGGGAGATAAAAGTTCGCAACCGTAAAGATGAAAATGTCACGATAGGAATCATTGAATCAGCGCACGGCAACTGGGAGATAACAGAATCCACTCACAAACATACAAAAATAGACGCAAACACCCTGCGCTTTGACGTGGCTGTGCCCAAAGACAAAGAGGTGATTGTGAAATATAAGGTTCGGGTGGGGATATAAAAAAACAATCCGGCAACATCTACCCACCAACAGGCAAAAAAATCCCCTATATGGACAGCCCTCGCGGCTGTCCGTTTTTAATCCGCCGGAACAAATTTACGCAACTCATTGATTTTCAACACATTACAAAAGCTGCTTTATTTTTTTAAGAATATGGCACGCCTATTGCATATATTTCTGCGTGTGCGGAAAAACCGCGAGTATCGGAACAGATAGAGGATAGTCATGCGTAAAAATGATTTCATCGCAATAATCTTGGTAACGCTTCTTACTTTCCCCATTTTATATGTAGGGATGCTTGTTTATACCGGCTCGCTGCGTATTGAGTATGGGCTTCCGCAGGTGGATCCTAACGCGGATTTGAAAGTGGAAGAGGTCAGGCACACGAAGCGCCGCGATTCGCTCTCTGCGGAGAACTCAAAAGTATTTCAGGCTATGCAGCAGGAGAGGCTTGAAATTCAGCGTGAGCGTGAGAGACTTCTTGAGATACAGGAGCGTCTTGAAATGCTTCAGAATAATATAGAAGGCTCCAAGACCGAGCTTGTCAATGAGAGAAAACAGCTTGAAAGCAAGCTTGCCGTTAATCCAGACTCAGAAAAAGCGCGGTATAAACAGCTCGCGCGGCTTTACGGCGCAATGAAACCGGCTGAAGCCGCCGGAATTCTCGAAACACTCCCTGACGCACAGGTTACTTCCATACTAACAAGTATTAACGACGACCGTCAGAGAGCAAAAATAGTGTCACTATTAACAAAAGAAAAAGCTGGCCGTATAAGCAAACTTATTAAGTAGCACTTAGAACTGAGCACTGAGCACTGAAAACTGAGCACTGAAAACTGAGCACTGAAAAAAGTCCTGAAAAGGAGATAAGAGAATAGATGAAAGAGATGCTGAATATCATAGCAGGGGATAATTCCAGGGTTAATCACCGAATGGATCACGCTAAGCCGGAACATGCTAAAGCATCTGGCGAGACAGTGCTGTTCGGAGATGAGGTCAAAAAGTTCAGCGAACCTGAAGAGAGCGGCAAGCCGGAGGCGCTTGGGAACGCTCATGCCCATAAAGCTCTTGGACGAAATGAGCACAATAAGACACAGCGCGGCGCGGACAGCGAACGCTCTTTGGCGGAAGAGTCTCTTGTCAATACATATATGAATAAAGCTTTAAACGCTGAAACTAATGAATCTAAGCCAGGTTATGATGGAGCGGCAAGTGAGGCAAATGAATTTGCGGATAAAGTTAATACATATATAAATATGGTTTCACACGGTGAAACAAACGAAACTCCGGTAAATCACAATGAGGCGGCTGTAACTTTAAATGTTCAGGAGTTTTCTTCTGATGTAATTGATAAAGCGGAGAACTTTATATCAACGCACAGTAACGCGGTTCAAGAGCCGCAAACGCAGACGTTATCTCCTGAAAGCAGTGAAGCGGTGAGCGCAGACGCCGCAGAGCAGGTTGATCATGAAGCGTTTCGGGTTCAGGCGCGTGAGATTCTTCATAAATCAGTTCTATGGACGTCAGGCGAATTGTTATTGGAAGAAACTGCGGCTCACAAACCGGTTCTCAATAAGAAGTCCGTTTCAGAAGAACCGCCGCTTAATGCGCCATCTGAACCGGAGTCCAAAATACATGTCTTGCCGGCGCGCGAAATGCCGATTGTTATTGAAAAAATCGCTAAAATACTTGAAATTATGGCTGTTAACGGTGAATCTTTTCATGATTTTATAAAAGAAAATCAAGGAAGTGTCGCTGCCGCGCTTCTTGACAAGTATGACCTTTGGGAAAAATCTCAAACGGAGCAGGAACAAAGCCCTGCCGTCAGTTTAACATATAACTCAGCCGTCAGCTTGAATGAAAGCGCAAATGTCAACGCTGCCGACAGCCTTGCTGTCAACGCAAATACTAACGAAAAATTGACAGGATACATTCCGCAGGCCAAAGACCCGGCAGAGCTTGGTATGTCCGGTTCACAGATAAAATGGACGGATGATAATGAACTTGCGCCAGCTGTTGAACAAAAAGGCTCTTCTGAGCAAAAAACAGCGGCAAATACCGTCGATCAAACAAAAATCATCTCTCAGCAAAAGGCCGCCGCCGATTTTACCCCTGTTGACTCTCAAACAATGAGGGCTATGTACAAACAGGAGATTGAAAGCGTAAGCGCCTCAGAAAAAGAATCAAACCCAACTGCTGTCAATACGTCTCATTCTCAGCAAAATACAAAACCGGCGGCTTTTGACGGCGTACAGATCCCTGTAAGCTATACAGAACTTTCAAGCGCAAACACAAACGCGGCGCAGCAGATAAACGTACAGCCAAACTTAACCGCTGAAAATTCGGTTCAACCGGTTCAGCACAATGAAAGTTTTTCACAGCCGGCAGATACTGTCAATGTGACAAGCGCCACCATTCTGTTCAATGACTTGACGCATCTCGGAGCGCCGGCGGACGCGGAGGCAAGCGATCCTCAAGATACTATTCAATTAAATACGCAGGCAAACGCCGCGAAAGCTGTTGACGCTGCGGAAAAAGCGCTATCCTCTTTGTCACGTGTTGATCAGCAGGCGATTATTGATCAAATCTCTGAAAAACTCCAAATAGCTGTACGTAACGGCGTACACGAAATGCGCATAACACTGCGCCCGCAGGAGCTTGGCGAAGTGCGCATGAATATCAGGGTGGAGGGTGATCAAGTCACAGCGCGCATGCTTGTCGAAAGCGAACAGGTCAAGGCGATTGTTGAAAAACATTTTCAGCAGCTTAAAGACTCTCTCGAACAGCAAAATCTGCACGCCGCAAAACTAAGCGTAGACGTAGGAACCGACGCCGACCGCCGGCAGCTGTGGCAGGAGATGACGGCTATGGCTAACATGAGACGCTCTCAAAACGGTAATGAAAACGGCGAAGAGGGCGCGTCTGAGCAAGATGATAACTTTGTAACCGCTTTCGGCACAGATACCGGAAGAAGATACGGCAATAATACATTCGAACTTTTTGTATAGGGTCTATAATTATGAACATTAAAACTAACGAAAGGAGGTGGGTAAGATGAGCAGCGTAAGTATGAATGTCAGCGATATTCTCGCTAATAATTCTCCGTATTCAGTACGCGCGTCGGTCGGCGGGGATGGTGTCTCTATCGATCACGAAAGTACGCAGTATACGGGCAATATGAGCGGACCGCTTTGGCAGGGTCAGAAAGGACTTGGCAAAGAGGACTTCTTACATTTACTTGTAACGCAGTTAAAGTATCAGGATCCTTTAAGTCCGATGGAAAATACCGAATTTGTCGCTCAGCTCGCTCAGTTCAGCGCGCTTGAGACAGGACAAAATACGGAAAGAGCCATCAGATCTCTTGAAGACGCCTTTAACGAGAATATAAGCTATCAGATTATTGCTTCTCAGTCAATCTCAAACTTTGCTGCCGCCTCATTCATCGGCAAAGAAGTACGTATGCTTCAACCCGCCGTTGATTGGAAAGGCAACGCAGGAGACCAGGTACCCATCAGGGTGCACATGGGCAGCAGGAATGAAGTTACCGTAGAGATTAAAAACTCCGACGGTGATGTAGTAAGAAGCTTCAAAGTTGATGACAAAGACGCGGAAAACTCCGCCATGTTTAACTGGGACGGTAAAGATTCTGACGGCCACTTTGTTAAAAACGGCAGATACACCATAGAGGTGGTAGGTCAGGATAAAGACAAATCACTCTACTCATTCGCGCAGGCTACAGTAGAGGGTGTGCGCTTTACTCCCGAAGGCGTTTTAGTAAAGCTTGAAGGACGCGAAATCTCTATCGGCGAACTCTTGGATGTGTCAAGAGGTGATGAAACTCAGTCGTTTCAGGCAAATGCTCTGTCGCTTATGGGTAAACTTATCCGTGCGCGTCATGAAAGCATAAACTTTGGAGCCAAAGAGGGCGAAGAACACCGCATTGACATTCAGGCAGAACCGAATCAGCAGGTAACTGTAGAACTCAGAGACAGACAGGGTAATCTTGTTGCGACTCTTAAAGACAGAGCCGACAATGACGGCGAACTGTCGCTCTTCTGGGATGGAGTGACTACTGATGGAAACATCGCCAATGTAGGTGAGTATAAAATTAATGTTGTCGGCTCGGATGCGAATCCGAGGTTGTACGCCTATACAGAAGGTATAGTTGACGGTCTCACAAGTTTAACCGGAGACTTTAAACTTAAAGTAGGCGGTAAAGAGGTCGCGTTGAGCGATGTTATGGATATCTCAACACCAAAAGCTTAGGGACGAGCTGATATGAATACTATAGACAAAAACTCGGCTGAAATTCAAAACCGGATAATCGCAAGCCGCGCAGGATTAGTCTCGCGCACCACAACCCCGCAAACACCCGTAACAGGTGAACAGGGAAGTACGGTAAAAGGCGCGTCATTCGGTGAGATTTTTAAGTCGAAAGTTACGGAAGAACTCAAATTCTCAGCGCACGCATCCTCAAGGCTCAAAAGCCGGAATATTGAGATGACGCCTGATATTATGGGTAAACTTGAGAAAGCTGTTGAAGGGGCGCAGAGTAAAGGCGCGCGCGATTCCTTGATACTCGTAAATAAGGATCTCGCATTTATCGTGAATATCCCTAACAAAACAGTAATCACGGCAATGGATGGAGAAAGTATTAAAGATAACGTTTTCACAAACATAGACAGCACGGTTATAGCAGGGTAACAAACAGCAGGACCGAGCCTTTTTCAGCGCTCAGCGCTTAGTGCTCAGTGCTCAGAACTAAAAATCTGAAAACTGAACACTGAGCACTGAAAACTGAGCACTGAAAAGCCGGATGCTCCCGAACCGCCGACCTACTGACGCGGTTCAAATCGCCTTGCTCTATTCCGGGTGTCAAAACCTAAGGAGTACAAGCAAATGGTACGTTCACTTTATGCAGGTATCAGCGGTCTTCGCAGTCATCAGGTAGCTTTAGACGTTACCGGTAACAATATCGCAAACGTAAATACAGTCGGATTTAAATCTGGAAGAGCTACATTCAAAGAATCTATGGCTCAAATGCTCCAAGGCCCGTCACGCCCCGCAGGCAACCAGAGCGGTACTAACCCTTTACAAATCGGTCTGGGAACTTCAATCGCCTCTATTGATACAATGTTAAGACAGGGCAACATGCAGACCACAGGCCAGATCACTGACCTCGCCATTGAAGGAAGAGCGTACTTCGCTTTCTCAAGCGGCAACGGTACATTCTACAGCCGTAACGGCGGTCTGCATTTGGATGCCGACGGATATCTTGTCTCCCCTACAACAGGATGGAGACTGCAAGGTAAAATGGCCGATACTTTTGGTAACTATGCCGGCGGAAGCTCCATTGGTGATCTTAGAATACCCTGGGGTGAGAAAGCTCCTGCGCGCGCTACTACTCAGGTTGCCTTTGGGTGTAACCTTGACAGCGGATCGAGAGAAGTTGGGACTATTACTCATACTAATAGCTTTTTGAGGAGTGCTGCGCTTGGGACTGGGGAGGCGTTGGCGGAGGTGCTGGATACCAGTGATTATGAACATCTGCTTCATACTGTAAATTCGATAGACACGCCTACGTTTGTAGCTGCAACTTTAGCGAGAAGTATAGAGAATGAAATATCAACCAGTTACAGAACGATAGAGAATAATCGTAACAGAATAGAGCTGCACAGGGATAGGATTGCGGAGATTGGTGAGTTGTTAGGTTCCCATTTAGCTCCCTATTTAGATTTAACTTCCTATACGAATTCCGATATAAGCTCATATTCCGTGAGTGATTTTGACGACCTTCAAGACCTACTTGATGACATTGGTACTACATCTCCACCTACCGGTTTTATTTTAGATAATATTAATGCTGCTAATACGCTGCTTGGTACTATAGGCACAACTTTTCCTCCAAGACCGCCGGCAGGGGATCCAAATGAGGCTGCTTATAATCAGCTTCTTACTGAACGTACCGAATTGTTAAATCTGCGGACACAATTGACAACAGATATAAGAGATATAACCAGTTTAAGAATAGAGATGGGCGGGGATGATAGCAGGATTGTAGCTCCTTTTTTTAATAATGGATTAGTAGAAGAAATTGGTGTTCTTGCGACTGAGATTAATAATTTGTGGGATTGGGATTGGAATTTTGGAGATACTGTTTCTGATGGCGGCCGTATTCGGGAGTTAGAAGCAGACCTTGCTGTTTTGCGGGGTATTATCGCAGATCAACAATCTAATGAGATTAGTTCTATCGCCAATCGAACTCTGCTCAGCTCGCTTTTTAATGAAAACGGCAACAATCTTGGCATTAAAGGCGGCGATGTTATCACAATGCAAACTGGTGATGACAAAATTCCTGCTTTTAAGTTTACGGTTTTGCGGGACAGTGAAGTTCCGCCTGAAGGGGTTATGAGTCATGTTAATTATCCTTTGGTAGGCCGTACACTTGAAGATCTCCGTAAAGCTATGGAAGGTTATCTTAATGCGTTAACCACTAATTTTCCTGATGATCTGCCGAATAAAGAGAGAACCGCTCTTATGAACGAGAGAGTAGCCAATTATGTCAACGGTGTATATAGCGGACCTGACGGAACAGCATCAAGTGAAGACGCCAGAGGAGCAATAACAATTGACTACAACAGTGACGGCAGTTTTAGAATAAACAATAACACGGGTGATCCCAACAGAAGTCCACGCAGCGAAGAATTCTCAATTCCTCGTTTTGGAGTTGGTTCTTCACGTCCAGGCTCCAATGGTTATGTAGCTGATGTTTTCAGTTTCAAACAGCCAATACACAGTCTCCATGCCACTCACACTGTTACGGTACCGAGAACTGAACTTGTTCCTGATCCTATGCTTTTAGATCCTCCAACTTTTGCTTATATACTTGATCCATTGGCAGATTCACCGATAATTTTCGCAGATATGGCCAAACGCGCTCTCGGCGCCTCAAGCAGCGGAGCGATTTTAATCCCCGCGGCTGCCGATGACAGATTGTCAAATCTTCTTGATTCCAAGGGGCAGAGCCTTAATCTTATGGACGGCGACGAGATTAAAATAGGCGGAACAGTAGGCGTAAGAGGCAGAACAGGCGGTCTTGAGTATACAAGCGAACTTACTCTTGAAGAGCTTCTCATAGAGATGCAAAACGCGTACAACCTGCCGCCTACAGACGGTACAATTTATGAGCGTCCGTCAATTTCAATAAAGCAGGCAGGCGACGGCGCGGACGAAAACATCCCTCTTGGTTCAATAATTTTGAGAGGTATACCTGGGGAAGCGTTTAAATTGGAAGGTTTGTCTGTTATAGCAAAAGATAACAACATCAGCGACCCGCCGCCGCCAACGGCTTTTGGTTCTAACATGTCGTTTGAATATGTTCAGTTCGCAAAAAATGCCGATGTTCGGACAATAGACGGCTTAGTTTACGACCAGTCGGGCGAGGAACACAAGATGATTGTGAATTTTATCCCTCTTCAGCAGCCTGGCGAGTGGATGTGGGAAATCTCTATGGCCGGCGAGCAGAGAATTCTTGGCGGCAACACCGGCAAGGTAACATTTGTCAACGGTACTCCGTCATCCGTAACTTTTGATGACAACTCAAACTCATTCCGTTTTGATCCTATGAACGGTTCAGATCAGGTTGACATTAAGCTTGACTTTGGCGCGCCGAGATCAAAAGAGGGTATCACTCAGTACAAGAGCCCGACGTCTACGGAGTTTAAGTATCAGGACGGTTACCCGATGGGAAAACTCGAAGAGATTTTCATCGATGAAAAGGGTGAAATTGCGGGTAAATATACAAACGCTGTTGTAAAGGCGATTGGTCAGGTTTACCTTGCTGAGTTTAATAACCCGGCGGGTCTTCTCAAGCACGGCAACAGTATGTTTGCTGTATCTCCTAACTCCGGTCAGGCGGTATTGCATCAGCCTGGAGTAGGCACACCGTCTACTATTAAGCCTGGAGCGCTCGAAATGTCAAACGTAGAGCTTGAAACAGAGTTCACAAACATGATTACAATTCAGCGCGGTTACCAGGCCAACGCCAGAGTAATCACAACAAGCGACAGCATGCTGCAGGAGTTAGTACAGCTTGTAAGATAGTAACTGATATTGCAGGGACGCAATAAAAGGGCGGATAAGGAAATCCGCCCATACAATGATGTAAACTAATGCAGGGACGCATTCATGATGGGGTCGGGCAATCAGCCCGACCCTATTTTAAACTAAAAACTTGAACATAAACCTACATATAATGTATAATTATTATCTGGTAGTATACTTTGCGTAAGGGGGAGTTATGATTGCTTTACGAAGACTAAACAATGACGAATTTGTTCTCAATTCCGATTTGATTGAGACAATGGAATCTACTCCCGACACAGTGCTTACTCTTACTACCGGAAAAAAAATGATAGTCCGTAACAGTTTAGAGGACATTGTCCGTAAGACGATAAAATATAAGCAGTTATGCGGTCAGGCTTTGCAGGTGGTTGACAAACAGCCCGATCCTTAGCCGTAATTTTTCGGATATTTGAATAAGTACAGATGGGATGTATCCCGTCTCATCTTTGAGATTAGACCTTAACCGGAGCAGGTTTGAATGGATTTCGCTACCATTATTGGTATGGGTACTGCGGCGCTTCTGATGTTTTTCGCTATTGGGCCTGCTAACTTAGCAGCCTTTATTGACTTGCCGTCTGTATACATCGTGCTTGGAGGTGCTTCCGCCGCGACTCTCGCGGCTTTTCCCGCTTCAAAGGTGCTTGCGAGTATGGGGATTATGAAGAATGTATTTTTTGTTAATGTTAAATCTCCGGTTGACGTGATAAAACAGTTGGTTGAGTTCGCGGAGCAGGCAAGACGCGAGGGTATACTTGCGCTTGAGTCCCGCGCGGGTGAAATTAAAGATGACTTTCTGAAAAAAGGTCTTCAGCTCGCGGTTGACGGAACGGAGCCAGATCTTATTAAGGATATTTTGTCAACAGATATCGCTTTTACAGAGAGCCGCCACGAAGAGGGGGCGAAAATTTTTGATTTTATGGGATTCATGGCTCCGGCGTTCGGTATGATGGGAACTTCTGTTGGTCTTGTTCTAATGCTTGGAAACTTGAGCGATATCGACTCCATCGGCCCGAACATGGCCGTTGCGCTCATAACGACGTTTTATGGTTCTGTTGTGGCTAATATGTTTTGTATACCTATAGTTCAAAAACTAAAAAACTACTCAGCCAAAGAACTATTAATAAAAGAGCTGATGCTTGAGGGAATAATGTCGCTCCAATCGGGAGATAACCCCCGCATTGTAGAGCAGAAGCTGACTTCATTTTTAGAACCGTCCCTAAGGCTGTCAGCGATGAAAGACGGCAAGAAGTAGGAATGTTTTGACTTTGATTTAGGTGTTATTATGGCAGACAAAAAAAGAAAAAAGAAACAGGAAGGCGGACAGGGAACGCCCGCGTATATGATGACGTGGAGCGACATCTGTACGCTTTTGCTCTGTTTCTTTGTTTTGCTTTTATCGATGTCTACCATAGACCCCGCAAAGTTTAACAGCGCGGCGTCTTCTTTTCAGAACGCTTTCAGCGGGGTTTTGGAATCTTTTCCATCTGTTCTTATTACCAAAGACGTATTTGTACCCAAGATGGGCGGAGATCAGCAGAATAAACGGATGTCTATAGAGGCGGCGAAACAGATTCGTAAAAAAATTGAAGAGAACAATTTAGAAGACGCTATAAAGGTACAGGTGACAGAGAGCGGTATAGCGATAAAAATCGCGGACCCGGTAGGGTTTGACGTTGGACGCGCGGATATCAAGCCTGGACTTTACTCAACTTTAACCGATATCGCTAATGTTATTAACGCCGCGCCTACAAGTAATATAAGGGTAGAGGGGCATACGGATAATGTGCCGATTAACACGCCGCAGTTTCCCTCAAACTGGGAGCTAAGCGCGGCGCGGGCGTTAAATGTTGTACGGTTTATGTCTCAGAGAGGCAACATAAATCCGGCGCGCCTGAGCGCGATAGGTTACGGCGAACACAGACCGGTGGTTTCAAACGCCACAGCCGAAGGCAGAAGAACAAACAGGCGCATAGAAATATTTGTAGATTACGTACAAAAAAGAGAATCGGAATCATTTACGGTAAATTATTAAATAGATGTAAGGGCTGATAATTATCAGCCCCAACAAGCAGGAGGCAACAAAATGGCAGACAAAGACAAAAAAGAGAAAAAAGAAGACGAAAAACCGGCAGAAGGGGCGGCTGAGAGCAAAAAAGCCAAAGGTTCAAACAAGATTGTACTCATTATTATCCTTCTGTCTATTGTGGCGGTGCAGGCGGTGCTTGTATATTTTATAGTACCAAAACCGGTCAATGAGGAAGCGAAAGCCGCAAAGCTTGCTGAGGATTCGCTTCGCGTAGCGCAGGAAGCCGCGACGCAGATGGGTGATCTCACAGACGATATGCCTATTGAGGCGACTGTGAATATCGCCGGAACGGACGGGGAGCGGTTTATCAAGTGCGCTATAATATTTGAGTACGATGGAAAGAATAAGGCGCTTGGAGAAGAACTCAGACGCCGCGCGCCGAAGTATAAGGATATGCTTATAGATCACATGTCGCGGCTTACGCTCATGGAGGTCACAGAGCCACAGGCGCGTGATAAGATACGTAAAGATCTTGTAAGGCTTATAAATAACTCTCTCCCGCCTAAAATGGGGGAGATACGCGATGTGTTTTTTAAGGATTATATTATTCAGTAGAGATTAGTTAATAGTTGTCAGTTATCAGTTTTCAGTTGTCAGAATAAGAAAGATTTTTTAACTGAAAACTGACAACTAAAATCACGGGAGTCGTGCGCTTTGGCCGATATACTTTCACAAGATGAAGTTGATGCTCTCCTAAACGCGGTCTCTTCAGGTAATTTTGCCGAAGAGGGGATAAGCGGCGGAGGCGGGAGCATGAGCGAGCCTGATATGGATGATCTTTCCGATATGGATGATCCTGATAAACAGCTCTCGCTTTACGATTTCAGACGCCCCGACCGTGTATCAAAAGATCAGATGCGTACCTTGCAGAACCTTCACGAAGGGTATGCGCGCCAGTTTTCTACATCGCTTACAAACTTCCTGCGTACTTTTGTTGAAATTGAGCTGATGAGCGTTGATCAGCTTACATATTCTGAATTTTTGATGTCTGTATCAAGTCCAAGCTGTATTTATGTTTTCCGCATGGAGCCGCTTGAGGGGCTTGCGATTTTTGAGATTAACCCCTCGCTTGTATTTTTTATTATCGACAGGTTGTTTGGCGGTCTTGGCCGTCCGGTTGAATTAAACAGAGAGCTCACTCTGATTGAACAGAATGTAATAAATCGAATAGTTCAGCGCGGTCTTCTTGATTTACGTACGGTATGGGAGCATATCGGCGCGTTTAATCCAAAAATTGAGACTTATGAGACTAATCCGCAGTTTGTGCAGATCGCTCCGTCTAACGAAACAGTTATTTTAATTTCACTTGAGGTACGGATGCAGAACGCCTCCGGACTTATGAGTATCTGTTTTCCTTATATGGTGCTTGAAAGCGTTATAAATAACCTCTCAGGCGAGAGCTGGATGTCTTCTCAGGGTACCACTACTTCAGAGACCCGTGAAATTATGGAGAATGAGCTCAGCGATGTTAATCTTGGACTCTCTACAGTTATCGGAAATACGAAGCTTTCCATAAGAGACCTTTTGCAATTGCAGAGGGGGGATGTTCTCTGTCTTGACAAGCCTTATGAGAGTGATCTTATTGTGCAGGTGGGCAGTAAAACAAAAATGGCGGGACGCGCGGGGCTTGTGGGACGCAAGAAAGCTGTAAAAATTACAAAAATACTGGAACAGGAGGTACCTGGCTGCAATGAGTGATCATTTGTCGCAGGACGAAATTGATAGTCTGCTTGGTATGATGTCCGGCGGAGGCGGCGGCGAAGCGGCGGCAAGCGGCGGCGGTTCAGACCGCGGCGCCGTGCTTACTCCCGTTTTTCAGCTTTTCTGTGATAAAGCCGGAGACGTGGTTACGTCTGTTGTAACCAAGAAAGTCGTATTTGCCTCTGAACCATGTGTAAAGGCTGACATGGGCGCCGTTGGACAGAGGGTAACAGGCGGTTCTCTTTCCCTTAAGCTCTCTTTTTCATCGGGCTTAAACGGTGATATGTTCCTTATAATGAACAAAAAATACGCGGCAGTACTCTCAGACCTCATGATGATGGGGGATGGAAACGCCGATTACGCCGAAGATCATAAAGACGCCATAGGCGAGCTTCTCAATAATGTGGTGGGCGCGTTTAAAACGGCTTTCGGCGCGGAAATAGGCGCGCAAATATCAGCCGCTAATGTAGAAGTCGCGGATTTTGACGCTAACGCTCCCTCTTTTCCAACCGATTCTATGGAGATGGGTCTTGCGAAGCTTTCAGTTGAGGGGACAGGCGAAACAAATGTCGCGCTTCTTTTTTCAGACGCGCTTGCGAAAGATATTGTCTCAAAAAAATCTCCGCCTTCAAACGGCGGAAGTGTTGGTATAAGTCAGGCGGAAATGGATGCGCTTACAAGTATTTCAACCGCGGATTTCAGTTCAAGCTCAGGCGCTTTTGGCGGCGGCAGTGATTTTGGCAGCACCGATTTTGGCGGCGGATTCACCGCGCCGCCGGCAGCCGGCGGTTACAGCGGCCCTAAAGACAACATAGAACTTCTGCTTGACGTTGAGCTTGAAATTAACATTGAACTCGGCCGCTCAGATTTGTCAATCAAAAAAATTCTTGAACTCGCTCCCGGCTCCATTGTGGAATTAGACAAAATGGCGGGAGAGCCGGTTGATCTGCTTGTAAATAACAAGGTGGTTGCCAAAGGAGAAGTCGTGGTTATTGATGAAAACTTCGGCATCCGAATAGTATCGTTAATACCGGCGGAAGACAGAATTAAGAGTTTAAGATAGGAGAATGAAATCACGTGAATCAATTTCGGATAGGTTATTTTTCAATATTAATATTTGTCATAGCAATAAGTCCCGCATTCAGCCAGGAATCGGAGTTCGACGCTAAATTCAGCAATCTCTTAGGCGGTCAGCAAAGTTACGACGATACCGCGTTCGCGGCCGCCGGCGCGGATGAATCACTCCCTATGACGCCGTTTGCGCAGCCTGAAAATTACGCGATTATAATATTTCGCATGGTTGGTTATCTTGCGATTGTAATGCTGGTTATTTTTGCCGTAGCCTGGGTGATACGCAAAATCGGTTTTGTGGGCACATCGAAAGTGGGCGGCGGAGGGAGTATGGATATTATAGAGGTACTCCCATTTGGACAGAATAGAAACGCGGTTCTTATAAGAGTTGCCGATACCGTTTATCTTTTAGGTCAAACGCCTGAGAGTATGGTTCTGCTTGAAAAAATTGAGGGGCAGAAAGCTATTGATTTGATCGCTTCCAACAAAAGCGGCACCTCCGTTATGAATTTTAAAGAGGCGTTTAACAGCTTTATTGGAAAGATGAAAAAATAGTAATGCGTCAAAATTTTCATAATTTTCATGAGCTCGAATGTACTCCCCCTGTATCTGTATCGGATATTAAACTTCCTGACTTGAGTGCGAAAGAGCGTCTCCACAAGTTATTTACGCCAATGCGCGCGGCGGCGTTTGTTATTTCTATTCTTGTGGTTGGATTATTCAGTACTTTATGCGCGCAGGGTATTCCAGGTATCTCTCTTTCTGTGGGAAGCAGCAGCGCGCCGGCTGATGTCGGCGTAACGCTTCAGATAATTTTTCTTATTACGATTCTCGCTCTTGCGCCGTCAATACTTATAATGACCACTTCGTTTGTGCGTATTATCATAGTCTTCTCTTTTTTGCGCCGCGCTATGGGTACTCAGACGCTGCCTCCGGATCAGCTTCTTGTTGGTCTTGCGCTTTTCCTGACTTTTTTTGTTATGATGCCGGTTTACACAGAGATAAATGAAAAAGCGCTTCAGCCCTATCTTGCGCAGGATATTGAGTTTAGGGAAGCGCTTGACATAGCGGGTAAACCAGTGCGCAATTTCATGCTGCGTCAGGTGAGTGAGAAGGATGTGGCGCTCTTTGTGCGCATAAGCCGCATGCCTCAGCCGCGCACTGTGGATGATCTCCCTTTTAACGTGATTGTTCCCGCGTTTATAATAAGTGAACTTAAGACAGGGTTTATTATAGGCTTCATTTTATTTATCCCGTTTCTTGTAATTGACATGGTGGTGGCGAGCGTACTTTTGTCTATGGGTATGATGATGCTTCCGCCGGCTATGATCTCTATGCCGTTTAAAATAATATTGTTCGTTATGGTTGACGGATGGCATTTAATAGTTCGTCAGCTTGTTATAGGATTCAGGTAAAGGCGGGTAAGATAGAATGGAAACTACACTTGTAATGGATATTGGCCGTCAGGCGCTTCTTACGGTGCTGCTTGTTGCCGGACCTATGCTTGGGGTAGGGCTTTTTCTTGGTCTTGCCGTGGGTATTTTTCAGGCTACTACTCAGATTAACGAGGCGACGCTTACTTTTATTCCCAAATTCGTTGGAATCGCGTTTGTACTTATGTTTCTTATGCCCTGGATGATATTTAAACTTACAGAGTTTACATTTTGGCTTTTTGAGCTTATAGGCCAAGTGGGTACTATGCGATGAGCCTTAGCGCTTTAATGATTTCTTTTGAGCATATACAGCATTTTTTGCTTATGTTCGTTAGAATTATGACTATGGTGCTGCTTCTGCCGGTTTTTGGCGCTAATTACGTGCCCGCCCAGGTTAAGGTTGCTCTCGCTCTTCTTCTCACAAGCGCGCTTTTTTCTGTTCAGTTGACCATAGGCTTGCCGGCTATTGACGCCGCCAATTTTTCCGCGGGGCTGTTCTTTCTTCTTGTTATTAAAGAGGCTATGGTTGGGCTTATTATAGGTTTTGCCGCGTCGTTTCTGTTTACGGCAGTGAATTTTGCCGGACGCTTAGTGGATACTCAGATGGGTTTTGGATTTGTGGAACTAACGGATCCAATGTCTGAAGAGTCAATAACTGTGATCGGTCATTTTAAGATTATCCTCTTTACAATTCTTTTCCTTTTGTTCAACGGACACTATTTTTTACTTATAACGATTCAGAAAAGTTTTGAGATAATACCGCTTTTTGGAGCGGTATTTCCGGCAGATAACCTTGTATTGCATTTTACTTTTTTAGTCGCCAATATTTTTATTTTGGGATTTAAACTCGCGGCTCCTGTTTTTACAGTTCTTATCCTTTCGATGATAGCGCTTGGGATAGTGGCCAGAACTGTTCCGCAGATGAATATTTTCTTTATAGGACTGCCGCTTAAAATAGGGCTTGGGCTTACAACTACTGTTATAGTACTGCCCATGCTCGTATCGCTTTTCAGACGAATGGTGGAAGCGCTTATTCAAGATATTTGGAAACTTTTGTATATTATGGCTTAAAGGCACTTCTAAAAACTACCGTGCCCGCACTCCCTGCCGGCTGCACGACAGGCGTGAGGCCGGCAGGGAGTACAGACACGGCAGTTTTTGGTTGGAGCGTGGGGGAGACTTCCCCCCTTGTATTTGATTTTTTCCTTTAAATTAGCTTTTATGGTTAAATATGGCTGAATCTGGGGGACAGGAAAAAACCGAGAAACCGACCGGTAAAAAGCGCAGTGACGCGCGCAAAGACGGGACGGTGGCAAAGAGTACTGAGGTAAACTCGGCGCTTATATTGCTTTTGGCTATATTGCTTTTGCGTATAATGGGGCCGGGTATGCTTTTGGGGATTCAAAACTTCATTCGCCACTGTTTTGAGTTTGCCGCTGTTCCGGAGATGACTGATCTGCGGCTTATTAATATTGCCCATGAGGCGCTTACTTTTTTGATAAAAACTATTCTGCCGTTTGCCGCAATTATAATGTTTGCCGGTGTTTTGGCGAATATACTTCAGATAGGGTTTATGTTTACCACTAAACCCTTAATGCCCAAATTCTCAAAAATCAATCCTCTTAAAGGTCTTAAGCAGAAGTTTTCCATGAAAACTCTTGTTGAGCTTGTAAAGAGTATCCTTAAGGTGAGCGTTATAGGCTATGTAGCCTATATAACGGTGGCGGCTGAGTATGAACTTTTGGTTATGCTTGCGGATACTACCGTTATGTCAATCTGGAATTTTATAACGGCGGCCACGTTTAATATTTTTATACGTATTATTATAGTATTGCTTATAATCGCCGTACTTGATTACAGCTATCAGCGTTATGAGCATGAGAAGAAACTTAAGATGACAAAGCAGGAGGTTAAGGATGAAAATAAACAGATGGACGGAGACCCGCAGGTAAAGGGGCGTATCCGCGCTTTGCAAAGAGAGATGGCGCGCCGCCGCATGATGGGCGAGGTTCCAAAAGCTACTGTTGTTGTAACAAACCCCACTCATATCGCTATAGCTTTGCTATACGAACCGGAAAAAAGCGACGCTCCTGTTGTAGTCGCAAAAGGAAAGCAGCTCATAGCTCAGCAGATAAAAAAAATAGCTGAGGAAAACGGCGTTCCGATGGTAGAAGACAAGCCTCTGGCGCGCGCGATGTACGACAAAGTAGAGGTAGGTTTCCCCATACCAGTAGAGTTCTTCACGGCAGTAGCTGAAATAATGGCTTACGTATTTAAGCTCAAAAACAAAAAAGCTGCATAGGGCGTTATGCGCTGATTTATATTATATCACAAAAAAATTTCACATTAAAGCTAAGAAATAATAACAGAGGGAATAAAAATTTATGTTTGACAAAAAATTGATCAATATAATCTTTGCATTTTGCGCGATGGCGCTGCTTGCGGTTAATTGCGTGGATGATAATACGGATGATGATGATCCGCCCCCGACCAAGACGGAGTACACCGTAACCTATAATATTAACGGAGGTATGGGATCGGTGCCCGCAGTACAAAAGGTTAATGAGGGAAGCAGCGTAACGCTTGCGGGCGGAAGCGGTTTTTGGAGGGACGAATTTACGTTTGAGGGTTGGAATACGAATGCGGGCGGTAATGGAGCTAATTATGCGGCGGGTTCATCTTTCATGCCGGCAGGTAATATTACGTTGTATGCGCGTTGGATTTCATGGGGTGCTGATATTTATGCAGTGACCGTTTCAAGCGTTGGTACAGGCGCGTACGGCAGCGGCGGTTATGAGCAGGGCGAGACGGTTAGTATAAACGCGGGAACGGCGCCCGCGGGTCAGAAATTTAAAAACTGGACGACCGCGAGCGGCGGCGTATCTTTTGCCAATGCCAATAACGCGGCAACCACGTTTAGTATGCCTGCGAACGCTGTAACAGTGACGGCTAATTTTGAGCAGAGCGGTACGGGCGTATGTACTCAATGGAGCAGCTGGTCGGTAAAAACAAATGCAACCTGCGACGCAGCGGGTGAGGAGACAAGAACCTGTCAGGCGGGTATTGATTCTACTGACGTGCGTGTGATCGCGCAGTTGAGCGGCCCTCAATGTAATATTACGTATGGTACGCTGTCTTACGGCGGTCAAACATACAAGACTGTGAAAATCGGTACGCAAACGTGGATGGCTGAGAATTTGAATTATGCGGGTGAAAGCGGTAATGTTGGTGTTTGTTATGATAATAATTCAAGTTACTGCGGCGTCTATGGCCGTCTTTATAGCTGGTCGGAGGCTATGGGGTTCGCTTCAAGCTGTAATTCAAATTTCTGCGCGTCTCAAGTGCAGTCTCCTCACCGCGGTATTTGTCCTTCGGGCTGGCATATTCCCAGTGACGCGGAGTGGACAGCTTTAACTAATTTTGTTGGCGGCGGCGCCGGAGAAAAGCTGAGGTCTGCGACAGGCTGGAATACCGGCGTCGGTTATATTCCCGGTACAAATGAATTTGGTTTTTCGGCTCTGCCCGCCGGCACGGCTTGGGACGGTGAGTTCACTCATATTGACGACTACGGTTACTGGTGGAGCGCCACAGAGGACGCCGCGCTCAGAACATGGAATCGGAACGTGGACTACCTCAACAGTGAAATGTACAAGACCAACATCAATAAGGCGTACCCGTTTAGCGTGAGGTGTTTGCAGAACTGACGCGGTATTCGATATACTGGGCGCCGGCCAATCTTGCACTGCGCCGCCCGACAACTGCGCGGCAGCCGTGAGGCCGCCGGACGGCACAGCGCGAAATTGGCCGGCGCCTTTCAATATCTATAATATAAGTTGGTATCTAACGCGTACAATGGTGTATTTTATATAGATGAACACTCCCGGAAAACCTACCGGCATAGGCGGGTTGCTCAACAGTTTATCGTTTTTGCAAAACATCGCCAAACACCGCGACCTTATGGTTGTTATTGGTGTTATCGGTATTGTTATTATTTTGGTGCTTCCCCTGCCTTACTTTCTTGTTGATGTTTTTCTGACGTTCAATCTGTGCCTTGCGCTTATAATCCTTCTTGTCTCCATGTATACAAAGGAGGCGCTTGAATTTTCAGTTTTTCCGGCGCTTCTGCTTGTTGTAACTCTGTTTAGGCTTGCTATGAACGTGGCTACCATGCGTCTGATTTTGGGTGACGGCGAGGCGGGGAAGGTTATTGATACGTTCGGCGGGTTTGTTATAGGCGGCGATATAGTTGTTGGCGTCATCATATTTCTCATATTGGTTCTCATCAATTTTATAGTTATCACAAAGGGCGCCGGCCGTATCGCGGAAGTTGCCGCGCGGTTTACTTTGGACGCTATGCCCGGTAAGCAGATGGCTATTGACGCCGACCTCAATGCGGGGCTGATAAACGAAGAGCAGGCGCGCGCCCGGCGTGAGAAGATCGCGCGTGAGGCTGAGTTTCACGGGGCGATGGATGGAGCTTCAAAATTTGTGCGCGGCGACGCTATCGCCGGTATTATTATCATCATCATCCAAATTGTCGGCGGGTTTATCATCGGTGTAGTGAGGATGGGGATGGACTGGGGTACCGCGATTGAAACTTATACAAGGTTGACAATCGGTGACGGCCTGATGTCGCAGATTCCCGCGCTTATGATCTCTGTCGGCGCCGGCATGATAGTCAGCCGTTCCGCGTCGGAGAGCAATCTTGGCATAGAGATGACAAACCAGCTCTTTCGTAATCCCAAAGTGGTATGGGTTGCGGGATCGCTTATGCTTTTCTTTGCGCTTATACCAGGGTTTCCCAAGCTGCCCTTTATTCTTTTGGGTCTTGTATGTTTTGCAATCGCGTACTTTGGCGGGAGAAGCGTTAAAGAGGCGGAAGAAAAGCAGGCTCAGGCGGAAGCTGCCGGCCCGCAGGAACAGGGCGGCCCCAAAGAGGAGAAAGTGGAAGATTATCTGCACGTTGACCCAATGGAGCTTGAGATAGGTTACGGCCTTATTCCGATTGTTGATGTAAAGCAGGGCGGAGACCTTCTTGACCGCATAACAATGATAAGGCGTCAGTTAGCTACAGAGCTTGGCGTAATTATACCGCCAATACGCATAAGAGATAATATTCAGCTTAAACCAAACGAATACAAGATAAAAATAAGAACTGTTGTAGTTGGCAAAGCGGAACTGATGAACGGCGCGTATCTCGCTATGGATCCTGGTACCGCCACAAGAAAAATACGCGGGGTACCCACTGTTGAGCCCGCGTTTAACCTGCCCGCTATCTGGATAACCGAGAGCCAGAAGAGTGACGCTGAGGTGGCGGGTTACACAGTTGTAGAGCTGCCGGCGATGATAGCGACTCATTTAACAGAGACCATAAAGAGCCACGCTCACGAAATACTGACTCGTCAGAGCGTTAAGACATTAGTTGACAATATGAAAGAGAAGAGCGGCGCGGTTGTTGAGGAACTTGTTCCGGGACTTATGAGCATAGGCGATATTCACAAAGTGCTCCAAAACCTCTTGAGAGAGCGGGTATCAATAAGAGATCTGCTTCTTATACTCGAAACTCTGGCCAATGTAGCTCCAAGAAGTAAAAACAGCGACGTCCAAACCGAGTATGTAAGAAACGCGTTAGCCGCTCAGATTTGTGAACTTTACAAAAACGACGACGGTGTAGTACCCGTTATGACATTAGACCCAAATCTTGAGGCAAGACTTGAGGGGGCGATACAGGAGCATGACGGAGTTTTCAGATTCTCATTAGTACCTCAAGACGTAAATAAAATATTAGAAGCTGTAGGAGCGCAAATTGAAGAGACAAAACGAGCGGGAGAATACCCGATTCTAATCTGTTCACCAACCGTGCGCCCGCAGTTCAAACGTCTGACAGAAACGAATTTTGGAGAATTAGTAGTATTGTCATATAATGAAATCGTACCAGGAGTAGAGATACGTTCAATGGGGATGATTTCTATTGACGGATCGGGATAAAATTTATGCAGGGGCGCGATTAATCGCGCCCGTACAATGGAATAAGATCTGATTTTAATAAGGATCAATAAAAAATGCGTATTAAAAAATATGTAGCCAAAAGCATGCGCGAAGCGCTCTTGCAAATCAAAGAAGAGCTTGGCGAAGATGCTATAATTTTGAAAACGACCAAGCTTCAAAAAAAAGTATTTGGGATTGGGGGACCCGACGAGATAGAGGTCACCGCCGCTGTAGACGAAGACGCGGCAGCGCGTAAAGCGGCGTCTCAAAACGCGCCCTCATACACACCGCTGCACCTCACCGGCGACACCGGCGTGTATAACCGCCCGCGTTTCCCAAACAATCCTCAAAATCCTGAAAGAGTAGGCCCCGCGATTCCTGAGCCTGCCGTTCCCAACGTACGTCCTTATTTCGAAAGGCAGACGTACCCAAAACAGCGCAGAGAGATTCTTGAAGACGCAGGTCCCGCGCAAGCGGCAAAGTCGAAATATGCGGAAGAGGAGATTCGCTCGCTTAAGGCGGATATGCAGGAGCTCAAGGAACTTGTTAAGTCGGTTCTAACCGGCGGTGCTCTCAGCAATATTCCGCCAAGACCTGAAACCTCACGGATAGAGACCGTAAAACCGGTTCCAAATATGCCGGCGAATGCGCCTGCGTCAGTGAATACGCCTTTAGATGATAATGGATGGAACTTATTTGTAAAATTGCTTACAGATTCGGAAGTTAAACCTGATATTGCTAAACGGTTAGTCAGCTCTATAAGCGGGAATTTTAGCGACGCGGAGTTTGAAAATAAGCTTGCCGCGGCTCTTGGCAGTCAATTTCCTGTATCCGGGCCGCTCAAACTTAAGAAAGGTCAGCCGTTGGTTGTGGCGTTTGTCGGGCCTACCGGTTCCGGTAAAACTACTACACTTGCGAAATTGGCCGCGCACTGCTGTTTGAGCAAAAGTAAAAAGATCTCAATTATCACCGCCGATACTTACAGAATCGCCGCGATTGAACAGATACGTACATTTGCCGAAATCGTTAAAGTCGGTTTACAGGTAGTATTTTCACCCGATGAGGTTGGGGCGGCGCTTGCCGAGTGTGAGGGAAGTGACGTTATATTTGTAGATACCGCAGGCAGAAGCCAAAGAAATAAAGAGCACATGGAAGAGCTGCGCGTTCTTCTTGAGACGCTTCGGCCTGACGAGACGCACTTAGTGCTCAGCGCTACTACTAAAGACAGCGCTCTCTCTGAAATGGTGCGTAATTACTCCAGTATAAGAGCCAACCGCCTGCTGTTTACCAAACTTGATGAGACCGCTAAGCTTGGAAATATTTTTAACGCGGTAAGTGAGGCGGGGATACCGGTTTCGTATTTTACAACTGGGCAAAGCGTTCCTGACGATATAGAGCTTGCGCAGGCGGGAAAATTTGTAAAGAGGCTTATGGAGAGGCGGATATTGTGAGCGGAGATCAGGCTCAAAAACTCCGTGAGCTTGCAAAGGCCGCGGATATACAACCATCAGGGCACTCCCCAAAAATGACGGGGGCGCACTGTGTAAGCATCGCTGTGACAAGCGGTAAAGGAGGGGTGGGGAAGACAACCCTTTCGCTTACTTTGGCAGCTTCTCTTGCGCAATTGCAAAAGAGAGTGCTGATGATGGACGTTGATCTTGGGCTTGCGAATCTTCATATACTTCTCGGAATCGCTCCGCGCTACAATATCTCCCATGTAATCTCTGGGGAGTGCGGTATAGAACAGGTGGTAGTGGAGGCGGCTCCGGGTGTGCATTTAGTTCCCGGCGCTTCGGGTCTTGAGGAGCTTGCGAATTTAGATACCGCGAGACTTGAGCGTCTGCGCGTTGCTTTTATGGGGCTTGAGGCTAACTATGATTATTTACTTATGGATACCGGCGCGGGAATTGGTTCAACCATGACTCATTTTGTGCGCCATTCCGATCTTGCTCTGCTTGTTATGACTCCAGACCCCTCATCTTTAGCGGACTCTTACGCTATGGTGAAGGTTCTTTACGAAAAGGGAGGGGATGTGCGTGTCGCTGTTGTTGTGAATATGGTAACAAGCGAGCGTGAAGGGCGTGAAACATTTGACAGACTTAATGCTTTAGTGGTAAGATTTCTAAAGAGGCCTGTTGAACTTTACGCCATACTGCCGGCGGACAGAGAGGTACAGCGTCTTGGACGGCGCCAGATTCATTTAGCCGCCCGAAACGCCAACAACCGTTTTTATGGTATCGCCGCGGGATTAGCAAAGAAAATAAGCGGATACGGGTTGAGCGTAGAGGATGCGGGCAGAGTTACAAAAACCAGCTTCTTTTCCCGTTTCTTTGGAACAGGCGACAGGTAAGGGGCAGCTTTGGAAGAAGAGATTAAAGAGCCGCCTTCAAATGAAGAGTTGAAGGCGCAGGCAGTTAAAAATGTTGCTTTGGCTGGAAAAAAAACAGCCGCCGGAAGAATTAGACCTAAACAAAGAACCGCTTCAATGGTCAAGTGGACAAAACGAAGCGCTTTTCTATTGGGGTTGTGCGCGTTTGGAGTCACTTTTTTAGTCAGCTTTCAATATGATAACTATTTTGACGCGGGGATGATACTTTTTTCAGGAATTAAGGGTATGGCCGCAGGGGTATTATTTTGGCTTACCGGACTTGTTATAGGTAATATATTTTTAAAAGGGCTTGTTACAGATGTGCCTGTTGACCCGTCAAATCTTGTTGAGGGCGGAATTCTGCAGCGTCTGTATCTTTACCAAAAACGCCTTGACCCATATTTAACAGGCAACGCAAATGTGATTGATGTTGAAATTCTGATAGATCCTAAAAAAGACGCTCCGAAAAAAGATGGTGATAAGGGCGGAGCGGGCAGCAGTTCACAAAACACAAAAAAAGTGTAAAAAGGCGGCTGTTTTGAGAATTAGACAATATATAAAGAGGTGTATAGCGGTATGTCTGCAATAGAAAATCTATGGCGCGAGTTCAGAGAGACCGGTTCAAAGGTTGCCAAGGATAAGCTGCTTGTGGAATATGCGCATATTGTAAGATATATAACTCAGCGTCTCGCTGTTAATCTGCCCCCGTCGGTAGACCGCGATGATCTTTTCAGTTCCGGAATTATGGGACTTATTAAGGCGGTTGAGACTTTTGAGCCGGAGCGCGGGTTTAAGTTTGAGACCTACGCCGGACATAAAATACGCGGCGCGGTTCTTGATGAGCTGCGCGCGCTTGACTGGGTGCCGCGCTCCGTGCGGCAGAAGTCGCGTGATCTTCAGCGCGTGTTTTCAAAACTTGAGAACAAACTGGGGCGCTCTCCTTATGACGATGAAGTTTGTGAAGAACTTGGAATAAGTATTGAAGAGTATGAGCTTATGCTCTCGGAGGTCACTCCCGCGTCTATTGTCTCTCTTGACGAGACGATGTCTGATTTTGATTCCGACTCAAGAGAGATAAGAATTATTGACCAGGTAGAAAACTCTTCAAGCCCAAGCCCTCTGCGGGAACTTGGATATAAAGAGATTAAAATGATACTTAAGGGCGCAATAACTGATCTGCCGGAAAATGAACGGCTTGTCGTGGCGCTCTATCACTATGAGGAATTAACGCTCAAAGAGATAGGTGTGGTGCTTAATCTGACGGAGAGCCGCGTAAGTCAGATTCACTCCAAGGCTATAATGAAGCTGCGCTCAAAGCTGCTTCAGAAAATAGACGCATAATACTGAGGTGCCGGCAAAGTCTTAAGCCGTACCGCCCGACAACTGCACGACAGCCGTGAGGCTGCCGGACGGTACGGCGCACCGTGTTTATCGCGCCGTAAGGCAACATTTTGCCGGCGGTTTAGTAAAGTCAGCACAAGGGGAGGGAGGCGCTTATGAACAGTGTGAATGTTAATACTTCTGTAGTAAATCTGCCGACTGCCGTACAGCATCAGTCGGATGTTCACCGCGTTCCGATGATTAATCAGGAGAAAAACGCTGAACTTGAGCGCGACCGCTTCGATCGTCAGATGAGGGCCGCGCAGGAGGCGGAAGAGGCAAAAGGCAAGATTATTGATCCCAAAGAGCGCAGGGAGGAAAAAAGGCGCAACCGTAAAAGACAGGAGCAGGAATCAGAGGAAGAGCAGAAAGCGCAGGAGGAAGCCGCTCTGTCTGACACCGGCGGTATAACAATGTGTGAAAGCGGCAAATTTGTAGATCTGTCCGCGTAAGGCAGCGGACAATAAGGCTGTTAAGGTAAGAGTAGTAATGGCTCTAAGGGTAAAAGCAAAGAGTAAAGGGTAATGTAAGGGCTGATAATTATCAGCCCCAACAATCATAATAGGTAAAAAATGAATAACAACATAAGCAAAAAGGTTGACCCAGAGTCAATAAAAAGAGTAACCCAGAGCGTTATCGGTCTGCCGACTCTGCCTACTGTAGTTTCAAAAATGTTGAAGATTATTGACAACCGCAAAACGTCGGCGGATACTCTCGCGCGCCTCATATCGTCCGATCAGGCTCTTACAGCCAAAGTGCTCAAGCTTGCGAACTCAGCATATTACGGTTACCAAAGAGAAATATCAACTGTAAATATGGCGATAGTAGTTCTTGGATTTAACACCGTAAAAGAGATGGGGCTTGGCCTTTCTGTGATAGATGTTTTTAAGAATCCTTTATCGGGCGCGGCAGGGTTTGACGCTGTTAAGTTCTGGGAACACGGCGCTGCCTGCGGTGTTGCAAGCCGTATGCTTGCTAAAAACAGCGGCTCGCGTTTCTCCGGTGAGGCTTACGTTGCCGGTCTTCTTCACGATATGGGAAAACTTATTCTCAATCAATATTTCGGGGAAGATTTTCTAAACGTATTGAAAGAGGCGCAAAACTCCGATCTCGAAAGCGCTGAAAAGAAGCTCCTTGAAGTAACTCACGGTGAAATCGGAGCGTGGCTTGCCGAAAAGTGGAATCTGCCGGCAATGATTTGCGATACGGTAAAACACCACCATCAGCCCTGGAATGCTGTAATTGACCCTTCGTTTGTCGCAATTATCACACTTGCTGATCTTTTATGCCATCGCATTGATAAGGGAAATTCCGGCAGAAGCGGCCTGCCGGTATATGATGAGAGGCTTTGGGATATCTTTTCAAAAGCCGCCATGCCTTTTGATGAGTCAGATCTTACGCAGTTACAGTCCGATCTGCTTGCCGAATTCGACAAGTCAGAGAATGTCGTATCGTTTATACAGGATGATGATATTGACGTAAGGTAAAATCGTTATCTTTTCAGGAAGCGATGTTATATGGTTTACGCTTCTTTTTCCTGTTCCTTTCGGCGTTCTCCTGTCTGTATTGTAACTCTAACAGAATCTCTATTTGCTGCAATACATAGTCTTGAAAATCAGGTACAAGTTCATAAAAAAGATGGGTAAGCCGTTCAACTTTTTCGGCGGACACTTTAGAAAACATATCGCCCTTACCTTCTTTCACCCACTTTTCCGATACCCCGTAAACCGAACAGATGACTTTAACCGTTTTTTCAGTTATGCGCTTATTCCCGCTTTCAAGTCCGGTCAAATGTCCCTGAGCGACCCCAATTTTACTGCCGAATTCAGTCTGCGTTAACTTGAGACTTTTTCTAAATTCTTTTATACGCACATTAATTGACATGATAAATACCTCTTCTTCTTTATAGATCACACGATTAAATATTGCGCCGTACCGTCCGGTGACCTCACGCCTGTAATGCAGTCTGAGGGCGGTACGGCGTAATATTTAATCGTGTCTTTAATAAACGTATATCAATAAATGTATAATAAAGCTCTCTATTTTTCAAATATTTTTATAAAAAAATTCTATTGACTGCCTTAAAATGTCCAAAATCCGCAAAAATTTTCAATTGGTTTAGCAAAATTATAGTTCCTCAAAATGTTATTCAAGCAGAAGAACTTTTTAAAATTTATGAGGATGTGGAGCGGGATTGCGTTAATTGCGCTTATTCATTGAAATATACATTAGTGTATGCGAATACCTTGCCTAAATTATTTTTGTTAAAAGAGGATAAATCAAAAATGTTCGACTCCCACTGTCATTTACAGGATAAACGTATTTACACGCATATAGACAGCGTGCTTGAAAGGGCGCGTTTATCTGGTGTGAACTATATGCAATGCTGCGGTACTAAAGAGAGTGATTGGGCGGATGCCGCGTCTATTGGTTCTTTGCATAACTCAGTGATCTGCGCTTTTGGAGTTCATCCCTGGTATGTGGATTCTTTGAGCGTTGACTGGGATATCATCCTTAAAAAATATCTGTCGGACAATCCAAATGCGGCTGTGGGGGAGATTGGGCTTGATTACGCTATCAATAACCGCAATGATGACCGGCAGAAAATAATATTCACCCGTCAACTTGACATAGCGCAGGCTATGAAACGCCCTGTATCGATCCACTGCCGTAAAGCGTGGGGGGATTTAGTTTCTATCCTTAAAAAAAGAGACGGTCTGCCTTATGGAGGCATGGTTCACTCTTACAGCGGCTCGCCAGACTTAATAAAAACGCTTGAAAATTTAGGCTGTTATATCTCGTTTTCAGGCTCAATCCTAAACGAAAACGCAAAACGCTCTCATCAATCGTTAAAAATGGTATCGCCGGATAAACTGCTTGCTGAAACCGACAGCCCGGATATGCTTCCGTATCAATGTGAGGCTCTTTTCAACGAACCGTCTAATTTACCGGTGATAATAAGAAAGATGGCAGAGATATTGGGAGAATCGGAGGAGAGGATTGCGCTATTGACGTTAGAGAATGGGCGCAGGCTTTTTATGAAAGCACAGGGCTATGCCCAGTGTTAATGATGTAAGCCCCTTTGGGGCGAGGGAAAATATAAGAAAATCCTATACTCTCATCGCTTGTTTCTCGTGTTTGTTAAGCAGTCTTAAAAACTCCGGCGCCGGCACCGGCGGACTAAACAGATACCCCTGCATCTTCTCGCACCCGTTTTCTAACAGATACTTCGCTTGAGAATCTTTTTCCACCCCTTCGGCTATTACGCTTAGGTCAAGCGAACGGGCGAGGGCTATAATTGTTTTAACTATCTCTGCGTCGCTTTGATCTTCGGGCATATCCATTACAAAAGAGCGGTCAATTTTTAGGGTGTCTATGGGAAAGCGTTTGAGATAACTCAGGGAGGAGTAACCGGTGCCAAAGTCGTCTATGGCGATTTTTATCCCCATCGCTTTTAAATCAGTTAAGGTTTTAAGGGTTTGTTCAGGATTTTTCATACCGAGAGATTCTGTTATTTCAAGCTCAAGATACTTTGACTCAAGCCCTGTTTCATCGAGTACGTTTTTTACAATCGAGACAAGATCCTGCTGCAAAAACTGGCGCGCGCTTAAGTTTACAGATATTACAAGAGGTTTGTGGTTCTTTTGCCACTCTACCGCCTGTTTGCACGCGCAGCGCAGAACCCATTCGCCTATGGGAATTATGAGCCCTGTCGTTTCGGCGACCGGTATGAACTGAATGGGCGGGATCATTCCCATTTCAGGGTGTTTCCAGCGGACGAGCGCCTCCATACCGGTGATCTTTTTGCTTTTTAGCTCTAACTGCGGTTGGAAGAAGACGAACATTTCATCGCGGCTGATTGCGCTGCGCAGACTGTTTTCAAGCGCGAGCTGTTCTGCGGCGCGGGTGTTCATTGCGGGTTTATAGTGTTGGAAGTTATTGGAGCCCATCTCCTTTGCCCGCTGCATTGCCGCTTCGGCGCTTTGCAAAAGAGGCGCTTTACCATCGCCGTCGGTGGGGAAAATGCTTATGCCTATGCTTGTGCTTACACTAATTTCCTGTCCGTTTATCTCTAATGGTACGCTGCATGATTCAAGAACCCGTCTGGCCACTTTCGCGGCGTCTTCAAGCTGCGCGATCTCTTCTAAAATTATCGCAAACTCATCCGCTCCAAGCCGAAAAACCGCGTCAACATCCCGTATACAGGTAATGAGACGGTCTGCCATAGTTTTTAACAGTGTGTCACCAATATCGTAACCAAATGTCTCGTTAATGAGCTTAAAGCGGTCAAGATTTAAAAACAGAAGCGCCATAAGTTCATTATTACGTCTCGCGTGGTTTATCATAAACTCCAAACGGTCTTGCAAAAGAAACCGGTTGGGAAGTTTTGTAAGCGGGTCATAATACTGATTGCTGAAAGATTCCGATGATTGAACAATGCGGCTTTTGGCATCCGCGAATATACCGATATAGTTTGTGATTTCACCTTTTTTATTTTTGAGGGAGCTTATGGAGAGCCACTCCTCATAAATTTCACCGTTTTTACGCTTGTTTAAGATTTCGCCTTTCCAACTGCCCTTGTGTTTGAGGGAGCGCCACATTTTGGCGTAAAAATCTTCGTTGAGGAGGCCAGATTTTAGTATGGACGGGCGTTTACCGATCGCTTCTGTTTTTTTATATCCGGTTATACTGACAAAACTCTTATTAACCAGTAGGATTTTGCCGTTAGAATCGGTTATAAGAATTGCTTCAGGCGAGTTTTTGAAAAAAATATCATGAAACGCGCTTTCGCCCAGATGAAATTTTTGGGGTGAAGACGTTTTTTTGACTTTTTCGGGTGTGTTTAGCTGTTTGTCCATAATTATTTATCTTTATATTAATATTATATCATTAAAAAAAATCAAATACAAGGGGGGCTGAACAAAAGAAAAATCAACACCAAAATCAATGTCCAAATGTATTTTATATATTATGATTAAAACCCTATTATTTCTAATTATTATATCTTTAAGCGTCAATGCCCGTCTGCTTATTCCTATGGACGGCGCTCAGAGTGATCATTTGAAGGCTTATGGTATTGTTTATAAGATGGTCTCGGGCGGGGCGCGGGTTCACTGGCTGCTTAATTACAGGGGCGGCTCATTTGTTGCTGAGAGTGCTGAAAAATTTCAGATTGACGCTAAAACCGCGGGGGTAACTATTCGCTCCATCACTAACAGCGATTGGGCTGCCATACTTGACGAGATAGAAAATAACAATATGGAGAAAGTCGTCCTCGAAAAGTCGCCTAAAATTGCTGTTTACACGCCGGAAGGGAAGCGTCCCTGGGACGATGCTGTTACGCTTGCGCTTACTTATGCTGAGATTCCGTTTGACAAGGTTTACGATAGAGAGGTGCTTGGCGGGAAGTTAGCCGATTATGACTGGCTGCACCTACATCATGAGGATTTTACGGGTCAGTACAGCAAATTCCACGCTTCGTTTTCTCATGCTCCCTGGTATCAGAAGCAGCGCCTTGAGCTTGAGACGCTTGCGAAAGAGCTTGGGTTTAAAACTGTAAGCGACTGCAAAAAAGCTGTAGCCCTCACTATTCGTAACTATGTGGAAGAGGGCGGTTTTCTTTTTGCAATGTGCAGCGCGCCGAATACTCTTGAGATTGCGCTTGCGGCGCTTGGTACAAATATAGTATCAGAAGTTTACGGGGGAGCGGGGCTTGATCCCAATTATAAAGCGAAACTCGATTTTAATAACTGCATGGCGTTTCATAATTTTACAATCAATACGGATCCGCTTATCTGCTCATTTGATAATATAGACGTAAATCAGGTTAATACCCCATACCGGCTGCCTGCGGTTGACTTTGTGCTGTTTGATTTCAGCGCGAAGCTTGATCCAGTTCCTGCAATGCTAAATCAAAATCATACCTCTGTTATAAACGCGTATCATGGGCTTCTCACCTCTTTTAACCGCGATGTTATTAAACCGAGTGTTGTGATTTTAGGGGAGGTGCCGGGAACTAAAATGGTGAATTATATTCACGGTGTATTTGGCCAGGGGCAGTTTACTTATCTTGGCGGACACGACCCCGAAGACTATGCTCATTTGGTCGGCTCTAAACACACTATGCTTGAACTGCACAAGAACTCTCCGGGTTACAGGCTCATCCTTAACAATGTGTTGTTTCCAGCCGCTGAGAAAAAAGAGAAGAAAACGTGATAAAAGGCAAGCGTAAAGAGGTGCTGTCGTGGTGTCTTTACGACTGGGCGAACAGCGCTTTTGCGCTTACCGTTTTGGCAGGTTTTTTCCCCCTGTTTTTTAAGAGTTACTATAGCGGCGCAGACGCGATTAAAAGTACAATGTGGCTTGGGATAGGACATTTTGCCGCAGGGCTTATCATTGCGGTACTGTCTCTCATAATGGGCGCATTGGCAGATTCCGGGATGGGTAAGAAGCGGTTTCTTGGCTTTTTTTTAGTGATGGGCGCTATGAGCACGGCAGCGCTGTTCTTAGTCGCTCAAGGGGCGTGGGCTGCCGCGCTTATTCTTTTTATTCTCGGCAATGTTGGTTTTTCCTGCTCCGGTCTTTTTTATGATTCGCTTCTTGTTGATGTTGCCGACAATAAAAGTATGGATTTTGTCTCAAGTCTTGGCTTTGGTTTAGGATACATCGGTTCGGTTTTTCTTTTTATTTTTAATGTTGTTATGACAATGAAGCCGGAACTGTTTGGTTTGAGGGATATGGCTCACGCTGTTAAAATTTCGTTTTTGACAGTTGCGGTCTGGTGGCTTGTTTTTTCAATCCCGTTGTTTTTATTTGTAAAAGAAAAAAAGCGTATGCGGAGTACGGCCGGCTCTGCTTTTAAATCAATTGAAAGTACTTTTGTAACGATCAGACACACTTTTTCCGCAATCATCAAAAAAAAAGTATTGTTACTGTTTCTGTGCGCCTGGTGGCTCTATTTTGACGGAGTTAATACGTTTATCCGTATGGCGGTTGATTTTGGACTTTCGATAGGTTTTACCGCGAATGCGCTTATGACAGCGCTTATAATAGTGCAGTTTGTCGCTTTTCCCTCTTCGCTTCTTTTTGGATATCTTTCAGAGCGCGTTGGTACGGGACGGATGATTGCTTTAGGGGTATTGATATATATTTTTGTAACAAGCTTCGGCTCTCTGTTTATGCGTACGGAGACGCATTTTATTGTACTTGCCGCTATTACAGGAGTTGCTCAAGGCGGAATTCAAGCGCTCTCACGCTCTTACTTCGGCAAACTCATTCCGGCGGACAAGTCAACGGAGTATTTCAGCTTTTATAATATTGTAGCGCGGTTTGCCATAGTAGGCCCTGTGATAGTGGGCGGTGTGGCTTTAGCTTCACGAAAAATCGGCGCGCCGGATTTTCTCGCGTCAAGAATAGGAATATCGTCCGTCAACCTGTTTTTTATTTTGGGACTTTTCTTTTTGCTTTGGGCGGAAAAGGCGCGTAAAAATGAAAGTGTAGAGAGCAGAGAGCAGAGAGCGGAGTTAACGTCAACAACAACGTAAAAAACACCGCTTTTTACTCTTCATTGTGTGTGTCCGTATTTAACCCGGAAAAATCAAATGTATTCCAACAAGTGGATTCCAAATCAAATACGATGTATTGCATACGTATAATTCCACCTTTTGTTTGCTATCATCGCCGATTTACGGTTTTAATCTCTTGTTATACTCAATCGGTTTCCAATTAATTTTTCTAATAAAACCTTGCGCAAAAATCCCAAAATGTTTTCACATTCTTTTTCACTTTTCTCTATTGCAATACTCCGCAATAGGTTTTACATTCTCTTTATTAGTAAAGTCTAATTTTTTTCCATAAGTTTCTATTACTAATTTTTCATCAGTTGTTAACTTTTCAACAGGCTTCTTATCTATTTTTTTCTTAGCAAGCCAAAATAACAATCTATATATAAGGTTTAATTTATAATGATCAAACCCGCCTCTAAGAAAGAATATCTTCATTTGCTTAAAAAGTTCATTGGGAACTGCTTTTTCTACATATCCACTGATTCTGTTCGTAACCATTTCATTGCTCATGTCTTCAATTCCGCATGCGCAAAAAATAAGTTTTTTATCCTTTATCAACCTGTAATTTTTTGTGAAAATACTCAAACCTCTTATCGCACCTGCAAGTATTGGACTACCCAATATCAACACATCATAACCGGAAAGCATATCTGATTTGATATCCTTTATATCGTATAGATCTCCTTTTAATTCCTCCGCAAGCCACTGGGCGTATCTTTTTGTTGTGCCGTTTTTTGAATAATACATTATCAGTATTTTGTTCGTAATCATTTTTTATATTTTCCCTTCAATCCACGAGTATGTTTATATCTTTTGATTGTTTGCGCACTTTTCCAAGAATATCAAATTTAATTTATCCGAAATTTTTTGTTCTTTAAATTTCGCTATCATTTCAAAATACGGTCTTTACGTCAGAATGTCAAATCATTATAACCGATTACATGAAATGGGCAACTCAATATATACGATCATGAAGATTGCCGGTTGGAAAACTAATATGCTTGGTACATATTGGGGTAAAGTCCACCTAATAAGAAATTCTCGTTTTCCACTCTATGAAAACGGTTTGGAATATTTTAGAGATATTCAAAGCATCGTCAATTCCTCTGTGATGCGTACCAATAAGCGGCAGATCAAGTATTTTTAATGCTTTCGCCATACCGCACGGTCTTACCTTTCTCATTTTCGCAAAATCATGTTTCAGACTGTGATGATTATTCAAAAGATTTAATATCTGACCATCGTATTTTTTTACTTCGCACTCCATTAAAATCTGCTTCTTATCATAACGTCCCCAAGAGAGCAAAGTGGTATCTATGGCCGAACCGTCAATCCAGTTTTCAAAATTACGCATGACTTCCAAAAAGCATGGCGCAGTGTCAACGTCACTTTGCTTGATACTTGTAAGTTCTGTACAAAATTCAGACAATATCGGATTTACAACAGGTTTTATAAATGTTTGATAAGTGTCAACTTGTTCCGCTTTCTCATTGAGTTTTACCGCGCCGATCTCTATGATTTCATAGATTTCATCGCTCTTATCCTGTGTATTCCAACAAGTGGCTTCCAAATCAAATACTATGTATTGCATAAATGTAATTCCCGCCATTTACTTAATTGTATTATAGTATTGAAGATCGGTCGTTTTTTTATTTCATCTTACAATAAAATAACACATATTTCTACCGTGATGAATTTTTTTTGTCAGGATTTTATACTGTCACACATTGTGCTGCGGTCAAACCAGTTTCTTATTCCCGATGGCGTGATGACTGTTTACAACCCGGATGGCAGTATTTACAAGCAAACCACTTTCGAAAAAGGCAAGCAAATTGCGGATGTAATATACGGAAGCGAGTCTGCAAGCGGTGATGAGGCTGAGTTTCAATAATCATCAATTTACAACAAAATCTTTCATTTAATAAATTTCTCTTGCATTCTCTACTACAAAATGTTATCCTTATATAGTAAGCATTTACGGTATTAAATTAACAGCTACGGCAGTATTAGTACGTCAGGCAGTCCAGTTACTCTAAGACCATAATAGAGTGACTTCTCGGCAGTAGGTTCTTATCAAACGGCATTTACATCTCCATTCTCATTATTGTACAAACAA
>Ga0123356_10000438_pt1 | contig 47561 bp, 46 predicted proteins | sample TergutEmb28metaG_2_FD_92546 | JGI IMG/M metagenome (GOLD analysis project Ga0123356, IMG submission 92546) | Embiratermes neotenicus P3 segment gut microbial communities from Petit-Saut dam, French Guiana - Emb289 P3 | ecosystem: Host-associated > Arthropoda: Insects > Digestive system > Gut ...
AACGCCCTCGGACTCGACAAATTGATCCCGACAAAAGTGGGTAAGACAAAGGCCAAGCTCTAATCCCAGCTGATCCAGCTACTTAGGATTCCTGCGATCCGATTCGCAGTAAACTCCCGCTAGAACCCTCCACTGGCCATACTCCCGAAATCAGGAGCAACAACATGTGTTCCGTTTCAATTTCCGAACCAACTCTATCCTCGCGGGCCATGCTGTGCTCGCTCTCGATCTCGCAGTGGTCGGCGTCGAAGCACGACCGCCGGGCTTCCGAGGAAATTGCCACCCACCACGGTGCGCAGCCCGACGCGGGCCGCTATAACAAGCTGCTTATTCACAGGGAGAGATTGGCTGAAGTGCGCCGGATCGCCGGCGAAGCGCGGCGAGAGCATTACTTCATGACACTGCCCTGGGACGACAGCGGATACCGCGTGCTGCCGGCCGCGGTGTACCTGGAGCACGCGGAAAAGCTGCGCGGGTATTCTCGAAAATTCACGGCGTCCGTCGAGTCCTTTGCCGCTCAATTCGACCAGTTGGTGATCAAGTCGCGCGCCCGCCTGGGCGGGCTCTTCCGGCCGGAAGACTATCCGACGTCCAAGGAGATCCGGGACAAGTTCGGCTTCGAGACGAAGGTCATGCCGCTGCCGGATGCTGGCGACTTCCGCGTCAGCCTGGGCGATGAAGAGAAGGACCGCGTCAAGCGACAGATTACGGCGTCGGTCGAGGCCTCGCTGACCGCTGCCAGCCGGGAGCTGTGGCGGCGCATGTACGAGGCAGTGTCCCACATGGCGGAGCGGCTGACCGCATATGAGGAAACCGAGCAGGGTGTCGCAAACCCGTTTCGGGATTCGATCGTGACCAACCTCGTGAAGCTGGTGGATGTGCTACCGCGGCTCAATGTCACACGGGACCCGGAGCTGGAGCGACTAACAGAGCAGGTGCGTGCTTCGCTGCTGGTCGATCCCGCGGAATTGCGCGAGTCGGAGATCGTTCGCCGGGAGACGGCTGCAAAAGCGGCGATGATTACCCGACAGATGTCCGCCTACATGGCCGGCTATCAGGTGGCGGCGGTAGCCTCGTCGTCATAACAGCAGCGATGGACTTGAACCTGAACTTGGCAGCGGGAAAGATGTCAAAAAACGCGACGCAGAGAAGCAAGTTGCGCCCGGCTTTCGCGTTCCTACAAAGTTCGAACGAAAATCGACCCATGGCGGTCTTCATGTTTGTGGGAAGGCGGACAGTGACGGAACGGGCCCTCACCCAAAGCGCTCTATTGATGACGACCACGAACGACGATGCTCTGGAGGCCATGGTCCAGGAGCATGCAGCGGTAGTGTATCGCATCGCGTATTCGGTTTCGCGGAATCATCACGAAGCGGAAGATGCTACGCAGGAGACGTTTATGCGGGTGCTGCGATGCCGCCGAAAGATCCAAGACGTGAATGAACGAAGAGCATGGATTGCCCGCATCGCATGGCATGTTGCACTCGACCACGCGAAGAAGAGCTCCGCGGTTTCGCTGAGCGAGAAGGTGGTGGGAGACGCGATTTCACAATTTCGAGCAAGCGGGGTGTCGGCGGAAGAACTGGCGGCAAGCCAACAGATGGCTTCGGTCTTGAAGTCCTTGATCGCGGCCCTACCGGAGCCGCTGCGGGATGTCATTAGACTGTCGATGGTTGAAGAGCTACTGCCGGGCGAAATTGCCAAGATACTCGACACCACGGAGGCTTCGGTGCGACCACGATTGTTTCGCGCAAGGCAGATCCTGAAAGACAGGTTCAATGCGTTAGGAGCGAACCATGGACTTACAAAATAGAGACGCATTAGACGACCTGCTGGATCGCGCACTGAAACAATATGCCAAAGTCGAGCCACGACTGGGGCTGGAAGGAAGGGTGCTAGCAAACCTGGCAGCTCAAGCAAGCCGCGCCAGGACTCGTTGCACTTGGTTTTTGGCGATCGCTGGCATGAGTGCGGTTGTGGTTCTAGCACTCTGGTTTGGACATCTCGGCGAGCCGAAGCCTCTCAACGATGTTTCTGTACCTCTACCGCATGAGGTGACGGTGCCCACGTACTCTGATGCAACCCGTGGTTAAGGAAGCATCCAGGCAAAAAGGGTCGAGCCCGCGGAGACGCGTTTCGCCTCGAAGGATGATTGTGGCAGCAGACCCTAAACTACAACAGTTTCCGTCATCGCGCCCGATTAACAAGCAGGAACTACTGGTCGCCGAATATACGGTGCGGTATCCCCAAGAAGCCATGCTCGTAGTGCAAGAGCAACAAGAGTTCGAAGAGGAAGTGCGACAGGCGCAACTGGAATTGCAAGAAAGTTTGCGAAATGCAGAGAATCCAGAAAGGTGAGGGACATTATGCCACGAGTCGCTGCGATTTGTTTTCTCATTGTCTTGGTCCTACCATGCAGGCCTGCGCTCGCGCAGTCTGAGCACGACAACGCTCTAGACGAGACGAAAGCGGCTAGGCCCGCAAGTCAGCAGAACCCGCAGGATAGCGCAAGGCAACATGACAATAACATCGAACCGTATCGGCTGGACTTCTCGTTCAATGAACTGGAAGACGGAAAGAAGATTAATTCACGGCGATATTCGATGAACCTGACGGCCGGAAATAGTAACGAGATAAAAATCGGCACAAGGGTGCCCGTCGAATCTGGAACGTCCCAGACGGCAGGCTCAAACACCCGAGAACAGGTTGCGTTTCAGTATATGGACGTCGGTACGAGGATATTTGCGAGTCTCAGGAGGAGAGGGGATCGCTTAGAACTCCAGGTCATAAGTGACATCAGCAATCTCCACGCGGCGGATACCCACGACGCGACGCAGACCCACGACCGGAACGAGGGATGGCTGCCCCCAATTGTCCGCGCGATCAACATCAGTGGCAGCACGCTCCTGGTCACCGCAAAGCCAATCGTCATTGGCAGCGCGGACGATCCCAACTCCAACCGTGAGTTCCAGCTGGAAGTGACGGCAACGAGGTTGCGTTAGCAGCAATAAGTTGGCTGTGCGTCGCTCAATCATTCGAGCTCGTGGAGAGCTTTACGCGACATGCCGGCGAGACGACCGGACTGCGGTCGCATCAGGCGATCAGGATGTTTGTGTCCAATTGCTTACGTTGTCTCGCATGGGCAGTGAACTGTGTATCAACAGAAAGTGGATAATCTTAGTCACCTCGATTGTTAGCTTATGATTCAAAGAATCCCAACTCATGGTTCAAATCCCACCAATAACATTAACAACGAAATCGAACAAAAACTCTCCCGCGCCCGCGTTCAACTCCTGCTGGGACAGCCTTTTTTCGGAACGCTGTGCCTGCGTTTGAAACTGGTTGCCGTGCCATGTTTCCCAACGATGGCCACGGATGGACAGCGGATTGTCTACAATCCGGCCTTCGTTGAGAAGCTGAGCCCATCGGAACTGGAAGGCGTGCTGGCACATGAAATTATGCACTGCTGCCTGTCGCACCACTGTCGTCGCGGTGAGCGGGACGCGCAACTGTGGAATCAGGCCACGGATTATGCGGTCAATCCATCCCTTATTCGTAATGGGATCACGCTTCCAAAGGATGCACTAGTTGATCCTGCCTTTGCAGATCTCAGTGCCGAGGAGATCTACGCCCGGCTGCTGAAGCAACGGCAAGATTCCGGCAAATCAGAGGCCTCGCCGGAACAAGGCTCGCAGCCGGGAACTGGAGGAGGCAGCGGTAGCAGCCCTCGGCTGACACCCCAAAACGCGCCCCAAGAGCCGCAAACGCCACCGCAGCAACCGCAGGATTCGCCCGATTCGGGGGGCGTTCCGTCCAGGCCCACTCTGGCTCGTTCAGGAGGTTTCGGCGAGGTCCTGGATGCGGTCGGCGAAGACAGCCAGCCAGCATCTCAGGCAGAACTGACTCGGCAGGCGCACGAGTGGGCCATCCACGCCGAGCAGGCGCTCCGCTCCGCAAAGGCCTGCGGCCATGCGCCAGCCGGGATCGCGAGGCCGCTCGAACAATCGCGGCGGTCGGAATGCAACTGGCGGGCAATCCTTCGCGACTTCATTGCGGCCACGAATCCATCGGATTACCGGTGGGCGCCGCCAAACCGCCGCTTCGTGTCTTCGGGTCTGTATTTGCCATCGGTCGAGCGCAGCGGCGTGGGCGACGTCGTGATCGCCGTGGACACTTCCGGGTCCATCGGACCGAAAGAGTTGGAGCAGTTCGCGGGCGAGATCAACGCCATCGCGAGCGAAGCGCAGCCCGAGTCCGTCCGAGTCATCTACTGCGATTCAGCTGTCCAGGGTGTGGAAGAGTTCAGCCCTTCAGAACCGATCCAGCTGTCACCGAAGGGCGGCGGCGGAACGGATTTCGTGCCGCCCTTCCGGTGGCTTGAGGAGAACGGCATCGAGCCGAAGTGCCTGATCTACCTGACAGATCTTTGCTGCGCCTCGTTTCCAAAGGCTCCGGACTATCCGGTGCTGTGGGTCACCGAGTCGTGCAGGACGGCGCCGTTCGGGGAGACGGTGCGGACCGCAAGTGGTGGCTGAACCCTGACGCTTGGTTTGTGCGGCAAGAATTCAACAGGTGCACTATTCACCTTTGAGGGCGGAGACTTCTGTCCCTAGAATCATGTTGCTGTCGGCGAGGCCGCGGCGGCAGCGAAGCGCCCCACACGCACCGCCCAGACTTTCGAATATCAGTACATGCTCGAGGGCGAGACCGCATACCTGGATTTAACGTCTCGAGAAGAGCATGTCTTCGAGAAGGGCGATTTCTATGCCATCGAGCCGAGGCGTTGTCTACGCCCAGAAGTCAGCGCCTCACACGAAGATTCTGTTCATCAAAGTTCCACCAGGGAACGACAAGTTCCTGTCGGGACAACGTCCGACGTTGAGGCGTGGTTGAACAATCCGGTTGTGCCCCTCACTATTTGTCTGGCACAACCCCGAAAATAACCCCCGATAATGACCCTTATCAGGGCCGATTTCGATTTTCGTGCTATCGTTCCAAAATCCCGGATTTCACCATGATTTCCCCTCATTCCGCCCCTCCTATATATGTGGCCCGCCAGACCCTCCCGTGGTCCCGGGCCCGCAGCCGGGAGGGCAGGCTTAAAAAAGGCCTCTGCGGGGCCTGTTACGGCCGGGAGTTTCTACACCGAAGACATTTTGCATGCTTCCGCCTGTGGGTGATCGCCCACGACCATGGTGCCGGCCGAGTCTCCTACCGCCCGGAGAGCGCCAGGCGCATCCACGTCCACCACCGCCGGCCAGGGGTTTCTAAGTCCAATGCGAGACTGCTGATTATCCTCGGTCCCGGCCGCCACGCCCTGGCTCCCGGATTGAAGGTGGCCGATCCTATCCAGCCGGAGTCTCTTCGGGACCAGTGGCGCGGGCAGCACCCCGAGGCCTCGGAGCTGCCGGCGCTCGATTTTAACCGCGCCCGCGACTTCACCCATCCCCCTCCACCAATTCCGGGAGGCTCCGGGTGAGTGAAACCGCCTTAGTTCGCGCCCAAGTCGCGTCGCCCGAGGAAGACCTGACCGTGCTCGTCTTGAACGGCGTCACCTCCCCCGATACGCAACGGTCCTATCGAACCGGGCTCAGGCAGTTTTTCACCTGGCTGCGGTCAAAGCCTCGGCAGAGTTTTTCGAAGGCGCTCGTCCAGGAGTACCGCGCCCACCTGCTCGAACGGAAGCTTTCGGCCTCAAGCGTCAACCTCCGGCTTTCCCCTCTGCGGAAGCTGGCGCGCGAGATGGCCGACAACGGCCTGCTCGATCCTGGCATTGCCAGCGCCATCGAGCGCACCAAAGGGGTGAAGCACGAGGGGGTGAGGGTAGGGAACTGGCTGCTGAAGGAACAGGCCAACGAGCTTTTGAATGCCCCCGATCCCTCGACGTTGAAAGGCAAGCGCGATCGCGCCATCCTGGCCCTTTTGATCTTATGCGGGCTGCGCCGCGCCGAGCTCGTCGCCCTCGAAATCGACCGCATCCAGCAGCGCGAGGGCCGCTGGGTCCTGCCGGACCTGGTGGGAAAAGGGAAGCGGCGGCGCACGGTGACAGTACCCGCCGCGGTCAAGGTCAGAATCGACACCTGGATCGCAGCCGCGAAAATTTCAGAAGGAAAGGTCTTCCGGCCGGTGAATAAGGGCGGCCGGGTCGTGGGCGAGTTCATCGCCGACGAGAAAGCCATCTGGCAGCTGGTTGTCCACTACGCCGGCGCCACCTCGCTCGGGAAACTGGCGCCCCATGACCTTCGCCGCACCTGCGCCAAGCTTTGCCGAAAGTCGGGCGGGGAGCTGGAGCAAATTCGGCTGCTGCTGGGGCATGCGTCCATACGGACCACAGAGAGGTATCTCGGGACGGAGCAGAACTTGTCGGTCGCGGTGAACGACGGATTGGGCCTCGAGATGGATTGAGAACTGGTGGTCTTCGCCAGACAAAATGCCCATTCCTCGTTCTTCGGGGTCGAAATAGTCTTCGATTCCAATCCCTGCTGGTACTCGAGGGCAAGTAGGATGTTCGGCGCGCGGCGGCGATTCTGCGACCATGTTTGTCGTTTTTCCCTAATTGCGTAGACTGCGGGCCGAGAATCGGTGGGACAGTTGCATGCTTGCCTCCGTGTCCGCACCTCTGAAACGCCCCAGCCCACCCGCCCGCATTACGGCTGTAGAATCAAAACGTGTGAAGGGATAAAACCGCTTGCACCTTTTTCTACTGGGCGCTGGCTTTGACATCGACGCGACACGAGAAGCCAGACCGATATGTGGCAGCTCAATCTGTGTCGGGCGTTACGAGATTGATTGCAGTTACCCACTGATTGCGGATGTCCTGAAGCTCTGCTTCGGACTGAACGCACTGCCAGCGGGCAAGTCGGTCGAAGACCTCTTTGCTGATGCTGAGGAGGCTGGCAATTACCAGCCGATGAAGTTGCTGGTTGACCGACTGATGGAGGCGGACTACCGCATCGCACAAAGGCTCGCAACGTCCGAGTCGCCGAATTCCTATCGGGAATTTTTCAGAAGGTTCAGCGATGCGCAAATTCTGACTTTCAACTACGACTCTCTTCCAGAAATCTTCCTATCCCAGGAGGGGCGGTGGTGTCCAGAAGATGGGTATGGAGCACCAGTTTTAACAGAACTCGCCTTTGGCATGACACCAGCGCCACACGCGAGGTCTTCCTCGTGTGTGATCCATCTTCACGGAAGTGCCTGCGTGTTCACAATCGAATCTGAAATCCTAGGCGATCCTGCTGCCGGGGTAGCCGAACTTGTACTCCGCGAAGAACCTCGGTACGCATTCGATCCTGACTCAATTTCCCACTGTTTCCCCCGCTGGCGGCGAGTGATGTCACGCACGGGGCACGTTTCCATCGAAGAGCGAGTTATAGCTCCGGTGCCTGACAAGGGTAAAGGTCTCAAGAAACCGTTCATCCGTCAAAGCTACGCGAGTGCCCTTGAGTTGATTCGGCAAATTGGCAGTGTCACTGTCATTGGCTACAGTTTCAACCCGCACGACCGCGCTTCCTGTGCGCCGCTGCTGGATGCTCTGAAGCAGACGGCTGACCGGACGCTCGTCCTAGTGTCGCCGCAGGCTAGAGAACTGGGCACTAGGGTTTCGACAGATTACCCGGAACTCAGAGTGCACCCCGTTGAGAAGACATTCGGTCAATGGGCTGCGGATTCGTTTCGGGTGCCGTAGGTTGACCGGAAGAAGGAACCACACGGCTGTCGCAGCCTAAACAAACCGTGGACCCGGGTACACTCGCGTACCCGTGGAGCTGCCGGCTACGACCCGGGGCCGCGCAGCGGCCCCGGGTCTATAGGTGGAGTTCCTGGAGCACAACGCGACACTGGCGGTGAACAAGGGGGAGCCCTGGCTGGATTGGTTCCAGATTTAGCGCTCGGAGTACAATGTGCCTGCGTGACATGGCCACTGCCTATAACCCTTTGGTCGAAAAGGCGAAGAACGCCGAAGAGACGCTGAACCGCCGTCGGCAAACTGCTTCTGAAACGTCAAAGCAGATTGCGGCGCGCCGCGAGGCGTTCTTCGACCGTCTCGCATTGATGAGTATAGGTGCGCTGACGTTCAGTGTGACATTGGCAGGACGCTTGGGGGCCAACACTCATTTTCCAAAGACTCTTTTCTTCGCTTGGGGCTTCCTTCTACTTGCAACGGCCGCGTGCCTGATCCGCAACCTGAGCCACCAACACTACCAGATGGCGGATGCCGTAGCTAACATGGCGGCATCCGAGGTTGCATTCATTGACATCGACCACGAAGTTATTAGTAAGGGCAACGTCAGGTACAGCGACTCGCCGGGGCCATTCGATCAGAAGCGAGAGATAACCCTGAATAGATCGAACCGCGAGGCTTGGAAGAGGACCCTGGAGGCCAAGCAACACACCGTTACGCGTCATTGGCGGATAGTGGCCAGGGCCGAATGGGTTGCAGGGATCGCCATGCTATCGGGTTTTGGATTTCTTATTGCTTTTGCGCTGCGTAATCTATAGGAATGGCCGAATACAAACCGCAAACCGCCGAGGAGCACTTCGCACTCCAAAAATCGACACGTGCAACTGAAACCGCCAAGGCCGTGGCTGAGGCGCATCTCAAGGGACAGGAGCTTAATCGAGCAACGAACGAACGCTTCTACAATAGCCTTGCGATATTTTCCAGCGGGACCATTGCGCTAAGTGTAACGTTTCTCGGATACCTAAAAACACAATCAAGACAGGTTCAACACCTACACTGGCTTACGGCGTGTTGGGTCTCGCTGATGGCTTGCGCCACATCTTCACTATTCTGGCAATTCATTTACGGTTACTACATCCATTACAGTTACGAACGAGAATATGCGGAAGCCTTGAAAGAAATGTACGAGGCTGATGCTGAAGTGTTTCCGAAACTGACTCGCAATGCATTGGACATTCAAACCAAGAGCCCATTCACAGCAGAGGAGCGTGCCGCCTTTACATCCAGCCGGCTTGAAGACGCAAAAGTCTCGGGCAATAGGGCTAAGGATGCGGGCCGCAAAGAAAACCTCTACCTAATCTGCTGGCGTTGGTTGGGCTGCATCGCGCACATTACTTTCCTGCTTGGCCTAGGGCTTCTATTGGCGTTTGCGATACGGAATATGTGATCGAGTTCTCGCAAGAGCTCAACTCGGGTCACCCCTTCCGGGAATTCCGCGCGCTGCAGGTCTGCTTTTGTAGCAAAAGGGGTATAATGATAACGTATGTACCTGCAAATCGAGCCCAATCTTCAAAACGGCGACATGATAGAAGTTGTTGGCCCGCCTTTTCCTCGTCACGTTGCAATCTACGCAAAAGGTCGCGGAGTGGTGCATAACCAAAAGTCGTGCTGTGTCGTGCTCACCGATATGGCGGGTTTCTCAAGGGGTCGATTTGTTGGTTTGATTTCACGGGTGGTCGGTTCCTGGGTCGAGCAGGAACAGGTTGTGCAGCGTGCTCTGTCGCTCGTCGGGCAGAGATACGACCTATTGAATTTCAACTGCGAGCACGCGGCGTACTACGCACAGACAGGTATCGCGAAGAGTCCTCAACTCGGAGTCGCTGCTCTTTGTCTTATAGGGCTCTTCGGATTCCTGGCGTTTCGTCAGTGATCTCCTTGCATTCTTCCGTATCGAGTGTTCCATTTCCCCCGCCCGACTCCCTGCTTAGGGTTTACGCAAGGCTCCGACTCTGCTTTACTGGGGTTTTCGCCGCCGCGCCTTGGTGACGTGCAAGAGGCCGAGCTGCTTTTCGTGTTTGGTAAGCGCGCCCTGGCTCCGCTCGACTTCGGCCGCCGTGTTGGCGGTGACTTTCAATCTTCCGTTCTGCACTGTGACTTGTCGGCCCGCGCGTCCTTTGAGCTAGGCTTTGGCAACCGAGGCTAGGGCCTTCGCATAGGGTCTGCCGGCCATCGCCAGCACCGATATCGGAATCCACCATTGATCGTGTGTAACTGGATTCCGGGCGCGGAGAGTCCCGGTCTCGATGTCTTCGGCGGTCAGTAACTCGACAACGTCGACGGGACGACGGATGCCTTCACCGGGCGCGCGATAGAAAACGAGGGTCGCGCTGCCGGCGCGGTGCGACGGTTCGGGTTGTCGGGGTGTCAGCTCGGCCTCGCTAATGTAAGTGCGGGGGATTATCGTAGGCATGAGAGAATTATAAATATGCCCGTCATCGTTGATTTGAACGAAGATGATTTGCTGTCACGGATGCGCAACTTTGAAGACCACTTGGTCGAGCGAAAAACCGTCAAGGATGAGAAGGATTGGAAGCGAGCAGCAGTCGCCTTCGCGAATTCCGCTCCAATCGGCTATCCGGCGATCCTTTACATCGGGGTTCGTGACAACGGAGAGATTGAAACCCCGCAGAAGGACTTGGAAGAAATCGCAAAGAAATTCAACAGCCACATGCAGAAGGTTTATCCCCGAATCGCGTACGTCCCGAAGGTCCTCAGCAGCGCCGGGCATCAGGCACTCGCCGTTATTATTCCGGGGAGCGAGTCGAGACCGCACTTCGCGGGTCTAGCGTATGTCAGGCGAGGGCCTGAAACTGTCGATGCCTCGGAGGAGCAATTCGCGGAATTGATTGCGCAGCGCAACAGCAAAGCCGCTTTCCTTCTACAATGGACGGGAAAGAATCTTACGGTGTTCACACGGATGGGAGACGATGAGTCCGCATGGCCCAACGACACATGCCTCGTTGACTGTAATCAGTTTTATGTCAGCCTTCAACGGTATCTCCATGAACCCCCACTGTCGTTTCCACTCAGTCGCGTCGAAATCAACTTCGACAACATGAAGCGGAGACCGCAACTAGAGATCAGCGATGTCATCCGAAATGCCTGGACGGTGGAAGTGGAGCGAACAGTTCATCGGATGTTGACACAAGTGATGAGTCGGGATGGCCTGTTGCTCCTGAATCAGCTACTCAAAGTCGGGAAGGTTGAGCCGGAAATGTCGAGCGACGCGCAACAACAGATGGACTTAGCAGCTAAGCATGGCTTGGTTCGTCGGGAACAGGAACCCGGAGGGTCGCAGAGGACGTTCTACTTAGTGAATCCTGACTACGATGCTGTACTTAAGAAACTAGTGACTCAGCTTCTCAGGTAGCGACCGGACACGCGCATTCTGAGAATCGCAATCTTTTGCAGGGTCGCCCCGTACGCCAGTCGTGGATGTTGTTATTCTCGTGCCTAAGTGTTTGGAGGACGTTTACGATGTCCCCGATGGCGTCTTCGCCCTTTTCCGCCGCCAGCGCAGGATTGGCATGGGTGTCAACGGAATTGGTGGGCGTGGCGAGGTGTGGCGTTTCTGGGCCTGGGTAAAGCTGACTGAGTGATGGCCTTGCAAAGCGAGCGGAGTACGAAGCCGCGAGTATGAGGTGATTTGTCAACCAGAGGCGGATGGCGGCGCCGCCGGCAGAAGGCGTTGAGGTTATTTCACTACTGGCTGGGCACCGAGATTTCAACCCAGGCGCCCGAAGTCGCGGCGCCGGAAAGGGAAGTTTCTCTAATGATTACCGATCGCGATGCCGTCCAGATGCGGATTGTCTTCGAAGCGATTCGTGAGCTGGCTGCGGGACGAAGCAATTTGAGGATCTGACCCTGAGCACAACTGAGAGTCTGACGTTGTGTCTAGCGTGCGAGCTGCCATTGCCGGCCTTCGCGGGCAGCGAAAGAGACGTATGGGAAAGATTGAAACGAAGTCCAGCGTCGGCTGGTGGTCACCATCAACCCGAGATTTCAATCGCGGGAGTGGACCGAAACCCCTGTGTACTTCGCATGAGACGATGGAGATGACAGAGCGAGAAAAAGACAATGTACGGCGGGAGTTTATCGCCAAGATGCAAGAGAATCGAGGCATGCAGCCCACCGAAGCTTGCCTTGCACGCCGGTCTCGCTACATCGGCCGCCGAGCGCGGCCAGCACGAGCGCGACATCATGCAGCAAGCGAGGCACAAAAGCGTGAAGATGCTGAGGCGTTATATCCGCAATGGATCGCTGTTTCAAGGAAATGTCGTAGATGCTTTGGGTTTCTGAGATTCAACTCTTCCGCAAGCAAGAGACAAAGTAAACTTTGATCCCCTGCGATGTTTGGATGGATCAACCGAGATTTGACGGAATATGCAGGCTAATCGAGCAACTGGCCCGAGGTCGAGGTCGCGGAGGTCCAAGGATCACGTCGTTCAGGACACTGCTTTCCTCACAGGGCGGCCAAAAGGAAAGTTATGACCGTCCTCCATGGCTACATAGATGAGAGCGGAAAGGGGGACATTTTCGTGCTCTCGTGTTTGCAGGCCGACATCGGCATGTGGACGTTCATTGAGTTGGCATGGCTGCAAATGCTCGAAGAGGTAAACAGGAGATTGCGTCAGCAGGGTCGCAAAGAACTATCTCGTTATCACGCGACGGATTGCAGTAATTCGCAAGGCGAATTTAGGGGTTGGTCTAAGGACGAGCAAAAAGAACTCACGCAGATGATATTAGAGATTTTCAAGGATCATCTATTCCACACGAACAGCTATTCGATAAACCTCACAGAATTGGTCAAAGAGATACCCGAGACAAAGACAAATCCCAAAGGCTTCGCATATGTACTCTTGCTCCACAATCTCATGCTTGAGTTGTGCCGGGGTGTACTAGCGAAGCACAAAGATGCAATCATGGGTCTTACTCATGACCATTGCGAGTACGATGCGGCTCTTTTGGAAGCATTTAATCAAATGCTTGACGACCCAGCGTTCAAATGCAGGGACAGATTCACCAGTATAACCCCGGCTAGATGGCAGCAGTGTATACCTCTACAACCGGCAGACTTGATAGCCTATGAAAATTACAAAGAAGCTCTTCGCAGAAAAGAGATGTCGAGAAGGAAACGCCGGACAACTCTGCGGCTAATTCTCGACCATAATCCTAAGTCAATTGGCGGCAATCTACAATCGTTTAATAGAGCAAGTCTCCAACACTTCAAGACAGTTTTTGATGGGCTCAATGACGAAACCAGACACATCCTGCTGAGAACAGCACGAATTCGACAGATTGAACAACATGATGCGGCAGCTGATAGAGGCTCCAGGCAGCGAGCTAAAGGCGTAGCTGTCAAAACAACCAGGGGAAAGCGGAAGCATCGTCATTAACAACGAGATTCGAGAGGCACTCAATCGCCACTGGTATAATGTGGTCCTGGGAAGCTCCTATGCGCCGAGATAATGGCATGCGTTTCGACTGGTGCATCGGCCTGCAAGACAAAGATCTCGATGGAAAAGTATTCGACGCCAATGTGCTCACCTGCCACAATAAACCCTTAAACGCCGGCGAGAAAATTAGGGTTGGAGGCAGGCTGTATCGCTACGACGGAGATGACAATCTTCAGAACTCACGCTTCACCCCGTTGGAGCCATTCCCAGAGCAGCCAAAGCCTTGATCGTAAAGCAAACGTTAGACATGCCCCGGTTTCTCGGCCGAAGTACGATCGTTACCTCCAGCCCGTCAAAACAGCCGTGCTGAATGGCGCTTTGCAACGTTACAGGCGACACACCGAGGTTGCCGCAGCAGCCGCCTGACCCCCGCTTTTTTGGTCCCGATTGAAGCGCCGCGCGACAGCCAGACGGTAGACGATGATGGCCGGGGCTATAGTTCGATTGCTTTAAGCACAGCTCGGTCGACATCGCCATAGAAGATGACATCCAGTTTTTCCACAGTTTCTTCGGGCAGAGCTCCAAACTGCGACTTGTTCGAAATTGGTACAAGAACACGGACGGCACCATTCTCCATCGCAACGTGCAGAGGCTCGGTAATCGAGGGCACGCCCTTGAGGTTGCCTTGAACGGTCAGATCACCCATCACCACGGTTCCGGCCTGCACTCTCCGGTTTTGCAACGCGGACATAATCGCAACGAAGAATGCTACCCCACACGTGCACTCAATTCTGGCTCCACTCAGATCAATTGCTTCTGCGTAGATATCCTTTTGTGCCAACAGCGGCGCCACGCCAAGCCTGTCTTTCACAGCCTGCAGATAGCTCACTGCCCGATTGAGTGATTCCTTGAGGCCTTTCTCTAGGCCGGCGGGCGTGCGTATCTTACTCGTACCGGGCGTGATGTTCACTTCCAGACGAAACAAGCCGACCTTTGCATCGTTGTCGGCGGCAGCCGTGTAGACAGAACCGGGTGGTAGCGGGTCTTGAGAGATCATGCCCTTGCCGCCCTGTTCGGGTACGGCCACCGTGCGTTCTGTTCCGTCGAGGCTGTCGATATAGGAAAAACTCGTCTTATAGAACTCGAACGAGCCACGTTTCTTCAATTGCTCCTTCACCCTTCGACGCGACTCAAGGGCCAGCTCCAGATATTCTCGCAACTCGTCCTTTGCGTAATCATCACCAGGATGGAGAAGCTTTAAGAACCCGCTCACTGTTTTCTTGACTGCTATGGCATCCCGGCCCTCGACGTGAGAGCCAAGCCTGTAATGGTGATCGACCGCATCGAACCGGTTCTGCTTACGCAATGCGCGAAAGGCCTCTGCTAGGTAGTCGGTCACAAAGCCATAACTATTCGTCAAAATGTCTTTCGAGGTTTTTGGTACCTCCCAACCGGGCATGTAGAACTGAAGACGGTCGATGAGAGCCAGATCGAATTCCTTCGGCAATGGCTGGAACAAGTCCGTCGCGGCGCTCTGCACCAATGACTCCGCCGGCTGATTCAGGTTCCCGATGAACGCCAAGGATGCATCGGCATGGACTTGAGCAACTCCACGGCTGAACCTACCGTTGGCCATGTAATCTTTCATGATTTGAATCGTGTCAGGATCAGTTACCTTCATTCCCCCAACTTCGTCGAAAGCGACTACGTCCCAGTGTCCAACCAACCCGACCTGCCTTCGCGCGTTGTTGTAGAACAGATTAGCCGTACTCGCCTTCCCGCCCGAAATCAGCATGCAGTAGGGAGACATTTCACTGAAGGCGTAAGATTTGCCGGTTCCGCGTGGTCCCAACTCAATAAAGTTGAAATTCTTTTCTACGAACGGCACAAAACGCGACAACAACAGCAGCTTTAGCCGCCGTTCGAATCGGCTTGGCTCCAGGCCAGTGCTGCGGAGAAGAATGTCCATCCACTCATCAGTTGTGAATTCCTTACGTCCCGCACAATATTCGTCGAAATCGAACCGTGCAAGCTGGATGGGCTTGAGTTCAGATATGTGAAACGGACTGCCATCAGCGTCGAACTCGTCGGGACGAAAATCGATGTCGACGATTGCCCAAAGGCCACCCTCTAAAAGGCGGTCATATCTGCGATAAAAATCGGCGGGAATGTGGATTCTAGAAAACCCAAAGTTGTCCATGGCTGCCCAGTATTTATTCTCACTGGGCAAAAAACGAACCTCTACTCGATCAATAAAACGATGCTTCCCGTGCTGTTCCACCATGGACTGTGCTTTATTCGCTTCATCGTGCCGGAAGTAGTTCGTCTTTAGAGTCTCCTTGACCGCCTCGATGCCAATTCGAATCTCATCAGCGTCGTCGGATGCGCAGTACTTTCCCAATAAGTACTCCAGCACATATGACGGAACATTTTCGCCACCCTTGATGTGGTGAAGCAAATCCTTCCGAACAACACGGCCCGCGAATACCTTGGTGAGATTGGAGTCGAGCGTATCAGCCTGGATGGTCAACGAATTACTCCATTATCGAATTGTGTAGCTTCAGGCGGCCGAAGATCACGCCAGTTGCCGGATCAGTCGCGCGTATCTCGACCGAAGCAGCGGAGAAATCATCTTGTATTCGAACCGGCACCTGCGTCTCGACGCCCTTCTTGAGGGTCACCAAGTGGCTCGCAGGGTCGCGGGCCTCGCAATCAGCCGCCTCTCCAACTCGTTTCGCCTTCGGTCCCGAGCCATCGAAGGCTTCAATGCGTACCGCCAGCGAGTCAGAAAGCAAAGAATTAAACCACACCTTTACGCCCACCACGCGGCTGGTAAATCGATCTGCGCGGTAACGTATTTCCACTTCCTCCGGACTAGCCCCAACTGCCCGTGTGCCACGGCTCTGCAGCACGACGACAGGCACAGTGCATTCCTCCAAGGAAAGTCCCTCGTGGAAGTAGCCTTCGCCGGCGCTAAAGGCAGTAAGCCCGGTCGGAACTGCGTACTCCTTCACTGGCCCCACGATGCCAAGATGAGCCGCTTGCAGCACAGTGACACCTGGCGACCGGGAAATGCTGTTGCCCAAGAGGCTGCGCCGCTTGACCATCTTCCACTCTCCGGGTGGATGTTGCGCGATGCTGCCTGCCGCAATTTCGGGAAGCAAAATGTGGCCGTGATCTGCGGCGTAGACAAAATGTGTATAGCCCAATCCCCTAAGCCGATCTGTAGCGGTACGCACTTCGCCAATGACTTCCCCCATCCATTTGCGGGCCGTGTAAAGACTCGGTCCTTCACCCAAGAAGTCGATCTCCTGGGTCCGGACTACCACAAGGTCGGCTTCTGAAATCGCTCCTTGAAGCTTTTTCGGCGTCTTGGAGAGGATATCGCTCAGCGGAAACTCCCGGAAACGATCGCCGTAGATTTCTTTGATGAAGTCCATTCTCTCGCTCGAGTTGCGCAGAACCCGGCCGGCGATCGCCGGCACGATATCGCCCCGATCTTTCACCAGGCAGTAGACACCGTCGGCGCCAGGCATCAGAGCAGCCATCCCAAAGGGAGTAACTGTGGGAAGAATAGTCGCCGCTGCGTATACACCCACCGAGCCGAACGATTCAAGGGTTGCGCCCAAATCGCGGCCCATCTCATACCGCATCGAGTCAACGAGGAAGTACACGGCCTTGCGGCGATCCTCCAATGCCGGCTCAACATATCTATCGAAAATCTGGGTCTGACGCAGGATACCCTCAGGGGGCCAACCTTGCCTCTCCACAGCACGCAAGAAGATTGTGTGTGCCGTGCCCACAACCTCCACATATCGTTCTCGGCAGATCGCCACCAAGCCTGCTACTTCCTCATCCTCAGCACAGGCAGCCGCGCCCTGTTCAACCAGCCTCTGCTGCCGATCTGTTTGCCAGAATCCATCGGCGGCGGTGTAGGCCTGAACTAGGTCGCGAACCGTGTTGTGGACCTGGGCGCCCTGGCTCTTCCATGCCTCGGCTGCAATTAGGAAGTCGATGCAGCGCTCAGCGAGCTTCCATATCAGCGCTCGTTCCTCAATCGTGCGCCAGACAGATGATTGGCGCTGCTTCACCACGCGACGGGCCTCGTTCAGATTTCCAGCCCGGGCCAGGGAGATCAACTTGTTGAGGTGAGCCTGCTCTTCGAACTGAAAGGTGTCCCGGACTCCGAGTTCGGGGATGGCGGCGGCAACTTCCGGAAGGCGCAGGGTTTTCTCGACACGGCTGGCAAGGACAATATAGCCGTACCGGGTGTCGTCGGATGTTCGCATTCTGTCACAGAGCGAGTAAATCGTCTGCCGGCAATCAGAAGTCGCGTGCGGGACGCCACTCAACTGCTCGGGTAGGCTGCCCGGCAGATCCAAGGCGAACTCCGAGAAAAGGACATAACGCCCCAGATCATCGAGGATGGACTCGGTCGAAGTAGCACGGGGAGGCGGAACGAAGCCGACGCCCGTTTGCACCAGCCGCAAGAGTTCGCTCATGGCCCCGGTGACGCTTCCGAGCTTTGCAATCGAATCATTCCGGCAAAGCAGCCGGGCTACAACCTCGACCAACGAATCGCTGCCCATTGCCTGTCGAAGCAACGGGTAACGGGCGCTCTTGTCCAGGGTTTCAAGCAGAGCCAGTGTCGGTTCGGCTTCCACGAACAGCCGGTCGATCTCGCGGTCGCGGCCGGGCATCGCCTGTCGCGCCAGCGATTGAAACGTCTCAGCTTCTTTGTCCCCAAACGCCGCTCCAATTAGCGCGAAGGATTCGAAGGGATCTTCGCGCCGCTGGTCGTCCGTGAGGCCTCGCGACCACGGACAGTAGATCAGCAGGTTACCGTTCTTCGTCTGCGTGGATTCGTTGGCGTTGTTAAGCCGAAAGAGAACCTCATCGGCCGCTCGGCGTGTCTTGAGCCGAGATTGCGCGGCATCGATCACTGAAGTGTTGGGAGCCTGCAGCCTCTGAACAATTGTGGCGAATGCCTTCTCTGCGTCGTACCAGACAACCACCCGCTTATCCTCTAGGAGATCGATGACGCGCTTCTTGACGTAGGCTGACAGGCTCACTCTTCATCTCCCGGTATGATCTCTTCGACTGCTACCTTCTTCGCCCGCTTTTTCTTGGCAGGCGTGTCTGCAACGTCGCAGAGCTCTTCCAAGCAGTGCGCAATAGCGATGGAGCGATCACGTTTGCAGGCCTCGCGTACACGGTTCGGCCAGATGGAGTATGCGAGGTGGGCCCATTCGTGTTTTCCGCCTTCCAGACGCTCCCAGCATTCCTTCAAGTCCTTACGCCATTTGGGTAGCCGAAAGAGTTTCCAAAGAGGAGAAGCGCTGATCAGAACGCCATCATTGAGATTGGGTTTGTAGGGCAGAGCTGCGACCCGGGCCAGCTCGTCGCGAAATTCATGGAGTTCGTCCAAGAGCAGCTTCTGCTCTTCAAAGGAAAAGCGCAATTTGGAAGCCCTAAGACCGGTCGCGGTCGGCAAGTCAGTTTCGATTTGATGAAGCGATTTCTCAGTGGCGTCGATCTTTGGCTTCACGTACCTGTTCAAAGCCGTGTAGAGCAGATCGTCATTCAGCCGATGGTAGTAGATCCACAACGTGTATGAGCCAGTGGTGGTTGAGAGCGGCCAATAAATGGGAGCCTGGCGGCGGCTTTTGGAGTAACGCTTCAAGTGGTCAGCGAAGAACAGGGAAGGCTTGCGGAAGTACTCGCCGAGATCTTTCACGTCCAGTATTTCGCCGGCTTCATGCTCGATGGCCTCCGCGCGATCCTTCCAGATCAGTGTCAAAACTTCTCTCACACGACGGACGATGTCATTCGGGTGGTCAAGGTCATCCACCAGAATGCCATCCCATGGAATTTCGATGGGGTAATGACATTGACCAGCTGCTTGGAGGCGTACAACGCCGACCTGCGTGAGTGGTAGGCCCTCGTCGTTTTGGAGCATACCCGCGGGGCAGACTGGCAAGAGCGCGAAGGGGTCGCACGGTCTTGTCGCAGTCCTTTGGCCAGTTGCATAACGAATATCCCAGCGACCGAAGATCACCCCAACAAAGTACGAGACCCACTCCGAAGCGTTCGAGACTACTACCGAATTGGCGGAACTGGATGTCTCGTCAATATCACCGTTAACTTCTTGATAAGTCTCGCCTACATCTTCTAATTCCTGAATGTTACCCGTGAACTCCGCGACACAATCTTTATCAGCATCTCCGAACTGATAAAGATGTTGCACGATATCTTCACAGGTAGCCTGCAGAGATTCGAGCGTTTGAAGCCTTTCTTTTTCAGCAAATCGACAGGAGTCCACAAATTCACTCAGGGTCGAAAAGTATCCGGCGAGCCCCAGAGCAGGAGAAACGAAATAGTGAGAGGTCTCAAGGATGCTCCATCGAGCTAGTTCTTCCTGGGCAGCCAATCTTGCAAACTTGGTCAGCTGCACGGTAGATTCGCGGTCCAGAGGTGGGATAGGAATTCTCGAGATCTGTGCCAGGTCCCAACGTCGGGTAGGTGATTGCGCTGCGACGAATACCTCAGCGACCCTTGTATTGAGGAAGGCGAGGAGGGGCCATAAGAGGCTGTCATCAGTTGGAAACACCCCGGGTCCCTTCAGGGAAAAGATTGCCCCCTCTGGCAGGGCACGCAATGCCAGCCCCTTAAAGGTTACATTGGGAAATGTTAGTCCCCTACGAAAATAAAACTCCTGATTGGGCAATCGCGCACGCGACCTGCCCCTTTCGTCTCGATTTTCCTTTATTGCGCGTCCGCCCATGCGGAAATCAACGACTGTCTCTGAGTCGTAAACATACCGGGCAAACGCTCCGCCTTTGTAGTAGGGTTTCCATTCCGGATCGTTTATCTCCCACCACAGCCGCAGGAACCTAGGATCATCAGCTGTAAACAAGCCCCACTTCGTGTCGGTAATGCCGTTCAGATATGTGCCACTTGCCAGAAGCTCCAGAATACGTGGTGTCGGCCAATAGGCAAATGGAACTCCGGGAATTGCTCGAAGCCGGTTTACATCAACCACGTAGACGTCGTTTTGTTGGCCGCCAATTGCAGATTCAAGAGTCGTCTGTTTAGCTGCTGTTCTTAGCAGACGACAAACCCAGATGCTCCGGTTTTCACTGGGCTCTGCTGTGCAGTTAGTTGCAGTGAAAGCAGTGATCTCGATCATGGCGTCGTCCAAAACGCCAAACCCAAGATCCGCGGCGACGTCCACGGGAGTCGTTCCTAGTAGATATTGCGTTCGGAAGTCAGCGAATGACTGGAGGAAGAAGGGATTACGCGGGAATACAAATCCGAAGAATTCGTCTTTGTTTAGCAGCAGCTCTTTGGCCCTCTGTACAAAAGCAACAGAGATATCATTCGACAAGTGGGTGTAATTGTCTTCCAGATACTTTCGACAGCTCCTTGCGGGGTCACCAAACGGCGGGTTACTGATAATGACATTAAACCGGTTTCGACACTCATCAATGAACGCGAATCCTCTTGCTGTATCCTCAGCGAACAGACGTCGCCGATAGCCGTGTCCGTTTTCTGCCCGTTTCGCGTAGTTCTGAAGCTCGGAATAGATCCGTTCCTCAGCCTTTTCCCAAAATGCCGCGTCAGTGATCCCGGAGAAGTCCAGATTCGACTCCGCCGGCTGCATCCGCAAGCCATCAAACAGAACCTGCTGCTCCGGCTTCGGCCCCGCTAGCCACTTCTTTTTCGCATCAGCAACAGCACCTGAGATTTCTTCCTCGATCTTCAACAATAAGCCGGCTTCCCCGGCAACCTCCATCTTCTCGAACACATCCTGAACCAGCTGGCCGAGGACTTTCGGTTGAAGATCGGCTACAAACTGGTCCAGCAACTGTCTTTCGCCAGGCATCGGCTCGGCACAGACTATGTTGCTCCTGGTGATGTTTGGCCGGTCTGCAGGTTTGAGACCCAAGCGCTGATAGGTTTTCTGAGCCCGGAGCCAGAGAGCTAGCGCTGCAATCTGGCAGGCGCGCAAATCAATATCAATACCGTGCAGATTGTGCCGCAGGACAAGTTCCGGCAAGTCCCGCTTGAGGCTGTCGAGGTCAGGGTATTCCTGTCGCAGAGTCTTCCCCGTGATTTCGGATCTAACTACTTGTTCGTCTGCCCACGCTTCTTCATAGATCGTTTCGAGCAGATCGAAGGCGTAAAGCAGGAAGTGTCCGCTACCAACGGCTGGATCAAGGATTCTCAGATCTCGGGGATCTTTTTTCGGCCGGTGCGGAATATACACCGGCCGCTTTAGAATCTCTTCCTGGCTCAGATACTCCTCAGCATTCGACAATGCCGGAGCTTCCTCTCCTTGTTTAAGCAATAGCTCAATCGGACGGCGAACAAGGTAACGGCAGGCATCCATAAGAGCGGTGTCACCCTTGCGCATCTCGTACCAGATGCGCCCCAGGGTGTTGTCCATAAGGAACTCGACGACAAAGCGCGGGGTAAAGAACTGATTGCGGGCTGCCAGCTCTCGGCTGTTACGTGGTGCGGCTGACGCCGCCCGCATCGCTTCCCGTTCTTCCCTCGAATTGAAGTACTGATAGATCCAGCCTATGGTTTCGTCTTCTTTCCAGAGATGCGTCAATTCCCGGCTATTGAGCAGCGAAAGAACTTCTTCGAGGCACCGCTCACGAGGAAACACCAGCGACTGAGGAACGCGGCAATCAAAGAGCACTCCGAGATCCACCGCCAACTCGTCGAACATGTGCCCCAGAAATACGTGGTAGGTTTCGCCTCGGGTGCCAAAAACGCCACCAGAAAGCCGTTCGTACAGCACAAAGCCATCCGACTCCATCCCCCGCCGAACACATTCGATAGCGTGTCCGCGCTCTTCGCACATCCGAAGCGCCGCCAGACGGTTCAGGACCGTGAAGCCCGTTTCGCGCGCAACCCGATCAAAGGCGTTCTTCTTTCTTTGCCCCTCCGGCCCGATCTCCGTGGATGCCAGATGCCCCTGCCAGTCTCGGATTTCTTGCGCCACTTCACGGCCTAGCTCATCGAGGTGTCCAAGGGATGCAACGGGGAGCGCGTAGCCATCCGGTTGCAGACCATACACCGCTTGTAGCTGGTGACGGATGTCGTCTGTCAGCAAGCGCCGGCATTCACCAACCACACTTGCCAGCTTGTTGCGGGTTGGCTTATCGAAACTCATTGAGCACGTTTTCTGATGCGGACAATTGTGTTGTTCCGGAGTAACTCTATGAACCGGAGGCGCAACGAAGATAACCATGCATCCACGTCGGCGGTCGTACTGATCACATCGGGGATGGAAAGGTCTGCCAGATCGACGATCTCCTCCGTCGGCGGCTCTTTAGGCTCAGCCGGGACAGGCGGAGCGGGCAAGCGGCGCCGGACTTCAGCTGCAACCTCAGCGCGCAACGCATTGAGGCTAGCCTCTCGGGCCAGAAGCAGGCGCAAATCCGCAACTTCGCGTCCTGTCGCCGGTATCTCGGGCAGTCCTTGTGACGTGAGTTTTTTGGCTAGGTCTTCACGATCGTCGGCCTCAAGCCTCGTCCACTCGGGTGCAGCTTCAAACTCGCGCAGGATGGATTGCAAAGACTTTGCGTAGGCCACCCGGCGGTCCTGATACCGGCCCTCCACTCGGTCGACAGTCGATCGTACGGCGCCGCGCAAAGCCGGCAGATGCTCCTGAATGTTCTCAGAAGCTAGGGCTTCGCGTATGGTCGCGGAGTCGCTTGCGCTGACAATTCCGGTTGCGCCCGAAGGAAACATCACCGCCAGCTCCGACAGTCCACTCTCGATGTCCGTGGCCGTTCGGACATCGGTCTCACCGCCGGCAGCCAACGCGTCTGTGAGTTCACGAGCCCATTTGACGTCAGCCGGAACAGTGCTCTCAACGCCACCCAGTAAAGCTGTGGCTCCATTGGTGTCCTGCTTTAAGAGGTCCGCGCTGGTCTCGAGAAGGCCCTGTGCCCTTGACTCCCCCGGCAATTCCAAGAGTCGCAAGCGATCAGGCAACGATCCGATCTTTTCAATCAGGCCCGGGACATTGGCTCGGACCGCCCGGCTGATGTGATCCTCCAAGGGCAATACGTCCACCCCAAACATGTTCTGGAGGCGCGTTGCCGCCCGATCCATTGCCTCTGCAGGAGGACGGCTATCTCTTCTTGACACGCCGATACGGTTGAAGGAGACAGTTGACTTCAGAGCCTCTTGAGCAAGCGGCCCGGAGGTTCTGATCGGGCCATTTGGAGTATGGAGTTCAATTTCGCCGGCAACCAGCAATGCGGCAAACAGGTAACGCGTCGCATCTTTTGTCCAACCGTATGGCGGGACAGCAAAGAAGTCCTGAATCGTATTGCCTTGCAAACGGCCTCCGCCGGAATCGTCCAACTTCTTCTGAAAGGCGCGAAGGGTTTCGGCCAACACTGGAAGATTGATGTCCGGCCGTGGGCTGCCACCTCGAGTGACCACCAGACTGAGGGGATCGAGCTCTTTGGGTATGCGATCAAGTCTTTCTACTCCCAGAAATTTGTAAGCCAGGTCCGTTGGCGGTCGGATCGGAGCAAGACGCAGGTGAGGAAATATCTCTTCAGCCGCCTTGGCGAGCACACTTCGGGCGGCCGCGTCGAGCGTTAGTCCCGCCTCTGTTACCCCGGTGGGACGACCATGAAACACGAATACGCCATCCAAAAGGCTTTTCTCTAGAAGCTTGCGGGCACGTTCCTTGGCCCTCTCGGCAGCGCGCCGTTCGGCGCGGAGGAATTGAGCAATATCGCGGTCAGCCTCTCGGTCAGGGGTGGTCGCCACGACCCAATCAGAACGACAGGCATCCGTCAAAAGGTTGTCGAGTTCTTCGTTAAACATGGCCAGCCAGACAATTGTTTCTTTCAGTTCAGGGAGTGTATTGGTCTCTGTGAGCAGAGCAGTACGTCTGTCGTTGAACGCTCGCGCGTCCACCGGCTCGATGCGGAACTGAATGTCAGCATATTCTCCAAGAACAGGCGTCTTCAGGTACCGGACACCTGCTTTGACTTCCTTCACGTTCTCGACTTTTACTGAAGGTGGGGGGTCAAAGATCGCCTCAATGAGTTTCGAGCGCAGGATATTAACGTCCGGCGTCGTCGGGTTGTACGCATTTCGCTTGTCGCGAAGTGGCTTCACCCCTTCGCTCAGAAATAGGTAGCCTCCGGCTTGGGGATCTTCGATCACACCGCACTCTTGCTTAGCGACCAGATTGCGCAAGATTTCTTTGACCTCCGTCTGGAGTCCTTGCGCTCCGAGTCTTGGATAGAGCAAGGCTGCAATGTTCTCAGTGGTCTTTGGGAAGCCCTCGATCGCTTGCAAGACTCCGATGGTCTTGGCCACGCGTACAGTCAGTGGATCCGGGAAAACCCTCGCGACGCGGTCTACGGCTCGCGGCACATGAGGCAGCACCTTGCCAATGTCGGCGCGGAGGCTGTCGTAAAAGTCATCAGCGCAAGCCAGCACACCGACTGGACGATCAGCAATCTTTGTGGTCTCTGCCGGCAGCACTCTGCTTGTATCAACCAAGAGATCTTGAATGACCCTTATGGCTGACCTGAGCCCGATGCCTCCCGTCGAGCGCGCCAGTGTCCGAATGAGCTCGAGTAGAAGATCAAAGTGTTGCGGCAGAAATGGATAAAGTCGTGCAAAAGTGGCAGCGTCGGCATCGCCCCGATAGAGCGTGGTGCCCGTGAGACGAGTGAAATTCAAGAGGCGCTGCCCATCGCGTGCAAAGCCCTCTTTCAACCGCTGCTCACCTTCGGGCGACTTGGTCAGCAGGCGACGGTATGTAATTTCTCGAATGTCTTGAGCATCCAGATCGATGGGTATCGGGAAACGATCCCGCAGCTTGTTCAGCTCGGCTGAGTTGTAGGCGACTTTTTCAACAATCTCAGCGAGGGTCTGCTGACCAGTAGCAGCGATCCAGACTTTGCCCTCTCCGAGTTCCTTCAGGTTGCGCGCCAGGCCATCGAGATTGAGGATGCGTTCTGCGCTTGGCGCAACATACTGACCTGCTTCATCGATGAGGAAGAGAATGTTTTCCTTGCCAGAGTTACGTCGGACCAGCTCGATGATTCGCCTGGCACGATCACGCAGATCGATCGCCTCCTCAAAGCGAAGGCGGCTGAAGCTCTCTGGATCAGGGAACTCGGGGAGGCGCAGCGACGGTAATATCTGGGCAGCGCGAGCTACCCCAATCAGAGGATCGTTATGAACCTTCTCCCAAAGATCGCCAAACTTCTTCCGGTAGGCTTCTTGAAACTGTTTCTTTAGGCCGCGGGCCTCCAGGGTCAGCTCGAGATGCGCGAGCTTCTTTTCTTTCGAATACCCGGCCCATTGAAGGACCTTCCAATAGAGAACCGTAGAGACTGGAGCTGAGCTGGCATCTGCCAGTTGCTCGCTTCCCAGATCGAGAAAAATCACCTCTGTAGGAAATTTCGTTGCCAAGGTCCTCAAGGCGGCCTTGATCTCAGTAGAGCGCAGCCGCTCACAAAGTAAATCGAGAAACGGGCGACCCTGGACAAGCTGGCCTGCGTCCAAGCTAAGCCCCAAGTATTTTGTGAAGGAACTCTTGCCCGAGCCGTAGAAACCGGCTACCCACACGCCGATCTCAGTCACGTGGCCAGAACGAACGCCGTCGCCATAGGTATCGAGGAATTTGCGGAAGCACCGCTCAACGTTATCGGTGACTTCATATTCTTCTATCTCGGCCAAAAGACGTTTCTCACCCGTCGCGTAATAATCGATAACCTTTTCAATCGGCCGGTCAATCGGCCGGCCTGCGGAGAAAAGGGACCGTATTGTCATTCAAATCCCCCTAGGAGCGTAGCCCGATAGTTGCCATCAAATTCGTAGAATCCAAGAAAATGTAAACCGTACTGACCTGAACGGCGTCCCGGATAGAACACTACAGTGGGCACCTTGACTCGGTCGTGCAAGCCGCTCTCCAGAGCGCGAGCGCGAAAATACGGATGCAGTGCGGCTGTATCGGTCACGAAAACCACGGTGCGCGGCCGCTCATCGGTGATATGCCGAGCGAGAGCTTCAACCAAGGCGTTGTCGGTTCGCAGAACATCGCTAATCGCCTCATTCACGGCTGCTGAATCCGCTTCTGATTCCAGAGCCAGCCATTCGTTCCAGCGCCCGGAGGCGTCCACGATTTGCCAAATCAGCTTGGAAATTGAGACGTGCTCGACTGTCCAACCTTCGTTTCGCAGCATAGACGCCCAAACACCCAGCTTTTGCTTTACGGCGAGCGTTTCGGCCGGGTCATGCACGAAATAAAAGAAAGGGTCGTTCTTCGCGGGATTCAAACTCGCGGGATGGCGCAAGTGTGTGCGCAGGTTGTCAAATGTCTCATCGAGCGAGGGCATCCACAACCTCCTCCATGTTGGCGATCTTCCAAGTGATGCGTACAACCGAACCCGCTACCTGCGCTAACCACCAGCCCTCAGCACTGAGTCTGTCGAGTGCGGAGGCCACGTCTGGTCTAGTCAATCCAAATAGAGACCAGTCTCGGTGCTCGACCACAGCGGCGTCGGTGGAACCTGCAAAATGGAGATCATAGGCGAGATACACGATGGTGCGGTCGGTTGGGCGGAAGCGTATCAGCTCTCGCCTGGTCCGGCTTACCTCAACCAGCAAGCCAAAATCAACCATAGCTTTGAGAACACCCCTGGCTACCTTCACTTTTACTTGCTCTGACCAGGGCTTTGGCAATCGTCCATCGCCCTCGGCTCGGCGCAAGAATTCGACGACGTTTTGAGGCGATAACGTTAGTCTGCCTTCGGCCACCGCTGGCCAATAGATTCGGGTGACTGAATCACGCAGGAGATCATCGTTCCGCGCTGCATACAGGAGGCACAAATCAGAAAATAATTGCTCTGTTCGGCCCTTTTCTAGCAACCGCTTCAAGAGAATCGCCGGTCGGCTATCTGGCCGCAAAAAGCGCCAGGCAAACATTCGATCAACAATATCCCTGGCTCTATACGCGGTTGCGCGTCCCAGAAGATCTTCGCGCAGTACCCGATCCCGGAATTCGCTAACGGGCTCTGCTGGCTGCCAAGCTCGTAGGAGTGTTTTGGTCTCGTTTAGGAGAGCACTTCCTTTGCAGATTGCGATTGTGTAGCGGCCTGCATCGGTCATTGTTGGGCTCAAGCCGCTTCCTCCACATCGACGAAGTACGGGAAGGCACGACGGCCGGTTTTAAAGGAATCAGAATAGTAAACGGCGAGAGCCTCAACTCCAGCCGGTTGCAGAATACTTCTGCTTGGACCCACTCTCACGGCGCCTTCGGCCGCTGTGGTTTTGCGCCCGTGTGTCATGGGTCCAAGCTCGTGAATCAATTCCTCTGGCGGCTTCGTCACAAGCCCTACTGCTTTGGCCCGGAAAGAGGCTTCGGACATGAGTAGCGCGATCGCGTGCTCAATGTTGCTAGGAAGACGGAACAAATGATACCTGCCTCCGACCCCAATCCTTTTGTCATGGTCAGCGCGGGCAGCCAATAGGACCGAATTCAACGCCGCAGAAGCTGCCGTACGGGGAAACACTCTTACCATCGCCCGCAACCCAACCTCCGTCAGGAACTGAGTCCTCCACCACGGTGGTGTCACACGTTCTCCCAGTGCGGCGACGATCGTACGAAGTAGCAATAACTGTTGTTGTAAATATTGTGTTTCAGTTAATGAACTCATCTTTGAGCTCCGGCCGCGGGACAACCACAATGCGTTCTACCATTGTCGGGCAACGCACTTGCTGGTGGGTTCGCGTTTCTTTCGAGGCTGTGGATTGGGCTCACGGACCGAGCCATCTCAAGATAGCGGCAAAACGCATTGGCTAATTCCATCTGACGCGGTATTTTGCATTGCACTTGGAACAACGCAGGACTGGCAACAACGGCGGCGACGCACCGTGCACGTGAGATTGCCACGTTCAGCCGGTTTAAGCTGTAAAGAAACTCCATGCCCCTTGGTGCATCCTCTGGCGTTGATGTTGCCATTGAGTAGAAGACAACGGGAGCCTCCTGCCCTTGAAACTTATCCACGGTCCCTATCCTCGTTCCTTCAGGAAGGTGTTCGGCTAGGGCAGAAACCTGCGCATTGTAGGGAGTCACGATAAGGATATCCTGGAGACTAAGTGGAAAGGTCTCTCCCTTTTGGTTTGTCCAAGTCGTGCCCGCTTGCAATAACTGATTCAGAAAATCGCCAACCACCAGAACCTCTTCTTGCGACTCATTCTGATTTCCGGAGTGTTCAACCGAAACGAATCTTAATCCGGTGCCGTTGAGCGGCCCTTGAGTGTTAAGGCGCTGTTTGATGTTTTCAGGGCGTGATACAAGCCGATTATCATAGAAAAGCTCTGATGTAAAAACGCAAATGTCTGGGGGTAGTCGGCGAGTTTCGGTTAGAAACAATCCTTCATCGGAGCTAATGGTCGCACGTCCGTTCAATAGATGGCCCAGAGCCGAAGCCTCCGCACCGGCAGGATGGATACCTCGCTGAGGTTGATCGAGCTGTTGGGGATCCCCCAACAATACGATACTCGTAGCAGCTTGCGAAATCGCAAGGACATTTGCTAAAGACATCTGGCCCGCCTCGTCCACGAAAAGCACATCCACAGAATTGGCCATTTCGGGACGAGCCCAGAGCCAGGCCGTCCCCGCTGCGACTAACGGGTGCTTGCTCCTAAGCAGCTTCGCCATACGTTCATTGTCGTCCACTTGTACGACTTCACGTTTCCGACACTGATCTCCGTCCCTGGATTTCTGAACTGCTCGCAAAGTGACACCAGCCTCAGAAGCGTGACGGCAGGCTTCGCAGAGGAGATTGCTAATCACCTTATGGCTGACAGCCGTGATCCCCACACGGTGGCCCAGTTTTACCATCTCCACTATCATCCTTGCGCCAGTAAAGGTTTTGCCAGAGCCGGGCGGGCCTTGTATTGGAAGGACTGAAGGCTCGAAGGTGAGCGACGCGACCAGAGCTCTTGCAGCATCGGTCAGCTTTCCATCATCGCCAATGGGCGCTCCTATCATTTGCCGAAGTGCAGGAGAAGGCCGACGCAGGAGAAGGTCACGTGCAGCCTGATAGCATCCTCGTCCAGTGATTCCAGCATCAGCAACCCAAGACCCGAGGCGAAAGAGGCTGTCGCGCAAAACTCCCGAGTCAACGATCTCAAAGGGAATTAAAGCAGTCGGATGAGGAATCTTCGATTTAGAACTGCGCTTGATGTCAATCGTCCGGTTGCGCTCATCAATCGCGATAACTTGACCGGCTCCTCTCCCGGTCCTCGGGTCTCGCACATCTGAAGCTCGATCAATTGCATGGTCTTGAGGAGGGAACTGATATCGATAAGTGATTGACTGCTTGGTTCGTTCAACCACGCCGCGGTATACAAGGCCACCCAGGGCAACGTTGTCTTCTTGTAGCTCATCATCGCTTAGGTCACGAAGCCGGAAGTATTCCCACCATGCTGATTTTTCCTCCCGGCGGTGCCACTCAAGCAGCTGAGCGAGAAGCCAACGTGCGCGATTTTCGTCTGTCCAATGCGCCTCATCTAGGGGGAGACCAGCAACAAGGCGAGCCATGAGCGCGTGTACCTTTTGAAGACGCGCGCTCAGTTTGTCGCCCGGTTCGCCAGACTGCAATACTGGGCGTGGGAGGGCCTCGCCTGTCCGGGTTTCCAGTCCTTTCCGGCAATGCTCAAGCCACTCTCTTAGGTGCACTGCCGACAGACAGTCGTCTCGGTTGTAGCCTTCGATGGTTTCAAGGAAATCACTGATTTCTGCTTTATTGTTTCCGAGTGCTAGGATGGCCTCATACGATTGTAGGGCAACGTTCGCCTGGTGGAGTGGCACCGAACGAATGTAACCGTAGAGGGGTTCGAGGCTTTTAATAGAATAGCTCTCCACTGATGCTCGAAGGCCTTGGCGAACCGCCTGGTACAGATCTACAAACACGCGCCCCCGCAGCAGTTCGTCTACTTCATCGATGCACGTTCCATGTCGTCCAGCCAGCCGCTTGATTGCCGTCGGCTCATAGGGAGCGTAATGATAAATGTGCATCCCCGGGTCCTGATTCCGGCGATCCATCACTTTCGCAATGAAGGCCTTAAAAGCTTTCTTTTCTTCGGCACGATTAAAAGACCAAAACTTCTCATAGTTGGGTTGGCCATTTTGCTTGGGAGAAAGCGTCAGGCATCCAATCAGATATTCCAACCCTTGATCGAGCACGTAAGGGTTTGCTTCGAGATCAAGGAAAAGGTCGCCCGGAGAGGGTAACGGTAGCACGCAAAGGCCTCTATTGGCTTGCACTGGTTCCAGCAGCTCGCAGATTGCTCTTTTTTCCTCACGGCCCTTTACTTGCACACGAGCCTGTTCGTGGATTCGCAGCAGGGCTGCGTCTCCGATCCGCTCAATCTTCGGCCGTACCGGAAGTGTGAGCTCTGCGAGGCTCACGACCGTATGTACCCCGCGCTCCGCCAACTGCTTCCGTTGATTTCGCGTAATCCCAGCGACAAGTGCCAGGTAGTCGTCATTTCGCCAGCGGGAATCACATAAAGGGAACCAAGGGCAAACCTCGCAGTGTTCGACTGGCTCTGGATACGTGATCGGTTCGAGTCGGCACGCTTGCTCAAATTCTTTTTTGATTTTGCGAAAATAGGCGATATATCTTTGAACGCGAAATTGCTCTGGTAGCGAAGCGCCCCCAAGGACAACTTGCATCCATTGCGGCTCTACCCCTTGAATGCGCGATAGCAGTTCCGAGTAGAAGCAGAGTTGAATCAAGGCCCCGGCTTTGGTACTCCGCGCGAGCTTTGTTTCGACAGGCTCGTACGACCAACTGCCGAGGGCGCTGGGCTCGTCAACCCTAAGCAGAAAGTCGGAGCGTCCAACCCACTGGTCGTAAATAAGAGTTGCCTGATATACAGCATTGGCTCCCCGTCGGAGCGCTTCAACGGTCTGAGCGGCAGCATCCTTCCAACTTCCTTCAACATCTATCCGTACGACGCCGGTGCCGTTCCTTTCCGTCAATGCATGCAAGTACCGATGCTCGTGTTCCAGTCCCAAGGTGCGGAGCAAATCAACCGTTGGGTCCCTAAGAAATGGCTTCTTGAGTTCTCCACGTGATTCCGCACGTTCGAGTGTCGCGATGTGGTGGCACGCGAGAAAATTCGCTATGGCAGTAGCAGAGAACATGTTCTTGACAGTGGTTGTACGCACCTCAGTAGAGATGTTCGCGACAATTTACTGGACATCGGCGCGTCACAACCACAATCTTAGCGCCGAAGCAGAACGCATCGCTCGCCAAACTCGCGTCCATCGGATATTCCTCGATGGTGGTTCTGGTCGAGCGGATCAATGCTCTTCCCGTCCCCGCCGCACAGGATTTTCCATCCGAATCCCGCAGACGGCCTCAACAATATCCCCCTGCGCATGAGGAACTCGGATTTCACTTCAGAAGTCCTGAGTATGATTCGGATGAAGCAGCCAGACTTGGTTGGCGTTCTCCTATTTGTGTCCGCGGCCTTCTATCTTTTTCTTGCGCGCCCGGCCGGAAGCTTTTCCTGCCTTGCTGGCGATCTCCCGCCGTTGTTCCGCGCTCAGCGCCTTGGCCCGTGCGCGGCCGCCGAGGCGTCCCATGTCTTTCGAATCCATGTTAAACAAGTAGGATGGCGAACTTGGCGCTAAGCCGTCAATCGGGTGAATCCCCTAGCTCGGTATGCTCTCGTAGCTTCCCCCATTCTCGGGCCGCCGCGAACCTCGAATTCGATCGAATATGACGCCGTGCGAGTCCCCGCTTAACCTGGTTCGCTCCACCCAAGCAATCAGAGCGGGACCGAGGAAACCGAGCAGTCGGAGCCTCTGCGCGTGCCGAGTGTACTCCTGCCAACGCCACTTTCTGCCCGCCCGGACAGCATAGGCCGTGTGCTGCAGCCACGCTCACACTGAGCCGCGCCCTGCGCGAGGCCTGTCAACTGTCATTGCCTTTCTACGGATCGTAGTGTTATAAAAAGCAGAATCCGCCTCGCTGCTAGCTTTCTAATCTGTCTTAGGAGCTACTTAGAGTTGTGTCTAACACGAACGAGCGACCGACATATGAATGGCAACGACTCTCGCTCCCCGACGCGGGGAATCAGATTTCTCAACGCGACCCAATGAACTATGGATGGGGTTTCTTTGGTGGGGATGATTGCACATTACATTCCGTAGCTTTTTTTCTATGGTTCGAATCAGTGGACGAGATGCTGGCGTTCATAGCCGAAATTGGGCCTGTTGTGGACTTGAATGAAGAGGAGGCAGAAGCATTGAAGGGGCGGCTTTACGAAGTTCGTGCCGCTTTGAGAAATGGTCGAACCCAATCACTCGATGTATTAATGAAAGAGCTGGAAGAACCGCTGAAAGGCCATCTCTACATCTCTTGGATGGGTCAGTTCTCCAGCCTATGTAGACGAGAAGGCAAGTTTGCGGCCGACCTGATAGACGAATTCTTCGACGATGAGTCCGAGCCACATGAGGACACGGCGAGCGCTCGCACTATTTCGGAGGATGCAAAGCCAGCATTCGTGGAGTTCCTAAAGTCCTACGGTCACTGATGGTGTTTCGGCGCGCGCATTACCGACATCGGAGCTGGCCTTCTGGAACTGTTCACGTATCTTCCTGGCATACTTGGGCAGACGCAACCCAATACGAACCTCTTGCCCACCGGGCGTAGGGGGCCTCAATGTCAGCCATCGAGTGTGAACGCTCCACATCGGATGCATGGAAACTGTGGGTGTGTCGCCAAGATATGTTGTGCCTAAGGAGGGCGACTTGGACTTAAGTGATGAGGATATTGAAGGGCGTGAGGAGGTTGCTAAGGAACTGGCGGAGGCGGCCCATGAACGCAGACCTGATTCTCAGTGTTGGGGCCTGTACCTATGTGATGATGGAATGAGCAAGGCAGGCGCTTTTCTTTGGTTTAGCTCTGAGGCTGAACTTCTCGATTTCATTGCCTTGCACCTTCTTTTCTTCACAGGTCCAGGTACGGATCCAGTCGAAGCGAGGCTAGCGGGTATCGGTGAAATAATCGACAACCTGCGAAAGGGCAAATTGGAACAGGAACCTGCACGACTTGCCGTCAACAAATTATTCAAGGGCCTTTCTCAGATCGTGTGGTGGGGAACCAGGGCCACTCTTTTCTCAGCTGACTCTGAATTCCCTCGCGGAGTGAGAGAAAGCTTCCGCAGCAACGAGCGGGACGAGTCAGATTCTACTGGACACCCGATTACAGAAGAGGAGGGGAAGGATTTCCTGCAATACTTGGAAACGTGCATTTGAGACTTCTCGCGATTGGTCAGCCGGATGTTTTTGCAACTCGTGGGACTGTGCCACGATTAGTCTGGGCGGCCGGCATGCAGTCTTCCTGTGGAGCCATTTGTCGATGAGCGGGGTCGATTAATTCTGTTGCAAAAGCGACGCTCTAGCGAAGCCTTGGTGATATAGTCTTAACAACGACGTACATAGAACCCACTTTGCGTAGCTTCTACAATGGCCCAGCCAAAACCGAAACGTTCAAAACGTAAGAAAATTATGGCCTCCGACCTCCAGTTCACAGAGGTCCAGGGAATATATAAGTTGTGCCTCGGTGACGAGATTCTGCTCGCCGCCGAGGGCCACGAGGTCGCGCACCCCTCACGCGCATTCATCGAACACATCATCGCTGAATTTGACATTCAAGGCACTCTAGAAGTTTCTGACCGCATGGTCGTAGAGCCTCGGTTCTTCAGTAGCTACGCCCTGCTCGGGATTCAGAAATCTTACGTCGAGCACCGAAAGGAAGACCTGTCAGTCGATTTCGAAAATCCACTTCGCGCTGATCCGATCCTCCACCCGTGTGCGGGCCCGGAGCAGGTGGAGCAACGTGCCCGCTGGAAACCCGTGTTCGACTACATCGTGGAGAAGAATGCCCAAAGAGATGATGGAGCTCGTCGTCTCACCTTGCCCAGCTTGCCCCAATTAATGGGTTTCAATGTTGAAGAGGAGGACGAAGTTGCTCGCTCTTGCGGCTTTGCAGACAGCAAAGAATACGCGCGATCATGCGGTTTCACAGATGACTTTGTGAAGACCGTCAAGCGTGATTACGACGCACTAACGGACGAGCAACGCACAGTTACAATGTTTCTGTATGCGATCCACCGAGGTGGCATCTTATTTCCGATGCTCCTCGCGATGGACAAATGCACACCAGACCAGTATGCCAGGGGTGTAATGGCCGGACACTGCATTCTCGGTGAAGTGTTCGCCGATGTAGGCTCGAGGGACCACCGTCAGATGTTCACAGGGCTAAGAGATGATGCTCGTACTGCTCTCGAATACATTCGCCTATATCGCTCGGGTCCGCTGGCCGAGATTCAAGCCGGGGAAGACATCTCGAAAGAATTCAAGTCTACACTTCGTTGGAATATTAAAGCTGGCCGCAATGATGATGCGATCACCCATTCCGTGCTCAAGACGATTGCGGCTTTTCTCAATAGCGAAGGTGGCACGCTTTTTATAGGAGTCGATAATGCAGGTACGCCTCTAGGTCTCGAGTTGGATGGCTTCAAGGACTTGGACCAATTTGGCTTGCACCTAAACAATGTGGTGAAAGACAGCCTGGGAGCAACCATTGCTGCCACACTTCAGGTTACTTATCCGCGGATTAATGAAAAACAAATCTGTCGAATTGAAGTTCGGCCTAGCCCGACACCGGTTTACCTGAGACATAAATCGGGTGAGGAATTCTTTATCAGAACTGGTCCGAGTACGACGAAACTAGAGCCTAGCGGCCTAGTGGAGTACGTAAATAGTCATTTTAGCCGCCTGAGGTGACCCCATCCTTATGTGGGCAGGCATCGGCCCGCGCGGAAATGAAGTACCTGCACCGCCCATGGCGCGTCGTCCCGAGGTCAAACCATCCGCGCATCGTTGAACACAAATGTCCGCACCGCCGCGAAATCCTTCGGCCGGCGAGCGCATGAGGCTTGATTCAGAGCGATTGCGCCGCCTGGAGTGCGAACAGGATTTCGTATACAAGCCGAAGGGTGATTCGACGCGGCCAGGGATTCGCTGACAGCCCGGCCTGCACAAGGATCATACCTTTTGAATTCTGCTATCCTGAGCGCCAATGTCACTGTTTCAGCCAATGCCGCTCCAGACAAGGGTTTCCGCGTTCGACGGCCGCGATTTCGTTTTCGAGCTCTTATGTGGCGAACCACATAAGAGCTCTTTTGTGGCGTTCGGCTCTATGTGGCGCAGAGAGGTTGCATTCGCCAGGCAAGCACTGGATCGGTTTCCCGGCGCCACATAATCCTGTTAGAGGTTTTGCAGGAACTGCATCAGCGCAACGTCCTCCTTCCAGTGTTTAGGCGGAACAGTTCCACGGATCTCGCAAGTCGCAAGCGCTTTGGCCTTCATTTCCAAGTCCACTTCGGCATAAACGTTTGTGGTATTGACTGAAACGTGCCCTAGCCAAGCGCGAATGGTATTGATGTCGACCCCCGCGCGAAGAAGGTGAGTCGCTGTTGTATGCCGAATGGTATGAGGACTAACGCGCTTTTTCGCCAGTGAAGGTATGCTGTCCAGGAGTCGTTGGACGTATCTTTCGACCATTGTGTGAATGCCAAACCGGGTGATGGGCTTCCCGCACCTGTTCAGGAACACATGATCAGTCGCAATACGGCTCCCAATCAAGAATGAAAGTTCACCCACGGTTTGTGGCCACAATGGACAACGTCGAACCTTGTTCCCTTTACCGCGAACCTGGACGAGAGAATGGTCACGCGAAGAATGTGCCAGGAAAAGGTCACCCGCCCTGACCTGTGCGGCCTCGTCAGCGCGTGCGCCCGTGTTGTAAAGGAAGAGCAAGAGCGCATGGTCCCGGCGCCCTTGATCCGTCGATTGGTCGGGTGCATTCAGCAACGCGTCCATTTCGGATTTCTCCAGGTATGTGATCGACGATCGAGGCGCCCGCTTGGGTGGAATTGTACGGAGTTGGCCACACCACTCGATGTGCTCAGGGCTGTGCAATCCGACAAAGCGAGCTAACGACCGGATTGCAGCCAGCCTTTGATTCCGAGTGGTCACGCTGCATTTACGGGCCTCCTCTAAGTGTCGAAGGAAAAGCCGTACCGCATCCGGCGAAATGTCACTAACCGAAATCTGGTCGATCTGTTTATGCGCCTGTCGAGCCAAAAACGGCAATAGGAGACGAAGCGTGTCCCGATAGCTACGCTGGGTGTTTCGAGTCAGGTTGCGTTCGCTGATCAAGTATTCAAGCAAAAAACGCCGAACCCATGGCCCAAGGAGATCTGCATTAGTCATTGTCGCCCTCCTGGTATTGCGTAACGCTCGAACCGCAGGTTTGCTTGATGAAGTAGATCAGGCGTCAAGGAGATGTACGTCTGTGTGGCTGATAGATAGGTATGTCCCATGTAGACTGACAGTTGTGGCAAGAGTTGTTGTACGTCTTTACCCTCTCGATACCAGCTTATTAATCGATGAACCGCTGATGTATGGCGTAAATCATGAAGTCGAGGCTGGCAGCGAGAACCGCCTTCTCGACGTAGACCTGCATGCAGTCGGATCTGTTTGAAAGCCCTCTCAAACTTGTGGATGGGGATCGGCTTGGAGTTCCGGTCAACAAAGAAGAGGTCTTTGGGTTTCCTAACGGCTGAATCGCGGTGACGGATGTAGTCAACAAGGACGCGAACCGTCTTTGGTCCCAAGGGGACCAGCCGGCTCTTGAAGAACTTCGAGTCTCGGATTGTAAGGAGGGCACCACAAAGATCGACATCACTTATCGTCAAAGACAGCACTTCTGATGGCCGCAAAGCTGCGCCATACATCAGGAGAATAAGGGCATGCAATACGGATGCGTCAAGGTCGCTGTTGGATCGGCGACTCGTCTCTGCCGCATCGAGTATGCGCCACAGTTCACTGAGTGAATAAATATACGGTCGGAATGTTGTTGATATTTGCGGAATGGTGACCGGCAATGGAGACGTCGTGACGAACCCGCGACTTATTGCATATCGATAAAAGCCAACCAGTGCGTTGCGCCTCACATGCCAACTGGTCGTGAGTGGACCCTTGCCAACCAGAAAGGCACTAACTTTCTCCGGTGAGACCTCTGCAATCTCAATCCCTGGTCCCATGGCGTGACAAAAGGCTTTCAGAGTGCGGGCATTTGTTGCAAAGCGCTCGCCAAGTGTTTTGCGGAAGGCAGCATATTGCTGGAAGACCAGTTGAAGGTTCATAGCAGCCCTCCCAGATCGAAGGCGGCCACCTCACGGAGCCGGACGAGGTCCACTTTGGCGTAAATTCGAGTCGCTTCAAGATCACGCTGGCCGAGGTGATCGGCGACTTCCTTCAAAGATAACCCTTGATTGATCAGGCGGGTCGCACAAGCATGCCGTATTGAATGGGGTCCGTGATGCCTAAGGGACGGTGCTCGCTTGCGTAGTCGTTTAGCCACGATCAACCACATTAAATAGTTTGAGAGCGGGCAAATGGGTGGACGTGTAGTGAGGAACACTTGCTGATGAGCGGATTTCGGTCTCACTTTCTTCAGGTAGCGTATGATCGCCGCCCCGGCCGATGTGCTGAGCGGGAACGAGTGGCGTCCAGCTCCCTTGGAACGGGTAAAAGTTATTGTTTCCTCCTGCCAGTCGATGTCGGAGAGTCGCAATCGCGCAACTTCTCTTGAGCGAATACCGTAGATGGCAAGTAACATCAAAATTGCGTGATCGCGGACTTCGGTCGGATGATCGCCAGAAGTGGCGTCTAGGATATCTTGCACAATGTCCCAGGTCGGTCCAGAAGGGAGCGTCTCGTGCTGGAATACGCGAGGCGCGATGATCGAATCGGCGATACCGGCAGGACACCATCCTCGCATTTCCGCGAACCGCAGGAATGACCGAAGCGATGAAGCAAAGGTTCGAACGCTAATGCGTGCATAATGTTCGCGATTAACTTTTTCTGAGAGGAGTGAATCGATATCAGAGGCCGTGATGGTCTCAAGAGGTTTTTTCTCCTCCAGCAATCGATCGAGGAATAGCCGCGCGATTCTGCAGCGATATTCAACTGTAATTGGGGAAAGACCTCGTTCTTCCTTCATGAAAGTTGTGAATTCGGCCAGCGGCTTGTCGTAGGGTGTTACCGGTTTGGGTACAGTTTGGAGACGGTTGAGGAGGGTTAACCAGCGGGACGCCTCCCCTACGAAGTATTGCCGCAACTCCTTAGCATACCCGGGCTTGGCCGAAGGCCACTTGTGATTTGACCATCGCCTTGCGGCTCTTTTGATCTCCGGAAGGCTGATTGCGTCGTTCGGCCGGCGGTGCAATCTGAGGTACTTTGCAATTGACAGTAAGAGACGAGCTTTTGTGCGCAACGTGGACCTGGACATTCCTTGCTCCGCACAATGGGCTAGATATTGGCGGCGCTCGTCAATGAGCGGGGCCGAAAGCTGGCGAATTAACGCGTCAGAACAGAACAATTGAGCAAACATTGAGTCGGGCTCCTTTTCGAGAAAATGGAAAAGCGATCCGACTATACGTCGTCAGCTCCGGTTTGCTCGGGTCCCGGGTTCTTCGTATCTTTACTCAACTCATCATCGACGATCTCGGCATACGGGCCTATTATGGCTACCATGCCCTCGCTCTTTGTTGTGCGCCACTGTGCCGTCGCGGTCATTACTCTAGCTGTCGTGCTCACCACCGCGTGCCAGCGGAACAGCGTTCGTCTCGATCATCCCCGTCTCGCCCCAGGCGTCCGCATGGTCGACGTCACGTTCCATAGCGCCGCGCTCAACCACGACATGCGCTATCGCGTCTTCCTGCGCGCGTCCCATGCGCCCGACACAAAATACCCGGTCGCCTATTTGTTGCACGGCGGAGGTGGTGACTTCCGCGACTGGTCCAACTATTCGGATATCGCCGAGTACGCGGCGCATGGCCTGATCCTCGTCATGCCCGAGGGCGGCTCATCGTACTACGTCAACTCCGCGACCACGCCGCGCGACCGATACGAGGATTACGTAGTGCAGGACCTCATTCCCGACGCGGAGCATCGTTTTCCCGCCACCGCCAGTGGCGCCAGCCGTGCCATCGTCGGCGTATCGATGGGCGGCTACGGTGCCATCCGCATCGCCTTCGACCATCCCGATCTGTTCGCGTTTGTCGGAACTATCAGCGCCGCGCTCGATGTGCCCAGCCGTCCCTTCTCCATCCACCGCGTCGGCCAGTGGCAGCGATTCCGCGCCCTCTTCGGCCCCATCGGCAGTCCCGCGGAGCGTGCGGGCGACCCTTTCCTCTTTGAGAAAACCGCAGATCCCGCCCATATGCCTTACCTCTGGCTTGCAGCCGGCGAACAGGAAGCCCTGCTCGGCGCCAATCGCCGATTTGCGAACGATCTCAGAAAGCGCGATTTCCAGCTCGAGTTCCACACCGCACCCGGCGGTCACGACTGGCAACAATGGAACCAGCAAATCCCCAGCCTCTTTGCCAGCCTCGAGCATCGCCTCGCGGCCCGTTCACTGTTGAGCGCTGTATCGGCCCATTCGCTTGGCTTCGTGTTTTCAGCGCCTCAGCGGCAGTTCCTTACTGATCAGTAGCCGAAGGCCTTCCTCCGCTGTGCCATCATTCGGCATCATGATATTTTTGATCGGCACAAAGATGGCGGCGCAGTTCGGATCGCCGAGTTGCAAAGCCAGTTTCGCCAGTGAAGCATAAGCCTCTGCATCCGGGATAATCCTGGGCTCGCTCGAAAGATCATTAAAAAATTCGAGAAAAGCACAGGCATGATGTTCAGTCCAAGCCTTCTTCTGTTCTGGCCGTGGCAATTGAGAAAGCGCATATTCATCATCGTCAGCATATCGATTAGGAACGGAAGTCACGCGGATGACATGGGGGCCAGCCTTTACCACGGTCAGAATGGAGTGATTGACTGAGACGAAATACATCGGATCTTCTTTGCCATCGAATTTCTTGCCCCACCCCCGTTCTCCCGCAGCCCGTAGCTCCCCCTCACTGAAGCCGTGCGCTTTCCGCTGCATGATAACAATGGACCGTAACTCTGTGGTCTCGGATTGTGGCGCCTTGCCGACCAAGCTCTTGAGCATCCTCACAAAGTTCATACGCGTATCGTCCTCAAGAATAGCTCCGTTGCGACACTCATGACCTTGATAGGATTTACCACACTGTGCTCCACAATTAGCGTGTGAGCTCAGGCTTGAGTCCGTCCTGTTCGTCTGGTGACGATTTTTTGCGCTATCGACCTTGGGCCTTAGTCTTTAGTTTGGACGGCTTCCAGGGCCCATTTCGATATCCACAAACCCATCAAGCGCCAGCACTTCGAACTCCTCCTTTGGGTACTCGAATTTACAGTTTTGAATACGCTTTTTGAGGTCTAAAGTCGCCTTAGGCGAGAGCACTTGAAGTGAGCCCTCATTCGAATCGAAACTCTTCAGGTGTTCGGAGACCAACTCACGGAACCGCCTCGCGCTCAAGATCCCAACTTCTGAGCTTGTAGCCGACCAAAAATGAGCTTCTTTCTTCCGAACGATCAGCACCCAATCACAGTTTGGCACCAAGCAGGGAACGTCTTGAGTATAGGCAAATGCCAATTGAGCCTGGCTCGAACCTCTTCGGCGAATTGGAGACAAGGTCGGAACGACAATTTGATCTCCACATTTCCGTTGGAGGTCTTTTCTCTTATTTGAGTAACTCCATCTGTACATCGACTTCTCTAGCAACATTTGCGGTGGAGTCTCGAGCCCGGCCTGTTCAATCATTGCAAGGATCGCATTACGGTTGTTTTCGAGCCAACCTTGCAATAAGTCGTGAGCAGTTACATCGCGCAACAACAGATGCTCTGAATCACGCGCCTGCGGATCAAATGCAGATAAACCAAATCCCATGCTGAGATTCTCCACAACCGGCATCGCTTCGTAGCCGAAATAACTAGGCCGATTAAAATTCAGATTGAACGACAGCCCTGTATCGAAATAGCCTTCAGGTATCTCAGGACGTTCGCCCCCTGCTGGCTGTTTTCCTTCGAAATCCAGGCTGAAGTAAACACCAGTGTCCTCGTTGCTATACCAAAGCTGACTATCGTTTCGCTTAAAGCAGGCGAGCCCGTCCGACCAAGAACACACTGCCTCAAAATTGATGCGTTCCGGTCGATCCCAACAGAAAAACAAGTCGAAACTCATGACTCGCGATTGTAGCTCAGAACACAAGACCGAACTTCTCCCCATGAGGGGGATGTTGCTATTAGGCGGTTTGCGCTCAGGTCTCGCATCGCGGGTCAAGTCGGGCTTATGGAGATGGTTGCGAGAGTCACGATTCAATGCCGCCCAGGGATGTTCGCGAGAACCCATTCCCGTTGTTCGGTTGTGTCTGGAATCGCACAGCCGCGCGCCGACTGGACTGCTTGGAAGGCATCTTCGGCGCTCCATCCAAGTCGCATAAGAACAGAAACGACAAGTATGGAGGACCGCCCGATACTGGCACGGCAATGTACTCCAAGAAATCGTCCTTTCTGCACCATCTCCGCCAGTTGCTCAACGTGTTGCAAGAAGTTGTTCCTGTCCGAAGGTACGGAGCGGTCAGGGATCGGCAGATTTACGAAGCTGATTGCTAACGTCCCGCATTCCTCCGACTCTGGTTGTAGCCCAAGCTCATTCGCCTCCTCCTCCGTCAGCATGGAAACCAGAACATCGATTCCCTCACTTGCGAGCGCGCTCAGTTCGTCGAGCAGCCAATCGCCGCCGCGAGGGCGAGCAATGATGGCGATGCGATTGGTGCCGGCTGCTGTGATCGGATATAGAGTTGCTTTCATACGAGATACATCGTTTTCCGAAATTCCCGATTTCACTCCATCGACCCTTGACAGAGAGAGTTAAGTGAAATGGCTGATTGGAAGATTGGAACAATCACGAATGCCCGTGCTGGTTTACTTCCAGCATCTTGCTCCACCTCCCGTACCGCCACCAAAGCCACAACCAACGGAACGGGTTAGTTATCGCAGGCGTGCAGTATCTTTCCGCGGGGCAGGAGAGTTTCAAGCCACTTCGCATCAGATGATTCTGAGCATCTTCATGGTCGGCGGGAATGAACACGGAAGCAAACGTCTCTACTTCTGTCGCGCAAATGGCCTCTAGCAGGATGCCAAGATTTCGAGCAACGCCTTCCGCGTATCGATGAACAGCGTACTGTGCGGCCTTATCTCGACGTTGCCTGACCCAGTACTGACGCGGTGATCGACCACAACGTCACCGGGAATCAGCCAGCAGATGTTCTCTGGATAGTTCTGGCTGCGAAGAAAACTGCTGAACCTTAGTTCAGCTGCCTTGAGCGTCGTGGGTGGGTCTGGGTGAGAGTCAGGCACGCACAAAATTATGCTCGTTCTGTGCCAATTGCGCAAAATCCAATGCGGTCAAACCTCGAGGAACGCACGCCTCGCAGCTGGAGGGCCCGGTGGAGCGGCTCGCGCCTCCTTTTCGAGAATGGAAAAGCGATCCGACTATACGTCGGATAATTGCCATTGCCACACGGCGCCAATCCTATTTGCAGCGCGACCCCTCGACGTCGGCGCCTTCCAACCAGGCCACTCGTAGCTTGCTGAGTACGCATCAACAACATCAATCTGGTCAGTCCATTCCAAAGGTTAACTCCGGTTTGCCGCCTATCCCGAGTTTTGCGCTACACTCCTCCGGTGCACAACGAGCAGTCACTCATCGCCGCGTTCGTGAGGCGAAGCAAACGCGAACGCTACAGGGAGATCCTATCTAACCCACGCTTGCGGCACAAGTTCATCAACCAGCTTGCGCACTTTAAAGATTTCGATCCGAAATATCGCGTTTCCATTCCCAGCAATAAGCTCTTTGTCGATAACATCGCTCTTGAGTTGCAGAAGCGGCGCTCTCCCAAGATCGTCTTCGCCATTTCCGAAGACCCCGCGCTTGATCAAAAAGAATTCCCGCTCGTCGACGCTCTCAGACAGGTCGTGGGTCGCGGCATGGGCACCGTTCTCTCGTGCCTTCCGGGACGTCTTGCCTTCGTCGAGACAGAGGACGAACGCTTCATCCTTGAGCGTCACGACCCGCTGGAGAAACACGAATATGTCCGCTTCGTCATCGGCCGAAAGGACGATGATAGCCATGTCGACCAAGGAATCTTTCAGGCTGCGGCGCAGGCTCTGGAGTGGCAGAACATCACGGGCTCGGACGCGGACGAACTGAACGAGCTGCGAAGATGGTTCAACGATAATCTGGAAGAGCCAACTTCCTTCGGACGTGACAAGCTTCGTCTCGGCATATGTTGGTTCAAGACCGGGGCCACCGGGCACATCTCCCGCATCTGGGAGATGGTACGCATCCTCGAACGCAACGACATTTACGTGAGAAAAATCACAACGGACAAGCCCGGCTACGTGATCTACGAAGACGACTGGCAACTTGTGGCCGAACCGTTCCGTAAAGGCACACTGCATCGAAGATAAGGAATCCCGGGCCACCCAAGCTGATGCGCCCGATCAGAGCGGACCCTGACGACCCGGCAGATGCCAATTGCGAAGGTGCCGGTCCGGCGATACCAGACCTCTCTCTGGCCCCGAGCCCGTGATGCGAATTATGTGGCATCGGAGACGGTTCCGTCATTCTTCGTGGCAGGCTCGCGTCGCCAGGGCCACATAACGCGGAACGCCACAAAAGAGCTAAAGTTCGACGGCTTCAGGGCATTGGCAGTGATCGAGCATGGCCGGGCCCAAATGGTCTTTCGCGCAACCGTCCCCTCGAAGGCGGGGCAAAGCTAGCCGCACGCGCATGCGAGAAAACATCATGGACATAAGACAGTTTGAATTCATAAAACAAAAACACGGGCGTCATGCAAGCTGGGCTCTATGGGCTGATCCAGCGGAAAAGGCAAAATCGAATATGGGAGATATGACCATATTTGACTTGGCTGCCAATCCAGGGTTGCTGGAGATGCTAAAAACCAACGTTATTATGGTCGGCCTGAATATTGCTAGCTTGTCAAGATTATTGTCTGAACCCTTTAGAAACTTTCACGATCCAAATCCAAGAGCGAACGACTTCAAGATTCGGTATGCATTTCGCGATACTCAATATTACGGCGCATATATGACGGACATCATCAAGGATGTCGGAATGATTAACTCGAAGGATTTGCTCGAACATTTGAAAGAATATCCGGCCCTAGTTGAACACAACATCGAGAGCTTTCGAGAGGAACTACGTGATCTGAACTGCACGGAGCCAACTATATTAACGTTTGGAGCCGAGGCATACAAGATCGTTCATGACAATCTTAGATGTGACGAATATTCACGACTAATAAAACTGACGCACTATAGCCATCACATAAACAAAGAGACATATAAAGAGGCGGTATTGAGCCAAATCAACCTAGCACTAAATTTATGGGCTCTAGATACTGCCTCTCCGACTTTAGCGCACCGACCGCGCGTCTTTGTCGTCCCGTGAATAGCCGCTACAGCGCCAATGTGATGGCAGACGATGGAGCCAGTGGACGCCGCGGCGGAGCCCGTGGTTGGGCGGGAAAGCGGTAGCTCGGCATACAGCAATCCAATTGTTCCAATATGCCAGGCGTGACGTCGGATTACGCGAACGGGCAGTGCAGGCTTTAGGGGTAAGACACTTCCTGCGCTTCCTAGCTAGACTATGGGCGTGGAATCGTGGCAGCGCTGCGCACGCCGCGACAACACAATAGTGGAGTCTGGGAACTGTTATAGGTATTTGAAGATATGGAAATTATCGATTGTCAGTACGAGGAACTCGAGGATGCGGGTCACCTATTCTCCCGTGCCCTCGAGGATGATGGCTGGGTTCTTTACCATGCAACGACTTCAGTCGCTGAAGATAAGATCGACTTCGGAGGGCTTGCTTGTACGCCTGATCGTGATGAACATCTGATCGCGCTGATCAAGGTATTTCGGGCAATGAACTGGGCCGGGATGACTCGGCAGGGTATCCGGTTCTAAGAGCATATTCCCTGCAACGAAGTGGACTACCGCACATCTTCTTTCGCGAAATTAGTATTGACTCACTGTTCTGGGCACAGGCTGATTGTGCAGGCGGAGAAACTGCACGGGCGATACACCACTGCCTGGAGGACCTTCGGCGATATGCAAACGATTCCTCCGTGCGTGCATGCCACTACGACCGCCAAGTCGAGGAATGCAAGGAGCTTGTGCAAAAGAACGGCTGTCCGACACACGTAATTAGAGTTGACCTAGACTGGTTAAATGAGAGACTCCACGAACTGCGTGACGTTGCGGATGGAATTTCCCGAATGAGGAGAGAATACCGCTACGGGGTCGTCTATGCAGCACGCTTTACACGCGATGACGTTCCTTTCCTAATTGACACCGGGCGCTCGGGCGTGGTTTGTACGAAACCTGTTCCGAAAGATCAGTTGGTGGGCAAAGCCCGATTACGTTTTGATGAAAAGCCTCTTTGGCGCAGAGAGATACCCCTCGATCGGCTCATCGCGGCGGATGAATCTGAGCTAAAGCAGTTGCTGCACAGCCGTGCATGCCCCGCCACGAGCACAGATGATTGTCCGGCTCGCGAACGCGCCTGCGCTGTTGAGACATTCGCCGGTCCAGATGAAGCTTCTGAGATCGCCATGAAATGGGGAACGCCGGCCGTAAAGCAAATGGTTGCGAGTGGCAAGATGATGTTCAACGAATATCTATGAGTCGAAAATAATCCCAGATGGCAGGCCGTGAGAAGCTGTTCGACCGTGAACGGCACCGGGAACCAGTGCCAGGCTGGCATTCCTGCGTTTTAACTTGCGCCGAGTTGGAAGAGGCGAGATGAACCGGTCCCGTGCCCGCTTATTTGTATCGTACGATACAAATAACCCATGATCTTCATACGCTTCCGCCTCGATGCCAGGGTCCGCCGGCCAGAAAAGACAGCGGATTAGCATTGGCATCAGCCGTAGCCTCTTGCTTGCTGTGTTGACTGACCGGCGACTGAAGGAAAGTAACTCCTCCATTGTCTTCGTAGCTGTCGTTATTCCTTAATGAGTACATTATTCCTCAATCAGTACAATGCAACGGGCAGGAAGATGAGAGCAGGCTGGCGGCCTCTGATGGTCAAGCTGTGCTTTGCATACGCTAGCGGAATAGAATCGGCCATCGATGAGCCCACGCTAGGAGGGAAGTGCTGTGTCTGGGGCCGAGAATCCGTAGCAAGTGCGTACACGCGGCTGGCGAGGAAGGAATAATTGTAGGCATTAAGGAATAGCGTAAACCCTGTGGAATCAGTGAATGCATTGTACTCATTAGGGAATAACGACACCGGACCTGGTGGAAAAAGGGAACCGGCCGCACTGTGACACTACCAGCCGCGGTGAAGGTCAGGATCGATGCGTGGACCCAAGCCGCGAAAATTACTGAAGGCAGAATCTTCCGGCCGGTGAAAAAGGGCGTCCGGGTGACAGGCGAATTCATCGCCGACGAGAAATCCATCTGGCATGTGGTCGTCCATTACGCCAGCGCTACCTCGCTCGGGAAGCTGGCGCCCCATGACCTGCGCCGCTCGTGCGCGAAACTCTGCCGCAAGACCGGCGGCGAGCTTGAGCAAATTCAACTGCCGCTCGGGCATGCGTCCATCCGACCACAGAGCGCTATCTCGGGACAGAGCAGAACCTCTCGGTCGCGGTGAACGACGGGTGGGGCCTCGAGATGGAGTGAAACTGTGTGGACCTTCGGGCCAGATATGTGATTTGCGGTGATCGCGAAATACCCGCATGTCGAAACCGAGAGTTGAAGACACATGGACGCGAAACGGTTGCTTCTGGTCTTCCGTGTTTGAACGCTTGACCACTATTCTGCCGCAGCATAACGTGTAATCAGGCCCACAGTGTCGGAAACGGCGCCGCGCGAAGTCTTTCTCCAAAGGACAGAGTCTGATCGCCGTCATAGAGCAGAATACCCTGCACGAACGTGCTACCGGCCGCGGCCGCCAGACGTTCCAGGCCCGCAAAGTCCCGACGCGTTATCGATGCAGCCGCTTTGACCTCGATTCCGACCACTTGTCCTCTTGCGTTCTCCAATACGAAATCGACCTCGACTTGATCCTTGTCTCGGTAGTGAAATATCGAGACGCGCTCTTTTGTCCACGCTGTCGACTTCACCAACTCCGAAAATACGAACGTTTCCAATAGCGAGCCGAGGAGATTTCGATCTGAGCGCAATCGTGCAACTGAGTACCCGCGCATGGAGGTGAGGAGACCTGAATCGAAGAAATGCAGTTTTGGCGTCTTCACAAGCCTGGACAGTTCGTTGCGCGACCACGGCTGAACTCGCTGCACGAGATACATCTGCTCCAAGA
>Ga0123356_10000439_pt1 | contig 47537 bp, 41 predicted proteins | sample TergutEmb28metaG_2_FD_92546 | JGI IMG/M metagenome (GOLD analysis project Ga0123356, IMG submission 92546) | Embiratermes neotenicus P3 segment gut microbial communities from Petit-Saut dam, French Guiana - Emb289 P3 | ecosystem: Host-associated > Arthropoda: Insects > Digestive system > Gut ...
GCAAAGTTGAATGTATTTATCACTTCTTACCCCAACTGTAAATACAAACGTTTTTTTGCCGCTTTTTTGAAACATCTCATCAGAGTGTTGCTTGGAAAAAGACTTAAAGTTTTTCCATTCTTCGCTATCACAAAATTTTTTGTACTTTTTACCTTTGGTTTCTTTTGTATTTTTGTTTTTTTCTTCTTCGCCGTCTTCGTTTACTATGCTATATTTTACCGCATTAATAATCTCCGCCTCTACTTTGTAAAATAACATCTTTTTACACTCCTTCTTTTCTCTCTTTTTCATTTGTGTTTGAAGTATATCAGATGTGATGGGTCATTTTTGGTCTATAACAAATATTATCTCCTGTGATATAAACAACACAGGAGATAATATTTTATTGGTATACCGCAGTATTTTAAACAACCCTTTAAATAAATAGGATACAAGTTTATATGATATCTATTTTAATGCATCCCAGAGAGTCCATTTTCCCGCTCCTGCAACACATCCTCCATTTGCCGGTCTGTTTGCTTTCTTTAAAGTGCACATTCCATTTGCTACAGTATCTACATGCTTTTTTGATCTATCCGGTTTGCGGTTTGCATTAAAAAATTGACATGTTCCACATTGCTTGCTTGTAACATAGTTCTTAATCATTTTTTATTCACCCCTTAACCCATATATAATTTTTTATTCAAACGCTTTGTCAATATTATCAACACCTGCATCAATTAACATTCTGGCAAACATAAAGCCATCTATAAGTCTTATGCCCTCCATTACCGCCTTTTCTTTAGCTTCATCGGTAAAGTCATCAGCAGATGATATAACCCATTGAATATATGTATAGTCCTCTTTTGATTTTGTTTGTTCAGTATATCTTGCAATTTGATCCACCGCCCAGCTTCCGCTAACGCCTTCGTGAAACTTCCCTTGAATATGGATAACTATTTTTAACAGGTCGTTTGAAGCAACAAGATCAGCATCTGCACCATCAGTTTTTCCGGGTTCATTTTTCGAAGGTATATATGCTTCAAACCCTTGTTTTTCCATAAACCATTTTATTAGTTTTTCAAACTTGTCAGGATTTAAGTTAGATTTAATCGCTTGAAGAAGTTTTTCAGAAACATCATTAATTACACTATCATAAAAATTTATCGGTTTTTTTGCATTTATTGCTCGATCCACACTGTCAGCAATGTCATCAATATCTGTATTTGTTTGTGGAAATTTCATGCGGGATGTTAACCGTGCATTTGCATACTCGTTACGGGACAATTCATTTTTAAGCGGTTTTACAGGTAGCAAAAAACCTAAGTCTACCTCATAATCGCCATTGTATAGAAAACCATTTCTTATCTGTAATTGATCTTTGTCATTACCTAGTATTGAAAGGTCAAAATCAGCAATTTTTATTGGTTTATCAATAACCTCAAATATAGAAAATAAACCATACCACAACGGCACCACAACAACATCACCCACAGATAATGATAAAAAACGAAAAGGTTGACTGCGTTTTACGGTGCTTGCCCACCACTCTTCACCAACATATACTGCATTGCATGCATCGTTGTATTTTTCCCAATCTCCCGCAATCGCTGCATCATATATGTCTTGTCCATTATTAAAACCTATTGAAAGATATCCGTTTTTCATTAATTTGTGTGATACTTCATATTCGTGTGAAACTCTGTGCATAATATATTTCTTAGCCATATTAATATCCTTCCATCAATAAATCATATGATAACACACCATTTTGTTCATTGTAAAGTTTGTATCTTTATATGTTTTTCTATACCACCTTTACATTAACAGAATTTGAATTACATTATACACAACAGCATGTACCCATTTTGGGTCATGATGATTGCTTTCTGTTACAAGTCCTTTATGTTTGATATGCATAGATTTATTATGGTATACTAATAAAATGAATGATCTCAACACCATAATCAAAACAGAACTAACAGCCCTCGGGGCGGATATTATCGGCTTTGGGAGTTTACTGGAGCTGCCTGCCGAGGTGAGGGAGCATTTGCCGACAGGTATCTGCGTTGCGGTAGCATATCCGAAAGATGTTATACGTGGCATATCAGAGTACCCGACAATGGAGTACTTCGAGTGGTATAATAAACTCAACGAAAAGCTGGACATGCTTGTAACAAAAGGCGCATCGTTTTTAATCGACAGGGGATATAAAGCAGTCGCCCAAACGCGCAATATGGTAGGAAGCGGCGAGTCTCGCCGCGACAGCGAGGATAACAATAACACAACGCTTCCGCACAAAACCGTCGCGACCCGTGCCGGCATCGGCTGGATTGGTAAATGTGCCTTACTTGTGACAAAAGAGTACGGCTCTGCAGTCCGGATATCTTCAATACTCACCGATGCTCCGCTGCAAACCGCACAGCCTGTTAACACCTCACTTTGCGGCGAGTGCATGTTATGTGCAAAAAGCTGCCCCGGCGGAGCAGTTTCAGGAAAATTATGGGATGTTAGCATTTATCGCGATGAATTTTTTGACCCCATAAAATGCCGCCAAACGGCAAAAGAGCGGGCGAAAATCGGATTTGGCGGTGAAAATATAACAATTTGCGGCAAATGTATTGAAGTTTGCCCATGGACACAAGCAAATAACTGAAAGTAACAAGCTTCAACTTCTGAGTAATGTATGTTTCGTTTAGCAGCGGAGCACGGATGCGGAGCGTCGAGTGTTTGCGCACGGATGTCGCAATCAGTCGACAAAACGAATATACATTGGTCAGAAGTTGAAGCTTATAAATATGACCTTAATCTTTAATTCTGCTGACTTCTACATTTCCTAATGAGACGCTGCCTGTTATCCTCAAAGTCGGAGCATCCGGGTCATTGCCGCGGAGCTTACGGCTGACTTCGGCATTTGCAAGTGAAGCATTTATATCATCAATGACCCGCCAATGTGCAGGGACATAGATTTCGAGATTGCCAAAGCTGCAATTTACATTAACCTCAGCGCCATCCGGATGCAGAGTTACATTGTCAAAGTAAACCTCCAGACTTCCAAAACTGCTTGTCAGCTCTGCTGTCTTAAGACAATCGGCATGTAAGTACCTGACAGCACCACCGAAAGAAACACTTATAGAAGGATTATTTTCATCATCGCCGTTTTCATCACTATTCCCAATCACATATGATTCACCGCTGCTTGCACTAAATTTTTTTGCATATACTCTTTCACCGTTGTTAATGTTTATATTTACAAAGTTGCCGTATTTAAACCTGCGCGGCAGTAAAAAGTGAAATGCAATAGTAAGAAGTATCGCGACTGCCGCAAGCGGCCAAAAGTCAATCTCAGGAAGCGCCTCTATCTGTCCTTGCAGTATGAAATACAGCGCAGCCAGAGGTATCGGAATGTTAGCAAATGCCAACGTCGCCAGGCAGTGGAACAAAATCATCAAAGCAATAGTTCCAAATATAATGTGCCAAATACCAAATTCAAAATCCTCGCCAAAAAAGCCAAAGTAGTTAGCCAACACAAGCCCTGCAATAAGCAGCCAAAAAAGCCCCCATGCAACTTTTTTGATTTGTTTTCTTAGATTTCCTGACATTGTAATTTTTCCTTTCGTTTTTTTGCAGCGATATTTTCGTGCGGTATAATCGCATCTATAAATTTCGCTGTGTCATTTTATCTCTGAGAGATTTATAGTAGTGCCTTGAAACATAGATATTTTTATGCGTTTTTAAAAAGCTGATCTTGCTCGATGACGTTATGTTGCGACTTATCGCATAGATATGTTTTGTGTTAACAATTGTTCCTTTTGATACGCGGGTAAAATAACGGGGCAGTATTTCCTCAAGCTCGTAAAGCCTATGCTTTACTTTAAAAGCTTCTGATGATGTATGAGCATATACCTGTTCTCCCTGCGTTTCAAAGAAAAGAATTTCTTCAAGCGGCAAATAAATTTCCTCTGTATCATTGTAAAACGTCATCCTTGGCGAAGAAAGACCGAGAATAAACTCCTGAAGCTTTTGCACATTTTCATCCACGCGGCCGCAGTGGATAACTACTTCATCTTCACTTTTCCCGTCAGTAAGTTCAATCCGAAGCTTCACGAAACTCTCCTCTCTCTTTTATAACAGGAGTATATCAGCCATTTTTATAGCTTTCAATAGCAAAACGGTAACAGGTAAGAACATACCTGTAAGTGGTATGAAAGTCGCACCCTTCATGCAAAAAGTAGAAAGCGGTCACTTGGAAATCCTTTGTGTGAACGGACGGATTTTCAAGTGACTGTCTTTTTCTTTTTGCAAAAAGATATAGCTTGAAAGCTTACGTTTGTGAATAGTGCTTAGGTGTTACGTTTTCTTTGAGTAGAACGTCGTGAGCACCGCCTTCGACGATAGAAGTCGCCGATACAAGAGTCAGCTTTGCTTTTTCTTGAAGCTCCGCAATTGTGTGCGCTCCGCAGTTTGTCATTGTTGAGCGGATTTTCCCGAGAGTAAGAGTAACATTATCCTTTAATGCTCCGGCATAAGGAACATAAGAATCAACACCTTCTTCAAAAGCAAGCCCTTGATTTGTGCCGGAATCGTATCTTTGCCAGTTGCGGGCGCGCATCGAGCCTTCGCCCCAGTATTCCTTCATGTAGCTGCCGCCCACACTGACTCTGCTGGTCGGGCTTTCGTCAAAGCGGGCAAAATAGCGTCCAAGCATCAAAAAGTCCGCTCCCATTGCAAGGGCAAGAGTAAAATGATAATCGTGAACAATGCCGCCGTCCGAACATATAGGAATATATGTTCCTGTGCGTTCCAGATATTCATTGCGTGCTCTTGAAACATCAATAACCGCAGTAGCCTGGCCGCGTCCGATACCTTTTTGCTCGCGTGTGATGCAAATCGAGCCTCCGCCAATACCTACCTTTACAAAATCAGCTCCGCTCTCGGCAAGAAACCTGAAGCCCTCACCGTCCACTACATTGCCTGCACCAACCTTTACCGAGTCTCCATATTTCTCCCGGACCCATGATAAAGTGTTTTTCTGCCACTGCGTATAACCCTCTGACGAATCAATGCATAAAATGTCAACTCCGGCTTCAACAAGCGCCGGTATGCGCTCCTTGTAATCACGGGTGTTAATACCCGCTCCGACTATGAACTTTTTGTGCAGGTCAAGCAGCTCCAGCGGATTTGCTTTGTGCGCTTCATAGTCTTTGCGAAAAACCATATGTATAAGTCTTCCTTTTTCATCAATAACAGGGAGACAATTTAGCTTATGATCCCAAATAATATCATTAGCTTCCTTAAGAGTTGTTTTTGACGGAGCAGTTATCAGTTTTTCAATAGGTGTCATAAACTCGCGGACAAGCTCAGTGCCGTCCATGCGGCTGATGCGGTAATCACGGCTTGTCACGAGTCCGACCAGACTTCCGTTACTGCTGCCGTCAGACGTTACCGCCACCGTTGAGTGGCCTGTTTTTTCCTTGAGTACTAATATATCATTAAGAGTAGCATCGGGGCTTATATTTGACTCACTTGTTACAAAACCGGCTTTGTATGATTTAGCTTTTGCAACCATAGCTGCCTGACTTTCAATCGCTTGTGAGCAGTATATAAACGAAACCCCGCCTTCCTTTGCAAGCGCAACAGCCATCTTGTCATCGGAAACCGCCTGCATTATCGCTGAGGTCATTGGAATGTTTGCGAGAAGCTCCGGCTCCTCATCACGTTTATACTTAACAAGCGGTGTTCTCAAGTTGATATTCTCCGGAACACACTGCTCGCACGAAAACCCGGGCACCAGTAAATATTCACTAAATGTGTGTGAAGGTTCTTCAAAAAAGTAAGCCATCTCTTCAATCTCCTCTCGTTATCCTCATTTTTATAAGGTATTCTAACCCTCTAACCAAGTAGTGTCAAGCGATAAACACACAGTTCTCGCAAAGAGTTCTCAAAAACTTCTAAATTTGTTCACGATATGTACATATAGTTGTTTTATTCTATGAGTCTTACGTCAAGCAGAGTTTGGAGAAAATATATGAATCACGATGAGAAAAGCACTCCTGTCACTATGTACTCTCCGGGTATCTGTGCAAGCAGGCCCTATCCACGAAGCAGGACGGGAGAAACCCCGCCTCTAAAGCCTTCAACCAAACGTAGTTTTAACACACGCAGCTTCATTCGCGCGGTGTGCTTAGTGCTCGTATGCACTATTTTTAGTGCTGCTGCAGCTTATTTTGCAATGGATTTTCGCTTCAGACGAGGTGACTTCTCATTAAATAACACAGTCGTGCTCGGCGGCAGCCCGGCGCCTGCGCCGGGTCAGGATAATTACCAGACAGCTCCGCTGGTAACACCGTCCGAGGGTATGTTGCCGCAAGACATCTATGACATGGCGCTGACTCAGGTCGTTGGAATTAACACACAAGCTCCGGGAGCCTTTGATATTTTTGGCATACCCGGCATGATGACCCCTGTGTCAGGCACCGGCTTTATAATCTCCACCGACGGATATCTGCTGACTAACTATCATGTAATTGAGATGGCCCACGGGTCAAACATACCGATAAATGTTGTTTTGAGAGACGGTTCTTCATATGTTGCTGCGGTTGTCGGCTTTGATGCTTATAGCGATGTGGCAGTACTTAAAATTGAAGCAACAGGACTTAGCCCTGTAATGTTTGGCGACAGCGATGCAATTCGTGTAGGGCAATCTGTTTATGCAGTCGGAAATCCGTTTGGAGATTTTGTTTATACTATGACTGACGGAATAGTCTCGGCTCTCGACCGTATAGTCTCTATCGAAAACGGCAAAACAATCAGCACTTTTCAATTTAGCGCCGCCGTCAACTCCGGCAATTCCGGAGGTCCTATATATAACGCAAACGGTGAAGTCATAGGCATTGTAACCGCAAAAATTATACGCGGCAACATCGAAGGCATAGGCTTTGCCGTTTTGATTAACGATGCTGTACATATCGCAACCGAGCTGATAGAGCATGGTTATATTTCCGGCAGACCTCTTCTTGGAGTTACGGTTCAAAACGTCTCCGAAGCTCATGCCGATTATTTCGACTGGGTTATAGGCTTATATGTCAGGTCTGTTAACCCGGGTTCGGCAGCAGAGATTGCCGGTATAAAGGTGGGCGATATTATAGTCGCACTTGCCGACACAGAGATTACTAACTTAACATCGCTAATGTATGCTCTTCGAGAGCATCGCGCAGGCGACTCTACATCAATTACACTTTGGAGAGACGGCACGAATATAATGCTTTCTATAACCTTTGATGAAGATCTGCACGCAGGCAGGCCCGACCGTCCGGTTCCGCAGCCTGATACGCCAAATCCGTTTGACAACATTCCGTAGTGTTTGTGTCTAAAATTCCTTTACACAATGCAATCTTTCGTAGTATAATAGTCTCCGTGAGTCGAATTTTGATATTCTTTTATCGGGGGCTATTATTTTAATGAGTTATAACGAAATCAGAAAGAAACATATTTTGCTGATTTCCGGCGACCCGCTTACTTCTGCAGAGGTAAAAATGGAGCTCGTCAATCACTATGATGTGAGCATCTCATCAAATGTCGAATCTGCAACCGATGCTCTTGAAATGTACGATACCTCTGCCGTTGTTGTTTGCATTCGCGAAAGCCACGAAGAGGCTTTTTCCGTATTTACCGGAGCCCTTGAGACAATAAAAAGCAAGAACATCCCTATTATTTTTCTCGCCGAGAAGGGTTGTGACGTCGACGAGAAAGCCGCCTTTGAGCTTGGCGCTGTTGATTACTCGCCAAGGAAGCACGGCACAGCGCAAGCACTCGTCAGCCGCATCAACCACCGCATCTTAGCCGGAGAGCATGCAAGGTGGCTCGAATCAGGAGTAGACAATGCTCCGACTCTTAAAGTCCCTCCGGAGGCAATTCTTGAAAATAAAACAATAATCATTGTTGACGATTTAAGCATGAACAGAGAAATAGTTGAGGCAATGCTTGCAGGTATTAAAGGGCTTAAAATGAAGTTCGCCTCAAACGGTAAAGAAGCAGTCGACATCTTTGCAGCAGACCCTTCTTTATTCACTCTTATATTAATGGATGTTCAAATGCCTGTTATGGACGGCTTGGAGGCAACCAGAAAGATTCGCAGTCTTGGTTGTTTTCATTCACGGGAAATACCAATAATCGCCATGACAGCAGGTGTCAGCCCCGAAGAAATCGCACTGTGCATGGATGCGGGAATGAACGGTTATATTGAAAAGCCAATGGCATATGACGAACTTCTTACTGTTGCCGCAAACCACGTTATGTGAAACGTCTCGCAAACGAGACGCGGAGCAAAAACAAGCAATGCCTGTTTTTGCATGTGTCGTGATTTATAGTAGAGGGAGGTGAGGGGCATTAAACTTGATACCAGCTTGTTTATAGATGATTTTGATGTTGAAGCAAAAGCTCACATCGAAAAAATCGAAAATGCCTTTTTAGATTCATCGCAGCTTGCAAATAACCCGAATCTGATAGACAGTGCCTTTCGCTCCGCACACAGCTTAAAAGGGACTGCAGGGTTTTTTGCTTTTAATAAAATAGTAACTGTTGCACACGAAATGGAAAGCCTTTTTGCTGCAGTAAAAAAGGGAAAAGTTATCGATAATGATGAGCTTACTTCTATAGTGCTCAGGGGGGTTGATTGTCTTAAGGATCTGGTGGATAACGTCCAATCCGATGATACTATCGACATTTCCGAACTAACAAGCGCTCTGAAAAAGTATACTTTTGCCGAGACAAGCAAGGAAAACGACACTTCTGATGCCGAAGGAATGTTTATACCCTTTGACTGCAAGGAACCTGACACTTATAAAGCGCTCGACACAGCCTCTAAGCATGGTCATAAAATATTCTATATCAGTATCGGTATAAACAGAAGCCTTGGTATTTATTACAAAAACCCAAAAGGAATGATTGATACCATCCAGTCGGTTGGATATATTGTTGAGGCTATTTTAGACGGCGCAGGAGAGAAGGTTGTCAGAAATCCGAGCGCTGCGATTTTAGCGGAAGATATACTCAAAAAGCTTTCGGAAAAAGACACAACCACTCTGGAGCTTTTAGTTACCAGTATATTAGAGCTTGATTTATTTTCTATTGCAATCGGTGTAGATAAAAGACATATTTGCTATTTATCGGGAACAGATCTCTTTAGTGATAATATGCAGGCACAGAGCACAGGGAGTAAGCACGAGCCTTTAAAGGGCGAATTTTTTAGTGAGCAGGTGTATGCAAAAGCTCCTGCACGAAAGGACAATTTTTCGATCCGCCTCGATATGTCAACCATTAACGGACTGATGGATTTGGCAAACGAAATGATACTGACCAGAAACCGCTTGCGTTCCACTTTATCAGGCAGCGAGAAAACTATTCCCGGTCTGGCTCCCGTACTCCATGATATGAACCGGCTAACAAGCGACATTCAGGAAAAGGTTATGTATACAAGAATGCAGCCTGTTAGTGTTGTGTTCAGCAAGTTCCCACGTATAATACACGATACCGCAAAAATGCTGGGAAAGCCTATCTCTGTAGAGATCCTCAGAGACGACGTTACTCTTGACAAGTATCTGCTTGAAGCGCTGACAGACCCTATTACGCAGCTTGTTAAAAATGCTGCCGACCATGGTCTTGAGACAGAAAACGAAAGGCTGGATGCCGAGAAGCCTCCTAAGGGCAAAATTACTCTGGATGCATACATGAAAGACAGCTCTGCCATTATAATGGTGTCTGACGACGGCCGGGGTATAAACACCACTGCAATAAAAGAAAAGGTTTTAGAAAAAGGGCTCACAACCGAGAGTGCTCTAAGTGCCATGTCGGACAACGAAATCTTTCAGTTTATGTTCGAGCCGGGATTTTCCACCGCCTCTGCTGTAACAAATCTGTCAGGGCGCGGCGTAGGAATGGATATCGTTAAAAGCAACATCGAAAAGCTGGGAGGCTTTATCGAAGTTGAGTCCAGGTTAAATGTCGGAACAACCGTTTTTTTGCATATGCCACTTACACTCTCCGTCATACAATCTCTTCTTGTAACAATCGATACCATAGAATATGCTATTTCAGAGCTCAGTGTCGAGCGAATCGTACGTATAGGGGGAGAGTCCGCTTCAAAGCGCATAGAAAGTGTCAGGAAGTCACTTGTTCTAATTTTGGAAAATAACATCATTCCTCTTATAACTATAGACGAAATAGCAGCCAAGGTAAAAGGTCAAAAGCCCGTTTCCGGCAGCAGTATCCTCAAAAAAATCAATCAGCGGGAAACAGCAAAGTGTGTTATTCTCAGGACAAGCGGTGTACGCTTTGCTCTGCTTATTGATGATGCTCTCGTAACAGAGCAGGTGCTTGTTAAGCCGCTTCCTATATATCTTCGTAACTGCCCATGTTACTCAAATGTGACAGTTTTAGGTAACGGTAAAGCTGTTACAATTTTGGATGCAGAGGGTATCGCGCGTTATATGGATATCGAAGACACATTAAAAGCTGCAGAGAAGAAAATGCTTTCTCAGCTCAGCATAGACGATGACGAGTCTGACAAGGATTTAAGAAAGCAAATAATTGTCACCAAGTGCTCCGGAAAAGAATATTTTGCCGTTGAAACTAAGGACATTTCACGAATCGAGGTTATATATAGTACAGACATACAAGAAATGGGTAAATGGAGCTTTGTTAATGTTGCAAAAGAGTCTATACGTATTATAAGACCCGAGGACTATACACCGGTCAGGAAAAGCGCTTATACTCAAGAAAAATTATATCTGCTGACGTTAAAAAACGCTGTTGCTCCTCTTGGGTTTCTTGTCCGCCGTGTGCTTGATACTATTGATGATGTGTTTACATTGGATGTCGATCAGATGTATAATGAATATGTACACGGAACAAGTGTCTATGGCGAGAAGATTTTAATTTTCTTAAATCCCGACACCATAGCGGCAGATGTAGAAATCGGAAAAATCAACAGAAAACCTGTTAGAAAAAGCAGCTGAGGGGGGGGGTAGTGTGTGGAAGCCTTAAGCTTTATTATAGACGGCGAGTTTTTTGCCATTGATGTATCTCTTGTACAAACAGTTGTGCGCAAGCTCCCTGTGACTCCGGTTCCTACCGCTCCGGGAGAAATCGTAGGTATTGCAAATTTTAAAGGCAGGGTTATAACTGTTTTGTGCCTGAACAGCTTTCTCGAAAGCACAGACTACAGGTCTGAAGGCGAAGCGCCAAAAGCTGTCAGCACGGTTATATTTAAGCCTATGTCGGGCGACGACGACCAGCTCGGTTTGGTGATAGACAAAGCGGGAGATTTAATAAACGTCCACGACGATGATGCCATGCCATATGTTCACCCGTCACAATCAGAAGGTTATTCTTGTATCTCGTCAATCGCAGAGATAGAAGGTGCTCTATACAGAATAGTTGATCTATATCAAATAACAGAAAAGTATAAAATGGAGGTTTTATAATGTTAAAAATTCTTAGAAACGTAAGTGTACGGACAAAGCTGATAATAGCATTCATATTTGTAATGTTAATTATGCTCAGCATTTTGTTCTTTGCTATTGGCGACTCAAGTGTTGTCGTTGAGCGAAACCATTATAATGTAAACAGTATTATTGAGCCCTTGGAGATGGTCTTGCAATCGCGTGTTGCAGGAGGAGCTCTTGTTACCACAAGCCGTGACTTGGCATATGAAACAACCTTCTCGCGTCAGTTGGAGTATGTTGAACAGATGAGAGATTCTATATCAATCATTAAAGAAAGCATGAGTGTTTTTGCCCGGACTATTGTTCTTCCCGAAGGGCGCATGCGCTATGAAGAAGCAATGACAGCACTTGACACTTATGCAAGAAATCTTGAATCTTTGAGAACGCGTATTCAAAATGGTGAAGATGTGCGTGATTATCTTCAAACGCATCTTGATCCGTATGCCTCCGAGGTTGTTGATTTGTTGGGACAGCTTACTTCATTAAGACTTGGATACGGAAGGCAAATTACAGAAGCAAATATAGAGCGTTCCGAATTTGCTGCAACCAGATTGATTATTATAACAGTTGTGGGTTTTGCCATTGTTTTCTCTTTTGGTTTATACTTCTCTATATCTATCAGTAAGCCCTTACTTATCGGCACAGCTCTTGTTAAGAAAATATCAAGCGAAGGCGACTTTACTGTTGCGTTCCCCACCGAATACGGTGCTGAGTATGGAGAGTTCTTTGAAGTCTGCAACAAGCTTATGGAATTTAACCGTACCAACATAGACGGCATCCGCGATACTGCTGAGCAGATGCGCAAGGCTGCAACAGAGCTTCTTGATGTTTCGTCCAGCATGACTATAGGCAGCAAAAGCCTTAACGAAAAAACCGCGTCCGTCAGTACTGCTACGGAACAGTTTTCTGCCAGTATGACCCAGTCGACAAACTCTCTGTCAACAGCAAGCACTCATATAAGTGCTGTAGCCTCTTCGATTGAAGAAATCAATTCAACTATCAGCACTGTTGCTGCCGCTGCCGAGCAAACCAGCACAAGAGTTGTCCAGTCAAATACACTTGTAGATAATATTCAAAGCAGTATTGAAAAAGCATCAAAATCAATTTCTCTTGTATCCGATTCCTTTAATAACGTGGCAAAAAGTGTTGATGATATAAATAAATCTATTCTTGTTGTAAGCTCGCACAGTTCAGAGGCTAAGGATAAAATGTCCAATGCCGACGAAAAAGCAAAAAGCACCAATGAAATTATACGACGCCTGGAAGATGCAAGTAATCAGATTGGCAAAATCGTCAGTGTTATCAGCGACATCGCAGACCAAACCAACATGCTTGCTCTTAATGCTGCTATCGAAGCAGCCGGCGCAGGCGAAGCGGGCAAGGGCTTTATGGTTGTTGCAAACGAGGTTAAGGAGCTGGCAAAACAAACCGCCGAGTCAACAGATGAGATTGGTGCACAAATTAGTAAGATGCAGACAAGCATGTCTGATGCTGTCTCTGCGGTTTCCGAAATCACAACAATTATTAATGCAATGTCCGAGTATGTGAATTCTTCTGCTCATGAGATTAATGAGCAGGAAAAACGCAGTGATAAAATAGCATCAGAGTCTGCCTCTGCCGCAAAGAGTATGAATGCGATTTCTGACGAAATCAGCAGAATATCGGAAAACGCATCTTCTGTAACTAAGAGTGTTGTAGAGTCAACAAAGGGTGTTAATGAGATTGCAAAATCTACTGCCGAGCTCGTTATCGGAACACAGGAAATTGCAATGAACTCAGAGCGCGCATCTAATAACATGAGCGAAATCAACAGAGCCGCATTAGAGATGTCAAGTGGTCTCGTAGAGGTTTCTAAAAACATTCAGCTTATCCACGAGGAGTCCGGTGATGTACACAAAAGCGCGGATATTACAAAAGAAGCCAGTGAGTCACTCTTAAAAATAGCAAGTGAATTGGAGGCGTCTGTCAGTAACCTGACAACCAAGTGATAGTAATAAATGGAAATTTTTAGTGTTTTAGTTGCCGACGAGTCGCCGGTATACAGAAAAATGTTTGCCCGCTCTGTTACGGGTATAAATAAAAACGCGCCGCTTACTTTTGTAGGCAGCAGCGACGAAACTATTGCATTAGTATGCCGATGCAGTTATGATATCATCGTCATTGATGCAGAGATATCGGGCTCAGGTTTAGTTTCTCTTGTAAGAGAGATTAAAAGAGTTCAGCCTGATACATATATTCTGATAACCGAAAGACCTTCATCAACTAACAGCGGGTTGTTTAATAAGGTGCTGGCTGCAGGCGCTGACGAATGTATGACAAAACCTCTTTATGATAATTATAACGATAACCTTATAATCATAAGGCAGAAAATAAGAGATATCGTAAAGGCGATTGGCAAGTATAGCCCTAAAGCCATAACAACAGCAGGCTCTAAGGGCAAGGAAACTCTTTCGGTTCCGGAAAAAATGTCCGATAACAGTGACAATAAGCTGCCATTTGCTCCGGATATTATCTTAATAGCTGCATCCACAGGAGGGCCCTCCGCGTTAGAGTTTATAATTACAGACCTCCCTTCGACACTCCCTGTGCCAATATTAATTATACAGCATATGCCCGAGCACTTTATCGATACCATGGCAAAAAACATGGACAGAAAATCTAAGCTAAAAGTAAAGGTTGCCGTCGACGGTGAGATAGTTGCACCCGGCACAGTATACATTGCTCCCGGTGGTGTGCACACACGCCTTGGCATCAGAAAAAAGATTACGATAGATGATTCTCCGCCGATCGGAGGCTTACGCCCCGCTGCTGATATGTTATTTGAATCCGCAGCGGAGGCTATGTCCGTAAAAAATGCTCTGGTTATCATTTTGACAGGAATGGGTAGCGACGGCTGCGAGGGAGTTGCTAAATTAAAACACAAGAAGGATTGTTTCTGCATTGTACAAAGCGAGCAAACCTGTGTAGTTTATGGAATGCCCCGTGTTGTAGAGGAAGCGGGGCTTGCGGACAAAGTGTTGGATTTAGATCAAATCTCTTCGTTAATTGAATCAATCGGGGGCATGGACAAGCGTGCTAAGTAAGGAGTTATCAGGTGCCTTTAATTCAAAAGCCGACGAATGTGTTAATAAGTGAGCCGGAGTTTCGGCTTTTTAGGGACTATATTGAAAAACACAGCGGAATAGTTATCCCACAGGAGAAAACATACCTGCTTGAAACGCGCTTATCTTCACATATGGCACAGGCCGGTGTAGACTCTTTTAGCAAATTCTACGATTATATACTCGCCGATAACAGCCGGCAAATGATGCACAAAATAGTTAATGCAATTACTACAAACGAAACAAAATGGTTTCGCGATGTAGAGCCTTGGGAGATATTTGAAAAAAAGATTATGCCATCTTTGGTCGAGGACCTTTATACCGGCAAAAAAGAGCGGGTTAGAATATGGAGCGCTGCCGCTTCATCAGGGCAGGAAATCTACTCAACTGCCATGTGTGTCGACAACTACTTAAAAACAAACAGCATTCACTCAATAAAGCTATCAAACTTTGACTTTTTTGCAACAGATATTTCAAGCAGTGTTTTAGATATAGCAAAAAAAGGAAGATATGATAAAATAAGCATGGCTCGGGGCCTGAGCGATTATTACAGAGATAAATATTTTACTCAAAAAGGCACTGCCTGGGAAATAAACGAGAACATAAGAAATGTTGTTGAGTTTATGCCCTATAACCTTCAAAACACATTTATGTGCTTCGAAAAATTCGATGTGATTTTTTGCAGATATATCTTAATCTACTTCTCGGATGAGTTGAAGCAAGACATTATAAGAAAGATGCACGATTCATTAAACGACGGCGGTGTAGTTTTTACCGGAATATATGCACTACTGGAAATGTTTTCAGAATACTTTAATGCCGGTTCCTACGGAAATACTACATATTATCTTAAGAAGGGGGATGCATAACATGAAACTGCTTATAATTGATGACTCCTCGGTAACAAGAAAAATTATCAGGGCGGTTGCTGATGCACTGCAAATGGAGTCGGAGGAGGCTTGCAACGGGGTAGAAGCTCTGGAGATTCTCTCCGAGAGGCCCAATGAGTTTGATTTGGTGCTCCTTGACTGGAACATGCCCGAAAGAAGCGGGTATGACATTCTGGTGGAAATGAAAGCCGACAGTCAATTATCTGATATTCCTGTAATGATGGTTACGACCGAGGGGCAAAAAAGCAGCATTGTCGCTGCTATACGCGCGGGAGCTGCTAATTATCTTACAAAACCATTTACCGTAGAAGATTTAGTTATAAAAATTAATGAATGTATTGGTTGGGGAGGTGACCTTTCATGAACACTTTTACAATAGATCAAATTTCTCAGATTTTTGCTGATGCTATGATTGATGTTTTGTCCACGTCTACCGGTCTTGATTTTATCGTCTCAGACGATGGCAGCGATTCTTCTCTTGATGATTTAGTAAGCTTTCTAAGTCTTTATGGCGAAAACAACGGAATGCTTTTTGCTTCGGCAAGCGACAGTACTGCGCGAACATTATGCGCTCAAATGACAGGCTCAAAAGTTGCCGATGTTGACACAAGCGATATTGAGGATGCTTTGTGCGAGCTTACAAATATGGCTGCCGGCAACGCAAAGCTTCGCTTTAACAACGCAAACACGGTTTATACTCTCTCGCCTTTGTTTGCTATCCGCGGCCGGGAAATGACACTGATGACAAAAAAAAGAGTAAATTTAGTTTCAAAAACATTAAAATGTGATAATATATCAGTTATTCTAAAGGTAGTCTTCTTTTAGAACCGGAGAGTTAAATGGGAAAAATTGTCGCAATTGCGAACCAAAAAGGCGGGGTTGGTAAAACAACGACCTGCATAAGTCTGTGTGCAGCTTTAACCGAAATTGGTGTTAAGGTTTTACTTTGTGATATGGATCCGCAAAGTAATGCTACATCAGGTATGGGTGTTAACAAGGAAAAGAGTGTGCACAGTATTTATGATGTATTAATAAACGGTATTGCTGCAGCTGATGCAATCCGCAGCACACCATACGGGGATTTGCTCCCCTCGAGTAGAGCTATGTCAGGTGCAGGGGTGGAGCTTGTTGTAATGGATGGTCGTGAGTTTGTGCTGAAAAACGCGCTGCAGCAAGTTCATGACAGTTATGATTTCGTTTTTATAGATTGTCCGCCGTCCCTTGAAATGCTGACTTTAAACTCGCTTTGCGCTGCCGATACGGTTTTGATACCTGTACAGTGCGAGTATTTTGCTCTTGAGGGGCTCTCAGACCTAATGGCAACAATTCGTATGATTAAGAAAACACTTAATCCCGCACTTGAAATAGAAGGTGTTTTGTTAACCATGTTTGATTCACGTACAAACCTGTCTTCACAAATTACTGTAGAAATCAAAAAGCACTTTAAAGAGAAAACGTATAATGTCGCAATCCCCCGCAGTGTTCGCCTTGCCGAGGCTCCCAGTCACGGAAAGCCGATTTCAGTATATGACAGGACTTCTCGCGGCACGTTAACATATCAAGAGCTTGCCAGAGAGCTTCTCAGAAGAAACAATCATACAGGGGCGTTAAAGATAGAAAAGTTTTAAAAAGCTCCATAGCTTTTGAAAGGAATGAACTTTTAAATGGGTAAAAAAGGCTTAGGCACAGGTCTTAGTGCACTGCTTGGTGATGCTGCAAATGATACGGCGGCGCGTGATTTTGAGTATATCTCACTTCAACGTATAGAGCCAAAAAGCGACCAGCCGCGAACAATTTTTGAGCAGGAAAAGCTCGATGCTCTTGCAGATTCTATTCGCGAGCATGGTGTTCTCCAGCCGATAACCGTGCGCAGTATAAATAACGGCTATTACCAAATTATAGCAGGTGAACGCAGGTGGCGCGCAGCAAGGGAAGCGGGAGTTTCTGATATCCCTGTTCGTATAGTGGTGGCTGATGATCAGAAAGCACTTGAACTGGCGATGGTAGAAAACCTTCAACGTGAGGATTTAAGTCCCATTGACGAGGCGCGTGGTTATAAGACACTAATGGAAGAGTTTAATATGACTCAAGAGCAGGTTGCAGAGAGGGTCAGCAAGTCCCGCCCGTCTGTAGCCAACTCCCTCCGTTTATTATCCCTGCCCGACGAGCTTAAAGAGCTTATCTTGCGAAACGAACTCTCAGCAGGAAGCGCAAGAGCTTTGCTTGCACTAAAAAGCGAGGACGATATGCGCGCAGCTGCAAAGGTAGTTGTTGCTGATGATATGAACGTTCGCGAGGTTGAGTCCTTTGTAAAAAAGTTTGGCAAGGAGAAGTCCGTAAGTTCAAAGATGCAGCGGGGCCGCGAGGTTAACTATTTGCTGGAAGCACAAACCCAGCTAACCGCAAACATGGGGCGACGCGTAACAATCAAGCAGGGGAGAGGCAAGGGAAAAATTGAAATTGAATACTATGACCCCGAGGATTTTGACGTTTTATTTGATATGCTGCTTGGCAGAGCCGGTGAGGATTTAAAAAAATGATTGATATAAAACTTATTAGAGAGACTCCTGATGTGATAAAAGCCCGCCTTTTAAAGAAAGGCAAGGATTATTCTGCCGAGATTGACTTAATTACCCGGCTTGATGCCGAGCGGCGCATACTCATTACTAACTCTGAGACCGACAAAGCCGAGCAGAACAAGGTTTCCAGACAGATACCACAGATGAAAAAGGACGGCGAGGACACAACCGCTGTGTTTGCACAGCTAAACGACCTAAAAGAAAAAATTAAAGCTGCAGACGACAAGCTGCGTGATGTCGGGTCGGAGCTTGACGACCTTTTGCTCAGACTGCCCAACCTGCCGGACGACGATGTAGTTTCGGGCGGCAAGGAAAATAACGAAACCTTACGGGTTTTTGGTGAGCCTTTTGCTTTTGATTTCAGCCCGAAAAACCACATGGACTTATGTGTTAACCTCGGTCTTGTCGATTATGAGCGTGGTGTTAAGCTTGCAGGCAGCGGTTTTTGGACATATCGCGGCCTTGGTTCCCGCTTGGAGTGGGCACTGCTAAACTATTTTATAGATGCACACATAAATGACGATTACGAGTTTATTATGGTTCCTTATATGTTGGTTTATGAGTGCGGTTTAACAGCAGGGCAGTTTCCAAAGTTTGCCGATGAGGTTTTTAAGGTTGAAAACCCAACAGATGACAGAATTCATTATATGCTACCCACTGCAGAGGCTGCTCTTGCATCTATCCACCGTGATGAGATATTAACCGAAGCAGAGCTTCCAAAAAAGTATTTTTCATATACACCATGCTTTCGTCGTGAGGCAGGCTCTTACGGTTCTGACGAACGTGGTATGGTGCGGGGGCATCAGTTTAACAAGGTGGAAATGTTCCAGTTTACTACACCCGAGGGTTCGCCGGCTGCATTTGACGAGCTTGTCGCAAAGGCTGAGGATTTAGTCAAGGGCTTAGGTTTTCATTTTAAAACGGTTAAGCTTGCCGCCGGAGATGTTACCTCTGCTATGGCACGCACATATGACATAGAAATTCAAATTCCGTCAATGAATGGTTTTAAAGAGGTTTCTTCTGTCTCTAATGCCAACTGCTATCAGGCGCGACGCGGGCAAGTGCGCTTCAAACGCGAGTCAACAGGCAAAACAGAGTTTGTACATACTTTAAACGGCTCAGGGCTTGCAACCAGCAGAATATTACCCGCTCTTGTGGAGCAAAATCAGCAAAGTGACGGCAGTGTTAAAATCCCCGAGGTTCTACGAAAATACCTGGGCGGCATAGAAGTCATAGAGCCTCTTAAGTAAAGGTGTGGCTGTATTGTGAAAAAAATTAAGTCCTTTTTTAACGAGTTTAAAAAGTTTGCGGTAAAAGGCAACATGCTCGACATGGCTGTCGGTATGATAGTCGGTGGCGCTTTTACTGCGCTTATCACGTCTATTGTTACAAACATAGCTACACCATTAATAGGAATCTTGATTGGTGTTGACTTCTCTGCATGGACAGTAGCCCTGCCGCGTTTATACGGAAATGCCGAGCCGGGAACTCTTATGATCGGTACGTTTTTAAACAGCCTTATTAGTTTTATCATAGTTGCTTTTGTTGTGTTTATGTTTGTAAGAACTCTCAACAAGTTTCGCAGCAAAGAGGAGGAAAAACCTCCTCCCGAGCCCTCAAACGAAGAGAAGCTGCTTGCTGAGATTCGTGATATTTTAAAGAAAATGTAGAAGAAAGGTGTGTCAGGCATCGCTCTACAAGGTACAAGTGAGTTTGATATTAATTTGCCGCCCGGGACAGGGGCGGCATTCGGTGCGTATTATGACCTGCTAAAGGCTCGAAGCGAAAACATGAACCTGACGGCTATCTCCGGCACCGAAGATGTCACCCGTCTGCATTTTTTGGACTCTCTTGCTTTAGCACAGTGCGTGCCTTTTAAAAACACCAAGGTTATCGACATCGGCAGCGGAGCAGGCTTTCCCGGAGTGCCTTTAAAAATTAATGAGCCTACAATTGATTTAACACTACTTGATGCCACGGGAAAACGTGTTGCTTTTTTAAAAGAGCTTTGCGCTTTGCTTAATATAGATGCTGTGATATTACATGCCAGAGCAGAAGATGCTGCACACCTGCCTGAACTGCGCGAAAAATACGACATTTGTGTCTCACGCGCTGTTGCAAGACTTAATATTCTCTGTGAGTTGTGCTTGCCTTTTGTCAAGACAGGCGGATTCTTTATCGCAATGAAAAGCACAAGCTTAGACGAAGAGCTTGATGCTGCAAACGGTGCAATAATCGCACTCGGTGCCGGGCAAAAGGGCTGCACGGACTACACAATTCCCGGCACAGATATAACACACAGGGCTGTGCTGATACAAAAACTTTCAGATACCCCCGATTTGTACCCCCGCAGATACGCAAAAATCAAGAAGTCGCCATTATAGCAGTTTTTCTAATTTCTCAACATGTCGTACTAAAATGTTTCACGTGAAACAATATATAGCGGAGGATGTTAATTATTATGTTATTAATGTGGATAATTATTGGAGCTATTGTTATTCCTTTACAGATTGCTGCTATCTTTCTTTTGCAGGGAAAGGGTGCTTTTCTGATATCGGGCTTTAATATGATGAGCCCTGCCGAAAAAGCAACATATGATAAGGAAGCGCTCTGCCGCTCTGTCGGTAAGTTTCTAATGATCTTAAATGTTCTTATGTTGCTTTTCCCCTTGTCCCTATATTTTAGCTCTATGATTCCGTTTTATGTTGTGTTTATACTCACTATGATTGTTTGTATTGGTTATGCCGTTTATGCCAACACCGGCAACCGTTTCCGCATTGCCGATTACGAAGCGGGCGCAGCGCGTGCCCCTATGTCCCGTGGCAAAAAAGCTGCTCTTTTTATAGGTATACTTGTTTCTTTTTGGGCCTTGGTCGGTATCAGTTACATGTTTTACGCGGGCGAAAGAGAGCCTGTTGTTACTTTTGAAGCAGGGGCCTTGAAGATTTCCGGTATGTATGCTGTGGAAATAAAGTATGATAATATTAAAGAGGTCACTCTTATACACAAAAGCATGAGAGAAATCGGGCTGGGAACAAGAACAAACGGCTTTGGCGGAAATGCACAAAAAGGACACTTTCGCTCTGATGCTCTCGGAGCGCACATGCTCTTTGTTTATCCCGATTCTCCTTTTACTATTCTTATCGAAAGAAACATTGGCAATAATATCTATTTTAGCTTCAAAACAGGAGACGATACCGTAGCGCTTTATCAAGAAATTATCGCTACCGCTTTGTCGCTGCCTTAATATATAATGTGCAGCTTTTTCTCTACATGTTGTATAATAATGTTTCACGTGAAACATTATGTAGTATTTTAAATTAACCTTAAGGAACACATTACATGCTATCTCTTGCTAAATCTTTACTCGAACATAAACCTTTCAAAAAACTTATATCCGGTTTTGATAGCGGGACTTTCCCTGCTGTAATATCGGGTCTTTCCGATATTCATCGTGCTCATGTCGCTGCTGCAATCAGGACTCAAACTATGCGCCCTGTTGTTGTAGTTTGCTCTTCCGACGACGAGGCGGACAGGTTGGCGAGGGATATAGCTGCGTTGACTATGGAGCAGGCTTTTATACTAAATGCCAGAGAATTTACTTTTCGCAGCTCCGAAGGTGTCTCCAGGCAGGCTGAGCAGTCCCGGATAGCTACACTTACTGCCCTGTGTGAGAAAAAAGCTCCAATCGTTGTTGTTTCAATAGGTGCCGCCCTGCAAAGAACCCTATCCCCCGGACAGCTTCGTGATGTCTCCATGTTTCTTAAAGCAGGTAATACTTACGATATCGATAAACTCATTGACACCTTGCTTCTTTGTGGTTACAGCAGAAGCGAGCAGGTCGAAGGTCCCGGGCAGTTTGCTCACAGAGGAGGAATACTGGACTTTTTCTCGCCCGCTCATGATGAGCCTGTAAGGTGCGAATTTTTTGGAGACGAGCTCGACTCTCTTGGAATGTTTGATATTTCTTCTCAAAGAAGAACGCAGTCTCTTGGTGATGCGCGTATAATTCCTGTAGCCGAAGCGCTTGCCTCCCTATATGAAGGTGCCGGAGGACATGGCGCTGTGGGGCTTGCAAACGCACTAAAAGAGCATTGCGAAAGACTCGAAAAAAAGAAGAACATAAACCCCACTCTTATCGCCAATCTTCTATCCGATATAGAAAGGCTCAGTGAAGGGCGCAGCTTTTCCTCTTCCGACAGATATTTTGAGCTTATATCAAAAATGTCAACTGCACTTAATTATCTTGATGCTGATTCTATTGTTCTTTTGTGTGACCCTGTGCGCATCAAAGAACGTGCCGATGCATTTTTAAAGATGCTTGCAACAGACTGCGTTGCTCTTTTGGAAGCAGGTGTCCTTGAAAGCAGCTTTGTCCGGTTTTCGGAGGATTGGGAAGGATTTCTTATTCATCTTGATAAATATCCCGTGATAATGACCGACAGCTTTGCCGGCAGTGTATATCCCCTCACTCCCCGGACACATATAAACATTGATGCCAAGCGGTTGCCTTCATATGGTGGCAGCCTGGAAACAGCGGCATCCGAGGTGGCTCATTATCTCGAATCCGACTATAGAACCGTTATATTATGTCAGGACAAGCGCAGGGCTTTAAGGATGAGAGAATATCTTGAGGAACGTGGTATTTCATCTTCTCTTGACAGTTCATTATATAACCTACCGGATTATAAACAATGCACTATAGCTCTCGGCGAGCTTTCTGCCGGTATGGAATATCCCGAGATTCATCTTGCTGTTGTAACAGAGGGTCAGATTCTTGCACAAGCGGCTCCCAAACGTGTCCGAAAAGTAAAAGAAGGGTCAAACCGCGAGCGCTTGCAAAGCTTTGCCGACCTTTCTCCGGGAGACCTTGTTGTGCACGATCAGCACGGAATTGGTCAGTTTGTCGGGTTTTTTAAGCTTCGTGTAGATGATGTTGATAAGGACTATATTAAAATCTCATATGCTGGTACTGACTCTTTATATGTTCCTTCTACCCAGCTTGATATGGTTGCAAAATATATCGGAGCGGGAGAAGAGGCTGCACCCGCCAAGCTTTCAAAACTAGGAGGCACAGAGTGGGCTAAAGCAAAGTCCCGCGCAAAAAAAGCAGCAAAAGAGATGGCAAAGGAGCTTATAAAGCTCTATGCTGTGCGCCAACGCACTCCCGGACATCCTTTCCCTGCTGATACACTTTGGCAATCCGAGTTTGAAGATAAGTTCGGCTATCAGGAAACCGACGATCAGTTATCTTGCACAGCCGAAATAAAAGGGGATATGGAAAAGCCGATTCCAATGGACCGTTTGCTCTGTGGCGATGTTGGTTACGGAAAAACAGAAGTTGCGCTTCGTGCTGTTATGAAATGTATCATGGGAGGCTATCAGGCTGCGATCTTAGTCCCCACAACAGTTTTGGCTGAGCAGCATTATGTCACGTCCATGCGCCGGTTTGCAGGCTATCCCGTAAACATCGAGGTTTTGAGCCGTTTTAAAACTCCTGCGCAAATAAAACGGACTCTAAAGGACATTAAACTGGGTAGTGTCGATTTTATAATAGGAACACACAGATTGCTGCAAAAGGATATAGAATTTAACAAGCTCGGACTTCTTGTTGTTGACGAAGAGCAGCGGTTTGGGGTTTCTCATAAAGAAAAACTAAAAACCATTTCAAATCATGTTGATGTGTTAACTCTGTCTGCAACACCTATTCCCCGCACTCTTAATATGGCTTTGTCCGGAATTCGCGATATGTCGACGATAGAAGAGCCCCCGCAAAGCCGCCGCCCGGTTCAAACATATGTGATAGAGCATGATAACTCTATCATTAATGATGCCATCAGGCGCGAAATTTCCCGTGGTGGTCAGGTTTATTATCTTCATAACCGCATCGAAAATATAGACCGCGTTGCAGCGCGCCTGTCAGAAATGCTTCCGGGCATACGGCTTGCTGTAGCACACGGGCGTATGGACGAAGACAGTCTCGGTTATGTTATGGAGCAGATGACCGCCGGTGAAATTCAGGTCCTTGTCTGCACAACGATTATAGAGTCCGGAATTGATATTCCTAATGTTAACACACTCATAGTTGAAGATGCTGATAAGCTTGGGCTTTCGCAGCTGCATCAAATAAGAGGACGTGTCGGGCGCTCTCCCAGGCGCGCTTATGCATATCTCACATTTCGCAGGGGGAAGCTTTTGACCGAAATTGCCGAAAAACGTCTCAGCGCTATCAAAGAGTTTGCCGAGTTTAATTCAGGCTTTAAAATTGCTATGCGCGATCTCGAAATAAGAGGTGCGGGGACACTTCTCGGAGCGGAGCAATCGGGGCATATGATAAGTGTAGGTTATGATATGTATTTAAGATTGCTCGAAGAAGCTGTTCTTGAAGAAAAAGGTGAAAAGCCGCCAAAACGTGTTGAGTGTCCTGCAGACTTGAATGTTTCAGCCGGAATCCCCGAAATATATGTACCCTCCGCACAGCAAAGAATGGACATTTACAGGCGCATTGCTCTCATACGCACACAAGAGGATTGTGACGATATGGTCAGCGAGCTCGTTGACAGATATGGAGAGCCTCCCGCTCAGGTAGTTGCACTGACCTCTGTTTCTATGCTCCGCAGCGAGGCTTCCTTGCTTGGAGTAACCGAGATTTCGCAAAAAGAAGGCTGGTTAACACTTAAGCTTACAGAGTTTAACATGGACAGTGTTTCTAAGCTATATTCTCTACCCGATTATACAGGAAGGGTTAAGGTGCTTGCCGGTACCGACCCTGCTATTTCGCTAAAACTAAAAGGTGGCTGTGTTGTCGAGGAAGCTGTTAAATTTGTCAGAAGCTACGGCTATTCAATGTCGGCTCAGTAAGCTTATATTTATATTTGCTTTATTTTCATAAAAAGGTTAGAATATACCGCAGGAAACAGAAAGGGATACATTAATGAAGCTAAAAAATATTCTGTCGCTACTACTGTGTCTGGTTTTGCTTATGGCTGTGTTTGTCGGGTGTAGTGATGCTGATGATGACGACGATGATGACAACGGCCACGGTGACGAAATTAACGGTGGCGAGCACATTCACGGTATAGACTTTGATGCTGCTATGGCTGCGTTTCCGGTAGATACTGTAATGATTAGTGCCGGAGACCTCACATTAACCTGGCCGGAGCTATACCTTTTTTTGTTTAGCACAGTATATCAGCTCTCATACGGATTTTCGATAGAGGTCGATTGGGACGAAGAGTTTATAGTTGATACACTTCTTTCCGATATGGTTTTAGACTATTCGGTAGAGGAAGCTCTGCCTATGCTTATATTTGAATATGCTGTTAATTTATTGGGATTATCCTTAGATCAAGAGGTGCTCGACACCATTGAAACAGAGATAGGAATTATGATTGCCGATGCAGGCAGCGAGGAGGCTTTTGAAAACGATCTTCGTGAAAGAGGATACATTAACTTGGATGTATTTAGAAGTATTAGTGCCAAAGGCTTTTATCAGGGTCTTTTGCTTACGTCTCTATATGGTGAAGATCTGTTAAACCTTTCAGATGCGAGTGTTGCTGCTTTTGCCGAAGAAAATGATTTTCTGCGCGCCAAACACATCCTTCTCTCATTTTTAAGAGAAGAGGATGGTTATTCTCTGCAGGAAATTGACGAAAACAAGGTAGAGCTGCGCGCACAGGCAGAGGGTTTGTTAAACCTCTTAAATGAACATTATGGTGACGATGATTTTCTCGATTTTTTTGATGCTCTTATGATAGAGCATAGCCAGGATCCGGGAAGTTTCGCGTTTCCTGACGGTTACCTGTTCCAGCCTTACGAAATGGTTCCCTCGTTTTCCGAAGCTTGTGCAAATCTTAATCCCGGGGAGTTTAGCGGTATTGTAGTAACCGATTATGGTTATCATATAATTCTCAGATTACCAATTGATTACGATGCCATTCCTTATTCCATGGCTCATACCGGCTACACCTTGCGCCAGTTTGCTGTCATGAACGATTTTTATGAGGTAAAAATACCTCAATGGCGCGAATCTATGAACTTAGTATTCGCACCTGAGTATTACACTATTGATCTTCCTAAAATCTTTGCCTGGTGTGACCATTAATTAGGCAGGGGACCCGGCCGGGGACATCTAGCTCTTCCAAAACAACCCTTTGTTTTGGAACACCGGCTCGCATGTGATATTTATCCCCAGCTGCCTAAATACGGCAATGTCTATATGAGATAAGATAACACTGGAATGCGCTTCCGATTTTCTAAGCTTCGGGAGCTGCTGAAGAACCAGCTCTGCAGTTTTGTTTTCTGCTGCGTTTATTGCAAGAGCCAAAAGCACCTCGTCTGTATTAAGGCGGGGGTTTTCATTTCCCAAATAACCGACCTTTAGCTTTTGAATAGGCTCTATTTCTGTCGGTGAAATAAGCAATACGTCGTCATCAACACCTGCCAGATGCTTCAGGGCATTGAGCAGCGCTGCCGATGATGCTCCCAGTAGTGATGATGTCTTGCCTTTTATGAATGTACCGTCAGAAAGCTCAATCGCTACGCAGGGACTTTGTGTTTTTTCTGCTTTTTCAAGAGCAGGTATAACCGGTGGTCTTTCATCCGGCGAAATACCGGTATTGTTCATCAGAAGCTCAAGCTTTGACAGCGCTGATTTGTTTACCTTTCCTCTTGCATAATCAAGCTGTGTGTTAAAATAACGCCTGATTATCTCTTGCTTTGATGCTTTTGTGCATATTTCGTCATCAATACAATATCCCACCATATTTACGCCCATGTCAGTGGGTGAGAGGTAGGGGCTCTCTCCCCATATTCGTGTAAACATTGCGTTTAATATGGGAAACACCTCAATGTCCCTGTTATAATTTACTGCAGAGACATTATATGCCTCCAGATGGAACGGATCTATCATGTTAACATCGTTTAAGTCCGCAGTAGCTGCCTCATAGGCAAGATTTACCATATGTTTTATCGGCAGGTTCCAGACCGGAAATGTTTCAAACTTTGCATATCCTGCTTTTACACTGCGCTTGTTCTCATGATAAAGCTGAGAAAGGCAGGTTGCCAGCTTCCCGCTGCCGGGACCCGGCGCAGTAACAATAACAAGCGGTCTTGTTGTTACTATATAATCATTGTTTCCATATCCCTGATCGCTGAGAATAAGCTGGACGTTTGCAGGGTAATCGGTGTTTGGAATATAGTGCATTATGTAAACCTTGATTCCCAGTCCCTCTAAGTGCTCTTTAAATGTAATGGCGGCAGGTTGTCCCAAATACTGGCTGATAACAACACTGCCGACAAATAAGTCTTCTTTTCGAATCTCGTCAATGAGCCGCAGGACATCATCGCCATAAATAATCCCTGTGTCTCCGATTTCTTTGTTTGAATCTATGTTTGATGCGTTAATAACAATAACTATCTCTGCTTTGTCCGCAAGCATTTTAAGAAGCTGAACCTTTATATCCGGTGTGTAGCCGGGGAGTATTCTGGCAGCATGATAATCATTAAAGAGCTTGCCGCCAAACTCTAAGTAGAGTTTGTTTTCAAACATCTCTATTCTTTCCAAAATCTTCCCGGATTGCTGTTCTAAGTACCTGTCTATATCAAAACCAACCGAATACAAAATGCCTCTCCCAACTGTTTTTTCGTGTTTTATTCTGTTTTGTAGTTTACTCCAACACTAACCCCTTGTCAAGCAACATAGTTTTCCTTGACACTATTTGGTGTACTTGCTATACTAAACCATGTACGAGCGCGGGTGGTGGAATTGGCAGACTCGCTAGATTCAGGTTCTAGTGTCCAGTATGGACGTGCGGGTTCAAGTCCCGCCTCGCGCACATTAACTCACGTGCGAGACGTTACATAGCCGGCATTGCGGTTGGCTCATCAGGAAAAGGCACATATTTGAGAGGTAGTCGTATGAAAACATTTATAGTTGCTATTCCATTTTTTGATTCTAAGATGTCAGTTGGTGCATACAGGCTTAATTCCAGATCCGGTGGTAAACTGGTTGGCATGATGGCTGAGGAAATGAGCATGTCCGATGCCGTTCTGACTCCCGGGCTTGACCTTGTTAAAACCCTTGGTGTAGAGCCGCTTACAGGTGGCGACCCTTTATTTATAGACATTAATGAATATCATCTTCTTATGAGAATTCCGCAGACCTTGGACATAGCTGCGGAGCTTTTAACATGTGTCTTATCTAACACCATCAAAACGGACGATACTGTTATCGCACGTTGCAAGGAGCTAAAAGATCTTGGCTTTAAAATTGCTGTTGAGGGATTGCTCGAGGGTCATACAAAAAATCCTCTGTTTGAATTCGTTGATTATATAATTGTCGATATTACAGACTTTGAGGTAGGCGAGAAGTTTATTGCTACAATAACTGCATTGTCCTCTTTAAAAAAGGTTGTAGTTAACAATATTGCAGAAATGGAAACCTTTAATGCTCTCTCTAAAATCCCCAACACTCAATTTTGCGGCCGATTTTTTAGCGAGCCTATAACAAAGGGTGTTAGTAAAATAGCCCCTATTAAAATTAATGCACTTAGTCTTATAAACCGAATTAATCAGGAAGATTTCGACCTTGGAGACATAGCCGATACAATTAGTCAAGACCCTTCACTTTCAATATCCCTGCTCCGTTTTCTTAACACAATAATGCCGAGAAAAATAGAATCCATTAGAAATGCAGTTGCTATTCTCGGTCAGAAGGAAGTTAAGCGTTGGGCAACAACTGCAGTGTCTATATCTCTTGCTGATGATAAGCCAAACGAAGTGTCAAAGCTCTCTCTTATCCGTGCAAGATTTGCAGAAAACCTGGCAAAGTCTTTTGAAATGGGTGTTTTTGCTCAAAGCCTCTTTATGATGGGTTTGTTTTCACTGTTGGATGTAATCCTTGAAATGCCTATGGAAGCGGCTTCCAATGAAGTTGCTTTAGACGAAAATGTCAAGGATGCGCTTGTTAACAGCAGCGGCAATCTCTACAAGGTCTTAGATTTTATCCATGCATATGAGCATGCAAACTGGGATGAAATTGCAATTCACATGGTCAAGTATAACCTGGATTTGGAAGAAGTTACCACAGCATATATAGATGCTCTCGAATGGTACAAGGCTCTGCTCGACGCAATAGCCGAAGATGGCGAAACTGCCTAAGAGTAAACAGAAAGCAAAGTTGTTTCCCGGAAATCCTTTGTGACAACGGACGGATTTCCGGGAAATAATTCTTTGCTTTCTGTTTACTCACAGCGCGGTAGATTTTAAACATTCTCTTGCTGCGACTGCAAGCTCGTCGCAGCGGTTGTTGTATTTATTGTCTGCGTGACCCTTTACCCACGTAAAGGTAATGCTGTGCATATCTAAAAAAGGTAAAAGCTTCGCCCAGAGATCGGGATTTTTAACCTCACCGCCCTTGCGTTTCCATCCTTTTTTTTGCCATGACTCAAGCCAGCCTCTGTTAACAGCATTAGCCACATATTGAGAATCGGTAAAAAGCTCTATCTCGCATGGCTCGCGGAGAGCTTCCAGGGCCTTTATTACAGACGTGAGCTCCATGCGGTTATTTGTAGTACTTGCTTCAAAACCGCTTAATTCTTTTTCTTTTTTTCCATATACCAGAATTGCTCCCCATCCGCCGGGACCGGGGTTTCCGCTGCAAGCTCCGTCAGTGTATATCTGAATCTTCTTCATTATCGTCTTCTTCGTCTTTTTCAGTTCTGGCTATCGAGATGACTTTTGCTTCACTACCGATACGCATCAGACGCACACCTTGTGTTGCTCTGCCTATTGTGCTTATATCTGCTGCTGCCATGCGTATAATTGTGCCGTCATCCGAGATAATCATAACGTCGTCATTATCGTCAACGACTTTTATATCTGCAACCCTGCCGGTTTTGTCCGTAATGATTTGATTTTTTCTGCCAACACCACCACGGCTTTGTGTAATTCCTTCCTCACCACGGAGATACTCGCTTATCTCCGTCTTTTTTCCATAACCGTTTTCGGTTACCGTCAGCAGCACTCCGCCTTCTCTTGCGCGTGCAGCTCCAACACAATGGTCACCCTTTCGCAGCCTGATGCCTCTGACACCGGCAGCTGTTCTTCCCATAGGTCTGACATCGGTTTCGTTAAAGCAAATTGCCATGCCGTTATAGGTAGCAATCAGAATCTTTTGCTTACCGTCTGTATCTCTAACAGAGATAAGCTCATCATCTTCTCCAAGTGTCAGTGCTCTGATGCCGACATTTTTAATGTTTCGAAGCTCTGTCATTTTCATTCGCTTGACAGTTCCGCTGCGGGTTACCATAAATAAATACTCATCTTCACCAAACTCACGCATACGAATCATTGCCGAGACCTTTTCCCCCTGCTGAATAGGTATTATGTTAACAAGGTTTGTCCCGCGTGCGTGACGACCGGATTCAGGAATCATATAACCCTTTTTGCGATAAACCCTTCCGTGATTGGTAAAAAACAAAATATAATCATGAGAAGATGCGGTGAAAAGTGTCTCTACAAAATCCTCCTCTTTTGTTGTCATTGCCGTGATTCCCCTGCCTCCGCGGCGCTGCGCTCTGTATGTGTTTGCGGGTAATCTTTTTATATATCCTGCATTTGTAAGAGTATAAACACATTCCTCTTCGTCTATTAAGTCCTCTATGTCTATTTCATCTTCAACAACTGCAATCTCTGTACGTCTCTCATCACCATATTTGTCACGAATTTCTGTAAGCTCCTCTTTGAGCACTTCATCAAGCTTTTCCTGACTGCCAAGCAACATCAGATAGTACTCAATCATTTTAATAAGCTCTGCATATTCTTTTTCGATTTTCTCAATCTCAAGACCTTGCAGGCTACGAAGGCGCATATCAAGAATTGCCTGAGCCTGAATGTCGCTGAGCTCAAAGCGCTCCATTAAGCGCTCTTTTGCATCGTCGTAGCTCGTGCGTATGATATGGATAACCTCGTCAATATTATTACAAGCAATACGTAAGCCTTCAAGGATATGTGCTCTTTCCCGGGCTTTTTTCAAATCATACTCTGTCCGGCGCCGGACAATTTCACGTTGAAATGTTATATATTCCTCCAGCATTTGCTTGAGGGATAAAATACGTGGTTGTGTCTGGTCGTCAACTAAAGCCAGCATAACAATTGCAAAGGTTGTTTGCATTTGTGTTTGTGTATACAAACGGTTTAAGACAACTTGCGCATTTGCATCGCGTTTGAGCTCTATAACTATACGCATTCCGTCTCTGTCGGATTCGTCTCGCATAGCCGACAAGCCCTCTATGCGTTTATTTTTGACACATTCGGCAATCGATTCTAAAAGCCGCGCTTTATTAACTTGATAAGGCAGCTCTGTTACTATTATCCTTGTGCGGCCGTTTGAAAACGCTTCCATCTCTGCTCTGGCACGAACTCTGATACGTCCCCGCCCTGTAGCATAAGCGGCGCGAATACCGGCTCTTCCCATGATAATGCCTCTTGTGGGGAAGTCCGGTCCTGTAATGTGCTCCATAATATCGTCTAAATCCGCTTCAGGATTATCCATTACACAAATAACTGCATTTATTGCTTCTGTAAGATTGTGTGGGGGGATGTTTGTTGTCATGCCGACAGCAATACCTCCCGAGCCGTTAACAAGCAAATTCGGGAATCTGCTGGGAAGCACTTGCGGTTGCATGCGCATTTCATCGTAGTTTGGCTTCCAGTCTACTGTTTCCTTGTTTATATCACGCAGCATCTCTCCGGCAATTTTTGATAAACGTGCTTCTGTATAACGCATAGCAGCCGGTGCGTCTCCGTCAACAGATCCAAAATTACCATGACCCTCTATTAATAGGTTTCGTAGTGAAAATTCCTGTGCCATACGGACAAGCGCGTCATATATTGACAAGTCGCCATGAGGATGATAGTCACCCATAATAGCGCCGACAGACTTTGATGCCTTTCTGAAAGGCTTGTCGTTTGTTAGGTTATTTTCATACATAGAGTAGAGAATACGTCGATGTATAGGCTTTAGTCCGTCGCGAACATCAGGCAGAGCTCTATCTATAATAACTGACATTGCATAAGTCAGAAATGATGTTTCCATTTCATGCTCGAGAGGAGCTGTAACTATAATCTGGTCGGGATAACTGATATCCCCTGTTTTTTCCTTATTTGCCATACTTGACCTCAATATCTATTTTTATTTTCTTTCACTTGTGGTATTTTCCGCGTCTCGCGAAGCGAGATGCTAGAGACACTTTACATGTCAAGGTTTATTGCGTATTTTGCGTATTTTTCTATATATTCCTTGCGCGGCTCAACCTTTTCTCCCATTAAAACCGTAAACACCTCGTCTGCCAGCACTGCATCCGTCAGCTCTATTCTTTTGAGTGTTCTGGTTTCAGGGTTCATAGTAGTTTCCCACAGCTCATCAGCATTCATTTCGCCGAGACCTTTGTTGCGTGTAATATCAACCTTTCCTTTGCCGTCTTCTCCACGCATTTCTGCAAGAGCAGTTTCCAGCTCCTTCTCATCAAGCACCCAGCGTATATTTTTACCACGGGTCAGCTTATAAAGCGGAGGCTGCGCTGCATAAACATAACCCCCTTCAATAAGCGGGCGCATAAATCTGAAAAAGAACGTAAGCAGAAGTGTCCTGATATGACTGCCGTCGACATCAGCATCCGCCATAATAATTACTTTATGATAACGAAGCTTCTCTTCGTCAAAATCCTCTCCAATGCCTGCGCCGAGTGCCGTTATAACCGGGGTGAGCTTTTCGTTTCCGTAAACCTTGTCAACACGTGCTTTTTCAACATTCAGCATCTTACCCCAAAGTGGCAGTATCGCCTGGAAGCGACTGTCGCGCCCACCTTTTGCACTTCCTCCGGCGCTGTCTCCCTCAACGATATATATTTCTGTAAGCTTCGGGTCAGCTATATTACAATCTGCAAGCTTGCCCGGGAGCGACATTCCTTCAAGTGCGTTTTTTGTCCGGATGTTGTCACGTGCTTTGCGCGCAGCCTCTCTGGCGCGGGATGCCATAATTGCTTTTTCTAAAATTGCTTTTGCGACAGTAGGATTTTCTTCTAAAAATATAGTCAGTTTTTCTGTCAGCAGATTATCTACAAATGTTCTCATTTCACTATTACCAAGCTTGGATTTTGTTTGTCCTTCAAACTGGGCATCCATAAGCCTGACAGAAATGATTGCGGTAACACCCTCGCGGCAATCTTCTCCGGAGAGCTTGTCTTCACCTTTGAGCATGTTGGCTTTTTTTCCGTAATCATTAAGAACACGGGTAAGCGCTGCCTTAAAGCCTGTTTCGTGCATCCCGCCGTCGGGTGTGTTGATGTTATTTGCAAAGCTGAGAATAAATTCGTTATATACATCACTGCAATATTGCAAAGCAACCTCAGCTGTAGATGTTTCGCGCTCGTCAGAGAGATAAATAACCTTTTCGTGAAGAGGTGTCTTGCTGCGGTTTATATATTCAACAAACTCTATAATTCCGCCCTCATAATAAAGAACATCCTGTGTGTTATGACCTTCGCGCTCATCACTAAGTGTTATTTTAAGACCGCCATTTAAAAATGCCTGCTCACGCATGCGAGTGCGTAGCACCTCATAATTGAAGTTTACATCATCAAAAATGTCTATATCCGGTTTAAACGTGACCTGAGTTCCTGATTTTTCCGTATCACCGACAACCTTTAGTTCTTGTGTGATTTCGCCGCGGGAAAACTTCATCTCATAAATCTTGCCGTTTCTGTGAACACGCGCTGTGAGCCACTCTGAGAGCGCATTAACAACAGAAGCTCCTACTCCATGCAAGCCGCCGGCAACCTTATAGCCACCGCTGCCAAACTTTCCGCCGGCATGTAAAACCGTAAACACAACCTCAAGTGCAGATGTTCCCGTTTGCTCCTGTATGTCTACAGGAATGCCGCGTCCGTTATCTGTGACGGTAAGAGTTCCGTCATTATGAATGATAACAAAAACTTCATCACAAAAACCGGCTAACGTTTCGTCTATAGCATTGTCAACAATTTCATAAACTAAATGATGAAGACCGGAGGTTGATGTTGAGCCGATATACATTCCCGGACGCTTTCGCACAGCCTCCAGACCTTCAAGTACCTGAATGTGAGAAGCATCATAGTCGCCTATATGTGCATCAGTATCCATATTCTCTATTTTATTGCTTTTTTCCGCCATTAGATTGTCCCTTCAATTCCCCGTTTTCTATTGTAAATGCTTTTCCGCTAATAAACATATCTACAACTGAATCATCACAGCATGTTATAAATACCTGGCCGTGTTTTATCCTGTCTAAGATAAACTCCTGTCTTTTTATATCAAGCTCCGAGAGCACATCGTCGAGCAGCAGCACCGGATATTCTTTTCTGTCATCAAAGTGGATGTCTCTCTCTGCAAGCTTAATTGAAACTGCTGCAGTCCGTGCCTGACCTTGCGAAGCAAATTTTCTTGCTTCATGAGCATTTATTTCAATCTCAAGGTCATCCTTATGCGCTCCTGACAAGCATTTCCCCGAACGAAGCTCAGCCATATAGTGACTTTTTTGATGCTTAAGAAGCTCAGGTAAGATTTCTGCCGGTTTTTTTCCGGTAGGGTCCATGCCTCCGACAGTTTTGTATTTGATTGACAGCTCCTCCTGGCCGCCCGAAAAATCCTTGTGTATCTCATGTGCTATTGCTGCAAGCTTTTTTGCAAATGCCGCTCTGTAAAATATCAGCTGCGCGCTTTGCTCAGCGAGGCTTAAATTAAATTCCTCCAGCAGAGAAATAAGCTCAGGCTTTTCATATTGATCCCGGAGTATTCTTGTTTTATGGTCATAAATACGGTTAAACTCCATAAGTGCTGTAAGATAAGCAGGGCGCAGCTGCGAGAGTGAGCTATCCATTAACTTTCTTCTGACGGCGGCACCCTCTTTAATCAAGGTTAGGTCGTCGGGATAAAACAATACTGCAGTCAGCCTTCCTGCAAGCTCGGCAGCCTTTTTTAACTTTACGTCATTTGCATATAATTCTCTGCGCCGCCCATAAAAAAATCGGGCTTCAAGCGTTTGCTTTCGCTCGCTTGATATTATATCTGCCCGAATTCGTGCTTCTTCAGAGCCAAATGATATAAGTTCCTTATCGCTTGCCTGACGAAATGTCCGGCCAGCTGCAAGATAGTAAATTGCTTCTATAAGATTTGTCTTTCCTTGAGCATTGCGGCCTGTTATTACGTTTATTTTGTCGCAAAACTCGATAGACAAAGAGTTATAATTACGAAACCTATTAAAATGTAATCTGTTAATAATCATTTACAATCCTGTGCCACGTGCAATAAAGGCTCTAAATGCCTTCTGCTTTTAATCTGACAGGAAGAATCATATACAGAAAACTATTTGAATCATCGGCAGGAGAAATAACACATGGAGTAACTCCCGAATTTAGCTCAATCGTAATTTTATCTGCAGGCGCTGCTTTTAGCGCCTCAACAAGGTATTTGTCGTTAAATCCAATTTCAAGCCCTTCCCCGTCTCCGCCAATAATACACTCATCACTGGCTTTTCCAAGAGCTGAAGCTGAAAATAACTTTACAATTCCATCTTCAAAAATACATTTTACAGGGCTTTTCATTTTATCACTGATGATAAGAGAAACCCTCTCAACGGCTGAGATAAAGTCGTCTTTATCTGTTGTGATTTTATATTTTGACTGGACAGGCACCGAATTTTTATAGTTTAAAAACTCACCCTCAAGCCTTCGTGAAATTAATACTGTATCATCAACTTTAAAAACAATATGTTTCGAGCCGAGAGTCAGATTAACTAAACTATCGTCGTCTGTAATAATGCGCTCCACTTCTGTAAGTGCTGCTCCCGGAACAACAAAACTAAGCTCGGGAACATTTGTGTTATCCATTGGCTCACGGCGCAAAGCGAGTCTGTAGCCGTCGACAGCAACAATAGTAAGCTCTCCGTCTCCCGTTTCAAACAATGCGCCTGTATGAATAGGACGAGATTCGTTGTCACTGACGGCAAAATTTGTTTGAGAAATCATTTTTTTAAGAATTGCTCCGCCAATTTCAATTTTATCCTGCTCATCTACCACAGGCAGCTCAGGATAGTCCGATGTTGGAAAACCAAGAATCTCAAACTCACTAACTTCACTTTTTATATTAGCTACATATCCGGAATTTACAGAAATTGTTATATACTGACCCGGCATTTTTCTTATAATTTCACAAAACAAACGTGCATTTATTACAATTCCACCGGGTTTTTCAACCTCTGCTTGTATTTTTGTAACTATACCTGTCTTAAGATCATATCCAACGATATCAATACTGTCATCTTTTGCTTCAATTAACAAACCTTCAAGAAGAGGTATAGGGCTTTTTGCAATTGTTGCACGGGAAGAAATAATAATAGCATTTTGCAAAATCAGTTTTTCACATGTAAATTTCATATAATAACCCTCTTGTTCTTTCTTATATAAGTAAGTAATATTATTTTAGTAGTTTTAGTAGTAGTAAAATAAAAAGTGTAAAACATAAAATATCGTTGGTAATTCATAATAATTTATTAATTAGTGATGTGTAAAACTTTCTTTGGATGAACATAAAAACTAATTAATCAAAAAATATCCACATTAGTTAACAATACTTAATATATAAATGTTAATAACTATTTATTTGAAGTTCTTGTATTTATTTTTGATGTGATATCTCTGATAATATTTGAAATAGTACTGTCTTCTCTTGTTTTATTATCTATTTTTCTTACAGATACTAAAACTGTAGTATAATCCCGCCCAAAAATATCACCTATTTCCTTTAAGGAAAGATTTGTCATTTTACGAATGAGATACATTGATATATGACGGGCAAACGTTGTCTCTGCAACTCTGCTCAAGCTTTTGATTTCTTCCGGTTTTTGCATATATACCTTAGCGGTTTCTTCAATAATTGTGTCTGCAGAAGGAATAAAATCTCCTCCTTCTCCGACAAATCTTTCTTTTAGAAGAGATTTTACAGTTTCAACAGTTATATCATCATCCATAATGTCGCGATAGGCAATAATCATTTTTACAGCTCCCTCGAGCTGCCGTACGTTGGCACCTAAGCTCTCGGCTATATAGTTTGTGACATCTTCAGGTAAAATTACACCCAGTTGCTCTGCTTTACTTTTTATTATAGCAATACGCAAAGCATCGTCAGGCGGCTTGATATCAACCATAATTCCTGATTCAAAACGGGACCTCAGCCTGTCGGCAAGCAGGTACATGTCACGCGGCGGCCTGTCTGATGTAAGAACTATCTGCTTATCAAGCTCAAAAAGAGTGTTAAATGTATTAAAATATTCTTCTTGGGTCGCATCTTTTCCTGCAATAAACTGGATATCATCTATTAAAAAGAAATCTGCACCTCTGTATTTTTCGCGAAACTCAACATTTTTTCCTTGTTGAATAGCTTTAATCAAGTCGTTGGTAAAATCCTCGCCTTTTACATAAACGACAGTATAGTGCGGAAAGTTATGTTCTACTGCATGCTGTATGGCATAGAGCAAATGAGTTTTCCCGAGGCCTGACTCGCCATAAATAAAAAGAGGATTATAACCCTTTTTTTGCTTACCGTCAGAAACGGCGAGAGCGGCAGCATGAGCAAACTTGTTTGAGCTGCCTACAACAAAGTGTTCAAAGGTGTATTCATCAATACCAAGATAATCGGGAGTTTCGTTAGCCTCTGTCATAGCTTTCCTGCCATCATCGTCTAAGATTATGACATCAAAATCACCGGTCGAAAAAAGCTCACCGAGAGCACTTTTAATAGTTCCGAGAAAACGCTCTTCGATGACTGTTTTATTATAAACCGAGGGAGTATGAAGAAACATACGGTTCCCTGAGAGCTCAACAGCGCTGCAATCCTCAAACCATGTTTTTATGGCTACTTCCGTTAAATCCTTACGAAGCAGACCAAGCACTTTTTCCCATATATCAGCAGCAGAATTCATAAAAAAATAGGGACCTTTCGCTCTTGTTTTTTCTACCCTTCATTCTATCAATTTTACACCTAAAAAGCAAGTAAAAACACAGATAAAAAACAAAGTCGTCTCACACCGTTTTATAGGTGTGAAACGACTGAAATACTGTATTATTCTACTTGCTATTTAGACGAACGCGGCTTAGCATCCATTGCGTTGAGCTTTTGTGTCATAGAGCTTTTTCTGCGCGCTGCCTTGTTCTTATGAATAAGATTTTTTGTTGCTGCTTTGTCGACGGTTTTGACAGCAGTTTTATATGCTGCTTCGGCTGATTTTTGGTCACCATCAGCTACCGCTGCGTCAAACTTTTTGATATTTGTTTTCATAAGGGATTTGGCTGCTTTGTTTTTTGCGGAAGTTTTTTCTATAAGCAGAGCTCTTTTTGCAGATGATTTAATGTTTGCCATGTTGTACTTGATTCCTCTCATTTAGTGACAAAATCGGGCGCATTGGACATATTACCACTTAAAACTACTAATTGCAAGTATTTTTTACTTATTGCGGATATAGTGAAAAATATACTGTTGTGCGATTCCGGCATACGGAGTGAAAACACAAGGATCAAAATCGTCGTTAAAATTCTCAACTATGGCACGGCTTATCCACACATCACGAGGAAATGTATCGAGCATGTTTAAGCCAAAGAGCATAAAACAATCTGCAACCTTTCTGCCGACACCATAAAGAGCTAAAAGCACCCTTCTTGCATCAGCGGGAGAAAGCTCACCTATCGTATCAAGGCTGAGAGCACCTGTGGCAACCTTTTTTGCTGCGTTTATTATATAAGCTGCCCTATAACCGCAGCGCAGGGAGAACAGATCATCAGCATTTAATACTGCAAGACTATCAGCTGAAGGAAAGGAGTAATATTTATTTCCTTCAAATAAAATAGCTTCGCCAAAATCGCAGCAAAGCACATCAATTATCTTTTTTATTCTGGGAATATTATTATTTTGTGAAATTATAAAAGAGCACAGAGCCTCCCACTTATCTTGTTTTAAGATACGTATACCTGCACCAAAAGCTGTGCAATTTCGCATAAAATCGTCAATACACAGCTTTTGCCTGATGCTTTCATAGTCGCGGTCCATGTCAAAGTAGTTTCGCCATATATTATCAAAATCATCCTTGGAGCAGGAAATAAAAATACTGCTGCCGGACTTACGAAGGCGCAAAACCTTTCCAAAAGCAACACCGGCATAAAGACCGTTTTTTTCTTTCTCCCAGCGGAAGCACTGTCCGCACTCAAAGGTTTTTTCCGGGTCAAAGTCCGGGAGATCGGTGATTTCTATTTCGTTGTTTAATATTTTATATTTCATAAGATTATACAGTGCAAAAAGTGGTAAATTACAAAAACGAAAGGACTAAACACGTAAATTTCTAAAAAAATCTTTTAACAAAAAAGAGCACTCGTCAGCTAAAATACCGCCGGTTACTTGTGTTTTCTGACCGTAATTTTCCATAAAGAGATTAATAATGCTTCCGCAAGAACCGGTTATTTCATCACAGGCACCAAAAAACACCTTATCAATACGCGCCATAATGATTGCACCTGCGCACATAGGGCATGGCTCAAGAGTAACAAAGAGGGAGCAGCCACCAAGTCGCCAGTCATGAGAGGTGATACAAGCATTTTTAATCGCCTCAAGCTCAGCATGTGCAATAGCAGACTTTAACTTTTCCCGCCTGTTACGTCCGCTGCCGATTATTTCGCCGCTGCTGTCAACAACAACGCAGCCAACAGGTGTTTCCCCGTCATCCTTTGCCTGAGCTGCAAGCAAAATCGCCTGCGACATATAAAACTCGTTTGTTTTCATCAGCCTATACCTATTTTATATACTTCTTTTTTCCAATATATCCAAAACATCTGAAAAATAACCGGGAAGCCTTGCAAAAAGAGTTATTGTCTCGCCGCTGGCCGGATGTATAAAACAAAGATGCCCTGCATGTAAGCACTGACCCGATATATCAAACTCATTTTTCCCTCGGCCGTAAACAAAATCACCAAGAATACTATGCCCGATATGTGCCATATGAACACGAATCTGATGGGTACGCCCTGTTTCCAAGCTGCAGCGGACATGCGTGTAGCCTTTATATCGCGCCAAAACCTCATAATGTGTAACTGCGCTACGTGCAGTCAAACTACCGGAAAAATGCCTGCCGGATGCTGTGCCGGGACAATAAACAGTTTGCTTCTTTCTGTCTGTCGGGTGGCGACCAATAGGAGCATCAATCGTTTCACTGTCATTTTTTAAACAGCCGTTAACTATCGTTTCATATTGCCTTGTAAGAGTTCTTGCTGCAAGCTGCGCAGCTAGTGACAGATGAGCTTTATCATTTTTTGCGGCTATAATAAGACCCGATGTGTCTTTATCTATACGATGCACAATACCGGGGCGGATTACTCCACCGATACCTGAAAGACTGTCACCGCAGTGATAAAGCAAAGCATTTACAAGAGTGCCGTCGGGATGACCGGGAGCGGGGTGTACCACTAAACCGCGCGGCTTATTTACTACTATTATATCGTTATCTTCAAAAATAACATCAAGCCCGATATTTTGTGCAACCTGCACAGAAACATCAGGCTCGTTTTGTGTAACTGTATAGACCTCTCCGCAGGAGGTTTTATGGTTTTTTCTTACGGGTAAGCCACCAAGTAGTACCTGACCGCCTTTAAGAAGCTTCCCTGCAGCACTTCTTGTAAGACCTTCAACGTGCTCTGCAAGGTAAACATCGAGACGATATCCATCGCTGTTACACGTTATAATCGTCGTCTTCAATGCCGTATTCACGCAAGATGTCTTCAAGGTTATATTCTTCAAGTGACTCAAGCTCAGACTCCATAGACTCTAACGAAAAAGAAACATCGGGAGTTGTGTCTGTGCTCACATCAATATCGTTTATTATCGGGCTGTAAGCTTCAGAGACTTGAGCAACAGGTGCAACAGGAGCTGTCCGGACCGGTGTAAAAGATGAGTCAGCGGATGAAACCTCCTGCTCGGACTTCACTGCGATAATAGATTCAAGATCATCAAACCCTTCAGAATCTATAGCTTCGGCTTCTTCCGGCTGTTCGTATGAAAAAGCTTCACCATCTGTGGCGCTTAGCTTGCCCTGTTTGCCCGACTTTACAGTTAAAACGATAAAATGTACAAGAAAGGTAATAAAACCTAAAGTAATAAAAATATCTGCGATATTAAAAATCGGGAAACTGATAAAAAGAGTTCTGAACATATCTACAACTCTTCCTTCGTTGAGAATACGGTCGATAAGATTGCCGACTGTACCACCCAGAACAGCAGAAAGAGCTAATGTACCCCAAAAACCTTCGTTATACCTGAGCAGTATCATAACAAGCACTACTGCAGCAACGAAAGCAATTCCGGCAAGCAGCCATTGCTGTCCGGATAGAATGTTGAGCATTGCTCCGTCGTTTTCCCAACGCGTGAGCCCTATGACACCGGGAATAAGCTCGGGACCGGCTTCTCCTATTGAAAGTGTCCGCAAGACCCAATGCTTAAAAAACTGATCAAGCGCAACTATAAGTGCTGCAAAAAGAAAACATAGCATCATAGATCACCGCCCTTAGTCTTCGCTATCGAAATTCGCTCCGAATTTCAAATCATCAAAATCAAACTTTGGCCTTGGTGTAATGTCTTCTTTTTCTTCTTCAATCTCAGGAAGTTTGATTGTATCTTCTGAAGCTATATCTGTAGCGACATGCTCCCCTGCATTTGGAGTACTATTTTGGACATCATTTTCCCCAAAAAGTGAAACCGGATGCTCACCGGCAGGTGCTGCAGCTTCGGATGTTATTTCCTCTACCGTATTACCTATTTGCATAGCTATATCGTCTACATTAAACTCAACAGGAGGTTTTTTTGGAGCGGGAGCCGGCGTCGGGGCTGTTGGCGGAATAGCAGGAGCGGGAGCGGGCTCTTCAACCGGAGCAACATTATTAACCTCAACAGGCTGTGGTGTGGGCATTACTGCACGGTTTGCGGTTTCAAGCTTTTTAAGAAACTCGGAGTGCTTTTTAATAATAGCCTGTGATAAATCCAGAAACTTTTGCGTTTCTTTAGTAGCTATAGAAAGGCGCAGCTCCTCATCGGCGATTTTCTTTGCTGTGTCTGCAAATCTGACCTTGACCTCTTCGTCAGCAGATTTAAGCATCTCTTCCTTTGTTCTGGCAGCTTCAACAGTTATTTCCTCACCCATGCGCTGAGCGGTGAGCAGAGCCATTCTCATAGCATCCTCTGTCGAACGGTACTCCTCGACCTTTTCTACAAGAACCTTAAGCTTACCTTTAAGTATTGCATTTTCCTTATATAAAGCGCTGTAATCGGAAGAGATAAGCTCAAGGAAATCGTCTACCCCCGACATGTCATATCCTCCAAAAACAGCTTTAACAAAACTCTTTTCAGATATATCTTGTGGTGTTAGCATATAACTTCAGTCCTTTCGGCCTTAATAGTGCAAGGTATTACATGTGTTAAAAGTACAAACCGTTATTTTCAAGCTCGTCAATTAAGTCTCCGAGCAGGTCTACATTATAAGGTGTAATTAAGTAGGTGTTAACAGCAACTTTTTTGATTTTTCCCTCTTGGGCATAAGCAACACCGCTGAGAAAATCAACTAAACGCCTGGCAATGTCTTTATTTGTTTGTTCAAGATTAAGAACAACGGTATGACGGTCGCGCAGATTGTCTGCAATCTCAGCTGCAGCCTCAAAACGCTCAGGCTTAAAGAGCGCAACTTTTAGTTGTGCAGTTGCATGTATGTTGACAACCTTGTTATTACTGCGCTGTTCGTCAAAGCCGGCATATGTGCTTCTTGCTTGTGCCGGAGTCTTGGGAGCAAGAGGTAGCTCCTCTGTCATCTTTGGTTGAAAATCGTCAAAATCTTCCTCGTCATCATAGGGTTTAGTTAGTTTTTTTAACTCATTAAATAATCCCATATAAACAGACACCCTTTCTGTTATCGCTCGCCAAATATTGCAGAGCCTATCCTGACCATATTTGAACCGGCTCTAATCGCATCTGCGAAACTGTCGCTCATTCCCATGGAAAGTAGCCGTACTGAAACATTATCGTATTTTTTTGCTCTCATGTCAACAAAAAGCTGAAACATTGTGTCAAAATAGTAACAATTTCTTTCATTTTGCGCACAAAATGGAGGGACAGTCATAAAACCCAGCACTTTTATACCTCTTGTCTGAGAGGCAAGATACAACATTTCTTCAGTCTGCTCGGGAAAAATTCCGGATTTTTGAGGTTCTTTGCCGATATTGACCTCTATCAGAACATTTTGCACAATGTCAAGCAACACAGCGCGCTTACCAATCATTTCGATTAAAGCTCCCGATGACACTGTTTCGATTAAATCACAAGCTCCAACCAGCTTATTTACCTTATTTGATTGCAAGTGACCTATAAAATGCAAAGGAGCACCGGTATAAGCATTTTGTTCCCGCTTAAAAGTGATTTCCTGAACCCGGTTTTCTCCGACGGCATCAACACCGGCGGCAATCGCTTCTTTGACAAGCTCTGCCGGTTTTGTTTTTGCCGCGGCAACAAGAGTGATATCCTTGCAGCTTCTTGCGGATATTTCGGCAGCATCAGCTATCTGTTCACGTATTCTTTTTATATTATCAGAAATAATACTCAAAAGAGAGCTCCTAACCGACTATAGCACCATGCTTTAAATCGCGCGCTTTAACAATGATTATTGAGCCGACACGAAGCGAGGTTCCCGCCTCGGCACCGTCACGAACGAGATAACTGTCACCTATTTCTATTGGATTTCCGGCAGGAAGCCGCTCGATGTCGACCCTCTCGGCATAGCCCGAGGTTTGAAGGAAGATATGCTCGGTGACGACATCTCCGCTTATATCTAAATGAATAGCTTCTTTTGGTACCCGTATGCCTGTTATTACATCATGGACAACATCGGCGCGCACCGCCCGCAGCGCGGCAACATCATGAATGCCTTGCACACTGGAGAAAAGAACAACACTTTGCTCTCCTTCCCGCTTGCCGATGCTTTCAATAAGCATGTTAACCTGTGTTTGGTAAGCACCATAAAAATGTACAGCCTTGTTTTGACCGACACTCAGCCTAACGGCATCGTCATAATTCATTATGGCTATATAGTACCACTTAAACTCTGTTATTAACTTTCCCCCGTTATATGTTCCCGGCGGAGCGTTAAAATGCGAATGCAAGTCTGCTGCTGTCATGTTGCGCAAGACATTTGGCCCGATATGCTCAAAACCATCAACAACCTGCGAAAACGTTCCGCTGACAGGGGCATATATAGTTCTGGCATTAATATTCCGGCTCTCCAGCTCGGCAAGTCGGCTTCTTAATATTTCTATATCTGTATATATTGCAAAGATACCGGATTCTATGTTTAACGAGATTTCATCAAGCTTATTAAGCTTTTGTGTATGCACTGCTGCAGAGAGCTCTAAAATCAAGGCGCGTCCTGCTGCGTCGTCAATACGTCCGGCACTGCTTTGCTGATTGATACTCATCGTGAGGCTTCGGATTTCACTTGCTATTTCAAGAGCCTCTGTGCTGAAATACTCAACAGCTATAGCCTGTCCCGAAGCGACCTTTTCTCCCTCGCGGACTACAGGAAGGACAGACGGACTAAAATCGGACAAAACCGTTTCGCTGCGGATGATATATCCTTCAGCAGGTAGTGTTTCTTCTATTGTATAGCTGACAGCTACGGTTGTTTCATAAGGGTTTGCAACAGCATCGTATAAGAGGATGCCACCATAGCAGGCAATAGCCAGAAAAATTACACCGGTCATAAGCCTGATAAATAAATCACTTCTTTTCATTAATCATACCCACAATTGTGTCAAAACCTCTTTTTATATCGGGAACATCTTCCCATATAATCCACTTTGTTTTATCATCGCGCCGCAGCCAGGTAAGCTGGCGCTTAGAAAGGCGGCGGGACTCCATTTTAATTTTTTCTATTGCTGTTTTAATATCTGTCTCACCGAGGATAGCCTCGAGCATCTCCTTATATCCTATTGCTTGCATTGAGGTACAGCTGCGGGATACACCCATATCAATAAGAGATAAAACTTCCTGCTCAAGTCCGTTGGCTATCATCAAATCCACACGCTTGTTAATTGTGTCATATAAAACAGACCTGTCTGCAAAAGAAAGAGCTACTTTAATATAGTCGTATTTTACAGGCTTTGCTTTTGACTCCTCATCGTGCAAAGAAATAGGCTTACCCGAACCTTCAATAGCTTCAAATGCCCGTACAATCCTTTTTTTATCGTTTGGAAACAACTTGTCGGCACTTGCTTTATCTATTTTTCGAAGCTCTGAGAGCATATTGTCGCCACCAATGCTGTCGTAACGGGCTTCAATTGTTTTTCGCAAAGAAGAGTCGCTGCGCGAAGTAAATGTACGACCGAGAATAAGTGAATCTATATATAACCCCGAGCCGCCGACAATAACAGGAAGCTTCCCTTTGCTCAAAATATCACAAAGCTTTTCTTCCGCTTCTCTGACATAGCGTGCGACAGAATAATCCTCAAAAGGAGAAACTATATCAATCATATGGTGCGTGACAAAGCGCATTTCATCTTTGGTTGGTTTTGCCGTGCCGATGTCCATATGCTTGTAAATCTGCATAGAATCTGCAGAAACGATTTCGCCGTTTACCGCTTGTGCAACATTGATGCCAAGTAAGGTTTTTCCTGTTGCGGTGGGACCTGTTATAACTAATACCTGTGGCCTTCTCATATTCTACCAAAGCTCTTTTCAAGAGATAATTTTGTAATCTTGTAAACAACGGGACGGCCATGCGGGCAATGAGTCACCTCTTCCGAGACAACCTTGCTTACCAAAGCCTCAAGCTCTCTTGTATCAGAAGAGCTGCCCGCTTTTATAGCAGCTTTACATGCTATAGCCTTATATAGATTATCAAGATTTGCCGGCTCTAATGTCATCCCTTGTTTAAGATGTACACAAATCTCAGAAAAAACGGACTCGGCATCATCAATGTCAATATCTGCAGGAATATGCCGTACAGCAACAGCATCGTTACCAAAGCTCTCTGCTGTAAAGCCGAGACTATCTAAAAAATCTGAGTTTTCGTATAGGAGCATGGCATTTTCGTGTCCGACCTTACAAATAACCGGTGTTAAAAGAGACTCTGACATAGGCTCATATGTGCCGCTTTTAAGTAAATCAAAATGAACCCTTTCATGAACAGCATGCTTATCAATAAACCATATTTCGTGCTCATACTCTATTATTATATAAACACTAAAAGCTTCTCCGATATACCTATAAGCAGGAGCTGTGTTATAACCTACCACGCAGGGCGCTTGCGCTGTTTCTAAAAGATAAGAAAATGCAGGGTCGACAGTAAGCGCAGGCGGCCGGGTTGTCACATCGTTAAAAGGCTCATATGAAACGACCGGAGAAGCATAATTTCGCACCGGTTCTGAAACATGCAGACCGCGAAGCTCTCCGTGTGTTTCTAAAGGACTCTGATGCTCTAAAACTCCCCGTGCAGCATAATAGACACCGTCAAAAAGTTGCTTATCGGAAACAAACTTAACCTCTGCCTTAGAAGGGTGAACGTTAACATCAACACTTGCAGGCGGTGTTTTAATATAAAGAACACAAGCAGGAAAAAGCCCTGTCGGTATTGTGTTTTTATAGGCTTGCTCAAGCGCTGATTGCAAAAGAAAAGAGCGGATGGACCTGCCGTTTACAAAGAAAAACTGATAGTTTCTGTTTCCTCGTGCAAACCCCGGTTTTGAAGCAAACCCGCTAACACAAATACCTTCCCCACGGTATTCAACACTATCAAAACCGGACTGTGTGTCTCTGCCGAGAAGACTATAAACACAAGAGTCAACCTTTGAATCTCCCGGTGTGTTATATTCCGTCTTACCGTCCTTAATGTATTTAAAGGAGATATCGGGACGGGAAAGAGCACAGCGCAAAACAACTGAAGAAACAGCGCTCCCTTCCGCACGGTCGGTTTTCATAAACTTAAGCCTTGCAGGAGTGTTAAAAAATAAATCACGTATAGTTATAGTAGTGCCGGCAGGGCAGCCTGCAGGAGAAAAATCTAAAACCTCACCAGCGCACAGCGACAAAGAAGCTCCTTCGTATTTATCATGCAGACACGATTGAATTTCTACCCGGGAAACCGCAGCGATTGCGGCTAAAGCCTCACCGCGGAAACCAAGAGTTTCTATTGACTCAAGACCACTTGCATCAAAAAGCTTGCTTGTTGCGTGACGGAGAAAAGCAGTCTTGATATAATCTGATGCAATACCGCAGCCGTTGTCCGTCACTCTGATTAATGCCATGCCACCGGACGAAATTTCAACAGTAATTGATGTCGCTCCGGCATCAATCGAATTTTCCACCAATTCTTTA